>Ga0075030_100005933_pt1 | contig 10990 bp, 11 predicted proteins | sample LitLauG_LLR_2012_FD_71393 | JGI IMG/M metagenome (GOLD analysis project Ga0075030, IMG submission 71393) | Freshwater sediment microbial communities from Pennsylvania, USA - Little Laurel Run_MetaG_LLR_2012 | ecosystem: Environmental > Aquatic > Freshwater > Creek > Sediment | place: USA...
GTCAGTTCATCAGGCTCGACAATCTCTGTTCCCTGTTCCCTGCTCCCTGTTCCCTCGTCGATCACCAGATCGACAACCTCCGCCTGGCGAATGTGCAATCCCGGCTGCGACTCCAGCACTTCGCGCATCTTCATGCGATAAAGTTGCTTGTCGCACTGCGCCCGCGGACTCCACACCGCTGGTCCCCGCGACGTGTTCAGCAGCCGGAACTGGATGCCCACCGCATCGGCCACTTCGCCCATGATGCCGCCGAGTGCATCCACTTCGCGGACGAGATGTCCCTTGGCCACGCCGCCAATGGCCGGATTGCAACTCATCTGCGCAATCAGGTCCATGTTCATCGTGATGAGCGCGGTCTTCAATCCCATGCGCGCGGCAGCCATCGCCGCCTCGCACCCCGCGTGCCCGGCGCCCACCACAACCACATCGTATTGTTCAGTAAATGCCATTCCTATCTATTCTACGGATTCCAGCCTTCCCCAGTACTTTTCCGCGTCACCTTCTCACCTCCCCGTTTGCTGTCCACCTTCTCTCTCCCTGATGCGGTCATCCTGAGCGAAGCGATTTTCAGCGGAGCCGAAGGACCTGCATTTGATTTCCGGAAGAACCCCTGCATTGCACCCAAGAACCTTTGAGTCTAGAGTTCTCCCATGCACGAGGGATACTACTTTACTTACATCGTAGCCAGCAGGAGCCTCACCCTCTACATTGGCATGAGCGGTGATTTGCGAAAGAGAATGTTCGAACACAAGCGAAAACTGTACGAGGGATTCACGGCAACTTACAACTGCAACCGGTTGGTACTATTCGAACGCTTTGTCGACCCAAGTAACGCAATCGCTCGAGAAAAGCAATTGAAGGGATGGACGCGTGCAAAGAAGATCGTGCTGATCAAGCGGGAAAATCCGACCTGGATTGATCTGAGCGCAGAGTGGTTTACTCCAGAGGAATTGACCTGGACGGCGAGCTAAATCCAGGTCCTTCGACCGCGTTTGGCACAAAAAGCCGTGCCAAACTCCGCTCAGGATGACTGCTTCTAGGATGAGAGAGAAGCTGTGCACCCCCTCAAGCCGCCCTCAGCTCCAATATGATGGCCGCCCCGCGCGGTTCCAGGTTCACCGCTGAAGCGCGCCCATTGTGATCGCGGAGAATTGTCGCGCATAGGCTCAATCCCAGGCCCGCTGTTTCGCCGCCGGCCTGAGTGTGCGCGAAAGGGTCAAATGCACGCTCCGGATTGAGGAAGCCGGGCCCCGAGTGGGCGACCTTGATCCGCACAAGGCGGCCTTCGCTGGTTGCTTCCAGGCGAATCGTCTTCGGCTCTTCCGGCGCGGAATTCGGACCTTGGCTCTCCACCGCCGTGATAGAAAACTGCAGGCAGTGCATGACCGCTTGCCGCAGTTGCTGGGCGCTGCAAAGGACCCTGGGCAGCGACGGAGCAATGCTCAGCCGGAATTCGATGGAGCGATGAAGGAAGTCAGACCGATGGAGCTGCTCCATATCGGCCAGCAACTCGGTCACGGAGATTGCGGCACGCTGGTCGTTCTGCGTCCGCGAAATACGTGTCAAGCTCTCGAGTGTAGAACGCATGCGACGGGCCTCGGTCAGAATGGACTCCACGCCTTTGCGTTCATGGGAGTCAAGTGACACGGTCTCCTCAAGCAGAGAGGCATAGCCGAGAATCACGGTCAGCGGATTGTTCAGATGGTGAGTCACGTTGGCGGCCAACTGGCCCAGTCCGGCAAACTTCTCCGAATCGATGAGCTTCTCAAACATCATGGTCTGGCTACGCGTGGCCTGCAGCCTTTCGGTGAGCATCTCAATTGGCAGCAGGTCGTCGGCGCGCAGCGGATCGCGGGAGAGCGCCCCGGAATTACCTCTCCGGGCGCGCATTCCGGCCAGCAGCAACGCGCCTTCGGTAGATGCGCGGCCTCTCATGGGCACGGCCAGAGCCCTCGTGAACCGAAGCCGCCGCAGGTCGTCGCCGGGGCTGAGCCAGGGCGTCAGATCAAGATCGAGGGTCTGGCTTTGTTCCACCGCGGACGGAACCGATCCCGGCGCTAGAAAACCCGCTGCGGGAATATGGGCGGCCAATTCGCCAAGGGCGGCAACAGTGGCCTCGTCCATGCCTGCAGCACCGGCCAAACTGAATCTGCCGGCGCTCTCCAGAAGAAGTGCAGCCTGCGCAAACCGGCTATTCGTGATCACGACCTCGCAGACATCGGTAGCCTGTTGGTCGAAGTCCTCTATATGGCGCCGGGCAAGGATGAGATGCGTATAGCCTTCCAATTCCCGGCGCGCCCTGCGCTCGCGCTCCCTGGCGGCCTGGTTCAGGTCAAGCTCGTCCTCCAGGGTCAGCAGGATCATCCCCATGGCCGCAACCACCTTGCCCATCACAATCACGTGGATCAGGTTTAGGTTAAGAACCGGATTGCCGCCAATGAAAGGGATTATCTGCAGAGCGGAGAGCGACCAGGCTACAAATCCCATCACGCTGAGAACCAGACCTGGAGAGAAACGCCTGAAGACGAATGCCAGCAGCAACGCGGTCAACAGCAGATTGGCGCACTCGGCAAAAGTCAGCGCCCATGCGGCTCCCGCGATAAAGCAAACCCGCAAAGTCAGACCGCCCAACAAGGCGCAGAACAGGACCCCAACCCAACTCGGCACCTTGCGCGTGGACGCACCCCAGAGCACACCGACCAGGATGGAGATCGACGCCAGAACCGGAAAAACCCACAGCAGCGGACCGCCGGGCGATACGCCGTGAAGAACTCCGTCCAGCAGAATGGTAGCGACAACCAGCGGAATGGTATAGGGAATGACGTAAAGTACTTCAAACCGACCGATCCGAAAGCGCGACGGAGTCAATGAGGCAAGAAAAAGGGCTGAACTTATCAGAATCGACGTCTGCCCGGCCGCTGTCACCCAAGGGTGTATCTTCCCCACAAAACTCCAGGGCCATTGAACGTACCGCAGGGTCATCGAGACCAGGGCAAACAGAAAGCCCAGTAACCAGAGGAACGTGCGCGTGTCGCGGAAACGCAAATACAAATACCCAAATGCGGGTAGCAGAAGGGCGCTTAGAGTGAGCGCGGGAGCATGGTAATAATCGAACATGAAAGCCTGAAACTCCTTCCGCTCCATCGTCGGGAGCGGCAAGATGGCTTGACTCTTGCATGCGGAGGTCCAGTATGATTCTCAGGAATGGCATGCGCCCCGCCTTTCCGCACGCTCATCGGCCGCGGTGCAACCAGATTCCCCGACACCTTATTTTGAGATCTCCCGGAGGCCATGTACATGCGTCTAAAGTTGCAACAGGACGGCAAGCTGAGAGATCGATGCTTCGCTCCGCTTCTGTGCGAACCAATTCCCGGAGGAGAATGCCGAGGTTGAAAAGCCTTTTGTGGTTGATTCTGATGGCAGTCGCCGGGTGCACTTTGCCCGTCGCGGCACAGAATAACGACAGTTTTACGCCCATGAGCTTGGATGCCGGCTTCGGGCATATGGATATCTCCGCGCCTGCTGTCCCGGCGGAACAGATCATCAAGCAGTTTGCCGCCAAGGAGAGCGAATTCCAGGACGCGCTGAACCACTACACCTATCGCCGCTATGCGCGGGTGCAAACCGTGGACGATGACAATAAGGTCGACGGTGAATGGTACGAAGTGGACGACGTCATCTTTGACTCCACTGGCCGCCGCACTGAAAAAGTGGTGTTCGCGCCGGGCAGCACGTTACAGCGGGTGATGATGTCGCCCTCCGATCTACAGGACATCTCGCACGGGTATCCCTTCGTTCTGACCACCGAAGATATCGCGCAGTACGACGTTTCTTACGTGGGCCGTCAAAAAGTGGACGAGGTGGATTGTTACGTCTTCAAAGTGAGCCCCAAGATCATCGAAAAGAAGAAGCGCTACTTTCTTGGCCGCATCTGGGTGGATGCCACCGACCTGCAGATCGTGGTCACCGACGGCCGGATGGTCCCCGACGATACGCGCAAGGGCAGCGAGGACCTGCACCCGCCCTTCATGACCTGGCGCCAACAGGTCGACGGCCACTATTGGTTCCCCGTCTATACCAAAGGCGAAGGCGTATTGCATTTTTCCGGCGGCAGCGGCTATATGGCCCAGGACGTGCACATTCGGGACACCGTCAAATACACCGACTACAAGCGATTCGGCTCTACCAGCACAATCATCTATAATGGCCAGGCCGTTTCCAACCCGGGCCAGCAACCCAACGCGCCGCCGAAGTAGTCCCGGGGCGCTGACAGTTCCAAAAGCCCCCGTGCCCCGACCATGCACGCTCTTCCCTGAGAATGGATGGGAAACCTCAATACTCTTCGAGGGCCGGATCAAGAGGACTAGCTCGCGGGACGCACTATAATTTCGAAGCATACGGAGGTTCCGCCCTGAGGCGCCTCGTCTTCTCTTTCGTTACTGCCATTTTTCTTCTGTTTCCGGGCCCACTTGTTGAAGCCCAGGATGCCACCTCGACTCATGCGCCCGATTTTCGCGCGCAGCAGAAGCTCGCGCCCCTTTACTTCCCTCCCAGGCCGAACGCGCCCTTCATGGCCATTGCCAAGACTTTGTGGGTGCGCACGATGCCTGACGGATCCACAGTCACCACTGAGAACGCGCGTGTGGTTGCTCGCGACATGGATGGCCGCATCTTTCAGGAGCGGCGCACCTTTTCACCTGTGCCCGCCGATCCACAGCATCAATCAATTGACTACCTGCATGAGTACAGCGATCCGCTGGCGCACACCAGATATAACTGCTATCCAGGATCCAAGTTCTGCAACCTTGAGAACTACTTCGAACCTCTGAACCAGCCGGATGTACCCCCCGGGCTGCAACCGGACGGAATCTCCTTCCTGTCCCGCGAGAACCTGGGCGTAGACACCTTCGAGGGGCAAGAGGTCCAGCGCACACGCGAAACCTTCACGTTCTTCAAGGATAAGATCGGCAACACCAAGACTATCCTCCGCGTCGTCGATTATTGGTACTCGCCTGCTCTGGGAATCAATGTGAAGGTTGTGCGCCACGACCCCCGCGACGGGGATCAGACGCTCTGGCTCACCAACATCTCCACCACCGCCGCCGATCCCTCAACCTTTCAGATCCCTGCCGGATACCGAGTCATTGATCGCCGCGCTCCGAAATCCATCTCCAGCCCGACCGCTCCTCAGCCTTAGAAACACAGTCATGCGCTGACGTGCCGGCTTGCTGAACCTGCTCGAGCGGGGCAGACTTGCTGATTCGGTCCCAAAACTCCCAGTCACTTTCCCCATGCTGCTAAATTGGGCCTATGGAGGTTCAAAAGAAACCATGACCATCAGATTCCATTTGCGAATTGCCATCCTGGCACTGACGGCGACCTGCTTTCTCTCCGCGCAGGAAACGCGCAGAACCGAGGTCAATCCCTCACCCAATCCCGCCGACGACGCCAAGGAGAATTCGAGCATAGTTCCGGACGTCTACGCCCTGACCGGTCACTTCGATCGCGTCGTGGTGTTGCGCTTCAAGTACAAGGCGGATTTGCTCGCAGGCATGCAGCAGATGGTGAAGCAGGAGCATATCCAGAACGGCGTCATTTTAAGCGGAGCGGGCTCAGTGCGCGGCTATCACGTACACCAGGTAAGCAACCGCACCATGCCTTCGCACGACACATTTGAGAAGAATCCCAACCAGCCGGCCGATCTGGTCAGCATGAATGGTTACATCATCAACGGCAGAATCCACGCCCACATGACGCTGGGAACGCCGGACCGCGCCATTGCCGGCCATCTTGAACCCGGTAATGAAGTCTTTACCTTCGCCATCGTAACCATCGGCGTGATGAACGATACGGACCTGAGCCGCGTGGACGACAAGACGTACCGGTAAAGCAGGGAACAGGGGACAGCTTCTAGTTAACAGCCTCTCGCTTCTAGCTGAAGGCTGAAAGCTGATGAATATCCCTGTCCGCTAATAGAACAAATACTTCCGCCATCTGTCGTCCCCCCGCCCCAGCATGCGCATAATCTGCCTGCTCGTATGCAACGAAAATGGCCGCGGATCGCGCAGCAGGATCATGTCGTCGATCTCGTGCAGCATCCGGTTGCCCTTGCGGCGATTGCAGCCATGGCAGCAGGCAACCAGGTTTTCCCAGGTCGAGTTGCCGCCGCGGGAGCGGGGAATCACGTGGTCCAGCGTCAGCTCGCCGGGAGACATCGCCTCACCGCAATACTGGCAGGTGTTGCGGTCGCGCAGCAGAATGTTCTTCCGCGACAAGGCCCGCGTCTGGTGGGGAATGCGCCGGTATTCAAGCAACCGTATCACTGAAGGCATGGCGATGCGGCTGCGCTGGGCATGAAGGGTGAGCCCGTGCTCCTCCTCGGTGCGCGCAATGCCCTTGAGCACCAGCACCAGCGCCCGCCGAGCACCGCAAATATTGATGGGCTCATAGGAGGCGTTCAGCACCAAAACCGGCATTTGCAGCAGGTGGGTGGTCTGGACCGTGTATTGCCCGGCCGCGTGCTCCCCCGTGAGCGCCGCTGCCCTGGCAATGGATTTCTGTTTGCGCGCATGAATCATTGCTTTTCCCAGCGACATTTCTTTTCCCCTCTTCAAAAAGATCGTTGGTCTTGCGATGAAAGCCTGCTTGCCTCCCGTATTGCTGCTGCCGGTGAATTGCCGGCTATATCTTCGATTTCGTCCGTGTCTTTAGTAGAAACGCCGCGGCCAGAGCCATTCATTCGGCGAGCTCTGGCCAGTGTGGCAACCCACACCGATGCTGCTCCTGCCTTCATCAGTGCCTGGGCAGCGGCGCGTGCGGTTGCGCCTGTAGTCATGATGTCGTCAACCAGCAGAACGTGTTTCAGCGTGACCGCCGATGGATCGGACACCGAAAATGCGCCGCGTACATTTATGCGCCGCATGTGAGGCGTCAGCCCTGCCTGGCTGTCGGTGGCACGCAAGCGCATCAACGTGCTCGAGGCTAGCGTAAGCCGCCACTGCGGATGACTTTTGCTGAGAAACTTCAACGCATGTGCAGCCAGTGACCGCGCCTGGTTAAAACCGCGCTGCGCAAGTTTCGTCCTGTGAAGTGGAATTGGAACCACGAGCAGATCGGAGGGCGCCTCGGACGCCAGTTGCGCTATTGCTTCAGCCAGCATCCGGCCCAACCCATGCGCTGCCGGGTGCAACCGGTCGTATTTCAGCGCGTGAATCGCATCCTTCAACCGTCCCTGGTAGGGCCCGTACGCAACGGCCCGCACAAAGCGAGGCGGGGCCAACCGGCAAGCCCTGCATAATGCTTGACTTGCGGACTCGAATCCGATTCGCGCCGCGTCCACTGTGTCACCGCAACGCGAGCAAACCGGTCCGCTCTGAGCGGGAAATTCTGTCCAGCAGGCATCACAAATTGGCACAGGGTAAAGCTGCGGCAGAGGGGAGCCGCAGAGAGAGCAGAAATCAGGAAGGAGGGCGCAACTCAAGGCGTCCATTGGACTTCGAAGCACGCGAGCTACGGCGCGCCAGCGTGAAGTCTCCGATGGCGGAACGTCGAGCGTCAGTGAGCCGGAGTCTCTGCTGAAGACGCACCTCACATCAAGGAGGCGTGGGAGCCTGGAGCGCCGCCTTGTTCCTATCTTCTTCTCAACGGCACGTCTATGGCAAGTCCCTGCCCGCTACACGCCATGCGCACACGCGACCATGACGGGACATGGATTGAAACCTACCTGGCTCCGTGGAGCCAAGGAACACCTTGAAACAGCAGATGTTAACCCCCCGTGCGCCCTGCTGCGAACAACAGCGCACCACCTGCCGCGATGCACACAATTCCTTCCAGCGGGGGAATCGGAATATTGTGGTGCTCCGTCTTGCTTATCTGAATTGGGCCCAAATCCACTTCCCGCTTTTGGGTTGTGTATTTGATTCCGCCATAAATTAAAACGGCTAGCCCGACAATCATCAAGAGGACCCCGGTTCGTTTCATCGCACAATCCTATTCTCAAAAAATCGTTCCAGTTGGGATCTCGCTTTCACGACCCAACTGGAACCTATCGAAGAACCGCTGCAAGATATGTGCAAAAAACTCAAGATCAAAGCTTCATCCCTTCGTGTGTGATCTGCCTCTGAAACGAATTCCATGTTTGTGTGGGAGTCGCATGATGCTCCAGAGTTGCCTTACTAGGGCCGGTGAGCACTACCGGCGCCAGCATTTTGATGCTCTTGTCTTTCGAGTCGTTCTTTTTCAGTCCGCGCTTTTTCGGCGGCGTCCAGAACAGCGTCCTTCACTGTGCCCACCACCTTCTCGGCTTTGCCTTTCACCTGTTGCGCCGCGCCTTTTATCTGCGCATCGGTGTTTCCTGTCCATTCGCCAATCTGACGCTTGGCGCGCCCGGCTGCATCGTCAATTGCACCTTTTACTCTCTCTTTGTCCATGGCTCCACCTCCGTGGATTGCGTTTGCTTTGCGGAAACGCTGGTGAGACTTTCGCTTAGGGGGAAATCAGCGGATCGTTAAACTCGCTCCAGGGGCGTCAGACGTTGAGTCTGCGTCCTTGAATCAAGCGGATCAAGAGCACCACCACCGCGATCACCAGCAATAGGTGGATATACCCGCCCAATGTGTACGAACTTACGATTCCTAAAAGCCAGAGAATTAGAAGGACTACAAAGATTGTCCAGAGCATCTCTTTTGACTCCTTTGTTCCAATTCTTGCTTGCAACAACTGAGGCTTTGACGCCCATCCTTCAGCGCGGGTTGTTCGCGCAAGGTGAGTTCGCCGCATTTGTCGTGGAAGAAGAATTGTCAGGACCGAAAGAAAACCAATCGATGACTTCGCGCAACAAAATCCTGCGCACACACATCGGCTCAGAGACTCTGCAATCAAGACTCTGTTGGCGCTTGGCAGCTTTGGAAGAGGTTGAATATGTATGAGATGAAGGGAACGTGCGGGCCCTCTTCCTCAAAGGGTCCACACGCAAATTCCTTTTTCTAAAAAACGCCGGCCATATACGCTTCGGCCGGCCGAGTGTTCTCCGTCTTTGAGCCACACTCCGCCAGTACCACTGGTGACAGTGTAATCACCGGGCAATGCGCGTGCGCCAGCACTTTGTACACCACGCCGTGCCGGGTAATTGCCGCAAAGGCCGATGCACCCTGTGCGCCCAATACGATGAGATCTGCCTGCTGGGCCCTGCTCTGGTAGAGCAGTTCCTCTGTTGGATCGCCGGGCACGACAATCGTTTGAATGGCGATCTTGTGGTGCAACCTTGCCGGAACCAGCATCAACAGATCTCTTTCAATCTCGTCAAGGGAGTGGCCGGCCAGTATCTCCGCGCGCTCCTGCGGCCGGATTACGTGCTGCAAGACCAGCCGAGCGTCGTGCTGGACCGCCAATTCCGCGGCGAAGGCTGCAACTACTCCGCTTGCCTCCTGAAGGCTTGCCGCGCAAAGAATGGTGCGGGTGCAAAAGTTGCGATAGCTACCATCGACCACATCCGGGCCTACGATAAAGACTGGCACCTTGGCAGTGCGCAATACAGCTTCGGCCACCGAGCCCACCAGCAGCTTGCCGAAAGCACCCGGGGAGTGTGTGCCCATCACGATGCGGTCGATTTCGTGATCGCGCGCGTAGGAAAGAATCTGATCCGCGGCCAGCCCTGGCCGGACAATCACTTCGCACTGAACGCCCTGTTTGCGGACTTGCTCGGCTATGGGCTCAAGTTGGCTCTTCTCGGCACGAGCCGCGGCGGCGTAGTCGTAGTAACGGATGCCAGAAGTCTCCGATGCGGCCACCACCAGCGTGTCATAGGCGTGAAAGAGAATGAGCTTCGCGCCAAACTCTCTGGCCTGCGCCAGCGCAAACGCGAAGGCCTTCTGGTTGGCGGGAATTTCGGAGGCAAAGAGAATGGTGGAGGGTTTGCTCCAACCTGGATTCATGACGGTGGTCATGGGAACCTCCTGATCGTGCGCTCAAATTAATGCAAAAGGGGCGCGTAATCGCAGTGCCCGGCAGCACATGATACTGTGATTTGACTCACTCTCCCTTTCAACCAGCCGGTCAGCGCTCCTGAAGTCCCTTTACGGCTACTATAGTCCCAGATCTCAATCGAATCGTAAACTGGTCCAGAATTGTGGCCCATTTCCTGCGGACTTGTCCGGTGGGCAAATGCCCTGGCGCTCAAACCAATCAGGAAGACCAGTAGGTAAAGTGATCTGAATCACAGCATGACCCGCAACAAAACTGTTCTCCTGAATCAGAATCGTGGCGCCCTTGAGCAGCTTCGAACGGCTTTTGACTGTTTTCAAAGGACTTTCCTGTTCAGGGCACTCCCAGAACTGATCGGCAGCGCCCGGGTTTACTTTAGGGGGCCGAGTCATTTCTCTCCTGGCCTGAGGATCAGCTTTCCCGCTCTGGCCCGGCACGATTCCGCAGGAGGTCTTATGGAACCGATGCAGAACATTCCCGCGCGAGGCGGGTTGAATTTCGACGAAACCCCTTTCCTTGCCATCTGGGAAGTCACTCAATCCTGCGATCTGGCTTGCAAGCACTGCCGCGCCGCCGCCCAGCCCATCGCCCATCCCGACGAGCTCAGCAACGCTGAAGGCAAGGCGCTTATCGATCAAATCGCGGAGATGCACATTCCCATCTTTGTCTTCACCGGCGGCGACCCGATGAAGCGCCAGGATGTTTTCGAACTGATCCGCTATGCCGCGGATAAAGGCGTTCAAGTCGCACTCACGCCGAGCGCCACGCCGCTTCTAACCCGCGACGCCATCTTCAAGTTGAAAGAGGCCGGAATCGTCCGGCTCGGTATTTCGCTCGACGGTTCCACTCCCGAGATTCATGACGCCTTTCGCGGCCTCCCCGGCGCATGGGCGCGCACCATTCAGGCCATCGAATGGGCCAACGAGGCCGGCATTCCAATCCAGGTGCACTCCACCATCAGCCGCCACAATGCCCACGACCTCGACAACCTCTGCAACCTTTTCGAAAA
>Ga0075030_100005935_pt1 | contig 10990 bp, 7 predicted proteins | sample LitLauG_LLR_2012_FD_71393 | JGI IMG/M metagenome (GOLD analysis project Ga0075030, IMG submission 71393) | Freshwater sediment microbial communities from Pennsylvania, USA - Little Laurel Run_MetaG_LLR_2012 | ecosystem: Environmental > Aquatic > Freshwater > Creek > Sediment | place: USA...
CACCTTGCTGTCCGCTTCAACCAGGCCCAGGGACAGGTCGCTGTATCCCATGATGACGCCAAGCAGGTTATTGAAATCGTGAGCGATCCCTCCCGCCAGATTGCCAACCGCTTCCATTTTCTGGGCCTGGCGAAGCTGGGCTTCCAGCCGGTGCGCCTCGGTGACGTCGCGAGTGATTGCCAGAACGCACTTTTGCCCGTCCAGATCGATCAGTTCGGCCGACACTTCTGCGTCCCGGATCTCTCCGTTCGGGGCATTGCCTTTCATACGGAACGCGGCCACCCGGCCGGCTTGTCCTAGCTGCCGGACCATCTCGACGCGCTGTGCTGGCTCGGCCCAGAAGGCTAGCTCGCTCGCGGTCCGTCCCAGCACGTCTTCGGGTTTGCGTCCCAGCATCTCAAAAAAGGCTTCGTTCGCGTCCAGATAGCGCGAGTCTGCCGCGGTCGAGATGGAGATCGGCAGCGGGCTGGATCGGAAAGCCTTGCTGAATCTCTCTTCCGATTTGCGCAGTTCGTCCTCGGCGCTCTTGCGTGCGGTGATGTCTTCCGCGAAGATGACAATCCCGCCAATCTCCCCGCTGTTCTCGTGCCACGGCCGTATTTCCCAGCGTATCCACTGCACGGTGCCGTCATAACGATCGAAACGGTCGCTCTCCTCCCGCAAAACCTCCCCCGCCAGACCGCGACGATGAATCTCCTTCCACCGTTGGGGAATTTCCGGGAAAACTTCGTAGTGTGAGACGCCGCGCAGGTCGCGATTGCGCAGGCCATAGTCAATTCGCCAGCGCTGGCTGACGTAGAGGTAGCGCATTTCACGGTCAAACATCGCCAATGCCGCCGGAGCGTGTTCGATGAAAAGCTGCAACTGCTCCTTGCTCTCGTGCAACTGCTCGGCCGCCCGCTTGCGCTCGGTGATGTCCTGACACACACCGAAATACTTGTGCGGACGCCCCGAATCGTCGACCGACGCTTTGCCCGTGATTTCGACCCAACGAACCTCGCCGTCCAGGCGAAAAATCCGGTGTTCGAAACGCGCGGATCCTCCCCCCATCAACTGGGCGCCTTGCGCCTCCACCAGGCCCCGATCGCCCGGGTGGCTCATGCGCAAAACGTCTTCCAGAGTCGGCTGGGGCGATCCCGGAGGTATTCCGAGGATCTCAAACATTTCCTCTGCCCACTGCATTTCGCCGGATGGAAGTTTACCCTCGAAAACTCCAATGCCGGCGGCCTGCACGGCCAAACGCAGCCGCTCCTCGCTTTCCCGCAGCGCCTCCGCTGAGCGCTTGCGTTCGGTGATGTCGCGGAAGTACCAGATGCGCCCGTAATATCGCTGGTCGGATGCAAACATCGGGGCAGAGTAACGCGCCAGGACGCGGCCATCTTTCAGCACGATCTCGTCCTCGCTCGTCTCCCGGCGGTTCATGTAGAGGTATTGGATTTTTTGAAGAAACTGCGAGCGATCGCTAACTTGATCGCTTACGAGCTTCAGGACAGGGGCATCTTCTTTCGCACTTACCAGCGCTGGAGGAATGCCCCACATGTCGACAAAACGGCGATTGTAGGAAAGGATGCGCGCATTCTCGTCCACCACCAGGATGCCGTCCGGCGCAACTTCCTGTTGCGTGGACAAGAGAACGTTGCTGAAGCGCAATCCTTCCTCAACCTTCTTCCGCTCCGTGATATCGGCTACGATCACCAACGCCGCCGGCTCACCCGCGACGTCAATGACGTCAATCGAAGCCAGCACATCCCTGATTTCGCCGGACTTCCGCCGTATTTTGGCATCCTGATTCCGGATCTGTCCCCGCTCCCGCAGCTTCCTCATCCACGCATCGCGCGGGCTCGGGTCCACAAAAAGGTTCAGCTCCTGGGCGGTATGACCGACGACTTCCTTCTTGCAGTAACCGATGATCTCCAGGTAGGCGTCGTTGACGTCAAGACAGCGATGGTCAGTAAGCCGGAAGATATTGATTCCGATAGGACTGGCGTGGAAAACCGTGGAGAACATCGTCCATGATTGCCGCAGGCTCTGTTCGGATCTTTTTCTCTCGGTAATGTCCTGCACGGATCCACGAAGCCGGGTTACGCTTCCGTCCTCCACGACGGTCTGGCAGGTCGTACGCACCCACTTGCGAACTCCTTTCGCGCTGACGATTTCCAGTTCCATGTCATAGGGAGTGCCGTGGGCAATCGCTTCCCGAACGGCAGCTTCGATCGCGATTCGAGAGTCGCCCTGGTAATACTTAATGCCCGCGTCCTTGTTCGGCTTCACCGATGGATCTAAATCGTGAATGCGAGCCGCCTCCTCGGTCCAGTTTGCCTCCCCGGTGCGAGGATCCAGGTCCCAACCCCCGATCTTGGCAATGCGTCCTACGTCGCTGAGCAGTTGATCCCTTTCGCGGATCGCCTCCCGAATACCTCGTTCCTTTTCGAAGGCGGCTATCCCCAAACGCCGTCGCCGGTCCTTCGCCGAGACCACGCTCAGGAAAACTCCCGTGACCGAAAAAAACCCCAGGGAAATGATCTCCGCGGGACTATGGAGCGCAGATGTCGTGCCGGTCGGAAAAATCCAAACGGCCGTCAACAGCGAGGCCAGTGCCGTGGCGAACAGCCCGGGCCACAGGCCGCCAAATATGGCGACCAGCATCACCGCAGGGTAGAACGTCAGAAACGGGGGCAATTCCTGGCCAATGGCGCGCACCAAAGCTTGTCGGACGAGGAATGCTGCGGGGACAGCGATGACGGGAACAAGGAGGCGAATGCGAAAATTGTCGATCGAACCTCTTTCAGAATACGACATAAAAAACTCATTTCTGAAGGGTCGCAGTGACTGCCTTTGCTCAATCTTCCATGAACTGCCTTCGACTGGTCTTCCCCCGGGTTCTTTTGCGAAGTAACGGAGTCACAATGGCTTGGGCTGGTGGTCCAGACGAACTCGCGTCTGGTTCCCAAGCCCACGCTTCCCAGCCTGCGCGATTATAGGCTCTGTGCGTTTTTTATCAGGAATGCGCCCGATCACAACTGCGTGTGATTGCAGATACATTTGGAAGGGAAGCCTCGCTTTCGATTTCACCATCGCGTCCGCACCGCGCGACGACGTGCGTGGGGGATACCCTCGCTGACTCTGCCGACCGATAACCTCCCCTCCCCTATAATGAAATTCCGCGCCGCTCGACTGCGCCTGGCGCGACCCGCATTCTGACTAAAACCATGCTGCAGCCTGACTACAAGCAATTCTCGCTTCTCGCCCGCGAGGCCACCCTCGTCCCCGTGGTGAAATCGGTCAGCGCCGACTTGCTCACGCCGGTGTCCGCGTTTCTGGCCGTCGCCGGCAAGGAGCGCTACGCCTTCCTCCTCGAATCGGTGGAGCGGGGCGAGCAGATCGGGCGCTACACCTTTCTTGGTGCGCGGCCCTACATGCGGGTGAAGGCGGCCCACGGGAAAGTCGAAATTCAACGCGGTAGCCGGCGCGAGGTGCTGCAAGACAACGTTTTTCAAATCGTGAAGCGGTTGCTGCGCGAGCATCGTCTGGCGACGTTTCCCGGCTTGCCCCCGTTCACCGCCGGCGCCGTCGGATATTTCGCTTACGACGTGGTGCGCCAACTGGAAAGAATCGGCGAGCACGCCCACGATGACCTCCACCTGCCCGACGCCGAACTGATGTTCTTCGACCGCCTGCTGGCGTTCGATCACCTGCGCCATCAGATCCACATCGTGGCCGTCGCCGACGTGAAACGTGAGAGCCCACGCCGCGCCTACGATCGCGCTCTGCGCGACATCGCCGCTCTGGAGCGAAAGCTCGCCACTGGCCTGAGCCCAACCCTGTTCCGGAAGACGGGGAAGGCCAGGACCGGCAAACTCAAAATTCAGGCCCGCACCCGCCGCCAAGACTACCTGCGCCGCGTGGAGCGCTGCAAGGAGTACATCGCCGCAGGCGACATCTTCCAAGTCGTCTACTCGCAACGCTTCGACTTCACGCCCGGAGTGGCTCCCTTCGACCTGTACCGCGCCCTGCGCCAGGTCAATCCGTCGCCCTATCTTTATTTCTTGCGGATGGAGGACCAGCACATTCTCGGGTCGTCTCCCGAGATGTTGGTGCGGGTCACGGGACGCAAGCTGGAGTACCGGCCCATCGCGGGCACGCGGCCCCGCGGCCGTGACGAAGCCGAAGACGCCCTCTTCGAGCAGCAAGTACGCAGCGACGACAAAGAGCGCGCCGAGCACGTGATGCTGGTCGACCTCGGACGCAACGATCTCGGCCGCGTCAGCGAGTACGGCTCGGTGAAAGTAAAAGATCTCATGTATGTCGAGCGCTACTCCCACGTGATGCACCTGGTGTCGGCCCTCGAAGGCACGCTGCGGAAGGACCTCGACGCGCTCGACGCCTTTGCCGCCTGCTTCCCCGCGGGAACCCTGAGTGGAGCGCCCAAGGTGCGGGCCATGCAGATCATCGAAGAACTGGAGACCACCCGCCGCGGCGTCTACGGCGGGTCCGTGCTCTATGCCGACTTCGCGGGGAATCTCGATTCCTGCATTGGCATCCGCACGTTGCTGATGCAAGGCGAGAAAGCCTATCTGCAGGCGGGAGGGGGAATCGTCGCCGATTCCGATCCCGCCACCGAATTTCAGGAGTCCATGAACAAGGCCCAGGCCCTGCTGCGCGCTGTGGAAATGGCGAGGGAAAAAGCACAATAACTCGGAGGTCCCATATGAGGATGCTCTCTCCTTCTTTGTGGCCCAACGGTCGGGTCGCGATTGCGGTGGTGGTTCTGCTGTCTGCCCTCGGAATCGAGCTGACCGTTCCGCTGTGGAGGCAATCTCCGATTTTCGATGAGGGCTGTCACATCCTGGCCGGATACACTTACTGGACCCGGGCCGATTTTGGAATCAATCCGGAGCATCCGCCGCTGGTGAAGTTATTGGCCGCCCTGCCGCTGCTCACTCTCCACCCGCAGTATCCCACGCTGCAACCGACATACTTCAAGCTGGTGGCATTCATTGGGGGAAAGAAGTTCCTCTATTCCAACAACGCCGACCAGATTCTGACCCGGGCCCGGCTGGCCGTCTCTCTGTTGACGCTTCTGACGGCGCTGCTGGTTTTTGCCGCAGCGAGCGAAATGTTTGGAAAGGCGGTGGGATTGCTTTCGCTGCTGCTGTTCGTGTTCGAGCCGAACCTCATTGCCAACGGATCTCTGGTCACCACCGATATGGCGACGGCGCTGTTCCTGTTCGCAACCGTGTATTCGTTCTACCGATATACGACCAAGCCCGAGGTCCCGCGGCTGTTGGTGACGGGGGCGATGGCCGGCCTCTGCCTCGTGGCCAAGCACTCCGGAGTGCTTTGGGCTCCGGTCCTGTTGTTGCTCGCGGCTGCCGAAGTCGCGCTGCCCCGCGGCGACTCCGGGGCGAAGCAAACAGGCCGGGCGGCGCATACGCTGCGGCTGCTGGGTTCGATCGTCGTGATCGGGCTGATCTCGATCACGATCTTGTGGGCCTTCTATGGGTTCCGCTACTCCATGCGGCCGGCTGGTCTCGGGATGATTCCCGATTTCACCAGTTACGTCGGGCAGACCGGCCATCCGGCAGCGGACAAAGTATTGCTGACATTGGGGCGTCACCATGTCCTTCCCGAGGCTTATCTGTACGGATTCGCCGATATCCTGATGGCACCGCGCTACCTTACTCCCTACCTCTTCGGAAAAGTCTATCCCCATGGACTGTGGTTCTATCCGCTGGCAACCTTTGTGATCAAGTCCACTCTGGGGTTTCTGCTGTTGCTCCTCACTGTGCCGATTTGCTTTTTTCTGACTGGAGTGGGCAGGTGGAGAGAGGTTTTGTACCTTACCATACCGGCACTGGTGTATGTGATCGCCGCGCTCGCTTCGCGCTTCAATCACGGCAACCGTTACCTGGTGCCGTTGTATCCGTTTCTGATTGTCCTGGTCGCGGGCGCGGCCTGGCGGTTGGCCGCTTCTCACCGCGCTTGGACATATGCGCTCACGGTGCTGGTCGTATGGCACGTGGTCTCTTCGATTCGCGCATTTCCCGATTACCTGCCCTACTCGAATGAAGCCTGGGGCGGCCCGTCGAACACTCACAAATTTCTCAGCGACTCGAATGTCGACTGGGGACAGCAGCTCAAAATCGCAAAGAGGTATCTCGATACGCACGGGATCAAAGACTGCTGGTTGGATTACTTCGCCCGGCCCGTCGCCGACCCCGACTACTACGGCATCCCGTGCAAGCCCATGCCCGATTCCATGGAGATGGCATTGGGCCAGCCGCCGGCAATCATCCCGGCGCGGGTTGAAGGCACAGTCCTCATCAGTTCCGACGAGATCGCGGGAGACTTCTGGGGGCCCGGGCCGTTGAATCCCTATTCCCAGTTTCAGAACTTGCAGCCGGTGGATCTCATCGCCGGCGGGCTCTTCGTTTTCCGCGGACAATTCGATGTGCCGCTCGCCTCAGCAACCGCCCACGCCTCCGCCGCTTCCGATCTGGTTGACCAGGGCAAACTGCCCGAGGCGTTGAGGGAGGCGCAAACCGCGGTCAGCCTGGCTCCGAGCGATGTCGGAAGTCAGGTTGCGCTGGGTGATGTTCTTACCCTGTTGAAGCGAAACGACGAAGCGAAGCTCGCCTACCAAAGGGCGCTCACCCTGGCAGAAACCGTCTACCCGGAATTCCAGGATTATTGGCCAAAGGCCATCCGAAAGAAACTGGCCGTCAAATGACGGCTCTCGGATCGGGATCGGGTTCGGGGTGAGCCGGCAGGGCAAACCATCTGGCTCCGCGATCACAGCGCCAGAAAATTCGCGACCAGTTTTTTCCCCGCGTCCGTCAGTACGCTTTCCGGATGGAACTGCACTCCCTCGACTTCGTGCTGCCGGTGGCGCAGGCCCATGATCGTGCGCTTCCCGTCTTTTTCCGTGGTCCACGCGCTCACTTCCAGTTCGGCTGGCAGATCTTTCTCTTCCACGATGAGCGAGTGATAGCGCGTGGCCGTCATGGGCTGAGGAAGCCCCTGGAAGATGGTCTTGTTGTCGTGCAGTACGGCGCTGGTCTTGCCGTGCATCAGATGTGGCGCGCGGACCACCTTGCCGCCGAACGCTTCCCCGATCGCCTGATGTCCCAGGCACACGCCTAGAATCGGAACTTGCCCCGCGAAGTGACGGATCAGGTCGATGCTGACGCCCGCTTCGTGCGGAGTGCATGGGCCCGGTGAAATCACGATGCGCTCCGGGTGCAACTCTGCGACCTCGTCCACCGTGACCTGATCGTTGCGACGCACCTCAACCCGTGCCCCCAGTTCGCCGATGTACTGGACCAGGTTGTAGGTAAACGAGTCGTAATTGTCGAGGACGAAAACCAAGTTCTCCACCGGTTTCAGCTTACCACCGTGAGCGCGCCAGAGGTCACTCGCGCCTGACCCCGTGATCTATGACCAAAGAGCCATCCCGATGACCCATCGGAGGTATTGACCCTGTCGCATGCCGGGCGCATGCTCTTTGGGTGCAGGGGTTTACCGCAGTACGCCACTTCGGAGATCCAGACATGGCCGAAACCCAGCAGGAAAAGCGGGGAGCACGACGCTTTCCCCTGCATTTGCCCGTCACGGTCAATCACGGAGAGAACGAAATTACCGATATCGGCCGGGTGCGCGACGTCAGCGCCCGCGGCATCTGCTTTTACCTGCAAGCCTCGGTGACCCAGGGGTCGCCCATCGGATTCACCCTGACGCTTCCACCCGAAATCACCTTGACCGAGAGTATTCGCGTGCGCTGCAAGGGCCACGTCGTGCGCGTCGACAACTCGAGCGACAACGGCGATCTCGCCGTCGCCGCCGTCATTGAAGAATACGAATTCCTGCCTCCGGAAGGATAGTGGCTGGCCTCCAGCAAAACCCGGTCTACCCCTTATCTGGACGCCCAGCCAGATGATCCTGCCTAAGCTGCCCACGACGCACTGCTCCACGGCCCAATAGTTCCTGCCACCTGACCCCCGACCCGTGCCTTCTGATATCTTTCCTTCAAGGATCCAAGTTGCGAACCAGGCTCAACTACGCCTGCGCGATTCTGCTGGCGGCCATGCTGGTGCATAGCGTCGCCGCGCAGACGTTCGGCCCGCCGCCCACCGTGAAGAGCGTCCGCATTGTGCAGGATCGCGGTAAGCCGGCCGTCGAAATCATTACTCGCGGCGGTCCCGTCATTCCCGAAATCCAGATGCTCGATGCGCCGCCGCGGCTGGTCATCGACTTGCCTAACTCGCTGCTGGGTTTGGAACACAAGAAGATTGCGGCCCGGCTGGAAAATGTCGTCGCCGTCCGCGCCAACCAGTACCAGCAAAAGCCTCCGGTGACGCGCATTGTCCTGGAGTTGCTCGCGCCCTACGGCTACAGCTGGGATGGCGGCGGCAATCGCCTGATGGTCCGCCTCCAGCCACCCGAAGATGCGAGCGCGGGCAAGAAGTCCTCCCCACCACCGTTGACGGTGGCGGATTCAAGCTTGAACGCGGGTTCGTCGGTGGTGCCCGTGGTCAGCGGTTCCGGAGGCACGGCGGTCGCCGCCAGCCGCATCGCTGCCGGTTCTTCGCTCTCCGCCGGCGCCCAGACCGCCGTGCTCCGCATGGCCCACGGGGGAGAGGTGCGGGTCTGTCCCGGCACCACCATTTCCGTCACGCCCGCCCAGAACAAACGCGACCTCATGCTCGGCATGAGCACCGGGGCGCTCGAAGCCCACTACTCTCTGGAGGCTTCGGCAGATTCGGTAATTACTCCCGACTTCCGCATCCTGTTCGCCGGGCCCGGCGAATTCCATTTCGCCATCAGCGCCGATTCGCGGGGCAACACCTGCGTGCGATCGCTGATGGGAAATACCGCTTCCGCCATCGTCTCGGAAGGGATGGGGGACCGCGTCTATCAGGTAAAGCCGACCGAGCAGGCTGTGTTCAGGTCGGGACAAATCGAAAAGGTCGACGCCAACGTTCCCCTCGAGTGCGGATGTCCGCCGCCTCCACCGGTGATTCGGACCGAGAGCACTCCCGCATCGGTGTCCGATGCTTTGCCCCCCCAGGCCACTCTGGGCGGCAGCGCCACGCCTCCCGCACCGAGCACGGACAATGTATCGAGCCCAAGCCCTTCCCCAACCAGGCTGACCAATGGCCCGGAGACCGCGCCCGTGCCGGCGCTCAAGCCCAACGACGTGCACGTCCAGGTGGATGCGCCCTTTGTGTTCACCGCGAAGAATCGCGCGCCCTCGGCGCCACCGGCTCCGCTCCAGGCGGCGCGCGTCTTGCCCGTTGCAGACTCTGCCCGCCAGGTCCACCTGACTGCGACCGTGCAGGCTCCTCCGCCGGCGCCCCCGGAGAAGACGACCAGGGCTGAGCATCGTGGCTTCCTGCACCGCCTGCGAAATTTCTTCGTTACAATTTTCGGCTAGCGTCAAGCTCCGTCGGGAAATCCTTTTCACGTGCCCCAGCGTCTTACCGCGAGTCGGCCGCTCTCCGACCGAACCTCACCACATCAGGGAGCGCCTCATGAACGCCGCACCCAACGGACCCGAACTGTTCTCCGCAGTCTCCGCTCAGAGTGGCCGTCTCTATCGCACCCGCGCCGAAGCCTTCCTGTTTTCGCTGTTCGGGCAGGCGCTGATCCTCGGATTGGTCACCTACGCCACCTGTTGCGTGATTGCAACGCCGCCCGGAAGCGCGCTGCGACCTCCCCGTTTCGGGGACCTGGTTCTGGTCTTCTCCGGGCATTCCGGCGGTGGCGGCGGAAACCATGAGAGCTTTCCCGCTCTCCACGGAAATCTTCCTTCACCCTCGCTTGCGGAGCAACTCTCGCCTCCGACCATCACTGTTCCCAAGGAAATGCCGAAGCTGGCGGTGCAGCCGACGGTGACGGTCGCACCCGACGTCAAGATTCCGCAGGGCGGACAACTCGGTGATCCCCTATCGTGGTTTTCGCAAGCGCCGTCGCAGGGGCCCGGTGGCCCCGGCGGATTCGGCTCGGGATGCTGCGACGGAGTGGGGGACTCGCTTGGGCCGGGCGCAGGCTCCGGGCCGCCCGGAATCTTTCCCGCAGGCCGAAAGGGAGTGACCGTGCCGCAGGTGATCTATAACCCCGAGCCCAGTTTCTCTGACCAGGCCCGCAAGGCTAAGCAGCAGGGTGAGGTTGTCCTGTTGCTGGTCGTAGGCAAAGACGGACGTCCGTACAACATCCGCGTCGGACAGAGCCTGGGTATGGGCCTCGACGAGAAAGCCGTCGAAGCGGTAGCCCGCTGGCGATTCCGTCCCGCCACGCTCAATGGGCAGCCCGTCGCCACGCAAATTGCCGTGGAGGTGGATTTCCACTTGTACTGAAGAAGTGGTCAGTGGTCAGTGGCCAGTGATCTCTAAGGGGCATCGAACTGGCCACGAGCCTGACCGCTGTGTCTCTACCCGCGCTGTACCGCCTTGCGCAAGGGTTCGGTTTTCTCGCGCACTTTGTCGCGCACATCCTCGGCCAGATCGGAGGCGGCATCGATCCCGCGGCTGGCCGCGTCGCGCACCCGCTCTCCGGTCTCGCGAACCCGGTCGCGTGCATCATCGGCCCAATCGCCCATGGTGTCGAGGGCATCGTCGTACCCTCGCTTCAAATCACGGCGCAACTCTTTACCGCTCTTAGGCGCCAGCAGGAGTCCGGCCAGCGCGCCCGCGCCCAGGCCAATCAGGAAAAAGGTAATCGCAGTTCCGGTCGCGCTGCCCTCGGAAGACTCGTAACGTCCAATTCGCATGAAGAAGACCTCCAGAATTCGTGACCAATTTGCCCGCGCACTTCGCCGCACCGACCACAATACGGGCTAAACCGATTCTAGTCCTGCCCGCCGATTCGCGTATCTGGTATTCCCATCGAAAGTGGCTATAATTCCCAGCCAGCGATGGCACTCTCCTCGGGATCGAAACTGGGGCCCTACGAGATCCAATCACCGCTTGGGGCGGGAGGCATGGGAGAAGTG
>Ga0075030_100005936_pt1 | contig 10988 bp, 9 predicted proteins | sample LitLauG_LLR_2012_FD_71393 | JGI IMG/M metagenome (GOLD analysis project Ga0075030, IMG submission 71393) | Freshwater sediment microbial communities from Pennsylvania, USA - Little Laurel Run_MetaG_LLR_2012 | ecosystem: Environmental > Aquatic > Freshwater > Creek > Sediment | place: USA...
GGACAGGGACCTATCGGCCTGATTCTGAGCGTGTTGTCCCGGAGGACGGGGGCAAGGGTAATTACTTCCGATTTGTATCCGCAGAGGCTTACAATATCTGAAAGCTTCGGTTTGGGCCTCACAATTGATGCCTCGCACACGGACGTAGTTCAGAAAGTGCGCGAGTTGACGGAAGGTCGTGGTGCCGACGCCGTGATTCTGGCGGTCGGCGGTACCGGCCTGATCCCGCCTGCCATGGATGCAACTCGTCCGGGTGGCCGGGTGTTGCTGTTTGCACAGACCGTGCGGGGCGAGGTGGTCGTCGATCCGGCCGCGATCTGCGTAGACGAGAAGACATTGTTGGGGTCGTACAGCGCGTCTGTGGATCTGCAGGACGAATCGGTGAGTTTTGTGATGGGCCGCGAGATGGATTTGGCTCGGCTCATCAGCCATCGTTTCCCCCTGTCGAAGGCTTTGGAGGCGCTGGACTTGGCTGCCCATCCCCAACCTGATTCGATGAAAATCGTGATACAGCCGGGCAGTGCTTGGGAAGGACACCCGAAGTGAACGGAAAAATGACAGCGGCGGTCCTCTACGGCAAAGAGGACATCAAGATCGAACAAGTACCTATTCCTCGGGTCGGGGATGGGGAAGTCCTGATCAAGGTCCAGGTGGCTCTCACCTGCGGCACCGACCTGAAGGTGTACCAGCGCGGGTACCACGCGCGCATGATCGTTCCGCCCGCCCTGTTCGGGCACGAACTGGCCGGGGTGGTTGAGGAAGTCGGACCGGGGGTGCGCGGCTTCAAGAAGGGGATGCGCGTGGTGGCGCTGAACTCTGCGCCCTGCGGCATGTGTTTCTTCTGTTCCAAGCATCAGGAGAATCTTTGCGAGGATCTGCTGTTCAATAACGGCGCCTACGCCGAATATATCCGCGTCCCGCGGCGCATCGTCGAAACCAACATGCTGGCGATTCCGCCGCATGTGTCGTTTGAAGACGCTGCGATGACCGAACCCCTGGCCTGCGTTCTTCGCGGGCTGCACGAGACCCGGGTGGAGATTGGGGACACGGTCGCCGTGATTGGCGGCGGTCCCATCGGACTCATGTTTGTGCAAGTGGCCAAGGCAATCGGGTGCAACGTGATCGCGGTGGTGAAGCGCGATTCGCAGGTGACGCTGGCCAAGCGCAAAGGCGCCCACGAGGTGGTCCAGATTACCCAGGTGAAGGACGCAATCGAGGCTGTGCGGGACCTGACTCGTGAGAGGCGCGGCGCCGACGTGGTGGTCGAAGCCGTCGGGCGTCCGGAAGCGTGGGAGTGGGCTGTTCAGATGGTGCGCAAAGGTGGCACCGTGAACTTCTTCGGCGGGTGCGCCAGCGGCAGCAAGGTGCAACTTGATACCAACCGGTTGCACTACTCGGAAATCTCATTGAAAGCAACATTTCATCACACGCCCGAGACGGTGCGCCGGGCCTTTGCATTAATCGCGGAAAAGAAAGTACGCGGCACCGATTACATCACCGGCGAAGCGCCTCTCTCGCGGCTGCACGACGTGCTGCGCCACATGCTGAACCGCAACGGTGACATCAAGACTGCCATTATTCCCGGACACTGATTAGGATTTCCGACCCGGGCAAAGACTCGCTATGACTTCCATCGCCAGCAGCGAATCCCGGCCAATGCCTGCGTCTACCTCGCTGGCGGGCTGGAAGCACCTACCAGCGGAGTACGCCATTCCGCAGGTAGCGCCGTCGCTCGAAGAAGCGCGCGCCTACTGCCGGCAGCTGGCGACCACGCACTACGAGAACTTTTCGGTCGCGACATGGTTTCTGCCCAAAAAGCTGCGGCAGCACTTCTACAACGTGTATGCGTATTGCCGGATCTCGGATGACCTGGGGGATGAGGTCGGCGACCCCCTTGCGTCGTTGCAGTTGTTGGATCAATGGGAAGCGGAACTGAGTGCCTGCTACGAAGGGGCACCGCGGCATCCCGTGTTTGTCGCTCTGGCCGAGACCGTGGGTACGTTCGAAATCCCGCAGCACGAGTTCTCCGATTTGCTGCGTGCTTTCCGCGCGGACCAGACCACCACGCGCTATCCAACATTCGACGATGTACTGGCCTACTGTCGCTATTCGGCGAATCCAGTTGGGCACCTGGTGCTCTACTTGTGCGGTTACCGCGATACGGAGAGGCAGGCGTTATCGGACCGTACGTGTACGGCGTTGCAGTTGGCCAACTTCTGGCAGGATGTTTCGATCGATTACGCCAAGGGGCGAATCTATCTTCCGCTCGACGACCTGCGCCGCTACGGAGTGAGCGAAGACGATCTGGCCCAGAACCGCAACACCCCTACCTTCTGCGCCATGATGAAGTTCGAAGTCGAACGGGCGCGGGAGTGGTTCCAGGAGGGGCTGGCACTGGTGGGGAAAGTGAACAAAGAACTGGCGGTCGATCTGGAACTCTTCACCCGCGGTGGTCGGGAAATTTTGAACGCGATCGAGCGGCAGGGGTTTGCGGTCCTAGGCCGCCGGCCGTCCATTTCGAAATCGCGCAAACTGGCGCTGGTAGCCCGCGCGGCGCTGGGGAGGCTCTTTTGAGCACCGCCGTGCAGCCGGCCCCTCTGCAATTCGCTCCCACCGAGACGCAGTTGGCAATGGCGTATTCCGTGTGCCGCGGTATCACGCGCTCGGCGGCCAAGAACTTCTACTATGCATTTCTCGTGTTGCCACGGCGCAAGCGCGAGGCCCTCTGTGCGGTATACGCGTTCATGCGGCGATGCGACGACCTTTCGGATGATGCCACTCTGCCATCGCGAGAGCGGCGGTCTCGGCTGGAAACCTGGCTGGACGCATTTCACCACGCTCAGGCCGGCGAGCCTACGGATGACCCGGTGCTCCTCGCGCTGACAGATGCGCGCCGGCGATATCAGATCCCTTCCGAGTTGCTGGACCAGCTGGCGTTTGGCACATTGATGGACGTGCCCGAAGGCGCTCCGGACGATCCCTACCAGCAATCTCCCGCAACCCCTGAGGTGTCTGGCCCGTTCGTCCAATACCGCTCCTTTAAGGATCTTTACCTGTACTGCTACCACGTGGCATCGGTGGTCGGGTTGGTATGCATCAAGATCTTCGGGTATCAGAATCCGGAGGCCGAGCGGCTTGCGGAACGCTGCGGGATCGCGTTCCAACTAACGAATATCATCCGCGACGTAAAGGAAGACGCGGCCCTGGGCCGCGTGTATCTTCCACAGGAAGACTTGGAACAATTTGCCCTGAACGCGACCGATCTGCAAGGCTCACCCGATCGCGCCCGACTGCGTTCGTTGCTCGAAGTGGAGGCGGAACGGGCCCGCGACTTCTACCGTTCCGGTCATGACCTGATTCCGCTGGTGAGTGAAGACAGCCAGCCCGCCTTGTGGGTTCTGGTAACGATCTACCAGAAGTTGCTCGACAAGATCGCGAAGCGCCAGTACGAGGTATATGGCGAAAGAATCCGGCTGACCAGGTTGGAGAAACTCAGCGTGCTGGGGAAGGGATTCCTGAAGCGTCTGACGTGATGCCCCAGTCCTGGACACAACCTCCCACCGTAGCCGTAGCCGGAGGCGGCCTGGCTGGCTTGGCTGCGGCTTGCGCTCTTGCTGCTACGGGATTTCGAGTGACGCTGTTTGAGCGTCGCCCCTACCTTGGGGGGCGGGCCTCGTCGTATCAGCATCCCGGAACCGCCGAGGTGGTCGACAACTGCCAGCACGTGCTCTTTGGCTGTTGCACGAACCTGATCGAGTTCTACCGGCGGATCGGCGTTGACGGCAAGATTCACTGGTTCGATCACATGACGTTCATTGAGCCGGGCGGCCGCGCCACCGTCATGGACGAATCCAGTTTGCCGGCTCCCCTGCACACGGCGCCTTCGTTCTTGAAGTTCCCCTTCCTGGAGTTGACGGATAAAGTCGTAATCGCCCGGGCGCTGGCGGCGATGGTCCCCCTGCCACTCCGGGACAACGGACAGTCTTTTCTGTCCTGGCTGCAGGACCGTGGGCAGACAGAGAATGCCATTCAGCGCTTCTGGAAGCCGATTCTGGTCAGCGCCTTGAACGAGGAGATCGACCGGGTATCCCTGTCGTCCGCAGGGCAGGTTGTGCGCGAGTCCTTGAAGTCACCAGATGCCCGGCACATGGGAATTCCCACGATACCGCTGACTGAGTTGTACGATGCAGCTCGGGATTACATCGAGAAGCACGATGGCAAGGTAGTCTTCCGCACTTCGGTCGAATCGTTTCGGACGGAATTGTCCCACGTGCAACTGGCAGTCAACGGCAGGGAAGAGTCTTTCGACTACGTCGTGCTGGCGTTGCCGTTTGAGAATCTGGCGGCGATTCTGCCCGATTCCTCCGCAGCCCAGCCCCTGCGCGATACCTTGGCGCGCTTCGAGACATCGCCGATTACCGGAATTCACCTCTGGTTCGATCGTGAGATCTCACCGCTCGAGCACGCGGTCCTACTCGATCGCACCATCCAGTGGATGTTCCACAAGTCCAAATTGCAGAAACGCGAGAACAATGGCTACGGCAGCTACGTGGAGCTGGTGGTGAGTTCGTCGAAGAGCCTGGTGGACAAATCGAAGCAGGAGATCGTGGACCTGGCTGTAAAAGAACTGGCTGAGTTCTTCCCGGAAGTTCGTGCCGCCAGCCTGGTGAAGTCCACGGTCATCAAGGAAGTGCACGCGACTTACTCGCCGAAGCCGGGTATCGACGTCAGCCGTCCGCGCCCGGAGACGGTCTGGCCCCGCGTTTTTCTGGCAGGCGATTGGACGGCCACGGGCTGGCCGGCGACGATGGAGGGCGCGGTGCGAAGCGGCTACCTGGCCGCGCAATCGCTGGCGCGGGTGGCGGGACAGCGTGATTCGACCTTTCTGGTTCCCGACCTGCCACCGACCGGATTTATGCGTCTCTTCGGATAAGAGGACGTCGGTGCGGGTCCACCCAGACCCGGATGCAGGTTACAGCGCCAGCAGCGCCACTCCGCACGCTACGAGCGCAGCCGCGATACAGCGCCTCCGGTCAACGCGTTCGTGCAGGAAGAGCTTGGCGGCAATCGCGTTGCCGACAAAGGTCAGCGACGCCGATGCGGGCGCCACCAGGCTGACGTCGCCCCAGGACAAGCCGAAGAGCAAGCTGAAAAACGCGACGGCCATTGCGACGATGCCCAGGACGAAGAGGGGATGTCGCAGAACGCTTCCGACCACCGCAAACACGCCTTTGTGACGCCAGAGTTCTCCCACGTCCCCCACCTGCTTCATGGCGCGAGAGAGAAGAACATCGCCGGTGACCGAAGCAGTGACCACTGCGGCGATCGCCGCCCAGGTGTAGGCGTGCCTCATGAGTGGCCTCGAACGTTGGCCACTTCCAGGTCGCTGTCAGCTTCAGAGTCGGGCGGTGGCGATGGCGTCAACGCCGGGCCGCCGGCGATGAATCCAACACCGGCGGTAATCAGAACGATTCCCAGCCAGCGCGCCGCGGTCACTTGTTCGTGCAAGACGAACTTGGCAATCAGGGCCAGCAAGACGTAGCCGATCGAGGTGGCGGGCAATACGTACGTGAGATCCGCCCACGACAAGGCGGTCATGTAGGCAGCGAAGAAGGCGAGCAGCAGAAGAATCCCGCCGACGATCCAGGGATTCAGCACCGCAAGAATCAGTTCCTGGAGGTGCCCAATGGAAACGTTACCGATCTCTTTCATCCCGCGGGAGAGGAGCGAATCACCCACGGATCCGAACAGTGCCACTCCGGCCAACACCAGGTATTTACGAAAAGTCACTGTACGCCTAAGCTTTGGCCGGCTCCACCGCGGCAGAAGATTCTTCCGCGTGTTTGTCCTGCACCCATTTGTGGCGCATCGCGCGAGTTTTCAGGAAGGCCTTGGCTTCTTTGTAGAGCCGCTTGCGGTCGTTGCCGTTGAAAGCCGCCTTCTTCAAAATTCGGAAAGCCGCCTTGGGGCGGAAATAGTATTCGTCGTAGAAGCGGTGCACCTGCTCGAGAATTTCCGCCGCAGGCAGGCCAGGGTATTCGATGTGCGCCAACTGGTGGCCGCCTTCGTCCACCATCTTGGTGTCCGCGACCATGAAACCGTTCTTCACGGCGTAGTCGTAGAGTTCAGTTCCCGGGTAGGCGTGCGCCACCGAAACCTGGATCGTCTCCACGTCAAGTTCCTTGGCGAAGTTAATCGTAGTGCGGATGGTCTCGCGGGTTTCGCCTGGCAGACCAAGGATGAAGTCGCCGTGGATGACCAGTCCAAGTTTATGGCAATCCTTGGTGAACTGGCGGGCGCGCTCAACCGTCGCGCCTTTCTTAATGTTCTTGAGAATCTGCGCGTCGCCTGATTCATAGCCCACGATCAAGAGGCGGCAACCCGCTTCCTTCATCGCCTTCAGGGTCTCGTAGTCGGTGGTAACTCGTGAAGTGCAGGACCACGTGAGTCCAAGTGGCTTTAGTTTCGCGCAAAGTTCAATCGTGCGCGCTTTCTGGATGTTGAAGGTGTCGTCGTCGAAGAAAAATTCTCTGACATCCGGCCAGTATGTCTTCACCTTGGCCATCTCATTGGCCACATCGTCAGTGGAACGCTTTCGCCACGGGTGTCCACTCAGGGTCTGGGGCCACAGGCAAAACGTGCACTGCGCCGGACAGCCGCGCGTGGTGTAGAGCGATACGTACGGATTAAGCAGAAAAGGAACGTTGTAACGGGTGACGTCGAGGTCCCGCTTGTAGACGTCGGTGACGTGCGGCAGCGCGTCGAGATCCTGGATCTGCGGACGGTCGGCCGTGTGCTCCACCTGGCCGTTTTTCAAGTAGGAGATGCCCAGAATCTCTTCAAGGGGCTTGCCCTGGGCGTACTCGACCACGGTGTGGTCGAACTCCTTGCGCGCTACGAAATCGATTGCGGTGCACTCACGCAACGACTTCTCGGGCAACACGGTCACATGCGGCCCGACGAAGCAAATCTTGATGTTCGGGTTTGCGTCTTTGATTGCACGCGCCAGTCGGATATCGCCGGGGAAGCCCGGGGTGCTGGTGAACAGCACCAGGAACTCGTAGTCCCTGGCAATCTCGATGGTTTCCTGCCCGGTGATGTGGTGGGGCGGCGCGTCCAGCAACCTCGCGCCCTCTAGCATGCCGGTCGGATACGCCAGCCAGACCGGATACCAGTAGGACTCGATTTCGCGCGTGGCGGGCCAGCGAGACCCGGCCCCTCCGTCGAAATTCTCAAACGAGGGCGGGTTCAAAAACAGTGTTTTTAAAGGCATAGGGGTGAATGATTTATCTTAACATCCTCTCTCAAATTTCTCTCAGGTCCCCGGGTACTTCCCTAGGTTCGCCGGCTGGCGCAGCTGGCCTTGCTATCGCGTAACCCCACTCGGCCGGGTCTATGTTGGCTTAAGTGTAACGATAGCAAGGGCATGCGGCATTTGGAACTGGTTTCGGTCGAACTGTCATTGGATGCATTAAGGGGGCAAAAAGGACCCGTCGAAAGCGCGGAAATTCCATGCCCCGGGGAGGCTCTCAGCTGCCGCCCTTGACCCAGTTCTCGAGATCTCCAGTCGAGCGCAGCAGCCCGATGCGGGCGCGTTCGAGCTCGAACGTAGTGTCCTGCAGCGTGATAAATCTCTCGCTCACCTGGGCCCTGGAATCTCCCAAGTCGCGGGGAGTGGCGGTGCCGGCATCGACTCGCGTCTGGAGGGCATCCAGATTGGCGCTGGCCACTTCGAGTTCGAGTTGAGCGACTTCCTGGGCCGCCTCCAGTTGGTGCACGTTGCGCTGCAGCTTGAGGGTTTCTTCCGACACTTGGTTCCGGGCGGCCTCAACTTGTCGCTTGGCCCGGACTGCGTCCGCATCGGCGGCGTCGGCACGGGCGCGCTGCGACGCATTGAAGACGGGGAACCGGATCGCCACGCCAACCGTGGCGTTGTTCGCCCGGAAGGAATGCGGTTGAAAGAATTGATCGTAGTTGTTGTAGGTCGACAGCCTGGCGTATTGGGCGGCGAAGTCGACGCTGGGCAAGGACGCCTTATGCTCGCCCTGGGCCTTTAAAAACTGCGCTCGCGCGCGCTCTTCAGCGGCCTGGAGCACCGGACTGTTGTCCTCGGCCTGCTTGGCCAGAGCGCTATCCTGGCTCACCGCAGGGAATGCCGGCCATGAGTCTGGAACGGGCTCAACGAAGCGCCGGGGCAGTCCGGTGAGCTTGGCCAAGTGCTCGCGGAGGACATCAGCAGAACTTTCCGCTTGGGCGATCCGCATTCGCAGGCGCGCCGCCGCCAGTCTCGCTTTGGTTCGTTCGAGGGGGCTCTCGACGCCCTCCTTCACGCGTTCCGTCATTGCCTCTTCTAACTTCATCGCCGCAGACTCCTCCTCCTGGAGCCGGCTCAGACGCTGTTGCCACATGTTGAGTTCGAGGTAGGTCGTGACCGTGTCCTGGATGACCTCGTTCCGGCGATCCTTACTCTGCAGGGTGGTGGCTTGCCATTCGCTCCGAGCCGCCTTGACGAACTGACGGAGCGACGGATTGAACAAGGCGGACTGGGAGTTGAAGTTGAAGATCGACGGCGCCGAGCCTTCAAGGCTGAGGGGATAGCCCCAGGATTTCCCCAGTCCCGCTCCAAGAATGAACTGGGGGATGTAGGCGGCGCGACCTTCACGGTAGGAAGCCAAGGCATGGCGCTCGTCGGCGGCCGCGATTTCTGTGGTGGTGGCGTGATTCAGGGCCAGTTCGACGGCGCGCTTCAAGGGAAGCGGGTCAGCCACGGCCTTCGCAGTCATCAGGCAAAGAAGAGCTACCAGAAGTCGCCGGCTGAGCGTACACACGCCAACACTCCAACGATTATCCATTGCGTCACCTTTGAGAACAGGGAAGTCAGAAAAGATAGACAGCACGGGGAAGGACATGTCGGCCAAGAAAGCCAAGCGGACGGTCATCCCGGAAGAAAAATCCATTCCGCTTTCCGAATCGCGCCGAGCGAGACGCACGCTTTTAGGATTTCACTGACAACCGATTGCCGGATCACTCGTTCTACCGGTTGACCCGATTGAGGGCTTCCCGGGCACGTCCAAAATCCTTCGCAAGAGCCAGAGCGATCTCATACTCTTTTGCGGCGCCGGCCCGGTCTCCCTGCTTCTCAAGAATGCTGCCCAGCATGTAGTGCGCCTTGAAGGGAGGAGCTTGCTCCACGGTCGTCGCGGAAAGGTACCGGCGCAGCAGCGCGGTGGCGAAGGGTAGATCGCGGTTGGCCCGCAGCAGATTGGACGCGGCATCCACGAGGACCTCAGGTTGCTCCATGGGCGCGGCGGCCGCGTGTTTCAGCGCATCCTGCATCTCATCCAGCCGGCCCGTCTTCCGGTAGAACGACGCCAGATTGAGCCACGCGTTTCCTCCGCCGTGGCTGGCGTCGACGGCCGCCCGATATTCTTTTTCAGCGCTGGCCGTGTCTTTATTCTTCTCGGCAATTCTTCCCAATACCCAGTGCGCCTTGGCGGGGCTCAGCTTCAAGAGCACGTCGGCCTGGCCTCGTGCCTTGTCCTGTCCGCCTCCAACGATGCCCGGCGCTTCTAGATAAAACTCGGCGAGATCGGTGCGCGCAATGGCACTGTTCGGGTCGAGCGCGACGGACCGCTCGAACTCGGTGCGGACTTTCCTGGCGAGTCCGGCAGCGGTAAAGAAATTGGCAGCATCCGCCTTTTCGCCGTAGGTACGGCCCAGCCACAGGTGATATTCGCCGTTGTTCGGCTCGAGCGCGACCGCTTTCTCGCAGGCCGAAATGGCGCGGTCCCAATTGTTCACCGCGAAGTAAGCCCGGCACAAAAAATTGTACGAGGCCGCATCGCTGGGGGCCGAACTGATCCGCGAGCTTAGAGTCGTGATGGCGTCATCGACGCGACCTGCTGCCAACAATTCTGACGGAGCAGTGGCGTCCAACGCGAGTGCCGGTAGCGCCAGCGCTGCCACTGTCAGGAATCTTGCCGTCCACTTCATCGCTTACTGCACCACCTTCACAGGACTTCCATCGTGGAGCGCCTTCGTGCTCGACGTGGAGTTTAAGGCCACCAGATCCTTGTCGCTGAGCCCGTTGCTGACCTCGACCTTCGTCAGGTTAGATGCCAGTACAGCGACTTCGCGCCTCCGCAATTTCTCGTCCACCACCTGGTAGACGTAAGGCTTGGAATCGTCCTGCCGCAGGGCTTCGCGGGGAATGGTCAGGACGTTGTCATGTTGCGCCGTCACGATCGTCACGCTCACGTTGGTGTTGGGCAGCAGCTTGAAGTCGCGGTTATCGAGCACCACGGTGGTCTCGCCGACGTTGCGCGTGCCGCGCAACTTGACCGCGGAGGGAAGGTTTGCGACGGGGCCCTCCCAGATGCGCCCCGGCATTGCGTCCCAGGTGACTTCCGTTTTCTGGCCGCGGACCAACCGGCCGATGTCGGGTTCGTCGACGTAGGCGCGCACGATGACTTTCGAAAGATCCGCTTCCTGCAGGAGCAGGTCGCCCGCCTGCACGTAGCCGCCAAGTTTCACGGGAAGGGAATACACCACTCCGTCGAAGGGAGCGACGATGTTCGACTTCTGCAGAACATCTTCCGCCGCGGAATACGCCGCCTGTGCTTCGGATTTCTCCGCGTCCACGTGTTCGACCTCGGGCGGGGAGTAGCGGTCCTTCTGCTTCTGCTCCACCAGATCGAGATCCGCCTGCGCCCGCTGCAGCACGTTCTCGGCTTCCTTCACTTCTCCGGACGAGGCTGCACCTTTTTGCTGCAGCCGCCGGAAGGCTTCCAGGCTGCGTTGCGCGGCATCGCGGTCAGCACGAGCCTTGATGAGCTGAGCTTGAAGAGTAAGAACTTCTTCTTGCGACCCGCCGTGCTGGACTGCCTGCACCTGCGCCTGCGCGCCTTTGAGTTGAGCCTGGGCCCGGGCGGCCTCACTGCGGGCGCCGGCATCGTCGAGTTGCAGAAGCGGCTGGCCCTTGCGCACGT
>Ga0075030_100005937_pt1 | contig 10986 bp, 6 predicted proteins | sample LitLauG_LLR_2012_FD_71393 | JGI IMG/M metagenome (GOLD analysis project Ga0075030, IMG submission 71393) | Freshwater sediment microbial communities from Pennsylvania, USA - Little Laurel Run_MetaG_LLR_2012 | ecosystem: Environmental > Aquatic > Freshwater > Creek > Sediment | place: USA...
AGATGTTGTCGTGACGGCGCGGCGTCCGGCTCATCGCGGAACTGGCGGGCGTAGGACGGAGCCACGAAATCCGCCAGCAGACAGGCGAGGGCGACCGTCAACAGAAACGCGATGCCGACGTTGCGCACCCACCTCATGCCGGCACCTCCGCCGTGCCGGTACTCAAGGCCTTGCCGAGGAGGTCGGAAAGCGAGTTCGCAGCCAGCGTCACGACCGCGACGATCATGGTGAGAGTCACCAGCAAACTCAGATCGCGGCTGAGCGCCGCCTTCCAGGCAAGTTGCCCCAGGCCAGGAAGATCGCAGAGCGCTTCCACCGGAATGGCTGCAGTAAACGCGATGCTGACTGAGACTCCGGCGAGCGCCAGCAACTGCGGCGCGGCTGGCCTCAGGATGTGCCAGAGCATCAGTTGGAAGCCCCCGACGCCCTTCGCGCGGGCAGTCAGGACGTATGGCAAGGAGGCGCTGCGGGCGAGCAAGTTCCGCGAGTAGCGGAAGATGTTGGGAAAGACGATCAGGGCGATAACCAGGCGTCCGGGCATCCGCGCCAGCAGAAAGATCAGTGCGAGCACCGCAGCCGGCAGACAGAGCAGAATTCCGGTCGTCAGCGTGGCCGTCAGATCGAGGCCCCAGGAGCGCGACATCACGACGGCAATCGCCAGCGAGAGTCCCAACGTCCAGCCCAGCGCGAGTCCGAGAGCGACCGACTTCGCGGTTTCCGGAGCGCGCTCTTTGAGCAGCTCCGCCACGGGCCTCTGCAGCGAGCGCGAAGTCCCTAGGTCGCCGCACAGCAGCCGGGCAAGGTACTGGAAGTAGAACGCCCTAAGGCTCTGGTTCGGCTGCGCCTGGCGAAGGGCCTGAATGCTCTGCGAGGAGAGCCGGGAATCGAGTTCCGCTTCATCGATGCCGAACCCCGGAGCCTCTCGCACAAGAGTTGCTCCCAGCAGGCCGCCGACGACGACGGTAATCGCGATCCGGACCGCGTGCCTGGCCAAGCTCGTCAGCATCGGATGTTGGTTGGGCATGGATCGAGTGCTCCGCGCGCCGGGCTATTCCTTGGCCAGCTTTGAGATGTACTGGGCGTCGTACATCTTGGTAGTGCGGTCGACGAAGTCGAGAATCTGCTGCAGGTGGGCCCGATCGTCGCGATTGCCTTCCTTGAACTTGATGGCCAGGCCCGTGCCTGGGTCGGAACGCACCACGTTGCCTTCGGTCTGCAGGCGGCCATCGTCAATCGAAAAGTTCAGCGTAAGCTTGCTCTCGGGCGCCAGCATGACGCTGGTCTCGATGTAGCAACCGCCCAGGCTGATGTTGGTGAGGTTGGCGAGCACCGGAACATCATTTCCTTCGGAACGGAATTCAATCGTGACCCGGCCCTTCATGCGCGGGTAGATCCGGCGGTTCTTGCGATTGGGCTGCCTCTGCTTTTCGAGGTACATGCGGCGGTCGGCTTCCGCCAGCAGGTCCTCTGCGCCTACGCCATCGTCGGGGTACACGGCGCGCCCGACACTGAGGGAGAGGATGTCTTCGCGACAGATCTCCTGTCCCACCTGGCGGGCGAGCTCGCGAAACTGGTCGGCTTTCTTCTTGGCGTCGTCCGCCGCCAGGCCGGGAGCGATCACGACAAACTCGTCGCCTCCCATGCGGGCTACGTAGTCGTACTCGCGGCAGGTCTCTTTCAGGGCCTGGCCGAACAGGCGCAGGACCCGGTTGCCTTCGAGGTGGCCAAATCGGTCGTTGATCTGCTTGAAGCCGTCCATGTCGCAGACCATCACCGTGAGCGAAGACGTTTCCCGTTTGCAGCGCGCCAGTTCGCGGTCGAGCTGCAGGAAGAGCGAGCGCGCGTTGGGCAGGTCGGTCAGGTAGTCGGTCGTGGCCGAACTCTCCGCTTGCTGGTACTTGAGCGCGTTCTCGATGGCCAGGGCCATCTTGGAAGTCACCGCCTGCAGAATGCGAAGGTGATCCGTCGTGAAGGCGTCGGCCTGGGCTTGGTACAGAGCCAGCACTCCTACAACTCCGTGCAGACCTTCCAGCGGCAGCGCCAGTGCGGAGCGCAACGTGCTGAACTTCGTGGGATCGTTCAGGTATCCCGGTTCCACCGAGGGGTTGCCGTTGATGATCGGCTTCCGGTTCTGCGCCACCCAGCCCGAAAGTCCTTGGCCCAGAGGAATCCGCAGCGACTCGAACAAGCGGAAGTTGTCGCCGCTCACGTGCTTGGGCACGAGAACGTCCTCAATCCGGATATAGATGGCGATGGAGTCGTAGGGCACCAGCCGCTTGAGTTTGACGGAAAATACCGAAAGGGTTTCGTCCAGGCTGAGAGAGGCGCCCAAATCCTGCGAGAGCTCGAACAGAGTCTGAGCTTCCTGGCGCGCGGCCGCAATCGAAGCCAGGAATTTGGTTTCCTGGTTGTCCTTGATTCCCGTTTCCACGAACCCAGTGGCAGGAGCCAGGCCGCGCTCCACTTTCACCTCAGTGGAGAGCTTCGACCAGGGTGCCGCTTTCAAGCGCTTTTCGACCAGTTTTTCGAGATCCCGGTAGCGCTGCCGGAGCACGCTCACGACCCTCGGATCAAACGACTTCCCGGATTCGGTCTCCAGTTGCTTCATCACATCGTCGAGCCGCATGGCGCGCCGGTACTGGCGATCGGAGGCGAGCGCATCCAGAAAGTCGACGGCGCTCAGGATGCGCGCGCCGATGGGTATCTCGTCCCCCTTCAAGCCGAAGGGATATCCCGAGCCATCGTATTTCTCGTGGTGCGCGCGGACGATGGGAACGACCGGGTAAGGAAAGCGAACGCGCTCCAGAATCTCGGCGCCCACGACCGGATGAATCTTCATCTTCTCGAATTCTTCCGGTGTCAGACGGCCAGGCTTCGAAATGATGTGCTCGGGGACCGCCAGTTTTCCGATGTCGTGCAGGAGAGCGGCTGCCTGCAGGGCTTCCATCTCCTCGGGCGTCAACCCGAGTTCCTTGGCGACCTCGACGGCGTACACCCGCACCCGCTGCAGGTGGTCATGCGTGGTGTGATCCTTGGCCTCGATGGCTAGGGCGAGCGCTTCGATGGTCCGCAGGTGGAGATTCGCCATTTCCTCCACGTGACCCTTCTCGTCTTCAAGCTTGGCAAGGTACAGGCGGTAGGAGCGGTAGATGAGATACACCGCCGGCAGGATCAGCAGAGAAGTCTGCCAGTCGACCACGCGGTTCAGCCAACTGACCAGGCCCGCCACGCCGGCGCCGACGAGGTAGTACGGAAACGACCAGAAATAGCAGTCGGACCAGATCCGTCGCAGGGACTTGTGCTCGGTCAGCGAGATCACGCCCGCGACTGGAATGGTATTGGCCACGAAATACATCGACGCCGTTGCAACCAACAGGATCGCGGGGTTGTTCTGAATCCGAAACAGGGTGACGTGATAGACGCAATACGCCAGAGAGATCGCAAACGAGGTCGCACAGGTGTTGAAGATCACCTGCACGAATCGCGGCCGGTCGCGGTAGAAGCACTGGGTCAGAATCGCGGCGCATCCGAGCGCGAGGGTCTCGGCAAAACTGAGTTCCAAAATGCCCAGCAGGATGAACAGGAAATTGACGGACATCGTGCCCGTGATGCCGGGCAGATTGACTTTCAGACGCGAGGCGCCGACCGCTACCACCAGGTAGCAAAGGAACTTCATCGGCTGGTGGCTGGTGGGATGCAGGGCACCAATCGCGAGCACGCCGGACCCGAGGGCGACGACCACACTGATGTACAGGCGCGCGCTCAAAGTCATGGCTTTCCATGACTGTGTTTTCGCCATACTTCGTTCACATCCTGCCCTCTTGTTTTTGTCTTCAGGGGAAGTCAAAAGACACGAGAGGCCAGAATCAGTGATATCAGCTAACACCTGTCAATCCAATCAATTACGGGAATTCTGCGAAACTTTCGTAACCGCCGCAGGGGTCACGCGCTAGAGGTTCCTACGCTCGCATCCGACCCGCCAGCGAGGGGACAAAATGTCCGCCTGGGTTGGCTCCTTGCGTTAAGTCCGGGACGCGTCGCGGCTTATGTCGGATTGCGGCGGGTATAGGCGGAGCGCGAACGGTCAGGTTGTCCGCTTCGGCCAAGGCGTCGTTCCACGGTAACCCGTTGGCTCATTTGAGGTTGAGCCAGCTTTGCCGTTGGAAGGCGGACTGCAACATTAGGGTCGGCCACGGGAGTCGTGGCACGGCAGTCGCTTCATTCGGAGAATGAGAGTGAGATCGACAGTCAAACCCGCCAGAGCACGTCTCCCCGGGAATCGCGTCATCCGCGGTTGGGCAGCCGGTATGGCTGTGCTGGCCTTCGTGGTGCTGAGCCAGGGAGCTGCGCAGGGTCAGGGGAGTCCGAGACCGGCTCGCCCGGGTGTCGATCAAGGCCGTTTCCGAAGGATCGCGCCGGAACTCGCCAGCTTGGCCACGCACACAAAATCCCCGAATCAGCGGGTCGAAGTCATCGTGCAATTCCGCCAAATGCCAACTAAGACCCACTTCGCGCGAATGGCAAATCTCGGTGGCGTGCACCGGCGGAATCTGGAGTTAGTTCGCGGCGGAGTCTTCAACCTCCCGGTCCGCGCCATTCAGGCCCTTTCCAATGATCCGGATGTGCTTTACGTTTCGCCGAATCGCGCTGTCCAGATGACGGGCGCAGACGAATACGAAGCCACGGTGGGTGGAGACGCAGCCCAGCGCTACGGCTGGGATGGCACCGGAATCAGCGTAGCCCTGATCGACAGCGGCATTAGCGATCATCCTGACCTCCACGATCCGACTACAGGATTGTCCCGCGTCGTATACAGCGAGAGTTTCGTGCCCGGCCTGGATGCGAGCGACCAATACGGTCATGGCACCCACGTCGCGGGCATCATCGCCGGCAATGGCCAGTCTTCCGGCGGAAATGACGACGACGGAAATGCCAACCCGGCTACCGCGATCTTCGGAGTGGCGCCCGGGGTAAATCTGGTGAATCTCCGCGTGCTCGACGCGAATGGCAGCGGCACCGATGCGCAGGTGATTGCTGCCATCCAACGCGCCATCGCGCTCAAGAACACCTACAACATCGGCGTGATCAATTTGTCCCTCGGTCGCAATGTGTTTGAAAGCTACACGCAGGATCCGCTGTGCCAGGCGGTGGAAGCTGCCTGGCAGGCGGGCCTGGTTGTGGTCGTGGCCGCGGGCAACAATGGCCGGAACAACAGCCTGCACACCAACGGATACGGAATGATCGGGGCCCCGGGCAACGACCCCTACGTCCTGACTGTTGGCGCCACTCGCACCATGCAGACGGCCACCAAGAGCGACGACCGGATCGCCAGTTATAGCTCTAAGGGGCCCAGCCTGATCGACCATGTCGTCAAGCCTGATCTGGTGGCCCCGGGGAACAACATTGCGTCGCTTCTGTCACCCGGCAGCACGCTGGACTCAAAACACCCGAGCGGAGAAGTCGACCCGGCATCTTACGGAGGCGGTGGACAGACGGAGTACTTCGTCCTGAGCGGTACGAGTATGGCCACCCCGGTGGTCAGTGGCGCAGCTGCGTTGCTGTTACAGCAAAACTCGGCTCTCACGCCCGATCAGGTCAAAGCCCGCCTGATGAAGACGGCCGACAAGATGATGTTTCCGGCCTACGACCAGATGTACGAGCCGGTGTCGGGCATCACGTACCAGTTTCAATACGACATTTTCACCGTAGGGTCGGGCTACCTCAACATCACGTCAGCCCTCGCGAGCACGGATCTGGCCCAAGGGACGGCGATGTCGCCCATCGCGACGCGAGATCAGTTTGGCAACGTCGTGCTCCAGTCCGATCCTTCTTCCATCTGGGGATCTTCGGTCATCTGGGGCAATAGCGTGATCTGGGGGAATAGCGTCCTACTGAATGGCACCTCGGTGATTTGGGGCAATTCCGTGGTGTGGGGAAACAGCCTGCTGAGCGGTAACAGCGTGATCTGGGGCAACAGCGTGATCTGGGGCTCGAGCGTCGACGCCAGTAGCACTGCCGAGAGCATCGAGGACGCCGGCGACCCGGAATAGGTTCGCAGCAGCAAGGTAAGCATGTTTGGGAATTTGGTTTGGAAAGTAAGTAGGACAGACGGATTGACGATTCTGAAGGAGAGACGAGAGATGAAGAAAGCAGCATTGGTAGCATTCCTGGTTGCGGCATCGGTTCTGGCGCTGAGCCTGCTGGCCGCGGCTTCGGCAGTCTGGGGCAGTTAAACGACTCGATTCACAATTGCGGTATCAGCCTATGGCCGATCTCACCGAGAAACCGAACCAGCCCGTTGCACGGCCACTTCGTCAACACCTGTCGGGCCGGAAGTATCCGTGAGGGCGTGTCTGTCGAGGTCGCATCCCGTTTCGAAAGCGAACAACTCCCACCCCTCTAAACTTCAGTAACCTACCTGATCGCATCCAAACCTGTTAAAGACAAGCGCGGGGAGTTGTGTACACGGAGCCTTCCTTGCCGCCGCCGGAGTCTTGCGGCAGGGGCGGCTTCTGGCGTTTCCCCCTACGGCTATTTGTCCATGAAACCTGCGGTTGCCATGCGACTTGTCGATGGGACCACCTCCGTGGTGTGCAGCGACGTCATGCACAAGCTGATGGGCATGGTGGAGCGCGTCGCCCGCCAGCACGCCGCGGTTCTGATCGCGGGCGAAACCGGCGTCGGCAAGGAGATGATCGCGCAGGCGATTCACCAGCAGTCGCTGCGTTCCGGCAAGGCCTTCGTGGACGTAAACTGCGCCGCTTTCCCCGAGCACCTGGTGGAGAGCGAGTTGTTCGGGTACGAGAAGGGTGCTTTCAGCGGAGCCGATACCACCAAGCCCGGCCTGTTCGAACTCGCCGACCAGGGCACGCTCTTTCTGGACGAGGTCGGAGAACTCGACGCCAAAGTCCAGGCCAAACTGCTGCGCGTTCTCGATGGAGTTTCGTACTACCGGCTGGGTGGAAGCCGCAAGGTCGCCGTCAACGTGCGCGTGATCGCCGCCACCAATCGCGACCTGGAGCAAGAGGTCCGCAACGGCCGGTTCCGCAACGACCTGTTCCACCGGCTCACGCAGTTCCAACTACGTGTGCCGCCTCTGCGGGAGCGCAAGGAAGACGTTGCCCCGATTGCCGAGCATTTCCTGCGATCGCAGCTGCCCGCCGCCCGCTTCACCGACGACGCGCTCAAGACGCTGCAACGCTATTCCTGGCCTGGCAACGTGCGGGAACTCAAGAATGTTGTGCTTCGGGTAGCGGTCAACCTGAAGCCGGGAACTAAAGAGATTCGGCCCAGCGATCTTCCCGCAGCAATCTGCGGGGCCCCGGACGCGGCCACCGCGTCGGCTGGGTTCAGCGGAAACCTGGAGGAAGTGGAGAAGCAGATGATTCTCCAGGCCCTGGCGCAGAACGGAGACAGCAAGGTCAAAGCCGCCCAGCAACTCGGCATCTCCTCGCGAACCCTTCGCCGCAAGCTGGAGAAATACCGCAAGGAGAGCGCGGCCGCTGGCTCCTCATTGGGATCGTTGCGGGTGCAGCAGCAACGCTATTTCCGGGTCACGATGGAGATTCCGGTCACTCTCGCTTTGGACAACAAACAGATCGAAGCCATCATTGTGAACCTGAGTTCGGGCGGCGTGGCCATTCAGACTCCGGTCACGATTGCTCATGGCGAAAGCCTGGAGATTTCCTTCCCGCTGCCCGAGACCAACACCGTAATCGAAGCGAAAGCCAAGCTGGCCTGGACCAGCCCCGGCGGTCTCGCCGGCCTGAGCTTCGAGGAGATGCATCCCGCGCTCGAACGCGAACTGCAGCACTGGCTGCTGGAGCGAAGCCGGGTCGAGGGCTGGACCGACACCAGCTCGGATCCTGAGTTTCAAGTTTGAAAGCCGCGATTCGATAGTCTCGACCTTTTCCGTCCCTTCTGCGATTCAGGTGCCGCGCCCCTCGGGAAGACCACCCAAAAGTTCCTGGGACGAGTTCTTTCGTAACCTCCTCAGCGTCGTGGCAGAATGCGATAGTGGAAGAGGGTTTCTATGTCTCCAGCGCCCCAGATCCAGCGTGAGAAGCGCGGTGCCCGGGTCAAACTCGGGGGTTCCGTTCTGGCCCTTCTTCAGCTGCAGAATCGACGCCAAGTTCGCGCCCGGATGAGCCAGCTCTCGGCCAACGGCGGCCTGCTGCAACTCGATGCCCCCATCGACGAAGGCGTGGTGGTGGAGATCCTGTTTCACGTGGGGACAACGACGGTCCGCAACAAAGTGCAAATGTTGTTTCCGATGTGGGCTACCCAGGGGTGCCTGCAGCCCTTCCGCTTCAAGGATATTCCGGATGAGACGCGCGCCAGCCTGGAGCAAGACCTGATCGCGCTCCTGAAAATTACTCCCGGCGCCGTAGCGGACGACGCCTCCCTGCCCTGAACCATAGGCTTCGTGCCGCGCTGCGCTTCGTCGCGCTTTCGCGGACGAAGCACAACGCCAGCACAAATCCCTTACGCACCTTCCGAGGAATGCAATACCCGGAACGTGTTTCCACCGCTGGACCAGACCAGCACAAGCGCGTCCTGTCCCTTGGGCACGTCAGCGAGCGCCTTCTGCACATCCGACGCCGACTGCGTCTCGTGCCGGTTGACGCTCACGATGACATCTCCGGGCCGCAGGCCCGCGTTGTCGGCGGGGCTGCCGGGCAGCACACGCTCGATAACCGCGCCCTTTACGTCGCTGGAGGCGCGCAGCTGCTGGCGCACATCGGAAGTGATCTCCCCGAGTGCCAGGCCCCAGCGTGGCTTGCCGGTTTCGTTGCTGGCGGTTTCGTCGTCGCTCTTGTCGCGAGCCCCCATTTTTTCGAGTGTTACCGGGAGATCGATGCTCTTGCCGTCACGCATCACAGCCAGCTTCACCGTGGTGCCGGGATGAGTTTGCCCGACAACCACCTGCAACTGGCCGGCGTCACTGATCTCGCGTCCATTGAGCCCAACGATCAGGTCGCCCACTTTCAGCCCGGCCTTGGCGCCCGGGGAATTGGCTTCCACCTGGGTCACGATCGCTCCGCGATTGTCTTTCGACTCGAAGAACTTCGCGTTCTCGGGCGTGACGTCGGTGATGCCGATGCCCATGTAGCCGTGGTTGACCTTGCCGTCGCGAATCAGCGCCTCGACCGTGGGGCGGACGATTTGCGACGGAATCGCAAATCCCATACCCGAGAAGCTGCCCGATCCCGAGACCAGGAACGTGTTGATGCCCACTACTTCCCCGTGAGCGTTGACCAACGGGCCGCCCGAGTTGCCCGGGTTGATGGCAGCATCGGTCTGGATGAACTCACCCGGCTTGCGCGCGTCGTTGGGGAAGGGGTTCGGACGGTTGAGCGCGCTGACAATGCCGCGCGTCACCGTGAAACGGAACCCGAACGGATTCCCGAACGCCAACACCGTCTGTCCGGGATGCAACTTCGTCGCGTCTCCCCAGGGCACGTTGGGAAGATCCTTGCCCTCAATCTTGATGACGGCGAGGTCGGTGAGAGGGTCGGTGCCGATCAGCTTCGCAGGCAGCACCCGGCGGTCGCTCATGGTCACGCGCAGATCCACCGCGCCATCGACCACGTGGTTATTGGTGACGATGTAACCATCGGGTGAAATGATGACGCCGCTGCCGATGCCGTGCTCGATCTGCGGCTGTTGCGGGCCGAAATTGAACCCGGGCCCGAAAAACCGCCGCATCTCGTCGGGAATTTGAGACTGTCCGTCTTCCGCTTGTTCACCCTTCGGTTTGGAGGTTACGGCGACGTTGACAATCGCGGGTGTGACCCGCGCAGCCAGCGTCTCCATGGCGTGATCGAGGGCCAGCAGCGCGCCGATGCTGCTGTCATCGAGCGGCGCGGTGGTGGGTTCTGTTGCCGCCGCTTTCGCGACGATCGGTTTATAGGATTCGTAGGCCACCAGCGATCCGACCATGCCAATCGCCAGCATGGGCGCAATGACGCGGCGGCCTACGGACTTCGTGAGCGTATGGAACCAGGCTTTCATGTTTCTGCTTCTCCTTGGTGAGGATTGATATTCGTCAACTAATTCTTTAGTTATTCACGACAACAAAAATCTCAGGCTTCGGACCCTTCTCCTTAGATGGACTTAGAGGAAATTGCCGTCGGAACCTGCGGTGCGCCTTGCGGCAGCACGGTGAAGCGCCAGATCGCGATGTGCCACAGCACCGGCCCCGAGTCGCCGTACTGTTCGCTCTGCATGAACACGAAAACCGCTTGCTGAGGTACCGCCGCCTCGGGGAAAGCTGGCGCGCTGGTTCTCACCAGCTTCGGTGCCGAGGCTGACTTCTCCTGGTGCAGAAGTCGGATTGATCGCGGGACCGCTGTGCGCGCTTTAGTTCTGGTGACAGGCCGGGTGGCGGTCGCGCCAGAGCTGCGTTCTACGAACGAAGCGGGAACGATACGCGCGGGCGAAGCGTTAGGAATCTGGTCGTGCGTCGTCCCGATTGAGGCTGACTGCACGGCCGACAATGCGTTCGGCTCCCCGAATGCCACCAGTTTCGGAGCGCGCGCAGATGATACGAGGCACGCAACCGAGAAAGCTCCGACGACCCAGGGAGCCGGCTTCCATACCTGCACCGCGCTCGGGCGCCGTGCGTCGAGAATCCGCAGGATGCGCAGCGAGGTTTGCCGCATTCTGCCTACCGCGGCTTGCGCCAGGGCTACGCCGCGGCGCAGGAAATTCTTCTCTGCCAAAGACACCAGGCACTCCGCGTAGGCCCGCGGATTGGCAGTCTCGGCCAGCACGATGTCGTCGCAGGCCATTTCGCGCTCCAGCGCCAACCGGTTCTCCACCCACCACACCGCGGGATGAAAGAAGAACAACGCGCGGAGAACTTTCTGCGCCAGGTTGGTCCAGTCATCCCAGCGGCGCAGGTGCGCCAGTTCGTGCAGGAGCACGGTGTTGAGTTCCGCCGCCGAGAGTTCCCGCATTGCCCAACTCGGGAGAACGACCGCC
>Ga0075030_100005939_pt1 | contig 10985 bp, 8 predicted proteins | sample LitLauG_LLR_2012_FD_71393 | JGI IMG/M metagenome (GOLD analysis project Ga0075030, IMG submission 71393) | Freshwater sediment microbial communities from Pennsylvania, USA - Little Laurel Run_MetaG_LLR_2012 | ecosystem: Environmental > Aquatic > Freshwater > Creek > Sediment | place: USA...
GCGGGGTACCCCGCTAGCCCAGTTGGCCACCGGGCCCAGGGAACTCTTGCGTTGCTCGTATGATCCATCTTCGGCGGAATTCCGAAATGCGGCCCAAAGCGCCGCTGGCCTCAGCCGGACTTCCCGCTCCGAGCTTGGTGCGCTATCGCGTACTGGGTCTGAGTTTCCTGATGGCGTTCATGATGTACATGGAACGCGGCGCCATCGGCGCCGCGGCCCCCACCATCATGCGCGAGTTTCACGTGGATAAGATCTCCATGGGCTGGGCCGTCTCGGCGTTCAATTGGTCCTATGCGCTATTTCAAGTGCCTGCCGGCTGGATGGCCGATCGCTTCGGTCCGCGCATCGTTCTGGCTGTGGCCATGGCTTGGTGGTCGGTCTTCACGGCGGGCACCGGGCTCACGTTCAGTGCCTCTTCTCTGGCCGCCACCCGGTTTCTGTTCGGCATGGGCGAAGCGGCTGCCTTCCCGGCGGGTTCGCGCGCGCTGGTACGATGGCTGCCCGTCAGGCGGCGCGCATTCGGGCAGGGATTCCAGCATTCCGGTTCGCGGCTGGGCGCGGCTGTAGCGCCGGCTCTGGTGGTGACCCTGATCGCATGGTCGGGCTGGAGGCCGGTCTTCTGCATTTTTGGCGCGGGCGGGGTGGTGTGGGCCTTGGTGTGGTATGTGTATTACCGGAATTTTCCGCGCGAACATCCCGGCATCAACCCCGAAGAGTTGGCGATCCTGGGGGCGGCCAGCGCTCCCGTCCCTGCTGGCGTGCGGCCTGCCGTGCCCTGGAAGCTGATTCTACGCAGCCGCGATTTGTGGTATCTGAGCACAATCTACTTCTGCTATGGCTGGGTGTTCTGGTTGTATCTGGCCTGGTTTGCCACATACCTGCGGGAAGCGCGCCACTTTACCCCGCTCGGAACTGGATTGGTAAGCCTGCCCCTGCTGGCGGCGACTGTGACCAATGTGGTGGGCGGATTGCTCTCGGACCGGTGGGCCCACCGGTGGAGCGACCTGCGCCGCGGCCGGTTGATGGTCTCGATCTGCGGCTTCGCGATTGCGGGCATTGCTCTGCTACCGGGAGTTCTGACGGCCAGCGCCATGGTCGCGATGGTGTGCCTGACCCTCGCGCTGGCCGGTCTGGAACTTACGGTCTCGGTGTCCTGGGCCATCTGCATCGACATCGGCGGCGACTTCAGCGGCTCGGTTTCTTCCGTGATGAATACCTGGGGTAATGTCGGCGGAGCTGTTTCCGCCGTGATGGTTGGCTATCTGGCAACACTGTTCGGATGGACGTCGCCGTTCCTCCTGGCCAGTGCCATGTGCCTGTTTTCCGCGTTACTGGCGAGCCGGATCGATCCCCGGCGGCCGGCAGCCGCGCATACTGTAAGAGAGGACAAAACTTCGAGGAGTATACCAGCATGAAGATCGACCCGCATAAGTGCGTGGCTTGTGGAAACTGCACATACGTGTGCCCCATGGGAGCAATCTACATCGATCCCGCCATCAAACGCGCAACCGTGAACCGCGACGAATGTGTCGAGTGTTATGCCTGTTACAACGGACTGAGTCAGGAGCATCTGAACCCCACGATGGTCCGGATGCTGCGCAAACTATTTCAGATGATGCGCCTGCGTTTCGACCCCGAGCCCGATGTCTGTCCGACGGCGGCGTTTGCGCCCGAGGATCTGACGTGGCCGAGAGTCGTGCGCCGTGCGTTCTCCGACCCCCGCGTACCGCATGAATCCACCGGCGTGGAAGGACGCGGCACCGAAGAGGTGAAGACCAACGACGTGAGCGGACGGGTGAACGTGGGCGAGGTCGGATTCACGATCGAATTCGGCCGGCCGGGCGTAGGCGTGTGGATGCGTGAGATTCAGGAAATGTCCGCGGAACTGGCGCGCGCGGGAGTTGCCTTCGAAAAGAAAAACCCGATTACGTCGCTGATGTCCGATGTGGCAACCGGTGCCATCCGCGAGGACATCTTGAACGAAAAGGTATTGTCCGCGATTCTTGAGATCAAGGTTCCCGTCGAGCGTACCGAGGAGATTATCCGGCTGGTGTGGGAGGTCGAGAAGAAACTGGAGACCGTGGTGGCGCTGGGAGTGGGAACACGGTGCGACCCGGACGGGGAAGACCGGACGGTGGCGCCGATTCTGGAACGGCTGGGGTACAAGCTGGAGCGGGCCAAGACCAATATGGGCCTGGGCAGGATCACCAACGCGCAGCGGGTACCGCAGGAGGAGGTAGTGACGAAATGACGAACACTCTGCATCGGTACGGAGACGCGGAGAGCTTCCGCGACGATTACGTGGTTTTCGCCATTTGCAGCCGTGGGAAGAATGATGAGGATTCGGTTCCCAAACTGCGCAAATTTTTAGAGATGGCGCTGCCCTTCCAACCGGTGAACCTGGGCGATGCCAGGCACGGCGGCGCGCTGCGGCCGTCGAAATCAATGAGCCCGGTGTCGCACTGGAAGCGGAATCGGACGCCGGATTTTCAGGCGGTGATCGACGGTCTCGACACTCCTACCACGGCGGCCGCGGTGTTCGACAACCGCGCGGCGGCGGAAGATTTCGTCAAAAGCGTCAAAGCTGCCGGCCTGGGGCTGAGCGTCAATGTTTCCACCTCGATCGAGGGCGCGGAGCAATGCTGTCACGAGGCCGATATTTGCCGGCACAGCGTGGGTTACTCGCTGGGGTTTGAAGGCAAGACGGGCCACCTCCCCAATGAAGACGTGCTCAAGCTTTCGACCATGTGCGGGCACGGCATGGTGAGCTCCTCGTTTGCCAAGAAGATGGTGGACTGGGTCAAGGAAGGGAGGCGAACCCCGGAAGAGGCGGTGACATACCTGACCCGCTTCTGCTCTTGCGGAGTTTTCAATCCGTCCCGCGCGCTGCGCATTCTGGAGGATGCGCGCAAAAGGACAAAATAGGTCAGCCGTCACGGGACCGGAGACAGGAGTCCTCGACGGCGTCGATCACCGCCGCCGTTTCCGCTACCACGGCCTCCCTTTTCGATCCGGCAATTTCGCCAACTCCCTGGGATCTCGCTCCCCCTTGCAACATGGCGCGGACCATTGCCAACCCCGTCGCTCCTCCGAGGTCGCTGATGGCGTTGGCCCACCGGATATTCAGGGTCGTCCCCGCTGGCGGCGGAAGAAATTCGACAGCCATCCGTGGGTGTGCCGCTTCATCAACCACCGGCATTCTGGCACTTCCCTCTTGCGCCAGGCTTTTTCCGTCAAGGCCGGGCGAAGCGCGCCCGAAGGGTTCACTCAGGAGGGCGAAGCGGCCGCTCTCTCACCCACAAATTCTGCTACAGAGCCGGAAAAAGTAAAGCGAATTTTCGCGCTAAAGATCGCGTCGAATCGGGGCGATGATAGCCACATGATGTGGCTACGGGCACGGACGGTAGCGAAGGTATCACGCGCCTCGTGTCCAACATTCCACGGGCCCGCTTTTGCTCATTGGTGGCTTGCGCCGTAATGGGCTTTGAGCAGGTCAAACCCGAAATCGTTCTCGTAATCACGCCACACCGAGTGGATATGATTTCCTTGATCCTGCGTGCAATCCATCTCGATCAGGAAGCCGGGCGTCTGGATGCGGTAATAGTGCAGGCCACCGCGTTCAATTGCGCCGGTCCAAGCGAAGAAGGTAGCGTCCTTCGGCTGCTTCCGCGCCAGGTCCAGGCGCCTTTCCGCCATCGCCTGCGGCACGTTCGAAGCGTATAGCTCTACGATGGTCATCAGCTTGTCGAACTGCGCGGCGTTCATCTTGGCAGCGGAGAGGCCGTTTGGGGCGCCATTGAGGGCAGCTTTGCGGGAGGCGCCGGTAATGATGTCCTTCAGTGCTGTCTTGTCCACTACGGCCGCATCTTGCTGAGTTTTGTCGAGTGATTCAATCATGTCGTAGCCGTAGTCGTCTTCCAGTGCCAGGACGCGGAGCCCCTTACGGGGTCCGATGCGGACTTCGGCCGGATTGGAACCGAAGAACGACGGCGAATCCGAAACTTTTCCATCAACGATCGTGTAGTTCTGCGCCAGGTGATGGCCCTCGATGCGGTATCCCCACGTGCCTTTGGCGGAAGGGGTCCCGAAGATGGTGATGAAGTAATTATCGGGGTCGCGGCGATTGGCTGGCTTGGCGCCTTCGAGGATCAGCAAAACCTGTTCGAGGCTCATAATCGATTGAGCTTTGATCACACCCTGCTGGCTCAGGCCGGCGGCAAGTAGAGCCGTCGCCAGTTCGCGCTGAAAGGGCTGCATCGCGCCCAAGGGCATGCCCTTGCGCAGTTCGCGGTCGCCCGGCTTGTAGTTCGCTCCGGTTGGCACAAAGTGCCAGCTAAGGCGCTCGTCGTCGTCAAAGGCGTAGGACACCTTTGCCTTCTGGTCGGGCCAGAGTGAATTCAGAAACGCGTTGGCGGTGTCGGCCATCACCGAAGAGGGCTCGGCTCGCTTATATGCAGCGGTCAACAGGAGGGCGGCGACGCCAACGGCGGCCGCGCGGAACCAGACAGCAGACTTCATGAAGGAATTTTACACCATTACTCGTGGCTAAGGTCAGCGCTAACCTGATTGCAGGAATGCCCGCTACACGGCCGCGTAGAGCGCCTTGTGTGGCAAGGCGCACTTCCATCGGGAAAGGTTCACCATACCCTGCACATCTGCGCGCGGGCCATGGGCTGCCCCTGGCGGCAGGAGAAGGCGTCGCGGAATTGCGGCAGGTTGGCCACCACGCCGTTGATGCGGTACTCCTCCGGGGAGTGCGGGTCGGTGATGGCGTTGAGCCGCTTGTTTTCCGCGCGCTCGTCGCCGCAGGCCCACTGCGCCATACCGATGAAGAAGCGCTGGTCGGGCGTGAAGCCGTCGATGGGTTTCAGCTCCTGCCCGCGTGTGGCGTTGTTCCAGGCGATGTAGGCCAGGCGCGTGCCGCCGAGATCGGCGACGTCCTCGCCTTCGGTGAGCTTGCTGTTGATTTTGATGTCGTCCACGACGGTGTATTGCGCGTACTGGTCCACCACGCAGGCTGCGTGGTTTTCGAAGGCTTCGGAGTCCTGCTTGGTCCACCAGTCGCGCAGGTTGCCCTTGGCATCGAACTGGCGGCCCTCGTCGTCGAAGCCGTGAGTGAGCTCGTGGCCAATGGTAGCGGCGGTATTGCCGTAGTTGGGCGCGTCATCCAATTTGGGATCGAAGAGCGGCGGCTGGAGCACGCCCGCGGGGAAGTTGATATCGTTCATCTGTGGATCGTAATAGGCGTTGACTGTGGGCGGAGTCATGCCCCACTCGGTGCGGTCCACCGGCTTGCCGATCTTGGCGAGCTGCCGCCGGGATTCGAACTCCGTGGCGCGATCCACATCGCCCGCGAAATCGCCGGGCGCGATCCGGACCGCGCTGTAGTTGCGCCACTTTTCGGGATAGCCAATCTTGTTCACCACGCCACGGAGTTTCACCAAGGCCTGCTTCTTGGTCGCGGGGCCCATCCAGTCGAGCTGGTTGATTTCGGATTCCATCGCGGCTTCGATCTCTTTCACCATGGCGAGGGCCCGGGCCTTGGTGTCGGGCGTGAAGGTCTTCTCGACGAAGACCTGGCCGAGGGCCTCGCCCAGGTCGCGGTCGACGTAGCGGACGCAGCGCTTCCATCGCGGCTGGAGCGCGGGGACGCCGCGCAGGTACTTGTTGTAGAAATCGAAGTTGGCCTCGACGAAACGGGAGGAGAGATAGGGCGCGCGCGCGTGGACCAGGTGCCAGCGCAGGTACACCTTCCAGGCGGTGATGTCGCGCGCGCTGAGCTGGCTCTGCAATTCCTTGAAGAAGTCAGGCTCGGTGACATTGATCTCCGCCGGCGAAGGCAGACCGATGCCTGTCCAGTATTCCTTCCAGCCGAAGGCGGGTGTAAGCCGCACGAATTCCTCCTGCTTCATGCGGTGGTAGAGCTTGTAGGGGTCGCGCTTTTCGACGCGGGTGAGGGAGGCCTTGGCGAGCGCGGTTTCGATCTCCATCACGGTCTGGGCCTGGCCCTTGGCTGTTGCCGGCGCATCGCCCAGGAGGCGGAACATGGCGGCGACGTGCTCGAGGTAGCGGGCCCGGGTCTCCTGCGACTTGGGGTCGGTCTTGGTGTAGTAGTCGCGGTCAGGCAGGCCGAGGCCGCCGGCGAGGGCGAAGGCGATCATACGCTCTGAGTTGGCGAAGTCCTGGGAGGAGGAGAAACCGAAGAAGGGGGCGCTGTCGGCGAGTTCCAGGTGAAGGCGCGCTACCAGGGGCGCGAGATCGGCCGTGCGCTTGAGGGCGGCGATGGCGTCGAGGTTCGATTTCATGGGTGCCGCGCCGGCCTTTTCGACAGCGGCTTCGTCCATGCACGCGCCGAAGTAGTCACCGATTTTCTGCTGGTTAGGGCTGCGTCCGGCGCCGCCTGCGGCCGCTTCCGCGAGTATGCCCCAGAGGAAGCGCCGGTTGTCATCGGTGAGCTTGGCATAGACGTTCCAGCGCGGCTGGTCGGCCGGCATGGGGTTGAGCTTGTTCCAACTGCCGCAGGCGTACTGGTAGAAGTTGACACAGGGGTCGGCGCCGCGGTCGATGAACCTGGTTTCGAGGCTGGGAGTGTAGGGCAGCGAGGCGAGCGGGGAGTCCGCGGGAGGCTGCGCGTGGAGCAGTATCGGCAAGCCGATCGAAATCAACACCAGAAGACTTCTGAATTGCCGCATGGGGACGACGATAGCACAGGCGGCACAGAGAGATTGCGGCCGTCGCGCGCGTTGGCGGCAGCGGACCGGCGAGGGCCTCGGCCTGCAACCAAGAGAGCCCGCCGGCCACTTCGTCAAGGACGGCGGGTCCCCCGCCGGCGTTGGGCGAGCGCGAAACTCGCCGCGTCTCCGCCGGCGGTCGCCTCGCGGGCGCCGGTTCGGGTGACGCCTACGCCCGGCCGCGGGATTGTCGCGCCTCGAACGCTCGCGGGGGTTGCAGCGGCGGCCGGAGTGCGAGGGGCGGAGTTTCACGCGCGGGAGTCGGCGCGATGATGAACCCGCTCATCGACCGCCGCGATAAACCGTCAAGTTGGGTCACTACGGGTTACCCGTGACGCGCCACCCTTCTGCGGTCGATCTCTCGCTGCGCAGTGCAGCATAGCTTGGGGAGCTTCGCAGGGCCCGGAGTTCGGCAACGAAGGTCATCCCCGCTCCACCAGCCCCGCGAACCAGTTTTTCGCGCGGATGCTCGAAACCTTCGCATCCCAGTTTGCCGTCCGGATGGATGCTGAACCCAGACAGTCCAGCGGATGCAGGCGCGAGATCCAAGGACGACACGAGCATGAGCTCCAGGATTGTCAGCGATCCGGAAGTTGGGCCGGACCGGACCTTCGCAGATGAATCCTGCCTGGTCGCCAAGTGGCGGGTGATCCTGGTTGGACATCTGCACTGGGCGTCGGTCCACCCTACGCCGTTAGCCAGGAACAGCTTATTCTTCGCGTAGAGCCGTCATTGGATCCAGACTTGCGGCGCGCCGGGCCGGCAGAAGACCGGCGACGACAGCCGACACGGCGAGAACCACGCAGGCCGTGACCAGAGTTGTGGGATCGTTGGGTTCGAGGCGGTAAAGGAAACTGGCAAGGAGGCGCGTGGAGGAGACTGCGACCGCCAATCCAAGCCCAAGGCCGGCCACAATGAGAATCGCCACTTCGCCCAGGACCATGCGGAGTACGCGAGCCTGCTCCGCGCCAAGCGCCATGCGAATGCCGATTTCATTGCGCCGCCGCGCGACGTTGTACGACATGACGCCGTAGAGCCCGATGACGGCCAAACCCAACGCAAGGGCGCCGAAGAATCCTGAGAGTGTTGCCAGAAGCCGTTCCCGGCCCAGCGACTCGTCAACCTGAAGAGCAAGGGTGCGGAATTGCAACGTGATATCGTGATTCACTTCGTCGACAGCCGCTTTGACGGCTGGCTTGAGTGAAGCGGCAGGCCCGCTGGCGCGAAGCACGAAATTGACCCAGCGCATCGGAGGCAACTGCGACAGCGGGTAATACGCAATCGCTTCTCCCTCCGCTCTCAAGCTGGTGTACTTCGTGTCTTTGACGACGCCGACGATCTGGATGGGACCGCTGATCTCGTTCCATCCGTTCCGAAACGTCTTGCCGACCGCGCTCAACGGGCTGCCGAAGAATTTGCTGGCCATCGATTGGTTGATCACGGCGACCAGCGGCGCGTGGAGCGTGTCGTGGTCATTGAAATCGCGGCCGGCGATGAATGGCGTCTGCATGGTGACGAAGAATCCGGGGCTGATCGAATTGATCCACACGACCATATCCTTCCGCGATTTCGGCAAATACCCTTCGACATGGACGATCTGGTTCGAGTCACTTCCGCTGACCGGGGTGATATCGGCGAAGCTCGCGGATCGGACGCCAGGAACAGCGGCGAGACGCCGCTGCAATTCCTGGTACAGCGGTAGCCGGCGGTCGAGTGGCACGCTCGCGTAACGAGGGTCGACACCGATCAACAGAACCGGGTTCCTGTCGAAGCCTGTATCGAGCGTGGCCAGCTTTGCGAACGTCTTGAGCATGAGCCCGGCACCGGCCAGAAGGACCAGCGACAGAGCGACTTGCACCGTGACCAGCATCTTCCCGAGGCCGAACCGGGCGTGCGATTCCACCACGCCGCGCGCATTGGCTTTGATGGCGGAGTGCGGGTCGACGTGGGCGCCCTGCCATGCCGGCGCGAGTCCGAACAGGATACCCGTAGCGACGGCGACCCCCAGGGTAAAAGCGAGTACGCGAACATCAATCGAGAGATCGAGAACGACGGTCGAGTTGCTGGTGTCCAGAAACCGCACGAGCATTCGGCTCGCCCACTCAGCGAATAAGACGCCCAGGACCGCGCCCATCGAGGAAAGAAGCAGGCTTTCGGTAAGCAACTGCCGAATCAGCCGGGCGCGTCCTGCGCCGATTGCCATCCGAATCGCAATCTCCTTCCGCCGCGCTGAAGCGCGGGAGATGAGGAGATTGGCGACATTGGCACAGGCGATCAGCAGCACCACGCCGACGGCGGCCATCAGCGTGTAAAGGGCGGCCGTGTAATCGCGCCGGATGCTCGAATATCCAGAGGCGCCAGGGAGCAGGTCAAACCGCCGGTTCAGATGGTATTTCTGCGCGTCGGGCGGGTACCCGGAGGGCATTGTCGCGGCAAAGATCTGCGGGGCAAGCGTATTCATGCGCGCCAGAGCCTGTTGCTCGCCGATACCCGGCTTGAGCCGCGCAAAAACCCATAGCCACCAGTTTGCCCGCTTGTCGAGTGCGGAGTTTTCGCGAACAAGCGTACCCTCCGCGCACAGAGGCATGTAGACGTCAACCGCTTCCCCAACCTGAATACCGGTAAATCCCCGCGGAGCGACACCGACGATCCGAACGGGATGGGTGTTTAGCGTCAACCGACGGTCGAAGACGTCGGCCGCGCCCCCGTACTCCCTCTGCCAAAAGTCGTAGCTGAGCACGCCGATCACCGGGCAACCGCGCTGATCGTCGGCCGCGGCGAACGTTCGCCCGAGCAGCGGGTTCACTCCGAGCGTGCGGAAAAAGTCTCCACTGACCCAGCTGGTGTTTGCGTTGCGAACCTCGCCTCCCCCAGCCAGATTAAGTCGAATGGGGCTGTAGGCGAAGGCCCCCGAGAAGACATCCTGGCGGTCACGCACCTGCTCCCAAATGGGGTTCGTAAACGTCGTGCCGCCTTCCGTCTTCATGACGAGTTGGACGAGTTGTTCGGGATGGCTCACCGGCAGCGTTTTTAGAATGACGGCATTGATCAGACTGAAGATGGCCGTATTGGCGCCAATGCCGAGCGCCAGGGACAGAATCGCGATGGCGGCAAACCCAGGGCTGGAGTGCAAGGCACGAAGCGCGTAGCGGAGATCCTGAAGCACGTCGTCGAACACGTATTGTTCCTCCGACGGCATTCATCGGGTCGAACCGCGCCGCACGCCGGGAAGGCGAGTCTCCGGAGCAGAATGCCGCTAAGGTTCAATACTGCTGAGGCGAGCGAAAGTTACACCGGATCTCTTCCTTAAATTCCATGGAGGAAGCCTCGACTAACGGGGTGGTCCCGAGCGTGAAGGGGAGCCCGATCCATCCCGGCGGTGATAATCGGAGGTTGGCGCTGGTTGGCCGATTTTGGCTCAGGCCAGACGCCATCCGTGGATGCCAATCTTGTCCCCACTCGATGGCTCTGAGCCATGTAATACGCGATCGATCCCCCATTGTCGCAAAGTGGCGAGTCTGCCGCGCGCAGCCGCCCCAGCCTCAGATCGCTCCTTCGGCGTCAGCGGAGATCTATCCGTGCCCGGGTTCGCGCCTGTCCAACTCCGCCTTTTGGCTGGTCGCCCAGGATGTAATACAGTCGGTAATACGGATAGCACAATGGCGATACGAACGGTTAGACTCGACGACGAAGCCGAAACCACATTGCGGCAAAATCCGCGAAGCCACAATAGCCACACCGCGCCGCGTCTCCGTAGAAGGAGCGTTTGCATATCCGCCCGGGCCGAGATCGAGCCGCTCGTAAATGTCATAGGGGTGCTGCCCCGACGCGTCTTGGACCTGCCGTCTCAGCGATCGGAGCCCCTGCTTCAGCGCTTCGGAAATCGGCAGCCCTAAGAAGCTGCGGACATGATTCTAGTCGATACTGGGCCGTTGATTGCGCTCTTTGCCCCCCGGGACGGACAGCACAATCGGTGCCGCAGGACTCTTAAAGAAATCCGTGAGCCCCTTCTCACCACAATCCCCGTGCTCACCGGGGCGTTTCACATGCTTGGACCGGCCAGCATCGGCTCCGATCGTCTACGGGAGTTCGTGGAGGCCGGTGGATTGTCCTTGTGGTTCCTTGATCGAGCCTGGTTAACTGAATTTGGTAAGCCCCTGGTTCGACCAGGGCGACCTGAACAGGTTTGACCGTTCCCGGAGTAAGATCCTCCTCAAGTGGCTTGATGACCCAACAAGAGGAGGATCGAATGTC
>Ga0075030_100005942_pt1 | contig 10983 bp, 8 predicted proteins | sample LitLauG_LLR_2012_FD_71393 | JGI IMG/M metagenome (GOLD analysis project Ga0075030, IMG submission 71393) | Freshwater sediment microbial communities from Pennsylvania, USA - Little Laurel Run_MetaG_LLR_2012 | ecosystem: Environmental > Aquatic > Freshwater > Creek > Sediment | place: USA...
GAACCGTGCCAGTTGTGCGCAGAAGGAGCTGATTCGGTTCGCGACGGCCGATGTTCGGCAAGAGGCGGGCTTCGGTTTGGCGGACACACAGGTAGCCTTGGTCGCCGATGAGCTGGCCTTTCAGGTAGCGGCCTTGGAGTTGGGAACCGGCGATGTCGAGGGAACTGGTGTCGCGGCCGGGGTCGAGGGCGGAGACAGTGGCGGGGAGCAAGTTGTAGATGCCGAGGGCACGGGCGACTTCGAGAGTGGCAGGGCGAGCGAATACTTGCTCACGCGGACCGCTTTGCACGAAACGGCCGGCTTCCATGAGGCAGACGTGATCAGCCAGTTGCATACATTCTTCCAGATCGTGCGTGACAAGAACGATGGGGGCTTGCGATCGTTCGCGGGTAGTGCGGAGAACTTCATAGAAAGCTTGGCGGAGACGAGCGTCGAGGCCGCGCGTTGGTTCGTCGAGTAGCAGGAGATACGGGTCACCTACTAACATGCGGGCGAGTGCGGCGCGCTGCTTTTCGCCGCCAGAGAGTTGGGCGGGCTTGCGTTGGGCAAGATCTGTGAGATCGAATGCTTCGAGAAGATCGTTCATGCGGCGGTGCTTATCGAGGCGGGAATTGTGGCGGGCAGAGGCGGCGGCAAACTTGAGATTTTCACGGACCGTCATGTGCGGGAAGAGGGCGTGATCTTGGAACATGTAGCCGCAGCGACGGTGGCGCGGCGGCAAGTTAACGCCCGTTGCGCCGTCGAAATAGAGTTGATCGTTGACAAGGATGCGGCCTTCGGTGGGAGTGGAGAAGCCACCGAGGCAATTGAGGGCGAGGGTTTTGCCAGCGCCGCTTGCGCCCCAGAGGACGGTGGTGGCGGCATCGCTCTTTAAATGGACATTGAGTTCAAAGGCTTCAGTCTCGCCGCCGGCGGAGAGACGTTTGAGCAGGCGGGCGTCGATCTTAATGGGTGGCGAACTCATCCGTTATGGCTCGGGCGCGCGGTGGGGCGAGAGAGGCGTGACGCCGCCCACAAAAGAATGAGCGCAGTGGCGGACATGATGAGGACGAGGACGCGGGCCATTTGGCCGTTGCCGGATTCGACGGCGTCGAAGATAGCTACGGAGAGTGTTTGCGTGCGGCCGGGGATGTTGCCGGCTACCATCATGGTGATGCCGAAATCTCCAAGAGAGCGGGCGAAACAGAGCGAGGCGAGAGAACTAAGGCCACGCCAGGCGAGCGGCAGCGTGATGCGGGAAAAGGTTCGCCATTCGGAAGCGCCAAGGCTGTGGGCGACCCATTCGAAACGGTAATCAACGGCTTCCAGCACTGTGCGCGCGCCCTTTATATAGATAGGCGCCGAGTGTAGAACGGCGGCAACGACGGCGGCTTGCCAAGTGAAAACGAGGGGTTGGCCGAAAAGGGATTGGTAAATATGACCCAGGCCGGAGTTGCGGCCCAGTAAGACGAGGAGATAGTAACCGAGGACGGTAGGCGGAAGCACGAGCGGCAGAGTGATGAGCGAATCTGCCGCTTCTTTACCGCGAAATGTCTTGTGTGACAGCAAATAGGCGATGGCCGTGCCCAGGGTGAGCACGATTAAAGTGGCAATGCCAGCCACGCGGAGGCTGAGCCACAAGGGGAACCAATCGATCGAGGACGGCGCGCTCGGCATGAGGAACGGAATCCTGATTATAACGACCGACCTTGTTTAAGAAGCGGCGCGAGCTTTTGCGAAGCCTCCTGATAGGCGGCGATGACTTGCGATGTTGGCGTGCGGTCGGCGCTTTCGATGGCGTTGAGAAGGCCGTTCAGAGTACGGGCGATCGTTTGGATTCCGGCGAGCGTGGCTTGGGCGTCTTTGGATTTGGACGCGAGATCGGTTAGGTGCGCGATGGCTTTGTTGGCTTCCACCATGGAGGTGAAGACTTTCTGGGCCCAAGTCAACTGCTGGTTAAGATCGGCAGGCGTGGCAAGCGAGCGCGGGTCCATGAGGATGGTCAAGGGTTGCGCGGTCGTTTTGCCGTCGACGGTGAGTTTGACTTGATAGGTGCCGGGCAAGACGAAAGGACCGGGTGCGCGCGGGCCGTCGTCATCGTCACTATCGCCGGTGACTTCAGCGCCGCGGCCGCAATGGAGATCCCAGATCCAGCGGTGGGCTCCGGCCCGGGTGCAGAGCTGGGGCGGGGCAGGGAGCCAGCGCGGGGCTATGGGTAGAGTTGTGGGCGGCGGAATGGGTTTGTCTTTACTGCTAAAGCGGCGGATGACTTTGCCGTCGGTGGTTGTGATGGTGAGGGTGACTTCGTGGACGTCGTGAGGTACGTAGTAGTCAATATAGGCTCCGGCCTCCGGATTTGTTGCTTGTGGCTCGTCAGGTGGAATGGGCGTGCCGGTGAAGGGGTCGTTATTGATACGGACGGTTTTGGCGGGCCGGAAAAGGAGCGCCTCTTGGGGAGCCGTTGCGTGCAACTCGCGGAGAGGCGATATGTTATCGATGACCCAGAAGGCTCGCCCATGCGTGGCGACGATCAAATCGTTGTCGTGAATGACGAGATCGCGGACAGAAGTCACTGGAAGATTCAATTGCAGTGGCTGCCAATGGGCGGCGTCATCGAACGAGACATAGACGCCGAATTCGGTGCCGGCGTAGAGCAAGCCTTGGCGTTTTGGATCTTCGCGAATGCAGTTGAGGAAGGCGGGGTCGGAGATGCCGTCGATGAGGAGCGTCCAGGTCTTGCCGAAGTCGCGGGTGCGGTAGATGTATGGCTTGCGGTCGTCTAAGCGGTGGCGATCAATGGCAGCATAGGCTTCGCCGAGGTTGAAGTGCGAGGCTTCGAGGTGGGTGACTTTGCTCCAGGGTGTGAGATCGGGCGGAGTGACATTTTGCCAGTGCTTGCCGCCGTCGCGAGTAAGGTGGATGAGGCCGGTATCGGTGCCTGCCCATATTTGCGTGGCACTGAGTGGCGAAGGCGCGAGGGAGTAAACGGTGCCGAAGCCTTGCTCTTTGGCGTTTTCGACGGTGACAGTGGATTCCTTCGGAGCGCTGGCGATTTTGCCTGTTAGATCGGGGCTGATGGTTTGCCAGTGAAGACCGCCATCGAGAGTTTTCATTACGTACTGTGTGGCGAAGTACAGCGCTCCGCGTTCGCTTGGAGAGAAGACGAGAGCGGGTGTCCAGGTAGCGCGGTATTTACGATACGGCATGGAAGAGGCGAATTGAACGAAGGGCGACGGCGCAACGTTGTGGCTCTGGCCGGTCCGGCGATCAAAGCGGTCGATGGTGCCATAGGAACCGGTTGAATAGATGATGTTGGAATCGCGAGGATCGACGGCAACCCAGCCGCTTTCACTTTGGCCGAAACTGAAGCGATCACGGGCGTCAAGCTGGCCGTAGTCTGAGCGGATGGCGGTGGCTGCGGTACTGCTGTCTTGTTGCGCGCCTAGGACGTGGTAGGGAAATTGATTGTCGGTGGTGACGTGGTAGAACTGCGCGGTGGGTTGGTTAAACCAAGTGCTCCAGGTGCGGCCGCCGTTGAGAGTGATGGTGGTTCCTTGATCGGTGGCTAGGCCCATGCGTTGCGAGTTGGCGGGGTCGATCCAGAGTTGGTGATAATCGTCGCCACCCGGAGCGCCGCGAAGGATGCTGAGCGCTTTTCCGCCGTCAGTCAATTTGTAGAGCGAAACGTTGGGGATGTAAACGGTGTTGGGATCGTTGGGATCGCAAGTGATGGAACTGAAATACCAGGCGCGGCCGGTGAGGCGGGGATCGGCGTTGACCTTGGTCCAAGTATCGCCGCCGTCATCGCTACGATAGAGGCCGGCTTGATTATTTTCGGCTTCGACGGTGGCGTAGATGCGGCGGCCTTTTGTGCCACCAGCGATGGCGATGCCAATGCGGCCGACGTGAGAGTCGGGAAAGCCGCCGCCTTTGATTTCTTGCCAATCAGTGCCGGCGTTGGTGGAACGATAGAGGCCGCTGCCGGGTCCGGCAATCGGAGCATACGTGCTCCACGGCGGACGGTAGGCCTCCCAGAGAGAGGCGAAGACGACTTCAGGGTTATCGGGCGATAGCGCGAGATCGGCTGCACCGATGGATGGACTTTTGAAGAGAACCCTTTCCCAGGTTGCGCCGCCATCGTTTGAACGGAAGACGCCGCGTTCATCGTTGGGTGCATACGCGTGGCCAAGTGCGGCGATGAAAACGATGTTTGGATTCGTTGGATGGACTGCGACGCGCGAAATTTGACGAGTGTCTTTCAGACCGACGTTCTGCCAGGTTTTGCCGGCGTCGGTAGATTTGTATACGCCATCGCCCGAAGCAAGGTTGGAACGGATGTCGGATTCACCGGTGGCGGCATAGATGATGGCGGAATTGGAAGGCGCTACCTCGAGCGCCCCGATGGAGGCGACGGCTTGTTTGTCGAAGACAGGGGACCAGACGGTACCGGCATCGTCGGTTTTCCAGACGCCACCATCCACACCACCGGTATAAAAAGTTGCGCCATCTCCAGGCACGCCAGAGATGGCAATTGTGCGCCCAGCACGGAAGGGGCCGAGCAATCTCCATTTGAGACCGGCGAACATTACCGGTGAAACTGTTTGAGAGAGGCTAGGAAAGCAGACCGTCAAAAGTAGACAGAGGCGCGCGAAGAGGGGCATATCGATCAACAATAGCGCATGGTTAATGGCGGAAGCTCTATTTTCTTCTTAACCTAGATGTCTAGGTGAAAACGGAAGGAACTCGCGAAATGGAATTACAGTTGGGTAAAATGGAAGACGTATGACAACTAGCTGTACCTACGCGCGATTCAATTGCCGGACTTGCGGAGAAACCGTTTATTCGCTGGTCTCGCTGGAAAAGCAAGAGGTGAGCTCTTCCAGGAACACGACGTTCGAGCTGTCATGCTCGAGCGGGCATGCAGATCAATATTCAATTAGGGAAGTTGTTCTTGTTCCCAACCGTCCTGAAGGCAGATTAAGAATGCGGACGGCCTTTGCGGTTGGCGGCTGATTAACGTTACAAATCTGTTTTACGTTTCAATGGGCGGGACCCCCGGCTCGCCTCCTTCCTTTGTTTCACTACTTGCCTCCCAGAGCAGCAGCATACAGAATAGATGAATGCGCAAGTGCGTCTTTCTGATCTGTTTCTGTTTGGTGTTGGGATATTTGGCATATCAGCTCCTCTTTAGGCAATCTGTTTTCGCTTTAAAGCCGGACGACAGCAAGCAGAGCCTACTTCCCACGGGCAAACGAATCACGCCCCTCGCGACGCGCGGAGCGCATCTTGAGTCGCTGAATCCCGAGTTGCCGGATTTCCCGCATTATTTGGCGGGGCAGGCGATGACAACGCTAGTGGATGGCGAAGGCAAAACCCTTTTTGTTTTAACGACCGGTTTTAATCGCATCAAAAACGACGCCGACAAGAATATTGAAGACGCTTCGAACGAATATGTTTTTGTTTACGATATCTCGGGAGCGACGCCTCGCAAGACACAAGTGTTGAAGGTGCCGAATACGTTTGCGGGTATGGCGCTTGCTCTGGATGGAAAGCATTTCTATATCGCAGGAGGGAAAGATGACAACCTGCATGTGTTTAGGAAGGGCGCAAATGGAATTTGGGCGGAGGATGGCGACCCTATTCAACTCGGGCACACGATGGGTGGGCTGGGATTGGCGCGAGGTAAGGAAGCGTTGGCAAGCGCGGGTGTTGCGGTGACGGGAGACGGCACGTTCGCGGCGGTGGCAAATTTGTACAACGATTCGGTCACCCTAGTCGACCTGCGCACGCGGATGGTGACACACGAGATTGAATTGCGGCCTGGAAAAATCGAAGCGGCGAAGGCAGGCGTGGCAGGCGGCGAATATCCGTTTTGGGTGGCGGCGAAAGGGAACGATACTGTCTACGTCTCGAGTTTGCGTGATCGCGAAGTATTGGAAGTGAGGTTGGAGAATGCGCAGAAAGTAGTGCGGCGAATCCGGATGCGTGGCAACCCGAACAAGATGATTCTGAACCGGGACCAAAGCAAACTGTTTGTGGCGGCGGATAACAGCGATTCGGTGACCGTAATTGATACAGCGCGCGGCGAGATTTTGGAAGAGATTCCGACTACGGCTCCCGAGTGGTTGTTGAAGAATGTGAAAGGCTACACAGGAAGCGCGCCCAACGGTTTGGTGCTGGCGCACGATGAGAAGACGCTGTATGTAACGAATGGAGGTTCGAATTCAGTGGCGGTGATCAAACTGGGTGAACCATCGAAGGTGGTTGGTTTGATACCGACGGGATGGTCGCCGAATTCGGTGAGCGTGAGCCAAGATGATCAGCGACTATTCATTGCCAATGGCAAGACAATGCCGGGGCCGAATCCGGACCTGCATCTGAAAAGTAAGGACAATGACACGAAGCCTGGGATGGCCGTGCAACTGACGGGAAAGAATCAATACATTTATCAGCTTGAAAAGGCGGGGCTGTTGACGGTACCGGTGCCGGGCGCGGAAGAGTTGGAACATTTGACGCGCATTGTAGGAGCGAACAATGATTACGCGATGCTGCCGAATTCACGCGATGAAAAGATGATGACAGGCTTGCGCCAGCGAATCAAGCATGTAATCTACATCATCAAGGAGAACCGCACATACGACCAGGTGTTGGGCGATTTGGCGCATGGCAATGGCGACAAACGGCTGGCCGAATTTGGCGAGCGGATCACACCGAACTTTCATAGGATCGCGACTGACTTTGTGGATCTGGATAACTTCTACAATTCCGGGGAGGTGAGTGGCGATGGGTGGCCGTGGAGCACGTCCGGACGGGAGTCCGATTTTGGCGTGAAGGCGAATGCGGTGAACTACGCGGGACGCGGTTTGCAGTACGAATTTGAAGGGACGAATCGGGATATTAATATTGGGCTGGCAACGTTGAAGGAACGGAAAGAGGCGAACCCGGCGACGCCGGACGATCCGGATTTGTTGCCAGGCACGGCGAATGTGGCGGAGCCGGATGGTCCGATAGGAGCGGCGCGAGGCAAGGGTTACATCTGGGACGCCGTGTTGCGCAAAGGGTTGACGTTTCGTGAGTATGGAGCGATGAGCGATATGGCAGCAGATGCGCCGCGAGAACCGTATCCGTTCAAAGCGAAGGTGAGGATGCAACGGCCTTCGAATCCGGAACTGTACCAGCATGGCGACCATTACTATCGTGGATTTGATCCTGGGTATCCGGATTTTTATCGAGAGGCTGAATGGGAGCGCGAGTTTGCGGAGTTTGAGGAGAACGGGAAGTTGCCATCATTCGAACTGGTGCAGCTTTGCACCGATCACATGGGCAATTTCGATACGGCAATTTCAGGAGTGAACACGCCGGAGAAGCAGCAGGCGGACAACGACTACGCGGTGGCGCGGTTGATTGAGCGAGTGGCGAAAAGCAAACGGTACGCGGAGGGTACTTTGATTTTTGTGATTGAAGACGATTCGCAGGATGGGCCGGACCATGTGGATGCGCACCGGACGACGGCGTATGTGGCGGGTCCGTACGTGAAACATGGGGCGGTGGTTTCGAATTACTATACGACGGTGTCGATGATTCGGACGATGGAGGATGTGCTGGGTTTGGAGCATCTGAATTTGAATACGGCGACGACACGCCCAATGACCGATGTTTTCGATTTGCAGCAGAAGGCGTGGAGCTTTGAAGCACGGCCCTCGGCCGTGCTGGCTGATACGAAATTGCCGCTGAGTGCGGAAGCGCGGCGCGAGGCGTTCGCGGCACCAGCGGTGAAGATTGCGCATTCGGCGAGATATTGGGCGGAGAAAACGCGAGGGTTTGATTTTCGTGAGGAGGATCGGGTGGATGCGGTGGCGTTTAATCGAATCGTCTGGGAAGGGTTAATGAACTCGCCCTATCCGAGTACTAAGTAGTACGGAGGGGATATTAGAAACACGGCGGATGGCCGGACTGCTGGATTGACGCCACTGATTCACTTTGAAAGAGATAGGATGCGAACTGCGATCCGCCGACCACGATATCGCTCGACGAAATTTGTTCAGGCCTTCCAACGTCGGGTTGCCCCGTAACAAATCGCAATACCTCCCATCAATAGTGAGAGTGGGCGCGGCTCTGGCACATCCGAATCGATTAACGTATAAGACACCTGAGAAGTGATGTTATTGCCTGCGGAATCGAATACTTCGAAGCTGGTAAAAGACGCTGAGCCGTTGCCACCGAAACGGCCGCCGCCCACCGCTGCACTAAGTTCGAGCGCAAATGCTTGGGTCACGCCGAATGCGTACGGAATATCGTTGGTTGCCGAAAAATCAGACGGACCGCCAGTACAGGTGCTGAGGGCTGGAGGGAAGGTGCCTTGTGATATGACCACCGAGGCGAAGGCTGCACTCTCAGACTCGAAGCTCGGGCCGGGAAGGTCTGAAAGAAGAGATAAACATGGTAAGAAGCAGCCCCCAGGTAAACAGGTGGGTCCATTAGTGAAGTCAAGCAGCAAGGTCGACTTCCAATTGGCGCTCGATGGCTCTGTAGATTCGCCAAAATTCGGTGGGGGCTCGGGAATGGTACTGTCCGCCCAAACTTTGGCGAATCCGTTCGAAATGGTTGCGCTGGCGTTGCCGTACTGACAGACAAAGTTGCCGCCCGTCGTGGAAAAATTAACAAATTGCGAACAACCAAGATTTAGCGTGCCGGCCAAACCAGATTGGAGTAAACCAAGCCCGACAAGAACTAAGAGCAGTACGTTTGCCATCGCTTTTCTCCCGAAAGAAAGTGTGCATGCGAGCAGGCAGCGCTAAACTATCGAAAACGCATTTCTACGATCACCGGGAATTGCGTCATTCAACCCAAAGCCTGCGTTCCCAAGCTAAATACTGTGGAAAAACACAATGCAAGGAGCTGTACGCCGAATACTTAATCATGGTGGAGGGCTAACGCATTCGTGATGAGTTCTATGTGAATCACGTCAGGTCGCGTTACGGCTCCGCAAGATGAACGCAGCTACTGTGCCGGCCAGGGCAAAGGCAATGATTTGGGTGGTCATTTCGGCGATAGTGTAGGTGGTCGGGAAGCCGTACCAGTTCCAATAGGAAATATTGGTGGGCATGGACGCGAGCAAACCCACTAAGGCGACGAAACCGATTTTGCCTGCCAACGATGTGATGTTCGTTTTACTCAGAAGCCAGATGGCTAGCATGGCTTCAAGCATTTCTGCGAGGAATTCAGTGAGCAATTGTCCCGGTGTGAGCGAGCGCGCGCCCGGGGGGTGGTAGATCAAGATGCCGGAGGGATTCGATACGAGTTTGGCGTCGTAGTCTTTCATGGCGTCGGCTTGGGGACGACTAAGATCCATCGACGGAAAAATATACATGCCAGAGGAATTGCCCAAGGTGGTGTGAAGGGCATCGAGGAGTGGGAATTCGTCTGCTTTGATCTGGCTGATGCCGGCGGTAGCCAACGGTGAGATGGCCATGTGTGCCAGGGACATCCAGAGAAACATCGCAATTCCGCCGGCGAATCCGGCTATGAGCACACGGGTTTGGGTCATGGAGCGCCTCCTTGAAACTTGATTTAGCGTATCAAAAGAGGAAGCCCCAAGCTTGACGCATGGGGCCGAATAAGGGCATAGAAGCGCAAAGGGTGTGCGGGCTTACTTTTCGTCGGGTTTGGGCGCCGGCGGTTGGTCGACGCTCTTATTCAGAAATTTGCTGGTGCCTAAGGCTTTGTTCGTGGCCCAAGGCTTGGCGTGATAAGTCCAACTGCGGCTACTGTAATCGCTGAAGGTGATCAGCATCAGAATCGAAAGGAAGACCAGGCCCGCGATACAGAATAGCTTGGTGAGTTGCGAGGTGAACCGAACGCCCATGAAGATCCAGGCAACTAAGGACGCCTTGGTGCAGGCTATGGCCATGGCGACGACGATGTTCCATTCGCCAAGGTTGACGGTGGCGACCCAGGCGGTGATGAAAGTGAAGCAGATCAACGCGGCGAAGACGGCGACGAGCGTGCCTACGGCCGGAATGTGAACGTGCGAATTGTGTGCGGCTGCGTTTTCGTTCGTGCTCATATTTTTACCAGTGCCAATGTCCGATCAAGTAGAGGAGTGGGAACAGGAAAATCCAAACGATGTCGACGAAGTGCCAGTAGAGGCCGATCATTTCGACGGTGATGAAGTTATCGGCGTTGAAAACGTTTCGGTACGCCTGGATGATCAAGAAAGTGAGTAATCCTACGCCGACGATCATGTGAACGGCGTGCATGCCGGTCATGCAGAAATATAGAAAGAACAGAATCTGCGCGTTGTGCATGAACTGAGGAGCAAGATTTTCGGGGCCGAAGTTGGGGCCGGGAATCAGGTGCTCAACATATTTAGCATGATACTCGAAGGCTTTGACGATCAGGAAGATGCTGCCGAAGATCAGCGTTCCGATCAAATACCAAATCAAGTGCGTGCGTTTGCTCAACTGTGCCGCGCGGACCGCCATCGCCATTGTTAAGCTGCTGCAGATCAAGACGGCGGTGTTAGCGGCGCCAATCTTTACATTCATGAATTCGGAGGTGGCCGCGAAGGCTTCCGGATACATGTTGCGGTAAACGGCGTAGGCGGCGAACATGCCGCCGAAGAAAAGAACTTCCGTGATCAGGAAAGTCCACATGCCGAGGGTGTCAGCGTCCATTTGCTGAGCAGCAGTGGCAAAGTGGTGTTTAACGTATTTGTCGGCTTCCGCCTCGTGGTGTGTGTCTTGCGTTACTGTGTCAGCCAACGTGGTTTTCCTCCCAAGGACCGTAGTTGTAAGCTTCTTCCGTCACGGTCGGGGTTTCGTCAAAGTTAAAAGTAGTGGGCGGCGACTGGATTTCCCATTCCAGCCCTTTGGCCTGCCAGGGATTGTTGCCGACCTTGGGTCCGTAGAACCAAGAGTAGGTGAGGTAAATCATGGGGATGAAGAAGGCGACGCCTAAGATCGTTGCGCCCGCGGTAGAGAGGACGTTGAGCACCTGAAACTC
>Ga0075030_100005946_pt1 | contig 10979 bp, 10 predicted proteins | sample LitLauG_LLR_2012_FD_71393 | JGI IMG/M metagenome (GOLD analysis project Ga0075030, IMG submission 71393) | Freshwater sediment microbial communities from Pennsylvania, USA - Little Laurel Run_MetaG_LLR_2012 | ecosystem: Environmental > Aquatic > Freshwater > Creek > Sediment | place: USA...
CGACATGGAAGTCGGAGCGCTCGGTACGAAACACCGGTGCATCGCCCGATCCGCGCGCGCCACTTCCGCCGCCGTCGATCGCCACGGTGCCCGTGGTCGTGCTCGTGCTCGTGCTCGTGCTCGTGCTCGTGCTCGATCCGGAGCCATCCCCGCGATGTCCACGACATGCGACCAACCCGCCCAGCCAAAGCGCCAAGACCCACCGCACAGCTATCGTCATCCGCATCGCTGCATCCTACTGCTGCGGTATACCTGACGCATGTTCGATCCTGCGTTGTTCGCCGCGCGCCGCGACGCGCTCGCCCGCTTGCTCGGCCCCGACGCGGTGCTCGTCGTGCGCTCGTTGCCCGAGCGGCTGCGCAACGGCGACGCGTACCATCCGTTTCGCCAGATCTCGGACGTTCACTACCTGACCGGCTTCGTCGAGCCCGACACCACGCTCGTGCTGCGCCCTGGCGCCGAGCGCGATCGGTTCGTGATGTTCGTTCGACCGCGCGATCCGGAGATGGAAGTGTGGGACGGCCGGCGCGCGGGGATCGAGGGCGCGAAGGCGATCTACGGCGCCGATGCCGCCTATCCCGCGTCGGAGCTGCCGAGCAAGCTGTTCGATCTGATCGCGAACCACGACGAGCTGCACTACGAGCTCGGCCTCGACCACGAAATGGACCGCCTGATCGGCGAGGCGCTCGTGCGGCTGCGCAAGCTCGAGAAGCGCGGCAAGCGACCGCCGCGCGCGATCGTCGAGCCGCGCGTCAGCTTGCACGAGCTCCGCCTGCACAAGCAGCCCGAGGAGCTCGCGACGCTCCGCCGTGCCTCCGCGATCACCGCCGAGGCGCACGTCGCGGCGATGCGCGCGGGCAAGCCCGGCGCGACCGAGCACGAGCTCGCCGCGCTCGTCGACTACACGTTTCGTGCGCGCGGCGGCAACGGCCCCGGCTACGCGACGATCGTCGGCGCCGGCGCCAACGCGACGATCCTCCATTACATCGAGAACAGCGCGCCGATCGGCGCCCATGACCTCGTGCTGATCGACGCCGGCTGCGAGTACGAGCACTACACCGCCGACATCACGCGCACATGGCCGGCGAACGGTCGGTTCACGTCGGCGCAGCGCCGCGTCTACGATCTCGTGCTCGACGCCCAACTCGGCGCGATCGCGCTCGCCCGTCCGGGCGCGACGCTCGATCAGATCCACCAACACTGCGTGCGCCGGTTGACCGAAGGCATGATCGAACTCGGCTTGCTCGCGGGCACCGTCGACGAGCGGATCGAGGACAACAGCTATCGCAAGTTCTACATGCACGGCACGTCGCACTGGCTCGGCATGGACGTCCACGACGTCGGCGCGTACACGGTCGCCAAGGCCGCGCGGCCGCTCGCGCCCGGCATGGTGCTCACGATCGAACCCGGCCTGTACATCGCGCGCGACGCCGAGGGCGTGCCCGACGAGCTGCGCGGCATCGGCGTTCGCATCGAGGACGACGTCGCGATCACCGAGGCCGGCCACGACGTGTTGACGGCGGACTGCCCCAAGAGCGTGCGCGAGCTCGAGGAGCTGACCGCGCGCTGATCGGCGCCGCGTTCGTGCTATAGGCTCTCGCCTGATGTTGTCCGGCAAGCAACGGCGTCACCTCCGCGGCCTCGCGCACGCGCTCCGGCCGATCGTCCAGGTCGGCAAGGGCGGCCTCGACGACGGCCTCGTCGCCGCGGTCGAGCGCGCGCTCGTCGATCACGAGCTGGTCAAGATCAAGCTCGGCGAGAATTCCGGCGTCGATCGCCACACCGCCGCCGAGGACCTCGCGCGGCGCACCAACAGCGAGGTCGCGCAGGTGCTCGGCAACATGCTGCTGCTCTACCGGCCCGATCCCGAAGAGCCGAAGATCGCACTTCCTCGTCGGTAACTGCGCGACGCGCCACGACTTTGGCGAGCGCGTTCGGCCGCGCGAGCGAGTGATCCGCGCCGCCGCACCGCCCCATCGCCGTCACACTGTCGTCACCGGGAGCGTGCTACACGTTGCCCATGAGTGGTTTGGTTCTGGTGATCGAAGACGAGGTCGATCTCGCGACGACGCTCGAATACAACCTGCGCGCCGAGGGCTTCACCGTGAAGATCGCGCACAGCGGCCGGCAGGGCCTCGCCGCGGCGACCGCAGATCCGACGCCGGACGTGATCGTGCTCGATCTGATGTTGCCCGATCTGTCGGGCACCGAGATCTGCCGACGCCTACGCGAACAGGATCGCACGCGCGATACGCCGGTGATCATGTGCACCGCGAAGGGCGAGGAGATCGATCGCGTCGTCGGTTTCGAAGTCGGCGCCGACGACTACGTGGTCAAGCCATACAGCGTCCGCGAGCTCGTGCTCCGCATCCGCGCGTTGATGCGACGGTCGCAGCGCAGCGAAGGCGAGCCATCGCTGATCCGGTTCGGCCGGCTCAAGATCGATCGCGACGCGCACCGCGCGTGGGTCGACGAGTCCGAGGTCGGGCTGACCGCGCTCGAGTTCCGCTTGCTCCACGCGTTCCTGTCGCGGCGCGGCCGCGTGCAGACGCGCGATGCGCTGCTGTCCGACGTCTGGGGCATCGACGCCGACGTCACGACCCGCACGGTCGACACCCACGTCAAGCGGCTGCGCGAGAAGCTCGGCGATGCGGGCGGCTACATCGAGACGTTGCGCGGGGTCGGCTATCGCTTCAAGGGCGAGCCCGAAGAGGCGGAGGCGTGATCGACATCCTGATCGGCGCGGTGCTCGTCCTGGCGACGGCGATCGTGACGGTCGGGATCGCGAATCAACGGCTGCGCCGATTCATTCATAGCGCGCGGGAGGTCGCGGCCGACCCGGCGCGCAGGATCCCGCTGGCGTCCGCCGAAGGCCCGCTCGGCGAGCTCGGGCGCGAGATCAACGCGCTGGCAGAGCAAGCCGAAGGCCATCACAAGGCACTCGCGCACGAGCGCACGTTGCTCGCGTCGATGGCCGACGGGTTGACCAACGGCGTGGTCGCGCTCGACGCCGACCGCCGGATCGAGATGCTCAACGACGCGGCGCGAAAGATCCTCGGCGTGCACGGCGAGGTTGTCGGCGAGCCGCTGCTCGACTACGTGCGCATGCCCGCGCTGATCGAGCTGCTCGACGCGCCGGGAGATGCCAGCGCCGAGATCCAGATGCCCGGCGGAGGTCGCACGCTCGTCCGCGCCGCGCGCACGTACGGCGGCGCCGGCTGCGTGCTGCTACTCGAGGACGTCACGACCGTGCGCCGGCTCGAGACCGTACGCCGCGACTTCGTCGCCAACGTCTCGCACGAGCTGCGCACGCCGGTCGCGGTGATCCGCGCGAACGCCGAGACGCTGATCGCCGGCGCCAAGGACGATCCGCAGATGGCCGGCAAGTTGATCGACGGCCTCCATCGCAACGCGGAGCGGCTCGCACGCATCCTCGCCGACCTCCTCGACCTGTCGCGGCTCGACGCCGGCCAGTATCGGCTCGAGCTGTCGCCGGTCGCCGTGCGCAACGTCACCGAGCAGTCGCTGTCGGCGGTCGAGCCGCTCGCGCAGAAGCGCAACGTCAAGGTCGCGGTCGACATCGCCGAGACGGTGTCCGTTCGCGCCGACCCCAAGGCGCTCGATCAGATCCTCGTCAACCTGATCGACAACGGCGTCAAGTACACGCGCGCCGACGGCAACGTGTGGGTCGAGGCGCGCGAGGTCGGCGACAGCGTGCGGATCGAGGTGCGCGACGATGGGCCCGGCATCGCCGACAAGCATCGGGAGCGCGTGTTCGAGCGGTTCTACCGCGCCGATCCGAGCCGGTCGCGCGAGGCTGGCGGCACCGGCCTGGGGCTGTCGATCGTCAAGCACCTCGTCGAGAGCATGGGGGGCGAGGTCGGGGTCGAGCCGAATACTCCACGCGGCAGCATTTTCTGGCTACGGTTACCCAGCGCGAAGGCTCAACCACAGGTGATGGCGTCATGATGAGCACACACACGAGCAAGGAATTCGACCAGGAGCTGCGGACGCTGCGCGAGCGGCTGACCGCGATGGGCGGCCGCTGCGAGCAACAGATCGCGCTCGCGATGGAGGCGCTGGCCGAACGCAACGACGAGCTCGCGCGCAAGGTCGTCGACGGCGATCACGCGATCGACCGCGACGAGAGCGAGATCGACGAGCTCGCGCTGCAGATCCTCGCGACCCGCCAACCGGTCGCAAGTGACCTCCGGTTCATCACGATGTCGCTCAAGTTCGTGACCGACCTCGAGCGCATCGGCGATCTCGCGTCGGGCATCGCCAAGCGCGCGCTCGAGCTCAACCGCCTGCCGCCGCTGCAGCCGGGCGTCGACCTGACGTCGATGGCGTCGCTCGTCGACAAGAACCTGAAGGCCGCGCTCGACAGCTTCGTCCAGCGCGACGCCGATCGCGCGACGCAAGTGATCACCGCCGATCGCGAGATCGACAAGAAGAACGCGAGCCTATTCGCCGAGCTGCTCGCCCACGTCGCGACCGATCCGGCGACCGTGACCCGCGTGCTCCCGCTGACGTCGGTGTGCCGATACCTCGAGCGCATCGGCGATCACGTCAAGAACCTCGCAGAAGAGGTCGTCTACATGGTGCGCGCTCAGGACGTGCGCCACCGGCCACCGCCGACGCCGGGGAACTAGCCGAGAACGCGGACCGGCCCCGCAAGCGGGGCGACTCACCCGTGGGGTGATTTCGATCCTCACTCCGTTCGGACCGAAATTCGATCATCGCCCCGACGGCTTTGCCGTCGGGATCGGATGAGTCGTCACAGTCCCGTCACACAGCGGACGCTCGGGTGCCTCGGCCCGTCGCTACGGTGGGGCCAAGATGAAGACGAACACCTGGCTGGCAGCTGCAGCGCTCGTTTCCCTCGTCGCGGGTCCCGCTTGTAAGGGCAAGGACGGCGACGCCGGCAGCGCGAGCGGCAAGATGACCGAAGGCGACAAGGGCAAGACCGCAGAGCCGTCCGGCGGCGGTGGTGGCAAGGTCGCGATCGGCGGCAGCGGCTCGACGTTCCAGAAGGCGTTTCAGGAGAACTCGATCGACGCCTTCACCAAGGACCACGCCAACATCAAGGTGACATACGGCGGTGGCGGCTCGGGCAAGGGCCGCCAAGAGCTCGCCGATCTCGTCGTCGACTTCGCGTGCTCGGACTCGCCGTACAAGGATGCAGACCTCGCGAAGAACAAGGGCGGTGACGTCCTCTACTTCCCCGACGTGTTGGGTGCGATCACGGTGAGCTACAACCTCGACGGCGTCGACAAACTCAACCTGTCGCCGGACACCCTCGCCAAGATCTTCGGTCGCGACATCAAGAAGTGGAACGACCCTGCGATCGCCGCGGACAACAAGGACGCCAAGCTGCCAGACACCGAGATCGTCGTGGCGCATCGCTCGGACGGCTCGGGCACGACCGACAACTTCACCAAGTACCTCGACACAGCTTCTGGTGGCGCCTGGAAGCTCAAGAGCGGTTCGACGGTGGACTGGCCGAAGGACACGCAAGCCGGCAACGGCAACGGCGGCGTCGCCCAGATCATCACGTCGACCAAGGGCGCGATCGGCTACGTCGATCTCTCGGACGCGAAGGCCGCGAAGCTGCACTACGCGAACATCAAGAACAAGGCCGGCAAGTTCATCGAGCCGACCACCGAGAGCACGTCGGCGGCCGCCGATGGTGTGGACGTCCAGCCGAACCTCGTGTTCAGCGCCCTCGACGCCAAGGGTGAGGCGGCGTACCCGATCACCGGGCAGAGCTGGATCATCGTGTATGCGAAGCCGGCGAACAAGGACAAGGCCGCGGCGCTCAAGACGTACATCAAGTTCCTCCTGACCGACGCGCAGAAAGACCTGTCCGGCCTGGACTTCGCGCCGCTGCCGAAGAGCATCGCTGACAAGGCGATCGCGCAGCTCGACAAGATTCAAGGCTAGGCATCGCACGTGTCCGACGCGACGCCCGCTACCGACCGTCCGCGCCTCGACCTCCGCGGTCAGCGCGCGCACGGCGATCAGGCGTTTCGCTACCTCGCGATCGGCGCCGCCGCGTTGGTGTTGCTCGTGCTCGGGCTCATCGCGATCACGATGACCCAGCGCGCGATCCCGGTGCTGCGCACGATGGGCCTCGACTTCTTCACGTCGACAACATGGTCCGAGCACGATGAACGATTCGGCGCGCTGCCGTTCATCTGGGGCACTATCTACACCGCGACGATCGCGGTCGTGCTCAGCGTGCCGGTCAGCCTCGGCGTCGCGCTGTTCATCACGCAAGTCGCACCGAGCTGGCTCAAGAAGCCGCTGATTTACCTCGTCGATCTACTCGCGGTCGTGCCGTCGGTGGTGTTCGGCCTGTGGGGCGTCCTGATGCTGGCGCCGCACCTCGGTCGATCGTTCCTGTCGGCCGGCATCATCCTCGCGATCATGATCACGCCGATCATCACGTCGCTCGCGCGCGAGGTGATCGAGACAACCGCGCAGGCCGACAAGGAAGCGGCGTTCGCGCTCGGCGCAACGCGCTGGGAGATGATCCGCGCCGCGGTGTTCCCGCATGCGCGCAGCGGCTTGGTCGGTGCCGTCATGCTCGGGCTCGGGCGCGCGATGGGCGAGACGATCGCCGCCGCGCTCGTGATCGGCTCCTCCGCGCAGATCGCGCTGTCACCGCTCAGCAGCGGCGACTCGATGCCGGCGGTGATCGCGAACCAGTGGGCAGAGGCCGGCGCGACGCAGAAGTCCGCGCTGATCGCGCTCGCGGTCACGCTGTTCGTGATGACGATCATCGTCAATCTGATCGCGAGCGCGATCGTGCGGCGATCCATGATCCGGAGCCGCGGAGTGGGCGGATGAGCCTCGGCGGCGAGCTCACTCGCGCGTTCGACCTCCGCCCGAAGCGGAGCTGGCGCGGCGTCAAGAGCAATTTGATGACCGTGCTGATGGCCGCCGCCGTCGGCCTGATCGCGATCCCGCTCGTGCTCGTCATGGTCTCGGTGTTCTCCAAGGGCGGCGCGATCCTGTTTCACGACTTTCCGTCGTTCCTCACCGCCGACATCCCACCGGTGCGCAAGGCCGGCCCGGGCATGGGGCCCGCGGTGATTGGCACGCTGATCATCACCGGCACGGCGACGTTGATCGCGGTCCCGCTCGGCGTGCTCGGCGCGATCTTCTTGAACGAGTACGGCGGCGCGTCGAAGTTCGCGCGGCTGGTCCGGTTCATGGCGATGGTGATGACCGGCGTGCCGTCGATCGTGATGGGGCTGTTCATCTACGTCGTGTGGACGATGCACTTCCACCTGCAGGCGTTCGGGGGCGCGCTCGCGCTCGCGTGCCTGATGCTGCCGATCGTGATCAACGCGTCCGAGCAGATGCTGCGGCTCGTCCCTAATTCGCTCCGCGAGGCGTCGTTCGCGCTCGGCGCGACCAAGGCGCGCACGGTGCTTACGGTCGTGCTGCCGGCGGCGGGCTCGGGGATCGTGTCTGGTTCGCTGCTCGCCGTCGCGCGCGCGGCCGGCGAGACCGCGCCGCTGCTGTTCACGATCGGCGCCGCACGCACGATCAACACGGCGCTATTTACCGACGAGAACACGGCGCTGTCCGCGCGCATCTTCGAGAACGCGAAGGAAGCGGTGGTCAACGCGCAAGATCGCGGGTGGGGCGCCGCGCTCGCGCTCGTCCTGCTCGCGTTCTCGCTGACCGTGATCGCCCGCGTCGTGACGGCCTATGCGACCAAGGTAAGAAAGTAGGATCGCGATGGCGACCGAACAGCCCATGACCGAATCGAAGTCCAGCTCCACCACCGGCGGCAAGCTCGCCACGACCGCGCCGGTGCCCGCCCCACGGCCGAGTATGATCGAGGGGCTGATGTCCGCACCGGTCGTGTTCACGGTCGAGGCGCTCGACGTGTTCTACGGCGCGTACAAGGCAGTGCGCGGGGTCGAGCTCGCGATCCGCAAGAACCAGATCACCGCGTTCATCGGTCCGTCGGGCTGCGGCAAGACGACGGTGCTGCGCTGCCTCAACCGGATGAACGATCTGATCCCGGGCGCGCGGGTCAGCGGCAAGGTGCTCTACCACGGCATCGATCTGTACGGGCCGGACGTTTCGGCGACCGAAGTGCGGCGGCGGATCGGCATGGTGTTCCAGAAGCCGAACCCGTTCCCCAAGAGCATCTACGACAACGTCGCCTACGGCCCGCGTATCAACGGCATCCGCGACAAGGCGAAGCTCGACGAGATCGTCGAGAAGTCGCTGCGCAGCGCCGCACTGTGGGACGAGGTCAAGGATCGGCTCAAGCACTCCGCGCTCGGCATGTCCGGCGGCCAGCAGCAGCGGCTATGCATCGCGCGCACGATCGCGGTCGAGCCCGAGGTCGTGTTGATGGACGAGCCGTGCAGCGCGCTCGATCCGATCGCGACCGCGCGCGTCGAGGATCTGATGCGCGAGCTCAAGCAGCACTTCACGATCGTGATCGTGACGCACAACATGCAGCAGGCCGCGCGCGTCAGCGACTTCACCGCGTTCTTCACCGCCGAGCTCGACACCGCCGGCCAGCGGTTCGGGCAGCTCGTCGAGTTCGACGTCACCGCGCGCATCTTCTCCAACCCGAAAGAGCAGCGGACGGAAAACTACATCACCGGGCGCTTCGGCTGACCTTGCCTGCGCCGGCGCGCGCTGCGACGATGGCGCGATGGCAGGCAGCGGCAGCGGTAGCAAGAAGCGGAGCGCGAAGGTCACCGCGCCCGGACGGCGGGGCACGCGGCCGCGGGTCGTCGAGCCGACCGCGGTGACACCCGCTGCGGCGACGTCCTCGCGCGCGCGACTGCAAGACCGCGGCGAGATCGCGCGCGGCGGCATGGGCGTCATCCGCAAGGTGTTCGACGCACGCATCGAGCGCCACGCCGCGCTCAAGGTGATCGACCCGCAGCTCGCGACCCACCCCGAGGCGCTCGGGCGGTTTCTCGACGAGGCGCGCATCACCGGCCAGCTCGATCACCCGAACATCGTGCCGGTCTACGACGTCGAGATGGACGGCGGCGGCATCCCGACCGCGTTGCTGATGAAGCTGATCGAGGGCAAGACGTTGACCGAGCGGATCGGCCCGCCGGGCACGCACCACGACGAGCGCACGCTCACCGGCCTGCTCGAGATCGTGCTCAAGGTGTGCGACGCGGTCGCGTTCGCGCACAGCCGTGGCGTGCTTCACCGCGATCTCAAGCCCGACAACGTGATGATCGGCGAGTTCGGCCAGGTCTACGTCATGGATTGGGGCTGCGCGCACATCATGGCGCGCGGCAAGCGCAAGCTTCCCGAGGGCGCGCCGCGCCGCACGTTCTTCGAGGCGGACGGCACGGTGATCGGAACGCCCGGCTACATGGCACCCGAGCAGGCGCGCGGCGACAGCGATCAGCTCGACGAGCGAACGGACGTGTTCGGGCTCGGCGGCATCCTGTATCACGTGCTCACCGGCGACGCGCCGTACCCGGGCGAGAGCTCGAGTGGCGTGGTCGAGCTCGCGCGCCGTGGCGCCGTGCGCGCGCCGAGCGATGTCGTCGGCCGGCCGCTGCCGCCCGGGCTGTGCCGGATCGCGATGCGCGCGCTATCGGCCAAGCGCGAGGATCGCTACGAATCCGCGCTCGATCTCAAGAGCGATGTCGAGCGGTTCCTGCGCGGCGGATCGTTCTTCTCGTCGCAGACGTTCGAGCCCGGGGCGGTGATCGTGCGCGAAGGCGATCCCGCCGAAGCCGCGTACGTGATCACCGAAGGCACGTGCGAGGCGTACACCCGCCAGCGCGGCAAGAAGGTGCCGCTGCGCACGCTCGGCCCCGGCGACGTGTTCGGCGAGGGCGCGATCTTCGCGGCCGGCGCGCGGAATGCGAGCGTCGCAGCGATCGATCGCGTCACCGTCGTCGTGGTGTCGCGCGAGATCCTGCACGAGGAGCTCGCGCTCGACTCGTGGTCGGGCTCGTTCGTGCGCGCGCTCGCGCTCCGCTACCGCGATCTCGAGGCGCGCTCGCGGCTCGCGCAGCAGGCGACCGAACAAGCGCGCACGGTCAAGGCGATCATCGATCACGTCGTCCGCACCGGCGCGTGGGTCAAGCAAGGCGTGCTCGAGGCGGCGTGGTCGCGGCTGTGGACCGCGATCGGCGGCGACCTGCGGGTGTCGGAGGCGACCGCGCTCGCGCTGATCAAGCACTCCGGTGAGCTCCGCGTCGATCTCGCGCACGACGCGATCGCGTTCGCTCCCGCGTCGCCCGTCGACGAGCTGTGACTTCGCGATAGTGCGAGCGGCCGCGCCCGCATCCGCCGCCGTTGCGGGTACAATCACCGGGCGTGGCGACCGCGCCCCCTCCTCAAAACGCGAGCCTCATTGCGGCGCCCGCCGCGGCGCGGCTGGGCCGCGTGCTCGCGTCGCCCGGCGGCGTGCTCGTGATCGTGCCGTTGCTCGTGATCGGCGCGGGTATCACGGCGATGCTGCTCGGCCGGCGCGCCACGCGCGACGCGAGCGACTCGATGGCGCGACGCCAGCTCGCCGCGCAGGCCGCCGACGTCCAGCACGATGTCGCGTTCGCGCTCGACCAAGCCGCGCCGCTGCTCGGCGCGCTCGACGCGCTCGCCGATCCGGACCTGCCGCTCGACGACGTCGCGATCCGGCTCCGCGATCTCGTGATCGGCCGACCGGGCGTCGCCAACGTCAGCATCGCGTTCCCGTCGGGCACCATGCGCGGCACGTTCCTCGACAACGCGACGAGCGAGCTCCAGGTGCAAGAGAGCCGCGTCGGCGCGCAAGGCACCGACCGCGTGAACATCGGCTACACCGGCGGCTCGCCGCACGTGGTCAGCCGCGAGGTCACCACGTACGACCCGCGCACGCGGCCGCACTACCAGCTCGCGACCAAGGCGAAGGTGCGGCTGTGGATGCCGCCGCGCACGTTCTTCACGTCGCACAAGACCGGGCTCACGGTCACCGAGCCGGTGTA
>Ga0075030_100005947_pt1 | contig 10978 bp, 7 predicted proteins | sample LitLauG_LLR_2012_FD_71393 | JGI IMG/M metagenome (GOLD analysis project Ga0075030, IMG submission 71393) | Freshwater sediment microbial communities from Pennsylvania, USA - Little Laurel Run_MetaG_LLR_2012 | ecosystem: Environmental > Aquatic > Freshwater > Creek > Sediment | place: USA...
GCCGGCTTGAGCGCCAAGGAGGTCTCGGCCCTGTCCACGGCCCAGATCGCGGCCCTGAGCAGCTCCCAGGTCGCCGGCTTCAGCTCCACCCAGCTCGGCGCCTTGAGCTCCTCGCAGGTGAACGCACTCAGCGTCGCCGGCCTCTCGAGCACGCAGATCGGGGCCATCAGCGTCACCGCGGCGCCCGGCCTGACTACCGCCGCTATCAACGCTCTGAGCAGTACGCAACTCTCCGGCTTGGCACCCAAGGACCTCGCCGTCCTGTCCACGTCCCAGATCAATTCGCTGCAGACGAGCCAACTGCCCGGCCTTTCGACTGCGGACGTTGTGGCCCTGACGACGGCGCAGGTGACCAATTTGTCGACCACCCTGCTGTCGAACTTCAGCAACACGCAGTTGGGCGCCTTCGCCTACGCCCAGGTCGCCGCCTTGACTTCGGCCCAGAAGGCCGCCTTGTCCACGACGCAGCTCAACGCACTGGTGCTGTAGCGATGCGGGGCGGTTGTATCCACGACACCCGCCTCCGGTAACGGACCACCGCGCTGGCACCCGGCGCGAGGGGGGCGGGCGGTTCAGTGAGGCAATTGGGCAACCAGGCGCGTCAATTGCGCCTCGAGGTTGCGCACCAGGCGCGGGATATCGAACAGCGCCCCGTCGGCCTTGACCTGCCGCAGCGTCGCCCGCATGCGCCCGATTTCCTGCGGTGAACCGGCCAAAGCGACGGCCTTCTCTTCATAATCGGCCAGCCGGTAGGTGACCAGTTCGCTCAAACCTGCCGCCGTCAGCAGCGCGCCAGCCATGCGCGAGGCGAAAGTAGGCCCGGCAAGCGTGACGATCGGCAATTCCATCCACAAGGCGTCGTTGGCGGTGGTTCCCGCGTTGAATGGGTAGGTGTCCAGGAACAGGTCGGCGACGCCGAAGCGCGCCAGGTAATCGTGCGGGGCCACGCGCCCGGCAAAGCGCAGCCGGCTCGCGTCCAGTCCGTGGCGCAGCGCCTCCTGGCGCAGGTTCTGCTCGGCCCAGGGATTGTCGGAAAGCAGCCACAGCACGCTATTGGGCACCCGCCGCAGGATGCGCATCCAGGTGGCGAACATCTCCGGCGTGTACTTGAAATTGTTGTTGAACGAGCAAAAGACGAACGCATCATCCGGCAGCCCGCAATCGGCCCGCCGCGGCGCGGCGCCCACTGCGCGCTGGCGATCGCTCACCTGATAGACGTCCGGCAGGTAGAGGGGCCTTTCCGAATAGTATTGCTGCGCGTCCTCGGGAATGAGGAAGCGGTCCGCGATCACATAGTCGATGCAGGGCAGGCCGGTGGTGGCCGGCAGGCCCAGATAGGTGATCTGGATCGGTGCCGGCCGCAGGGCCAGGATGTCGGCCCGTGCCCCGAGGGTCTGGCCGTGCAGGTCGATGAGCACGTCGATCTCGTCCTCGCGGATGCGCCGTGCCGCCGCCGCATCGTCGAGCGTGTCGATGCGCACGAAATGATCCATCGCGGCGATCACGCGCCGACGCAGGGCGGATCCGTCCTCGCGCGTCCAGCAATAGGCGTAGACCTCGAAATGTTCGCGGTCGTGCAATTCGAACAGCTGGGCCGTCAGCAGGGCGACGGGGTGCAAGCACAGGTCCGAGGACAAGTAGCCTATCCGCAGGCGACGGTGCCCATAGGCCCGCCGTGCAGCCAGCGGCGCGACGTCGCCCTTGACCTTCTCCCGCACGTATTTCCTGGCCGCGGCGAGCTGCGCCAGCGGGTCGTCCGACAGGGCGATCATCGCCAAGGCCGAAGTCGACTGGCGCATGAACTGCGGGTCCACCCCCGCCACGGGGGCGTAAACCGGCCAGTGGCACATCTTGGCACGCAGGAAGACCCAGTGATGCAGCACGTCGCCCTGGCCCGGGTCCATCGCCAGGCTCTGCTCCAGGCACGCGAGCGCGTCGCCCAGATTGCGCCGCTCTTCATGCATGCGGCCCAGATTGTTCAGCGCCAGACGCCGGATCTCGCGCTCTTCCGGGTCGGTTTCCAAGGCGCGCGCGACGACCCAGTTCAGTTCGTCGACTGCCGCATCGAATCGACCCTGCTTCTCCCGCACCAGGCCCAGGTTGAAATGCGGCCGCAGAAAATCCGGCGCCAGCTCGATAGCCTGCTGGTAGGCGAGAGCGGCCCCGTCGACGTCTCCGGCATGGAACAGCATCGCACCGTGATTGAAGTGCGCCAGGTGGTTCCAGGGCGTGTTGTTGCGCTCCAGCCAGGTCCGGTACAGCACGGCAGCCAGGGCGCCCTGCCCCAGCCCCTGCCACTTGGCCGCGGCTTCGCACACACCCGAGATTTCCAGCCGGCCGTTCCAGGCCGCCAGCACGTCGGCGATAAAGTCGGATTGCTCGGCTGCCATGTGGTGCGGCCCCTTCACGGCGAATGCGCCGGCCCGGATCGGCCGGCAGTGCGGCACGCGGGTGCGCAAGGCGCGGCGCGGCGCATGCTAGAGATCGCCCAGCTGGAGCACCTGGGCCTCGAAGGGACGCAGCCGATTGGCCAACAGGAACGGCGCCATGAAGCGCTCGGCCAGGTAACCGGGGTAACGGTAGGGCTGGTAGCGGGCGCCCTCCTGCGGCGGCAGCGCGCCGACACGCTCGAACACGCGATCGATCACGAAGAAGAGCTGGCGGCAATAGAGGTCGAACACCTGCCGGCTGCAGATCATCATGTTCCAGCAGTAGAAGCGGCGCGCGATGTCCAGGCAATGCCGTCCTTCGCCGTAGAGCAGGTCCAGGGCGCCGACGAATGCATTCCAGCCGTGCGCCCCGTGGGACGACAGGTAGCCTTCCTGCGTCGAAACGGGCTCGTAGACCGGGCGCGGGACGATGATGTCGTAGCGTTCGAGAATGCGCTCGACCTGCCTGGCCTGGGCGTCGAGAGCGAGCAGGTCCTTGGTGGCGGCGAACGTGGTGTGCGGAAAGTCGGCGTTGTCGGTAAGGGCGATAGTGCTGAAATAGCGGCGGTAATGGCATAGCCCGACGATGTCGTCGCGAATGTTCTTCCAGACCCAGTAGGTGCCCGTGAGCTCGCAGTAGTAGCGATTCAAGTGGGAAATGTTGTCGGCCTGGTCATCGCGATGATCGAAGGCGCCCGAGCCCAGGCCGCCCAATGCCAGCGACCGGAAATGGGGCGCACTGACCAGGGGTACCTCTTTGTGCGCCAGGATGTAGATTGCCATGGCCGCTCAGCGCGCCCGGGCGGAGGGTGCCGATGCTGCCCGGCCAGGAATCGCGCTCAGGAGATTGGCCAGGCGATATTTCGCGAAATCGCGGGTCAGGAACATCTGCGCAAATGCGCTCGCCTGGGCGATGATCGCCGATTCGAGCGCCGGATCGCCCTTGACCCGTGCCAGGTTGGCCGGCAGATCCGAGAAGTCGCTGCGGACTGGAACGTAATGCACCCAGGGCTGCAGGCCCTGGAAGAAATATTCCTGGTGGCGGCGCTCCTGGATGAAGACCACGCGCCGCGCGCACAAGAGCAGTTTCAGGCGCCCCGAGTAGCCGCGACCCTCGACGTCGATGAGATAGCGCCAGCGCGCCACCTGCTGCTCGAAGCTCAGGAAGTTGCGTGCAACCAGCTTTTCCGGGTTGCTGCGGTCCCATACGATGAACTCGCAGTCGAAGTTCGTCTTGTCATCCAGCGCCACCAGCGCGGAGCGGCTCGGGTGCGTCAGCGCGCCGCGCCAGCCCAGCAGGTCCGTTGCCGGGGGCGGGGCATCGAGGCGCTTGAGCGCGTTGCGCGTCGTCTCATAGTCGTCCAGGCCCGTCTGGCGCCAGTGATCGAAAACGAAATCCGGAATGGTCACGTCGAAGCGACCGTCGGCCGTGCTGTAGGACAGGTAGGGGAAGGCGTTTCCGTCCAGGTCGACGACGAGCAACGGATTGCCGCTGCGCAATCCCGGATCTTCCAGGTCTCCGGTATTGATCATCACCCAGTCGAAGTCTCCAATGCCGTACTCGGCGCAGGCGGCGCTCAACAAGGCCAGGGTCGATTCGTTCCGGGTCTCGTAGTTGCGGTATGCCAGGGTCAGCAGCGTATTGCCTTCCTTGCGCACCGCGAATCCGTCCCAGGCTTGGAATCGCGGGAGCGCCTTGCCCGGCAAATGCCTTGGGTCCATGCTGGGTCCTAGGGGGTAGCAAGCGCCAGGTCACGCGCCCCGGTCGCTGCATCGGTGTCGGTTTGTGCCGGCGCGGCGGGCCGGCGCGACGGCAGCGCAACGGGCCATTCGAAGCACAAGAGACTGTTGCCGATGGGGCCCCGGTGTCCGTCGTGGCTGGACGGACTCACCGAAGAACGGACCGCGCCTCCCAGGCGCGCCTCGAGTTGCGATTGGGCCATGGCGATTTGGGCAAGGCCACACGCGCCCACGGCAAGCACGACGAGCAGCCCGGCACCGGGCGCGACCAGGCCGGCAAACTTTGCGGCGACACTTGGCAGTGCGTCGGGCGCGAGGCCCAGGATCACGACCACGTCGAATTTATCGTGGGCCCGGTCGAAGACGACGCTGGTATCGAGCATGCCGGCCGCATCGACATCGAAGGTCTGGGCGGTATGGCCGCCCAGCATCATCGCGATCGCCTGGGCTGCGGCGTCGGCTTCGGGGCGCGACAGCTCCAGCGCATCGGCGTCGGCGCCAGTGCAGCGCACGACCAGCAGGCGGCCTTTGCGGGTCCGGTACGGCGCCAGCACCTCGCCCAGCGCCCTGGCGACGGCGCGGCGCGGGGAGACCAGCGCGCCAAGACTGCTGCCCTGCTTGTGACAGATGTATTCGAACAGTGGGAAGGCCTTGGCGTAATCGGTGCCGCTCGCCGCGGCATTGGCCAGAAAGTGGGCATGGGGCCGGCGGCGCGCATCGGGATCGGCGCGGTGGACCCAGGCGTAGCGGGCGGCGTCGAAATTGGCCAGGATGCGGCGCCCGCCACCCAGCACCGGCCAGCGCAGCAGGTCGTTGCTTTCGGTGGTCCCGTCGAAATATTCGACGGCACAGTTGGCATCAAGGCGAGCGAAATCGAACGACAACTGGTCCCGCTTGGAAAAGGCGAGGATGCTTTCCCACCACCGCATGCCGAATTCCTGGACCTTGGGATGATTATGAGAGCGCAGCATCGCCGTGCAGGTCGACAGCGGGCTGACGCTCACCAGCGGGCGCGAAGCGGCGTAGAAATCCAACTGGCGACAGATGGTGTCGGCCTCCTCGTAGCCCAGCAGGGCAACCGCGTCGGCCTCCTCGCGCAGGTTGTTGCGCGTGGCATGGCGAAAGACGCGGAACAGGTGCGGCTGGCGGGTTTCGAGGTCGGCGCGACGGGGCAGGCGCTTGAACGCCACGGTGTTGTCGATGTAGAGGCTGTAGTCGTAATCCGCGAGATAAAGATGGGGCAGCGCCTTGGGTCGGCGCGACAGCTTTTCCGGTGGCAGGTGCCCACCCTTGAAGGGCACGAAACGCCACACCGTGGAATGAAGATCGGCGCGGTCCGTGAAGCACAGGTAATCGATGTCGATATCGGTACCGGCTCTGCCGGCCGTATCGAGCTGCACCAGCGGGTTGCCCAGGGGTTCCTTGTCGCCGATCAGCACGGTGTAGACGGCAATGCGCGGTCGGCGCTCGGCGGCGACCGGCAGGGCCGGCGCCGGGCGTGCGCCCGCGTCGGTCTGCAGGTTCTCTAGGCGCACCCCGTCACCCTCGATGTCGCTCAACAACGCGCGCAGCGGTCGTCCGGCACGGGCGGCGGGCAGGACGTAGGCGAGCCAGAACACGAGCACGAAAAGGTTCCAGACCTTGAACACCGGGATGCCCGGCCGGTTGGCATAGAAGTCGCGCACGAGAGCGGCAACCGCGTCCAGGTCGAGAACCGCTGCCGCCGGCCGCTGGCGCAGGGTCTGCAAGGCGTCTTCGAAGCGCTCGCGCAGGCGCGCGAGGAAAAACGCCGGCGGAACCGAGAATCCCATTTTCGGCCGCTCGATCACCGAACGCGGCAGTTTGTCGCGCATCAGCGTGCGCAGCACGTGCTTGCTCGACGCCGGTGAGGGCAGCTTCATCGACTGCGGCAGTTGCGCGGCGAAGCCGTAGACGTCCAGGTCCAGGAAGGGGAAGCGACCCTCGAGCGAATGCGACATCAATATCTTGTCGGCCTTCATCATCAGGTTTTCCGGCATCCAGGTGCTGAGCTCGAAGCGCAGCATGCCGTTGAGCGCCGTGTCTGCCGGATCGTAGGCGGTGGCGCGGTATCGGTATTGCGTTTGCGCCAGGCCCTTGTCGACCAGCCAGGCATTGGCATCGTCGAAATTGGCGCTGGAGTGGAAGAACCGCGCGAAGCTGGCATCGCGGCCGGCAGCCGGATCCAGCGCAAACAGGTGCTGGCCGTATCCGGCAAACATCTCGTCGCCGCCCTCGCCCGACAACACGACCGTCACGTCCCGGCGCATGTCCTGGCAGAGGCGGTTCAGGGCAAAACACGCCGGATCGGCGATCGGCTCGTCCAGGCGCAGCAGCACGCCGTCCATGCCGGCAAGCAGTTCGTCCTGCGTCATGCAGATTTCGGCGTAATCCAGATCGAAGGCTCGGGCGACGTCGCGCGAGAACGCAAACTCGTTGATCTCGGCAAAGCCGATGCTGTAGGCCTTGAGCCGTGCGCCGGCACGTTGGACGTAATAGGCGATGGTGCTCGAGTCGAGTCCGCCCGACAGCAGCACACCGATGGGTACCTCGCCCATGAGCTGGGAGCGAACGCTGGCCGACAGCAATCGATCGAGCTCTTCGACGTATTCCCCGGGCGCACGGACCTGCGCCGGCTCCTGCAGGCAGATCTCGGCGTAGCGGTCAAGGCGGCGACCGGCGGCATCGAAGGTCAGAGCACAGCCGGCCGGAAGCTTCTGGATGCGCCGGAACAGGGTGTGCGGCGCCAGTGCGTAGCGAAAGGTCAGGTAATCCTGGAAGCCCGATGGGTCCAGGCTGTCGTCGACGCCCGGCAGTCCGAGCAGGGTCCTGAGCTCGGAGGCGAAGGCGATGCACGCGTCGTCCTCGTACACATAAAGCGGCTTGGAGCCGAACCGATCGCGCGCGAGCGTAAGGCTCCCGGCCTGGGTATCCCATATGCACAGCGCGAACATCCCGTTGAGCCCGGCCAGTGCGGCAGTGCCCCCATGCGCGAAGGCCGCCAGGACGGACTCGGTATCGGTGTGCGTCGAGAAGGGGTACCCCTGCGCCTGCAGCGGCTCGCGCAGCGCCTGCCAGTTGTACACCTCGCCGTTGTAGACGATGCCGTGCCGCCGGTCCGGCGTATAGATCGGCTGGTCGCCTCCGGCACGATCGACGATGGCCAGGCGCAGGTTGACGAAAACGCCCCGATCCGTGCGGTGGACGCCGAAGGCGTCCGGTCCGCGGTGGCCCAGGCTGGCGGCGAAGAAGGCGGCGACGGCGTCGAGCTTCGCGCCCTCGACCGCCCGTTTGAATTGGAGGCCAGCGATGCCACACATTTTCTGCTCCGCGAAGGGATTAGCGCCGCGCCCGGCGCGGGGCGGCGTGCGGGTGCGAGTCGGGCAAGCTCACGTTGCACTCGCAACGACTTGCGCTTGCGGTGCGGCGACGCTCGGGCCATCGCCCAAAAGGATCTTGCGGGCCAGCGCCAGTGCCCCGCCGACGGCCTGGTCCATGTTGAGGTAGCGGTACTGCGCCAGGCGCCCGACGAAATGGACGCCGGTATCGGCCTGCGCCAGAGCGTCGTAGCGGCGGTAAAGCGCCTCGTTCGCGGGGTTGGGCACGGGATAGCAGGGTTCGCCGCCCCAGCAGGGATATTCGCGCGCGATGGTGGTCCCGGGGTGGTCCTGGCCGGTCAGCTGCTTGAACTCGGTGATGCGCGTGTAGTCGTGATCATTGGGAAAATTGACCTGGGCGACGGGCTGGTATTGACGCACTGCGGCGTGATGCGCGAACTCGAAGCGCAATGACCGGTACGGCAGGCGCCCGTAGCAAAAGCCGAAGTACTCGTCGATCGGGCCGGTGTAGATGACGGGTGCGCTGCCGCTCGACGCGCGTTCGTTCTTGAAGTCCGTTGCCAGCTTCAGTTCGATGTTCGGGTGGTCCAGCATCCGCTCGAAGAGTTTCGTGTATCCGTCCCGCGGCATGGCCTGGTACCGGTCGGTGAAGTAGCGGTCGTCGTCGTTGTGGCGGGTCGGGATCCGGGCGGCGACGCTGGCGCTCAGCTCCGACAAGTCCAGGTCCCACTGCTTGCGCGTGTAACCGCGGAAGAATTTGTCGCACAAATCCCGGCCCACCGACGCCAGCACGGCATCCTCGCTGGTTCGGATCGGGTCCCGCGGTTCGCGCACCCGCTCGAGGAAGGCGCGCACCCCCTCCTCGTCGAGCTGCATCCCGTACATGGCGTTTATCGTCGTACGGTTGATCGGGATGGGGAAGTGGCGTCCATCGACCGTCGCAAGCACGCGGTGTTCATATGGTCGCCAGGCAGTGAATCGACTCAGGAAGTCGAACACTGCCGCGCTGTTCGTGTGGAAAATATGTGGCCCATAGGAATGGACCAGCACGCCATGGTCGTCATATCGATCATGGGCATTGCCGGCGATGTGGGTGCGCCGGTCGACGACGCGAACCCAGCGACCGGCGTCGGCCAGCTGACGGGCACAAACGGCGCCGGAAAAGCCGGCCCCGACGACCAGGTAATCCATTTTCATCCCCTAGCACGCGCCGCCTTGCTGGCGGTCTGAAGTCGGATACCCCCGCACGATCCGGCGGTTCCCGGGATTGAGTCTACGAACGGGCGCGAGCGTGCATGGGGGGAAATGCGGCGCCATTGGGGGTCAGTCCCGGCCTTCACGGGTGCTTGCGGCGGACGGCCGCCGGGGACGCGCGAAAATCAGGTCGACTCCGCCCTGCATATCGGCGCATCAGCGGGCGGCGGCAACCCCGAAAATCCTTGCGCGGACTGCGCCGCTACGCGGCCTTTAGGGCGGCGGCGCATCGACCACGATAGGAAGGGGGCAATCGCATGCGCAAGATTCTCGTCACGGGCGGTGCGGGCTATATCGGTTCGCACACCTGCAAAGCGCTCGCCGCCAGCGGCTACCTGCCGGTCTGTTACGACAATCTCTCCACGGGTCACCGCGACTTCGTGCGCTGGGGGCCGCTGGAAGTGGGCGATTTGCACGACACGGTGCGATTGCAGGCCGTCCTCGAGCAGCATCAACCCCTGGCGGTAATCCACTTCGCCGCGAGCGCGTACGTGGGGGAGTCGATCGGTAATCCGTTCAAGTACTACCAGAACAATGTCGGGGGCACGCTGTCGCTGCTGGAGGCGATGCGCCGCGCGGGGCCGTCCAGCATCGTCTTTTCGAGCACCTGCGCGACCTATGGAACGCCGCAGGGCGCCACGATCACGGAACAGTGTCCGCAGCAGCCGATCAATCCCTACGGCCGCAGCAAGCTCATGATCGAGCGCATGCTCGCGGACCTCGGGGCGTGCGGCGAGCTTCGTTACATGGCGCTGCGCTACTTCAACGCCGCGGGCGCCGATCGGCAGCGCGAGGTGGGCGAGCGACACTTTCCCGAGACCCACTTGATCCCACTGGCCATCGGGTCCGCCGGTGCAGGCGCGCCGCTGGGCATATTCGGCGGCGATTTCCCCACGGCGGACGGTACCGCGGTGCGCGACTATATCCATGTGGAAGACCTGGCACTGGCGCACGTCCTGGCCGTGGAACACCTCCTGGACGGCGGCGCGTCGCAACAGATCAATCTGGGGACCGGGCGGGGCAGTTCGGTGCGCGAAATCGTCACCGCGCTGCACCGCTTGGGAATCGGCGTCCGGACGCTCGAAGCGCCACGTCGGGAAGGGGACCCGGCGTGTCTCGTCGCCGACGCCGCCAAGGCGCGCACGCTGCTGGGCTGGCAACCGCGCTATACCGATATCGAGGAAATCCTCGACACGGCAGTCGCCTGGCACGCGGCCTAGCGTTCCAGCCGGCGTTTGCAACACCCTGGTCCGGTGTCGACTGGCTTTTCGGGGATTCGCCTGGTTCGCGTCAGGCCGCTTCCATTGCCAGCGCCCGCGCCAAGGCCGGACGACTGATGCAGCGATCCGTATAGGCAAAGATCGCCGCGTCGTCGATCAGCTTGAATTGGCGCAGGAAATGGCAGGCAGTACCGAGCATGACATCGGCCGCGCAAAAGCGCTCGCCCAGGACCCATGGCCCAGCCGCCACGCCGTCGCGCAACACCTGCAGCATCTGCTCGAAACTTCCCCACCCATGCGCGGCCGCACTCACCGGCGCCTGGCTGAATTTCTCCGCCATGGCCGGCTCGATGACCGAGTTCGTGAACAGCAGCCATTGCAGATAGCGCCCGCGGTCAGGGTCGCCGATCGCCGGGGCCAGGCCCGCCTGCGGGTACTGGTCGGCAAGGTAGGCGCAGATCGCGCCCGAATCCCACAGGCGCGTTGGTCCGTCCTCAAGCGCCGGCACCTTGCCCATGGGCGAGGCGGCACGAAATTGCGGATCGGCCTTGGCGGCCGGATCGCGGATGTCGATGCGCACCCGCTCGTAGGGCTGACCGAGTTCTTCCAGCATCCAAAGCGCGCGCAACGCGCGGGTCTTGGGGCACCAGTAAAGTTTCATCGACGCGGCTCCCGATATCGGCTAGTCGCGTAGATTGCGCGGAAACCCCCGGGCGCGTCAATGTGCCGCGCCAGCGCAATAGTTCATGAACCTCTAACACCGGTGCGCGACGGGGCCAGGCGCTGCGTCCGCAGCAGCGCAATATCCCGTTCGTGCGCCGCACGCCCAGGGGGAAGCATGGATAGGCTGGCGCTTAGGCGCCCAGCGCTGGCGTGGCCTGCCATTGCTCGCAGGCCTCAGCGCCGTCGTGGTGAGGGCTGGCGCCCTGGCCCGGCGTGCTTCGCGACGGGGCCGCACGGGGGTATTGGGGGGCAAAGG
>Ga0075030_100005948_pt1 | contig 10977 bp, 25 predicted proteins | sample LitLauG_LLR_2012_FD_71393 | JGI IMG/M metagenome (GOLD analysis project Ga0075030, IMG submission 71393) | Freshwater sediment microbial communities from Pennsylvania, USA - Little Laurel Run_MetaG_LLR_2012 | ecosystem: Environmental > Aquatic > Freshwater > Creek > Sediment | place: USA...
TCATTATATAAATCAATAAAAAAATTATCTAATATTTAGAACAAAATTAGAAGGAAGATAATTTTCGCTTGACCGCTAACCGATTTTGATTAGGTTCAAATAATTTACAGTATATTTATATACTATATCGACGATCTATCAAATGCAAAATAAACTTGTAGCGCGTGTCAGATTCGAACTGACCCTGTAATGCTTTTAAGGCATTTGCCTCCTGCCGCTGGGCTAACGCGCCATAATATTACTTATCATATTATTAGTATAATAGTATCGAGAAAGCAAATCATCTAATATTTACCAAAAAAATTAGAAGGAAGATGATTTTGGCTCGACTTTAATCAGGAAAGCAAAGTATTTGTATTTGATAATGCAGACTTTTGGTCTGCGGTTTTAGAAGGAAAATACTTCATGGCCTAATTAAAAACTTATATATCACTTCAAAAGCAAACCGTTAAGATCCATCGGCTGATATTTATTGTTCTTGTTTTCAGGCTTGAACACATACGCCGATACATCCTTAAGCTCAATATCCTTATCAGAATATAAAACCTGCAAATTGCTCTTGCTATCCACCGACTGCCTAAATAAATCATGAACCGATGGCAAAGAATTAAGATACTCCATAAATGGAGGCATCATCTTTTCCAAGGTACTAGAATTAGTACTAGCAGAACTAACATTTCCTTTTAAATTAGCATCCAAATATATCATTTGATTGGTATGCAAATCCAATAAAGCAATATACTTAGTCTTGCTTTCACTCTTCAAAGGAAAGGCTAACTGATTACGAGAAGGCTCAAATAGCTTGCCTGTTTGAGCACCATTTCCCCACTGAAGTGCAGCAAAAACATCCTGCGCTTCAGAAAAGGATTTATTGGAATAACAAAGAATATTCCAAACTGCATACCTAATTCCCATCTGCTTAAGCTTGGCAGGATACAAATCAATTAATTGACAAGCCTTGCCATCAGCAGTTTTTGAACTAGTTGGGTCTCCTGAAAAGGCAGCAGATCCATTACCATAATTAGGTTTATCCCAACAAATTGCTCCCATCTGTTTCCAGTCAGATGCAAAGAAGTTCCAACCATTATCATACCAAATGTTGCCGTATGAGCTAAATGCCCAATAAGAAGCAGATCGAATAAAATCTACGTCTTCAGGAATAGGAAAGGCAGTACCACGTGCATATGGTGATACCTCTCCATCATTAGAAGCAAGTTTAATATTGCGAGTCGCCTCGTCCAATACTTTAACCTTAGGAAGACGCTTCTCCAAAACCTTGGTAAGAGCTTCCGTTAGGTTCTTAACGTGCTTCTCTTCTACCCAACGAGCTTCTCCCACTTGGGCTTTTGTCCAATTACCACGAGGAGGAAACACTCGATTAAGTCGGGTATTAACTGTTTCAAGATAAGTACGAAGAAAAACTACTTGATTAGTAGTCAGCTTATCCAAAACTTTATCCTTGGTAAAAGCCTTTACTGCCTTATTTCCAAAGAGATCAACCGTATGAACTAAACGCCTACGAAAATCACCAGGACGTTCAGACAATAGATCCAAAGCCTTGGTCTTATTATCTAATAGCAATTGTTCAACCTTAGAGTTGAAAGTCTCAAGACGATCATTATAAAGATCGTCATTAACACTGCAAACCTTGGGAAAGCGCTTCTTATAATCTCCGGGATGAAGCTGATGAAATAGGCGCTTAAATAGTTCTGGGCGCCTAGCCACATCCTCTTCTAAATTATTGCAATTGTTAAGGAGTCCAAGCAGGAATCGACGAACTGGCTTTTTAAAGGAAATGAATTTAAAAGAAGTGCGAAGAGAAATATCTCCGTTAGAGAGACCGGCAGCCAAACGAAGAACATCGGTAGCAGAAGAAAGCTTCTGCTGCTTATTATTATTCATCATCCAAGTAGCCAGAATTATCATATTCTTTTTAAAACCTACCTTGGCCAAATTAACAGGCAAGCTATCAGCCAAAAAGAGAACGTCCTCCTGATCTTGATCCTTCCAGCGAGCAGAGGACGCAAGATAAGAATTGAAAATGTTATCGAGAGTATTAGACTTGGCAAGACGAAGAATGCGAGGCCTCTTCTGTTTACTCATTTTATCACGAGGGACTACTGGCTGAGTAAAATACTCATTGGGAAAACCCCAATACATTAAAATTTGGGGAATCCAATATTCGGCTTCTGACTTATCTAGAACTTCCTTGGGAAAGTTCTTATAAACTACGAAGTTTCCCATCTTCCTGGAAGCTCCGGTTAGGTCCTTAAGCTCAGTTTCTAGCTTATTCCACCAAGTGGAAAAATCACTAGGAGAAAGCTTACTAACCGCCTGATAAGCACCAACATCCAAACCATATCCGTAATAGGATAGATTGACCATAACAGTAGCTAAAGACATTTCTCCAACTTTATCGGAGCCGGAGGGAACTGCGACAAAATTATGACGAAGAAGAATATTGGTATTATTAGACATAAGTTAATCCTATTAAAAAGTTAGATTTAATTGGAAGGCTAATCAACCATAATTAGCCTTCCAATTAAGAGATGACCAAGTTAGAATTACTCGGTCGGCTTGGCGGGCATATCTGCCCGAAGACGGACGCCACCACCGGCACCCTTCTGGACGAAGAAGAGACTGTTAGGCCGCTCCTGGACGTTATCCACGGTCTTGCCCTGGCTGTTAGCCCGAACATACTCCTGGACCCGGTCGGCAACCAGGGAATGGTTCTCCGGCTGGGCATTAAGAGCCGTAGCCACCATCGCACCGAGAGTAGGCATCTTGATTGCCTGACCCTTGAACTGCTCAAAAAGGGCAGCAACCGCCGTGACGATCTGCTCACGGTAGTTAGTACGATCCGCAATAGCGCGAGCAATTGCCGCGCTAGCCGCAGCCTCAGAGGCTGCCTGATCAATCTGATTATCAACCTCAACCGCCTCAAAAGTAATACGAACGCTCATTTTATTTCTCATGCTCCATTGTTAATTATTAATCACACAAACAGCTATTCACTATCCTGACCAACCTTATGGTTGAAATAATCATTAGTTTATAGCTACACTTTAAATCGCCGTTGACCGGCTCACACATTGTGCCGAACCATTTTTGAATGGGTCGGGCTCACCGAAACAATTTTTGTCGCGTTTTCGGATGCAGTTCACAATAAGTGCTGAGCGTGCATCCGCAACCCTCGCAGAAAACTAAATCAATCGGTGCATATTCTTTATTGCTTATTTCGTGAAAACCACACGATCGACACTCAAATTCCTTGGTTTCTTCAAACCCAGGCTTACCACAATTAGGACATCTCATTAATTTGCTCCAGTCGGATTAATTTTCCATTGACCGTCTGGGCCTATAATTAAACAATAACAAGCCGCCTCCAGCTTAACATATAACCACGCTTCCCAAAATGTATTAAAACTTTTAATAAAACAATCTTTTTGAATTATTTGATACATAATATTTATTGATTTAATAAAAGATTAGCCTTATAAACACAAAGTCTAAAAATATTAATATCTAATACATTTCCTTGAATAAAATAAACATTATCTAAAGCTACTTTTTTATTTTTAAGACAAAATTCGACTAAAGCTTTAGAATTGCTTAGCTTATGATAAATCCAAAAGGAAGCATATTTCTTTCTTATTGGAAGCATAATTAATCCCAATCGTTTTGGGGCTGACGATATTTATTAATATCCTGATAATTATCGTTGGGATTTTTATTTCGACGATCATTAAATTTGGGCTGAGATTTCTTGCCCTTATTCTTTTGTCGCCTTTCGTCATGCCACGGTTTAATCTTATCGCCCATAATTAACTCTGAAAATCAGACCTTTTAATAAAAATTACTAAGTTTTCTTGATCACTATTTTTATCAATAATTTCTTGAAGATAGGAGCGTTTAAACATTAAAACGTGTCCATCTTTAACTGTTGCTACGGAGACACCTTGCCGCTGGCAAAGCTCGGATAAAAAATCTGCTTCATCAGACATTATAAAACCTTTAATTTAAAGTTATTAACGACATTCAAAACAAATATAAGTGCCATCTTTTTGATTAGCTTCGGCATAAATATTAAGACTTTTACACTTATGACAAATACAACCAGACGTATTAATTTGATTAGTTTTATTATTCAATAATAATTTAATTTTAGATGGATGATTTAATGTCCAACTATAACCTGGATTCCACTCAAGATTATCTTGATCACAAAGAAATGATAATCTAGTTTCTCTAAATCGACCAGAAGGCATTTTTTCAATTTTATAAATATTACGAAAACGTTCGTTTGGACAGTCTCCATTAATATCAAGACGAATAATATCTCCAATTTTAACTGGAACATCTTGGGCAGCCTCCCAAGGCCCCCAACAATTATCTGGCAAATTAAAATAATTTATCATAAAACATTCCTTGTCAATTACTATCAGCACAAGTGCTGGCGGTTTTCAAGTTATAGAGATCATAAAGTTATGCAGCGAGTAATAATAGTTTGCTTAATTCCTTTATATTCTTCGTGTTTTTTAGGAGTAGCTTTAATATTTAACATTACTCCGGTATCTAAAACTTTAGAAGAAGAAAACCAAGTCAAACGATTACCTTGATCATCCCGCATAATATGCATATGCGACACACCATATGCTCCGTTCAATTGGAGAACTTTTTCTACCAAAACTTTAAAGTTTTGCCGCTTACCAATTTCTCCTACATACTGAGAATTAGCTTGATCCTTTTTAATATTATCTTTATTAATTTGATCAATTAATAATCTCTGATAAGCAGAGACAATAGAGGCTGCATAGCCAAATTGCTTGGGCCCAACTACACCACGCTTGGCAATTACTCGAATATTATGTAGATATTCGCTAGCTTCCACCTCTTCATCAGAAAGATTTTCACACCATTCAATGGCTTTTTTAGCAATTTCTACAGATTTATCTGTAGGATACTCATATAATTTCTCAGATTTACCATAAAATGGTGGATGTAAATGCATATAAGCAATATCAGAAGTAGACCGCCGATCTAACTCTCTAGCTGAGCTTCGGCTCAACCAACCATTAATAGAAATAACCTCGGCTACATGAGCTAGATAAGTATCTAGGTAATCATATAATTCTCCAGATCCACTAAAGCCCTGGGAAGCAATTACTAATTCATTGGCAATTCCGTAAATTTCAGCAGCCGAAGCATAATCACTACCATCGACACCCAAGAAATCTGTTAGACAGGTACTACCAACTTGCTTATATTCTTGATTATTAAATAATACATAAGTTTGCTTACGATAGCGATTAACTTTACAATGATGGCATTCGGCATCAGCAGAACGATATTCTTCAGGCAAATCTTTACCTGAAATATTATGAATAATAGTTCCTTCATTTGTATGTTCTAATGACGCAACAAATGTCCAATCCGCAACTTTAACGACCGGATTAAAAATAGTAATATGATAATATAAAACAGCCATATTCTCATAATACTTTTCATATTCATTAATTTTAGAATTATATCGTTCCTTAAGAACTTTATGAGGCTTAATACTTTCTCCAATCATAGAATATGTTGGAGGAATAATAGCAAGTTTATTGGCTCGCTTGACTAATTTATTCCATTTCTCCTCAAACTTTGAGAAATTATCAGATGGAATATTATAAACAATGTTAGAAGATTGTTCGTTCATTTGATGTTGATTTAATTTTTGAATGGGTCGGGATAGTTATTTCTTGCAATATCCTTTAAGCCAAGTAAGACCGAAGAAACCAATTTCAATAATAACGCAACCATGCGGGCAATAAGTATCGATAGTAAAAAACCATTTGCTAGGAATAAAGGTATCAGCCGTATGAGTCCAAAGTTCTAAACTGCCTAATTTAATTATCATCAGCCGTTCTCATAATAGAATTATATTTACAATAAATACAATTAAAATAATAATGTCCTTTATCATAATCTAAACATTCACAATATTGATATTCTACTCTTTTTTTATTATCTTGATAACTTTTACATTTAGGGCAACAATACTTTTGATATTTACTGTCCCAGTACCATTTAATGGTATTATTATTAGATTGCTGGGTTTCTTTATCATTAGAAGTTTTTTTATTAAAAAATCGGAATAAAGTTAAAACTGCAATATTGGCGCCGGCAATCTCTAATAATTTAATTATATTGATCAATTGATAAACTCCACATCAATATTATATTCAGCAAATTTTCTTTTAAGAAACTCTTCACGTTCTAATTCAGAACGAATTACAATGCCGGGTTGTAATTCCATTTCCACATTAATAGGAATATCATTAATTTCCATTAAATGGTAAGCATCTGTAGAATTGTATGTTCCTTTGCCAGACATATCAATTAAAAATTGAAGATCAATAATATTGAAAATATTTATTTTTTCTTCTTCTATTACTTCGCATAAGGAACCAATATTTTGAATATATTTATCTTTAATTCCGCATTGTTGTGCCAAAAACCCAAGACAACAACGATGTTTGTTATTATTAAGAAGACAAGACGTCTTGTCCCCTCGGAGCCAAGTTTGGCGATCAATAATTAACTTTTTCATAATTAGTTAATAAACTCAACATAAATATTATGCCCGGCAAACTGCTCAATTAACATTTTTTCTCGCTCTTCTTCTGATTTCAGAACTGGTAAATTTGCCAGGTTAGCATCATGAATATTATTCAATTCTAAATCATTAATGGCCATTAATTTTTCGGCTAACTGACTGTTAAAATGATTATTATTATTTAATAATAAAGAAAAATTTGTTTTTAGAATAAAAGGATCAATATCTACGCTACAAGGAGAGTCTACATCAGACATACGATTTTTAGAAAGACCGCACTGATCCGCCATAAAACCTAAACAACACATATGCTGATCAGCAGATCGATACATAAAAGAATATTTTTCCCCTTCTCCACGTATCCAAGTTTTACGATCAATAATTAGTTTCAATTTAACTCTCCATAATATGGTGATCAACTGCTTCAAAATTTCGTTTGCTCATATATTCGAGCAACTCATCCAAATGAATGGGTCGGTAATCAAATTTAGATTTACCACCATTCTCTCCATTAGCCCTGGTAATCTCAATACTATCTACTCCAACATCTACTGATTTACCGTGGGGCGGTAAATTACCGTGGCTATGACCATAGCAGTGAATAGAACCATAATGAGATTTATTCCATACTCTTTGACCATAATGAAAGAGAACAATCATTGGATATGGATCCCCTAGCTTTAACTCTTTATAATTTTGAACACTTGCTAAGGTTAAAGAACTTTGTAAGTCATTGATATTTTTGTAAATTATTTTATCATGATTTCCAAGAATGACATGAATATCGCCATTCAAACGGTTAAGCAATGTTTTAGTTTCTTTATATGGGCCAAAGGAAACATCGCCCAAATGATATACATTATCACCGGGTTTGACCATAGCATTCCAATTTTGGATCATTTGCTCGTTCATTTCTTCGGCAGAAGAAAATGGACGCGATGAATACTTTATTACGTTTGAATGATAAAAATGAGTATCAGATATAAAATAAGTGCTTTGCATTATGCTTTATTTCTTGAAAGATATTTTAAGATAAAATATTTTTGATTAGTATTAAGTTTGGCACGAAGTCTCTTAATAGTTTTTTTAGCTTGACACTTGGTCATTCTTTGAATAGAAAGGCGCCAACCTGATAAACCTACCTTCTGAGCTTGAAAAAGTGGAGTGGCATAATTTGGTGCTAAAGTATTAGCACACATAATTATCCAACAACGATTAGCTTTGCGATTTTTTTTTGACATTTTATTTTAACGAACCTGGAACTTTAATATAATATTTAAGATTTTCCAGTTCGCCCGTCTCTTCGTTAAGACGATGCCCTTCAATTAATATTTTGACTACTTTAGTAGATTTATTTAATTTATTCTTTTTCTTTTTCATTTAATATGACAGAACAAATCTCTAACTCATCCTCTTGTCGCCAATGTCGATTGTTGGCATATTCTAATTGGTAGATATAACTACCTAAACAAGCATTTAAAGCTACAATTTCATCTATAATATTAGGATTGTTTTTAACTTTAACCCAATTTTTAATATTAAATTTTGATGATTTCATGGTTAATTATTTTTCAAAATTAGGATCAAAACAATCTGAAGATGTAGTCATTTTTTCTGTTCCAAGAGCTTGGGCTAACTCCCAAGCAGCTTCGGCTCGTCTTTTTTGATTGCCCCAACTATTTTGGCCAATTAAAATCATTAAAAATTCGGCTGTTTTTCGGCTAATAATTATATTATTCATTATTTAAATAAAAAGGTAAAGGATGCAAGTTTTGCAAGAGACCAAAAAATACCACACATCCCAATAATGATTATGGTGTATAGTAAAAATGCAAAAAATACATGCAACCAATATTGATTTTTACAAATTTTACACAAAATTTTAATCTTTACTTATTGTTAATTGAGATACTATACCCGGCACATTCAGCTATTTCACGGGCTTCATCAAGGGTTTGAGGATAATTTCCTGCCTTACCAGCATCAGTTAATACTTCAAATACCCAGTCTTTAAAACCTTGTTCTGAATAACTCCATGGCGGTGGATTTTCTTCTTGATAATCACAAGGATATGGACTTGCTTCAATTGAAATAATTTGAATTGACATTGTTGATTTTATTTAACATTTTTAATAAATTATTATTTAATTAGGGGCGCCTTAATTTGTTATTAGTATTGCTAAATCCAAACCCATAGCTATAATAATTTCCATAGAAATCACCATTATTGGCTCGATCTCCATATTCAAAGCCATGACCATCGGTATGGCCGTCCCCTTCGTTTTCCTGATCATTTAAATCAAAAAGCAAATCCGCACCATAGCCAAAACCAAAACCATCTCCATTATTATATCCAAATCCAAATCCAGAGCCGTTTGCATAGCCATTTAAATAAAGATAGTCATAACTATAGTCGCTTCCATTTCCATAATTACATTCGTTGTAATTATCGCTATATCCATGACCATTTCCATAAGGACCAATAATATTAGAACTAACTTTATTAATCATTTATAATTGGTCCCTGCAATCATTATAAAATCAAAGGCTAAACAAATGCTGTACCACCAAATATAGTCTTGGTATTTATCTAAAATCTTTAGCATCCCATCATTCGTTCCATTCGGCAAATTGCTTGATACTCTCTATCCGCCTTATCTATTTCTTTCTGCCATTTAATGTATTCTTGATATTTAATATTATCTACATTATTAAGATTTTTGGTATCAATAACAGCAATTACATTCTTGCCTTTACAGTCAAAACAAACAATATCATAAATGCCGCCTCTAGAAAAATATTGCTCCCGCCCTTCCTCATCAAACTCTTGATAAAACTCTTCCATCGAATAAGCATATTCGCCAATTGAAGGTGTTAAATGATATCCGTGCCCTTCGCAACGAGGGCAAACTTCGTTCTTGGTAGGAAAAGAATATGTAATTTCCTCACCCTGATCATTTTCCCAAATTTTTTCAACTTTCATTTAAGAAACTTTCAATGCGGGAGGCCACTTCTTCTTTTGTGATATTGGTAAAATCATCTTCGTCATTTCGATAATGATCGGCCATAAAAAGATAATCTACTTCATTTATAGAAATATCTAAAAACTTTGAAACCGCTTCTGCATAAACATATTCTTCAAACTTAATAATTCCAACCATTGGATTCATGGGATGCCGAACTAAAGTTAGTCCTAATTTTTTAAATTCAGGAATGGTAGCGGCATGTCCCATAGCACAAGCTACGGTATTACAGAAAGGTCCGTAAGTTAAATCTTCAAGGCCATCCCAAGGTTTCTCGTTAGTTCCAACCCATGTGGAAAGATCAAATTGATCTTCTACTACATTATTACGTAGATGATTCATAATTTTAATCAAACGATCTCGATGCATAATAAATCCTAAATTAAATAGCGATGGCTTGAGCTAAATGCCGAAAATATTTAGCAATATCAGCATTATTAAAATCAAGAGAAATCATCATCATCTTGATGGCGCGTTGTTCTTGAATGGGTGCCGACTTAATAATCTGTAGTACATGATGATAATTTATCATATTAACTCCAGATGGGCCGTCAATCTCAAAATATTGATCGATATCAAGTCCTTTTTCAGAAATAAAGGTATCTAACCAATTAGCTATTGATTCTGATTTAATCTTCAAACTTTCCATTAAGGTCTCCTCAACTTATTATTGGTAGTTGCAAAACCATAGTCATGGCGATAAACATAGCTATCGCGATAGCCATATCCATACCCATAATAATTGCCAAAACTATAGCCATTGCCATAACCACTGCCATAACCACTGCCATAACCACTGCAATGGCCATTGCCATAGCCAGAGCTATAGCCAAAACCATAAGGACCAATTACATTACTCATATTACTTGAACTTTCTGAATGGGTTAGGGGCGCCTTCGCTGGTTATCGGTATTTACAGAACCATAGCCATAGCCATCGCCATCGCCATAGCCATAGCCATAGCCATAGCCATAGCCATAGCCATCGCCATCGCCATCGCCATCGCCATGGCCATAGCCATAGCCATCGCCATCGCCATAGCCATAGCCATCGCCATCGCCATAGCCATAGCCATAGCCATTGCCATAGCCATCGCCATAGCCATAGCCATCGCCATAGCCATAGCCATCGCCATCGCCAGAGCCATAAGGACCAATTACATTACTCATTTTACTTTAGTTTTCTGAATAGGTTAGGAGCGCCTTCGCTGGTTATTGGTATTTACAGAACCATAGCCATAGCCATAGCCATCGCCAGAGCCATTGCGATTGCCATAGCCATAGCCATAGCCAGAGCCATAGCCATAGCCATAGCCATAGCCATCGCCATCGCCATAGCCATAGCCATAACCAT
>Ga0075030_100005949_pt1 | contig 10976 bp, 7 predicted proteins | sample LitLauG_LLR_2012_FD_71393 | JGI IMG/M metagenome (GOLD analysis project Ga0075030, IMG submission 71393) | Freshwater sediment microbial communities from Pennsylvania, USA - Little Laurel Run_MetaG_LLR_2012 | ecosystem: Environmental > Aquatic > Freshwater > Creek > Sediment | place: USA...
CGCTGACCGCGGCCAAGGGCGCGGTCGATCCCGCCGGCGTGATGAACCCGGGCGTGCTGATAGACGCGCCGGCGCTGCGATGAGGATCGCGGTGCTCGGCCCGGGCGGCGTCGGCGGCCTGCTCGCGGGCGCGCTCGCGCGCGCCGGGAGCGACGTCGTGGTGATCGCGCGCGAGTCCACCGCGCAGCTGATCGGCGAGCGCGGCTTGAGCGTGCGCAGCGTGCTGCTGGGGGATTTCACCGCTCACCCCCGGGCCGCTGTGAGCCTCGACGAGCCGGTCGACGCGCTGATCGTTGCGACCAAGGCGGCGGGCCTGCGCGACGCGCTCGCGCGGGTGCGGGTCGAGCCCGTGCTGGTGCTGCCGCTGCTGAACGGTCTCGACCATCTCGCGGTGCTGCGCAGGCGCTTCGAGCCGGGCTCGGTGCTCGCGGGAGCGATCCGCGTCGAGGCCGATCGGCCCGCGCCGGGCGAGATCGTGCACACGAGCCCCTTCCTGCTCATCGACATGGCCGGCCGGCGGCCGTCGTGCGGCCCGGGGATGCAGGCGCTCGCGGATGAGCTCACGCGCGCCGGGGCGTCGGTGCGCGTGGGGTACCCGATCACCGAGCGCTCGGAGGCGGAGGTGATGTGGTCGAAGCTGGTGCGCCTCAATGCGCTCGCGTGCACGACCAGCGCGCACGACAAGCTGCTCGGGGAGATCCGCTCCACGCCCGCGCTGCGCGCGGAGCTGGTGGGCGCGATCGAGGAGGGTGCCGCGGTCGCGCATGCCGAGGGTGCCGCCGACGTCGGCGCGGCGAAGGCGCTCGAGGAGCTCGAGCGCGCACACGCCACGCTCGGCAGCTCGATGCAGCGCGACATCGCGGCCGGGCGCGAGCCGGAGCTCGACGCGATCCCCGGCTCGGTGCTGCGCGCGGCAGCGCGTCACTCGCTCGAGTGCCCGACGATCGAGGCGCTGGTCGAGATGATCGGCGCGCGCGTCGCCGCCGGCGCCCGCGCCGACTAGGACGCGCGACGGGGACGCCGGCGCGCGGCTCGGGGCTCGGGGCCAACGCGATCAGCGCTGTTCGTAGGGGCCGCGACCGGGGGAGTAGACGGGGATCTGCTGGGTGGAGATCGCCTGCACCTCCTCCTGCACGTCGGCCTCGCGCTCCCGCTCGTCGTGCTCGCCGTCGCACAGCACGCGGAAGTTGCCCGTCACGCCGCCGTCGGCGTGGATCGTGATGCCCGGCAGGATCTCCTCGCCCTCGTCGAGGCCGAGGCGCTCCATGTCGAAGTGCGCGAGGCCGATACCGTACGCGGAGTGGGTCGGGTTCTCGCGGTCGTGCGCCGCGACGCCCTGAGCGAAGCGCTCGAGGTTCTTGGCGATCTTGCTCGTGTCCGCCATCGCTGTCAGCGGGAACGTTAGCGCCCCGGTAGTAGATCGGGTGGCGATGGCGCGGGCGCCGATCGAGCAGCCGCAGCTCCCCGGCGGGCTGCCCGGCGCGTCTCGGGCGGGCGGCGCCACCGACGAGGTCATCCGCACTCGCGCTCTCACCAAGGTCTACGCGGGCACCGTGCTGGTCGGCGCCCGTGCGATGTTCCTCGCGCTCCGCCTGCGTAGGTTCAACTCGGGCGTGCTGTCCTGGTGCGAGGCGGTGTGCGGCCCTAGCCGCACACCTTCCCCGGTAGCCGGTAGCTCGCGCCGCTGTGCGCGCTCGAGCCCTTGATCGTGGTGCGCACGGTGCGCCCGAGCTGCAGGTCGCGCGCGCGTACCGCCGTGATGCGGACCTTGGCAGTCAGCTTCCTGCCGACAGCGAGGATCCTCAGTGCGCGGCAGCCGCCCTTGACGGTGTAGCCGAGTTCGCGTCCGTTGGAGAGATTCACGAGCACCGCGTACGCCTTGGGCGAGCTGCCCACTCGCCACGCGAGCGTGAGGCTCGTCCCCTTGCGCCTCAGCTGCAGCGCGGCCGGCGTCGGGGGCGGGGCCGGCAGCACACCCTTGAAGCTCGCTACGGTGATCGCGCGCTGCGGGATGCCGTCGCGGGACACGACGGCCACCAGCTTGCGCGCCGCGCTGCGCGCTGGCACCGGCGCGAAGGTGAGCTTCGCGCAGCGCGAGCGCTCGCCCGGAACCGGCGCCGGCGCCTTGGCGCAGCGCCCTCCCTTCACCGAGGTGCTCACTTCGTGGTTGACTTCGCGGCCGCGTTCCACGAGGCTGATTTCCGAACCCGCGGGCGCCGTGTAGGTGAGTTCGACAGTGCGCGTGGCGCCCGTGGAGCGGACCGTGCCCGAGACCCGCGGCGGCGGCTGATAATGCGCCACTTCAAGTCCCGTGAGCGGGTTCTCGGCGGTGGCTTCGATGTGCCACGCCCCCGCCGCGGGCGCGTTGACGAGCACGATGGTGGTGCCGCTCACCGCGCTCTCGAGAACCAGCGAGTGCGCGCTCCTCTCGGCTTCGCCTGCGGAGGGCGGCAGGATCCGCGTGCCGTCGGGGCCCGTCACGCTCACGCGTGGTGGCCCGCTCGTGCCGTGCACGCGGAACGCTATCTCCCGCGTCCCCGGTGACACCAGCACCGTGCGGGCTCCACCGGCCTGCGCACTCGCCCTCGCCGCCGAGGCCTTCGCCTCCACGTAGGGGGAGAGATCGCAGCCGAGTCCGATTTCAGCTTCCTTGGCGCGCCACCGGTACGCGATGAACCCGCTGAGTTCGCCCAGATGCGCACAGCCCGCGATCGCGTGGTTGTTGATGAGCGCTTCTGCCCCTGCGCATCCAAGGCCGTGTATGCAGCCCGTGACGTGGCCTTCGAGGTTGAAGCGCGCGGAGGAGAGCTGCACCCAGCCGTTGAACAGGCCTTCGATGGAGCCGAGTTCCACCGTTTTCCCGAAGATCTTGCCGTTGAACGTCGTGCCCACGTTCACGAGGAATTCGACTTCTTGCGCCGCGTTGATCACCACATACCCGTGACCGAGTTCCCTTCCGAACGCTTCGACGGATCCGCCCAGCTTTACGTGCCACGGGGCGCCGCCGTACGCTTCCACGTATTCGACTTCGCCGGTGATGTCGACATCGCCGAGGACCTTTACGCCGACTTCGCCCCTTGCCTTCAGTGGCGGTGGTTTCAGGCAGAGGCCGATCCCGACTCTTTCGAGATTCACCCCCTCGAAGATGGGGAGGTTCAGGCCGCTCACCGAGCCGCCGAGATTCGCGAGCCTGCCTTCTTCCAGTGCACCGAAGGCGCTGATTTCGAGCGCTTTGGGGGTCGGGAGCACCACGCTCGCGCTCCCCGTCCAGCGGTTGGCATTCGCGTTTTCGTTGCATTCGAGCGATTTTCCGCCCGCGCTCCCGCACGAGGAGACGTCGCTGCCCGCCGGGAGATACGCGAAGCACGCCGACTTGATCTCGAGCTTGCCGATCCACGCTTCCTGCGCTTCGACCTTCAGGCCGTTGAAGCGCACCGTCGACGCGCCGCCGTAGGAGCTCGCTTCCACCTTCACCGACCCTTCACCGCTGACGCCGCCGCCCCCGAGGGTCTTTTTGAATACTTCCGGCAGTTCGACCGTGAGCTTGAAGCTGGAGTAATGCACCCCGTGTTCGTACCCGAAGCTCATTGTCACGTTGCCCTTGAGCGCGAGACCCGCGAGCTTCCCGCTGGAGGACAGTTCTGCTACCCGCCCCTCGCCCGAGGTCCCGGCGGGGAAGCTGACCGTGCCTTTGATCGGCAGTTCGAGCGGTCCCACGTGGATAGTCGTTTGGACGGTCATGCTACCGCCGGTCGTCGGGTTCGCGAGAAACCTGAGCTTTGCGCCCGCCGGGGGAGTGAGCAGGATCCCGTTCACACGTGCAGCTTCCGCGGTTTCATATTCACCAGCGGAGTTCGCGACGAGACACCCGTTGCTCACCGTCACGAGCGTTAGCGCGAATTCGAGTCGATGCCTGCAGGTCGGCCGTTCTTTGGCGACCCTCACATTGAAAGCACGGACGGCCTGCCGGGTTTCCTGTCCCGGTAGGCGTTCTTCGACGCGTACGTAGAAGTGTTTTGAGACGCCGCTCGCGCTCCCCGGAGGCGGAGTGTAGGTGAGCGATGGGCCGCTCGTGATCGGTTCGAGCGGAATATTGTCTCCCGCTTCATCCCAGGAGTAATAGTAGGCGGCGCCCGGCCGCCGGCTACCATGGACTTCGGCGGTGAAGGTCTGGGAGGCGCCTTCTTCGCCGATGAACCATTCTTCGCTTGCGGCGCCCGCTTCGATGCGTTCGGTCGCCCCGCCGAGGACTGTGACGGACAGTTTTTCTTCGGTCGGCGGCGCGAGTTCAGCGGTGCCGATCCGCCCGATCCGGCCGCGTGCCGTCCCGCGGGCGGGCAGGGTGAACCACATCTGGGCTTCGCCGCCGGGGCCCGCCGTGATCGCGCCAGCTCCGTATTCCGCCCGGTGTTCTTCTTCTTCTCTGGCGTTTTTCGCCTTCCTCTGTCTTTCCGCTTCGTTGGCTTCTTCGTATTCCGTCTTTTCGCTCGCGGTCTGGCTGACGGCCGGGATCGTCCATGAGCGGAAGCTCCCTACCTGGAGTTCCCCTCCCGCGAAAGCTTCGGTCGTCAGACGTCCTATCTGGTCGAGTTTGTTGTAGGTGAACCACACATCTCCTTCGGGACCGACCGCGATCCCATTCGTGTTCGCGGCTTTCCCACCGACTTCGGTGAACCGGGGTTCGCGGGCTTCCGCTTTGTTAGGTAGGAGGCGCCCGATCTCATCGGCGTTCTTGACGGTGAACCAGAGTTCGCCGTTGGGTCCGGCACTGGAGGCGGCGATGCCCGATGGTTCGAGGCCTTCGGTCCCGAACGAGCGCTGTTCTTTGGGGTTTGCCGGATTCACGCGGACGATCGCGTGCGATGTGGGCACAGTCACCCACAGGTCGCCTTCTGGGCCACCAACGATGTCTTCGGGTTGCCCTGGCGCTTCCAGTTCCACTTCTTCAACCGCGAGCGTCTTGGCGTTGATGTACCCGATCTCGTGGGTGGAGGCGCCGTGGATGGTGAACCACAGGTTGCCGTCTGGAGTGCCGCCCGCCGACTTGCTCTCTGCGATCTGCCAGGGTGCGCCGCCTTTTACTTCGGTGTATTGGGCTTTGGCCGAACTCGTGGCTTCGATGCGGCCTATGTTCTTCAAGCCTGGGACGGTGAACCACAGCAGGTTTTCCGGCCCGGCGGTGATCCCGCCCGTGGGGGATTGCAAGCCGAGGTGATGTTCGGTGAGCACTCCGGAGGTCGTGATGCTCCCGAGTCCCGCGGCGCCGTTGACCCCGTCCTCGGTGAACCACAGGCTCCCGCCCGAGTCCGCGGCGATGCCGGCGGGTTCCGGTTCGCGCAGGCCGGCTTCGTAGAGCGTGACCTCACCGGCCGCGAGGGCCGCGCCGGTGAAGGTGAGCGTCAGCAACGACACGACGGACACGACGAACCCAACGAACGCGCGCACGCAGACCTCCCCCGGATGGACTGCGAACGCACGCTAACCGCATCGCCGGACGATGCGCTGCCGGGGCGTCCGCGGGAGCACGCCGGGCGAACCCGAGTCTTCCCAGCAGCCGCTCTGAGCACTTGTTGCCGGCGTCTACATCCGGGCGTTCACGCTCAGCTCTGCTCGATGATCTCGATCCTGTACCCGTCGGGGTCGCGCACGAAGCACAGCCGCGCGCCCCCCTCGCGGATCGTGTATGGGGGCTTCTCCGGCGTGATGCCCTGCTGCGCGAGCTTCGCGAGCGTGCCGTCGAGGTCGCGCGAGGTGATCGCGATGTGGCCATAGGCTGTGCCGAGCTCGTAGTGGTGCACGCCGTGGTTGTAGGTCAGCTCAAGGCGCGGCGTGTCGCCGTCCTCGGGCTGGTTCATGAACACGTTCACGGCCTCGTCGCGGATCGGCATCCGCGCGATCTCCTCGAACCCCAGCGCTTCGTAGAAGGCGACAGAGCGGTCGATGTCGGTGATGCGGTAGCAGGTGTGGATGAGGGACATGCGGGTCAGTGTAGATCTAGACTGCCCGCGTGCGCACCCTGATCGTCGGTCATGGCGGACGCGAGAGCGCTCTCGCGTTCCGCATGGCGGAGCACAGCGAGCTCTACGCGTTCGTCGGCCACGAGAACCCGTCGATCCTGTCCTACACCGCCGCCTCCGGTGGCTCGCACGGCGTCGGGGATGTGTGCGACCCGCAGGCCGTCGCCGCGTTCGCGCGCGCGCACGACATCGAGCTGGCGATGGTCAGCTCCGACGAGCCGCTCGCAGCGGGCGTGATCGACGCGCTCAGCGCGCAGGGCACGCCCACCGTCGGTCCGACGCGCGCGGGCGCCGAGATCGAGTGGAACAAGGCCTTCGCGCGCTCCCTGCTCGCCGAGCTCGCGCCCGACGCTCTGCCCGCGCTGCGGGTGGTCAGCGAGCCGAGCGAGGTCGCAGACGCGATCGACTGGTTCGACGGGCGAGAGGTCGCGGTGAAGCCGTCCGGGCTGACCGGCGGCAAGGGAGTGAAGGTGATGGGCCCGCATCTCGCCGACCACCACGCGGCGGCCGACTACGCGCGCAGCCTGCTCGAGCACGCGCGCGCCGGCGAGAGCGTGCTGATCGAGGAGAAGATCACCGCTCCCGAGTTCACGATCCAGGCGATCAGCGACGGCAACACCGTCGTGTTCCCGCCCTCCACATACGACTACCCCTACCGCTACGACGGCGACAGCGGGCCCGGCACAGGCGGAATGGGATCGCTGTCGCTCGCGAGCGACACGCTCCCGTTCATGACCGAGCAGCACTACCGCCGCGCGTGCGAGATCGTGCAGCTCGTCATCGAGCGCCTCGCCTCCGAAGGCCGGCACTTCAGCGGCGTCATGAACAGCGGCTTCTTCGCCACCGCCGACGGCGTCAGGGTGATCGAGTTCAACGCGCGCTTCGGCGACCCCGAGTGCATGAACATCATGAGCATCCTCGACGGCGACTGGACCGAGGTGCTGCAGCGCATCAGCGCACGCGAGCTGTCCAGCGCACACGTGCCGCTGCGCCGCGAGGCCTCCGTGGTGCTCTACCTCGTCTCGCCCGACTACGCGCTGCGTGCCGGGCCGACCTACGAGTTCGCGCTCGACCGCGCGCGCATCGAGGCGGAAGGCTGCCACGTGTTCTTCTCATCCGCCGTCGCCGCCGGCCCCGCGGATATCTACAGGACCGTCGGCACCTCGCGCGCCGTCGCGCTCGCGAGCACCGCGCCCACGCTCGAGCAGGCACGCGCGCGCGTCGCCGCGAGCGCTGCGACGGTGCCGGTGCTGCAGTGGCGCCGCGACGTCGGCGAGGAGCGCTACCTCGAGGGCCTGCGCGCGCTCGTGGACGGCGGCGCGCCCGCGCCCGCAGATGGTGCTCCGGCCGTGCCCGCGCCCACCGCGACGCCGCAGCTCTGACCGGTCGCGGCGTTTCCTGCGAGCATCCATCTGCACGCCATGATCCTCGAGCGCTCGCTGAACCCGCAGTTCGTCTCCAACACCTACCTCGTCGCCGATGGCGAGGGCGGTCCCGCGTTCTTCGTAGACGCGGGCGGGCCCGTCGCGCCGTTGATCGAGGCAGCAGAGCGCCACGGCATCACGCCCACGCACGTGCTGCTCACCCACCACCACTGGGACCACGTCAGCGAGGTGGGCGAGCTGCGCGAGCGCTGGCCCGAGCTGCGCGTGCTCGCCGGCCCGCTCGAGTGCGAGGCGCTGGTACAGGCCGGCATCCCGGGGGCGGGCGAGGGCGAACTGGGGGTGATCGAGGCAGGTGACGTGCTGCGCTTCGGCGAGCTCGAAGTGCACGCGCTGCCCACGCCGGGGCACACCGCGGGCATGCTGTCCTTCCTGCTCACCCCGCGCTCCGGCGCGCGCGAGGGCGCCTCCGCGGGCGTGTTCACCGGCGACACGCTGTTCAGGGACTCCGTCGGCGGCGTGCGCGCCCCGGGGCACAGCACCTATGCCGACCTGCGCTCCTCGATCATGGACACGCTGATGGCGCTCGCGCCCGCCACCGTGATCTACCCAGGTCACTCCCAGCAGACCACGGTCGCGCGCGAGTGGGAGTCGAACCCCTTCATCCGGGTCTGGCGGGGCCTTGACCCCGAGGGCTCGCAGCCGTGCATTGCGATGGACAAACCCGCCACGCTCGTGCTGCGCTGCGGCGACTACGACGGCGGTACCAAGGCATGGGTGCGCTGGCCCGACGGCGCAGACGACATCGTGCCGGGCTCGAAAGTCACGCCGGCCGCCTAGCGGAACGCGCTCACGGGCGCGGATAGCATGGGGGTTCGTGGCGCGTGAGAGCGAAAAGATCCCCTCTTCGCGTGCGCGACGCACCGCGACCGTCGCGACGCTCGCGGCCAGCGAGGCAGTGAAGCAGTTCGGCACACGCGCCGCCAACCTCACGCGCGACGCAGATGCCGGCGAAGAGGCGATGGCGCGTCGCCAGCTCGAGACGGCCAAGCAGATCGTCGCGGTGCTCGGCACGATGAAGGGCGCCGCGATGAAGCTCGGTCAGGTGATGTCCTTCCTCGACGTCGGGCTCGTCCCCGAGGAGCACCGAGAGGAGTTCCAGCGCGAGCTCGCAAAGCTGCGCGACGCCGCACCCACCGTTTCCTTCAAGCAGATGCGGCGCGTGATCGAGGAGGATCTCGAAGAGAAGATCCCCGCGGTCTTCGAGAGCTTCGACGAGGTGCCGATCGCCGCCGCCTCGATCGGGCAGGTCTACCGCGCGCGTCTGAAGGATGGCGGGCGCGAGGTCGCCGTGAAGGTCCAATACCCCGGCGTGGGCGCCGCCGTCAGGGCCGACATGCAGAACCTGGACCTGATCATGCGCGTGCTCAAGCGCATGACGCCCGGCATGGATGTCAAGGCGGTGACCGAGGAGATCAGGGAGCGCATCGTCGAGGAGCTCGACTACGAGCTCGAGGCGCAGAACCAGCGCTCGCTCGCGCGCATCTTCGCAGGGCATCCGTTCATCGTCGTGCCCGAGGTGATCAGCTCGCTCTCGCGCGAACGCGTGCTCGTCAGCGACTATGTCAGCGGCGTCGGCTTCGAAGAGCTGAAGACACGTCCCGAGGCCGAGCGCGACCGCATCGGCGAGATCGTGTTCCGCTTCTTCCTCGGCTGCCTCTACCGCCACCGGCAGTTCTCCGGCGACCCGCACCCCGGCAACTTCCTGCTGCTCGAGGACGGGCGCATCGCGTTCCTGGACTTCGGGCTGTTCAAGCGCATGGACAGCGAGCCCGTCGAGCTCGAGCTCGCCGCCCAGCGCGCCGTCGCGGAGGGCGACGCCGCGGCGCTGCACCGGCTGCTCGCCGCCTCCGGCTTCCTGCCAGAACCCGACCGCGTCGACCCCGAGCACCTGATCGCGTTCGTCACCGACGCGATCTGGTGGTACACCACCGCCGACGAACCCGTGCGGCTCACACAGCAGATCGCCACGCAGGTGATGATCGAGAGCTCCGACCCGCGCTCGAGCTACTTCAGCGAGATGCGCCACCAGGACATGCGCCCCGAGCACCTCTTCGGGCGCCGCATGGAGATGCTCACGCTCGCCGTGCTCGCGCAGCTCGGCGCGAGCGCCAACTGGCACCGCATCGCGCGCGAGTGGATGTACGGCGAGGAGCCCGTCACCGAGCTCGGCCGCCAGGAGGCCGAGTTCTACGGGCGTCGCGGCCTCGCCACCGCGCGCTGAGGGAGCCCCAGGGACGTCGCGGCCTCGCCACCGCGCGTTGACCGCAGCCCGAGCCTCCGCACCCGGCGGCGCCGAGGCGCCGCCCGCTAATCCAGGACCTGGATCTGCACGAGGCTCGTCGTCCCCGGGCGACCCGACGGCAGGCCTGCCGTGATGCCCACGCGCTGGCCCGGCCTGCACCAGCCGAGCTCCACGACGCGCCTGGCCGCATCCGCGATCAACGCCTCCGTGGTCTCATGGCGCGGGATCGACGCCGCCTGCACGCCCCACATCAGCCCGCAGCGCCTGACCGTCTCTTTGCCCGGCGAGAGCGCGTAGATCGGGACCGTCGGGCGGTGCGCGGAGACCAGTCGCGCCGAGCGCCCCGAAAGTGTCGGGATCACCAGCGCGTCCAGGCGCAGCTCGCGCGCCGCGTCGCACAGGTTGTGAGCGATCGTGTACGCGGGGTCCGACGCGGTGCGGCTGACGCGCGACTCGTTCCAGCGCTCATACGGCGCGATCGACTCCGCCTGCACCGCCACCGCCGCCATCATCGCAACCGCCTCCACCGGGTAGGCGCCGATCGCCGTCTCCTGCGAGAGCATCACCGCGTCGGTCCCGTCGAGGATCGCGTTGGCCACGTCAGCGACCTCCGCGCGGGTCGGCCGCGAGGAGGCGACCATCGAGTCGAGCATCTGCGTCGCCGTGATCGACGGGCGCGCCATCCAGCCCGCCAGCTCGAGCAGCTGCTTCTGCACGATCGGCACGCGCGCGATCGGCAGCTCGATGCCGAGGTCCCCGCGCGCCACCATCACGCAGTCCGCCGCTTTGACGATCTCCGCCGCGCGTTCCACCGCCTGCGGCTTCTCCATCTTCGCGATCAGCGGCAGGCGCGTGTGCTCGCGCACGAATTCCACGTCCGCGGGGGACTGCACGAAGGACAGCGCGACCATGTCCACGCCGATCTGCTCGCCGTGGTGCAGCAGGTGCAGGTCCTCCTCGGGCAGCGCCGGCAGCGTCGCCACCGGTCCCGGGATGTTCAGGCCCTGTCGCGAGGCCACAGCGCCGCCCACCTCCACCTCCACGTCCACCTCGCACTCGCCCGTGCGCACCCCCACCACGCGCAGGCGCACCGAGCCGTCCGCGAGGTACAGGATCGAGTCGGTCTGCACCGCCTCCGGCAGGCCGCTCCAGGAGATGCTCATGTGGTGCGCGTCGCCGCTGACCTCGCCGTCGCCGCAGGAGAACGTGAGCCGCTCGCCCGGCGTCAGCTCGACCAGGTCCTCGCGCAGCGGGCCGATGCGCAGCTTGGGC
>Ga0075030_100005950_pt1 | contig 10975 bp, 10 predicted proteins | sample LitLauG_LLR_2012_FD_71393 | JGI IMG/M metagenome (GOLD analysis project Ga0075030, IMG submission 71393) | Freshwater sediment microbial communities from Pennsylvania, USA - Little Laurel Run_MetaG_LLR_2012 | ecosystem: Environmental > Aquatic > Freshwater > Creek > Sediment | place: USA...
CACGGGTTTTGGCGATTGTTTTTGCGTTCGTGATGACCGCAGAGGCAGGCGAGACGGGGATCAAGAACGTTGTGCATATGCTCGAGACCCACTACGCCACCCGTCATCACGGCATCCACTGGCTCTGGCTCGCCCGGCCGTTCCTGATCGGTTCGGGAGTGAGCGGCCTGAAAATGGCCGAATTCCGCGATCTGCACGCGCGCGCACCGCAATCCGAAAATCTTTCCGACGAAGTGGGTCGAACGCTCGGACCGGACTGGTCGTTGTTCGTTGAAAGCTGGGAACGGGGCGGCGAATGGTCGCTGATCTATACGCGCACGTGCGGAAGCGATATGAAAATGCTCATCGTGAGCGCCGATCAGAGCAACGAAGTCACTCTGGTGCAGCTAACGGTGAGTGGTAAGGCGTTGGACGGGTGGGTCGATGAACCAGTCGAAACCGCAAACCGAACCAATCACGAAATACCCCGGGAATAAAATCGCGCCGTGATTTTACGGCGCTTCGAATCAGTTTCGTCTACGCATTCTCTGCGGCCAACTCGTCCAGCACCGCAACCGCTTTGCTCAAGTTGTCCACCCCGAAGACCAGCAGCCCGAGCGTCGAGCCCGGCTCCAGTCCGCAATAGCTGTAGTCAATGTTGATTTTATTCTCGCCCAACCGCGCCGCGGCGCGGCCCAACTGACCCGGACGGTGCGCCAGCCTGACCACCGCGACCTCGGTCTCCTCGAAGATCATGTGCAGGCTGCCCAGCACCGCCTTGGCGCCGGCCGTATCATCCGCCACGAATCGGGCCAGGCTCTCGCCCTCCTCGACATACGACTGGAACGCAAGCACGTTTACACCGCGCTCCGCCAGCGCGAGGAAACACTTTCCCAGGGCGCCCGGTTTGTCTGCGATCGTGACGGTAAACTCCTTCGCCTTCGGCATGCGACTTGATCTTAGCAGTTATCGGTTTGCGCAGTGGGTCTGACGGGCCCGCAGCCGTCCAGAGATGGGCGCTGCTCTGAAAAAATCGCACCGAGGACAGTCCATGGCGTGCCACGAAATTCTTGGTTCTTGATGCCCGGACTTGATCTCACTTGCCCGCGATGCCGTCGGCGATTCCCGCGGCGATCGGAACACGAAAATTCTCGTGCTGGTACGCCTTGATCATCAGGAGAATCCAGAGGACCAGCCCGATTAGCCCAAGGATCACTTCCAGCATGGTCAGCAAGCCGTAGCCGAAGATTCCCCCGATCATTCCGTGGATTACGATCAGTCCGATCCGAATCACCGTGAGCCCGCCGAACACGACGATGGACTGAGCGGCCTGGAAGCGCACCCACGGCCGCTTGTCAATCATCAGGAAGATGATGCCCGTGATCCACCCCAGGACATAACTCAAGAGTCCCGCAATATTTTCGGCCAGACCTTCCGTGGGTGAGGCCGATGCGCCACCAGCAGGGGTCGCTGCACCCTGATTCGCTCCGCACTTTGAACAGAAATTCGCGTCGCCGATCTCTTGACCGCAGGATTTACAGAAGGCCATGTTTTTTGCTCCCAAGCTTTGGTTGCGGTGGGAGCGTATCAAATGGCCGTCAGCCGCGCAATGAATGTTTGACGCTCAGGGTAATCCGGCTAGGGTTTCGTTGCGGATGGTTGTGAAGTATGGCAATTACGCTCATAACCGATGGTTCTGAGTGAAATCGCTGGTTTCGCCAGTTACCCCGAGCTAGTTCCAATTTGCTAATGCCTGGGTTGAGCTTCAAAGGTGGCCGACCCAGGTCCAAACGCAAACAAAGGCTCCCGGGAGAAAAACCTGCGCTTCGGAGGATCAAGAATTGGGGTGTGATATCCTCTGCCCGATTCAGAAGCCAAAATGGACATCTTGGTTGAGAAAGGATCAGCCATGAAGCGCAAAAACAGGCTCAAGACTGTCATAGCCACGGCAACGCTCGCCATCCTCGTTGCCACGGCCCTTTACGCGCAGGACAAGTACTCGCTGAAATCGCCGAGCGGAATCGCGTTCTCCGACTTCAGGGGATACGAGGACTGGGCGGTGGTCTCTTGTGCCCGAACCGACGAAGTGCTCAAGGTGATCGTCGCCAATCCCACCATGATTAAGGCGTACAAGGCCGGAGTTCCCGGCAACGGCCAGCCTTTCCCGGATGGCTCCATGATCGTGAAGCTCCAGTGGAAGCCGAAGAAGAGCACGGAGGCTCCCTTCGTCGTGGATGTGCCAGACGTCTTTACCCAGGCTTTCGTCATCGAAAAGGACAGCAAGAGATTTCCGAAGAGCGGCGGATGGGGATACGCGGTGTTCAACTACGACGCTGCATCGGACAAGTTCACGGCCGATCCCAAAAGCCTCTCCGACTGCGGACACGCGTGCCATACGGCCGTGAAGGCGAAGGACTACATCTTCCACCCGTACCAGAAGCGTTGATGCGGGAATTGCCCCCAATGAGTACCCCGAACAGGAAGGTTCTCGCTCACTGGCGAAAAACTCCCATTACGCTAATTGACCCTCAAAAAAGCGAACAAGCGGCGCAAGCTTGTGCGAACGCCTGTTCTCAACAGCTGCGCTTCGGGAAAGGCTTGGGACTCAGCGGAGTATCCTGCAGTCGCGATCGTTCCAGCGCGTCCGCGGAATCTTAGCGTGGATTCGTTGTCATCGAGGCGCGATGTCCGGTTGTCGTCTCCCAGTAATCGATCCATCTTTGTCGAATGTCGTTAGCTCGCTCGATAAGATCGTGGGTTGGATTTTGCCCGTGCTCGACTACGATGACAAAGCCGGTATTGAACTTCCTTTGCGAGTGATCAACATCCGGTAAGCGCGGCCCTTCCGCGGCAATCACGTCTTGAATCGTCACCTTGGTTCGATCCGCCTTGAAGATGGGGCGCCCGTTTGCGTCTTTGCCGGCGGGCGCCAGGTTCTTCAGAATAAAGAAGTCCGGCACCTCTGCCACCGAGATCAAGCCCATCAGGTATAAGTCCAGATAGGAATAGCCCGTGGCCGGCACGTAGTAGTCATCATCGAGCTGGGTGTAGGTTCCATCAAAGTTGTCCTGCCAGACGCCACCTCCCATGGCGGATGCCTCGGTGGGCCGCTGATAGGGGAACGCAACCGGCGCCTCCAGCCCTCGCGCCCAATGAACCGGGCCCAGGGGGATGATTTCACCACTCACTTTTGCGGAGACAAACGCAGCCCAGCGGTGGCCCATCTCATGCCCAAGCTGCGACATTGCGTAGTTGTACGGAAGCATCTTCCTGTCCGGGGAACTTTCTGCGAGTTGGTGCGAGTAAAAAGTGATGTCGTGATCGCTGCCCACCGGGGCTCCCTCGGGCGGGCGTTCCTGCATTTGGTTCGAGCCGACATACACCGGCTGTACGTACGCCCACTGAAACCTGCCTTGGGTGCAATAGCGCGCAAGATCGTGTTGTGGCGCCCCGATCCCGCTCACATTCCCTCCTACAGGACCGTCGCTTGGAGTGCCCGCTTCCTGATTGTCAATCCGGAAATCGGAGTAGTAAGCCAGAAAGTCGAACTTGTCGCCGAGTTGCTTGATTACTGTGCAGGAGAAATCCTGTGGTTTGGGCAAAGCAAGGTAATGGAACGATTCGTACACGACCGCATATGGACCGTCCTTGCGCGTCAGGAACGAAAGGTGAACCTCAGGATTGCGAATTCCTGACAACCGAACTGCATGAGGAGGTATCCGCTCAATCGCCTCGTGCTTTCCGGGCGCAACCACCTCAGCGGAGACGGCAACCTGATCGACTCCACGAAGCATGGCCGGAAGTATCCCTTGCAGCGTGACCGTATTGCCGGTCGCCTTGACCTTTCGCAATGCGCCAGGTCCGAACGCAATGTACCTCGTCGATGTACGCCGGTACGGCGCAATTCCTCGCGCAGTCCAAACCAACGTTGACTGGCCTGCGTCTGCGCCCGTGGGAAGCGGTTGGTGCGCAGCAAACGAGATGCGGTACGCAATGCCGTCCACCCCTGGATCACCCTCGGGCAGCACCGGTCCGCGCGTCTCGAACGCGACCTTCAGAAGAATACCGTCAATGACCGAGAGCTTAAGATTGCGGACATCCAGGTGCGCGGCCACCTCCGGATGCGGTTCGGCGCTGAGGACCGCCAAAGGCTTTTCCCCGCCCAAGAGAGCTGGGTAGACGCCAACAATCGCATCTTTCGCGGCGAGCTCCTTGTAGGACATCTCAATCGATCCATTGCGATAGAGCACCGCCTGAAAGCGATTGATCGTCTTGAACCACGTAAAATCCTGGATATTCCCGAACGGCTCCGTGAGATCCCAGGTGATGACCACACGATCCGCCAGTTCTTTCACGTAATGAGGACCTGACGTCCGAGGCTTAAAAAACACACAGATGGCAGGAGCGCTGTCGATCAGTGTTCCGGCTGCCTCGGCCAACGGGTCAAATCGACCGATCGACACTCCTCCCTCGTTCCGTCCACCGCGCGCAGAATTCTCATCCTTTTCTCGTTTGCCAAAGCTGATCGATCCAGTTCTGCCGACGAGAAACGACTTCCACTGCTGACCGGAGAATGGAAAGTCGAACTGGTGGAGCGTAACTTCAACACCGGCGGTTTCGGGCCCGAAGTCCGAATCCCACCGCAGGGTCCCAGTCTCGACGCGATAGCCGGAACGCTCCGGAGTAAAACGCACGGTGCGACCGGCGAGATCGAACGGGTTCGCTTTCCCCAGCGCACCATCATCCAATTCCATGACAATCAGGTCGCCACTGGTCGAGATCTTGCCGATAGAGTGCCCCGGTTCAACGTCCTCCTCTTGTGCGAATGAGAGGCTCGGACACAGGAGAAAGCCACATAAGAATAGAATTCCGCTTCGCAGCAAACAGCCGGCGTGTTTGTTCATGCGTCCTCGGCGTGATCTCGTAAAGACCTGAAGATGCCTTGCGGTTCTTATATGTTATATACAATATCCTCCTCGGACGAATCCGATCGCCCCTGCCACGGCATATCGCGCTCCGAAAGCGCCTTCCAAATCGTGCAGTTCGTCATCAGTACGATCGGTTTGTCCTAACGGTAATGGTAGAAGGTTAATCCCGCGCTCGCTTCCCAACGCTCCCGCCTATTGCCCCGCGTTCCCCTGCTCCCGCTCGCCCGCAAGTCCGCGCGTCGCTCATCAATCGCAGTGATTTCTGATTCGTTAATAGTGCCTACTCGTTCGTTACGGGGTGGCCCCGTTTTTCCCGTGCGCTCCACTACCCCGTCAAGGGTCTGAGTAGGGACCTCAAGGTTTCCAATAGCCGGGCTCGTAAATGCCCTGCTTGACAAGTTGTCTGTGCGGTTGTTGCCGAGTTGTCGGCAACAGGAGAACTTGAGCCTGTTCGTTGTTGACGGATTATCGCGATTCCACTCAGCGGTGCCCTCGACCTCTCCCGCCCTTGATTTGAACTGGCCTCCGCGCTGCCCTATACTTGTCGCCCGCCATGAAGGTGGTTGTCATCATTCCGGCTGCGGGCCTGGGCACGCGCATGGCGTCGGCCGGCGGTGCCAAAGCCAAGAAAACAACACCCTCCAAACAGTTCACCGACCTGGGCGGCACGCCCATCCTGATTCATACTCTGCGCAAGTTTGCCGCAACGCCGCGCGTGGCGGAGATTTTCGTCGCCTTGCGCCAGGATGAGATCCGCGGCTTCCGCGAGCGCCTGGAAAAAGAAGCGAAAGATATCCTGCAGAAAAAAGTGGAACTGGTCGGGGGCGGCGCACACCGTCAGCATTCGGTCGCCAATGCTTTGGCCGCAGTGTCAGCGCAGTCCGATGACATCATTTTGGTGCACGACGCCGTCCGCCCCTTTGTCACCAGCGCGATCATCGACGAGGTGATCGAGGGCGCGAAGAAATTCGGCGCCGCCATCGCGGGCATGCCGGCGGTGGACACAATCAAGCAAGTCGAGCGCACTGCGGACGGCGCTTTGATCACGTCGACGCTGCCCCGCGAACGCGTGGTCATGGCGCAGACCCCGCAGGGATTCCGCTATGACATTTTGAAAAACGCCTTCGACGAAGCCGCAGCCGACGGATTCATCGGCACCGACGAAGCTTCGCTGGTCGAGCGTTCCGGGAAAGAAGTTGCCGTTGTCATGGGATCTCCGCGTAACCTGAAGATCACGACTCCAGCCGACATGCTGCTGGCCGAGTTCTACCTGAGCCACCAGGGCAACTGAAGGAGACCGAAAACTTTGCAGCCCGCAACCCGCATCGGCTTCGGCTGGGACTCCCACGAGTTCCAGGCCGGCATCCCCCTCAAGATCGGCGGAGTCACCCTGGCTCACAAGAAGGGCCTCGGCGGTCATTCCGATGGCGACGTCCTGCTGCACGCAATTACCGACGCGCTGCTGGGCGCGATCGGCGCGCCCGACATCGGCACGCTCTTCCCGCCTTCCGATCCCCAGTGGAAGGGTGCCAACTCCGTTGTCTTTCTGAATGAGGCCCTGAAGCGGGTTCGCGAAGCCGGCTACACGTTGAGCAACGTGGATTCGTCGCTGATCCTGCTGGCCCCCAAAATCGGCCCCCACGCGGCAAACATCCGCGCCCACGTGGCCAAGTTGCTCGGAATTCCGCTGGATTGCGTCGGCCTGAAAGCCAAGACACCCGAGGGGATCGGCACCGACAACGCCGCCATCGCGAATGTCGTCGTGCTGCTGGAGAGGAAAGCCGTCCCGGCAAAATCGCGGGCAAAAGCGTCGAAGTAAGCCTGGAGGCGGCCCCGACCGCGGAAGAAGCCCGGGTAGAGACGCGGCTTGCCGCGTCTTAGACGGGGCAAGCCCCGTCTCTACCAGTCATCCTGGGGAACGGCCTTAAGTCTCGACTTCTCCCACCAGTTCCCGATGCCGCGCCTTCGCGGCCTTCACGAGCGCGCTAAAAATCGCGCGCGACGCCGCGTCTTCATCCACCGACCGCTCCGGATGCCACTGCACGGCGAGCACAAAGTGATCCGGCGCGGTCCCTTCGATGGCTTCCGCAACGCCGTCCTCAGGGCAGCGTGCCACCACGCGCAAACCCTCGCCCACGCTATCGGCGGATTGGTGATGGCTGGAGTTAACCGGCAGCTTGCCCAGATCCACCCCCGTATCCCGCACCACCTCCGCCAGCTTCGAGCCCGGAGCAACCTCGACCGTGTGAGCCACCGGGACCTTGCGCCCCGCTTCGTGATTGACGGGCGACTCGATGTGCTGGACCAGCGACCCGCTCCGATAAACATTCAGAATCTGCAAGCCGTAGCAAATACCGAGCACAGGTTTCCGCAGGTGGTAGGCGTCCCGGAGCAGAACCTCATCGGCCCGGTCACGCCGGGAATCCGCGTCTGCGGTCTTGGGATCTCGCGCCGCGTCGTACTTGGCGGGATCGACATCGGCAGGGCTGCCGGGCAGAAGCACGGCATCGCAACCTTCGATCAAGAACCGAACTTCCTCCGGTGTCTGTTCCAGGGGAATGCGAACCGGCTCTCCCCCTGCCATCTCGACCGCGCGTTCATACTGCGGCAGAGCGCGCGCGGCGTAGTCGGGGTCTCCGGAGTAAGGCACGGGAATGGCAATACGGGGACGCATCGCTTTCATTGTAGCGGCTGGAAATCCCGCCACGAAGTGCGCCGGGAAAACGTCAGGAAAAGAAATTGGTGGACCGGGCGAGGATTCGAACCTGCATCTGCGGATCCTTCCCGCCGTGTTCCTGGGTTACACCACCGGCCCGTCTGAAACCTGCAAGTGCCGCGAACTTGGCATCCGCCGGAACTCCGCGGCGGGCGCCCACTTTGGTCCAGGCACCGTACTTGAAATGCACTGTAGCAAGAAAATCTGCGGGCGGGTTATAGCGGACTGGATACCGTGGACTCAAGGTGCTCAACAGATCCGGCGGTGCCGGCACACGGGGGAACGTTCCATCCGCCGGCCCCTGTCCACATAGCATGTTCCCGGAAGAATAGGCAACTGCTGAAAACGGGAGATTCGTAGCATGCCTTCGCGCCCCGCAAAAACTCCGTGTAGAGACGCGGCTCGCCGCGTCTGAGTCGGGGCAAGCCCCGCCTCTACCCATGATCTTGGCGACGGACACGAGCCTGCAGGCTACGGAAAGACAAGGAGATTCGTATCAGGGCATGCCCTCAGGCATGCCGTATCCAGCACAAATTGAACCGCGCCTTCAGGCGCTGCGCGCGCCACAAGAATAAAATGCTTCGCGCTCTACCGGCTCGCGCGCACAATCCCGTCCAGAGTCTTCGCCTGCTGGTAGTGGCGGATCTCCATCACCAGCGACAGAACCAGAACGATCGAACCGGCCACCATTGCCACCGGGAGCGCAATGTTGCGATAGGCGATCCGCATGTCGGGGTGCGTGCCATGCAACTTCGCCGCAATCACGACTCCCAGAATCGAGAGCAGCAGGCTCGCGGCAAACGAAAACAAGGTCAGCAGAAAAGTAACCAGCAAAACTCGCGCCGGGATCGTATACCACCGGGCTCTTCGTATCTTCGGGTGGGACGGCATAACCTTTCAGATTACACCGTCATGAGCGCCTCAGCCGGGGTGCACCGCGGCCGGTGCGCTACAATACCGCTTATGTCGCAGGCAGCGTCGGCCCTTACGCGCACTCCCGCGGAAGTCGTCCGGCAAACCCCGGTCTCGCAAGCGTCCAATGGCATCTGCTACGCCATGTCGGGGGAGGTCACCATTTCCGAGGCCGACCTGGAGCGGATGGTGGCTGCCGTTCCCCGCGCCGCAGCGGCTGCCCTGGAACGCAAGGCCTACTACTTTGTGCCACTTACCGTGAGCCAGGGCGAGGACACCATCATCGCCGACCGCTACGACGTAGTCCTGAGCGACAACGCCGTCTGCCATCGCAACCTGAATCTGGGCGACGCGCAGTGCGTCTTCATCTCCACGCGCCTCATGGACGATAAGTTCTCGGTGGCCTTCGAGTTCTACATCAACGTGGGGCACGCGCTGGTCGAACGCATCGGAGTGTCGCAGGCCTTTGCCGACCTGGCGTGGAAACAGGTCGAAGCCGACGTGCGCGGGGAAACCTCGCTCGACGCCTGGGACGCCCGCAGAGCGGCCACCACTCCCGGTCCCGATACCGAGAAGTACAAGAACGAATATTTTGCCGCCACGTTTTCCGACGCGATCTCCATCTACCTGCTGTCACTCTACTTAGACGTGGATTACTACGATCTGCGCGAGCGCGACTACCCCCTGCTGGCGCCCAATCCGATGGCCGAACGTCTGCGCAAGATTGCAGAGCTGTTCCCACCCAACCACGGTTTCGAATTCGCGATTTATTACAAGCGCCGGACCTAACTGGGCGCGGGCGTTATCTTTGCAAAGGCCACACGCTCTGCTGATCGTCTCGGAACAGAGTTGAAACTCCTGACGAACTAGGCTTGTGGCGGATGAACGCAGGCCTCCCCTTCAATTCGTCGGCAAACTTCTGTGCGGAACTCTCTTTGAAGAACATCTTCTCGTAGTAGCCCGAATAGTATTCACCGTTCACGGCGTAGGAGTAAGCCATCTGTGCGAGGTAGTAGCTGAAGTAACGCGTCTTTTGCTCGATTACAGTCCCGAATTCAATCTTTCCTTGCGTCATCGGCCAGCTACGAGCACCCAGTGTCTTCAACTTGTTCCAAGCCAGTCCCCTGATCGCCACGCCAATCGCAACCGCAAGAATCAAAACTGGGACGATGTCATCAATATCCACGGGCGGACCTCCGCAGATTGTCTCCTTACCTCGCTTCCTCCTGCCATCCCAGCATCTGAAGTCCAGGCAGTATACGGCAGCCCCTCGAACACCTACGACTTCAACCCCGCCCGATGTGACCTAGGTTCCAATCGTCGGCGCGGAATTCCCATTTTGATTCACTATGAGCTAAGTTATTGAAAGTACGTAAAGGGGTGTTTTCGGACCGGAAATGCGGTCGCAGGCGTCTCGTAGAATGCCCGTTGCTTGCGTTTGCGAGCGATCTGGGAGCGCTTTGGGGGTCGGGCCGACCCAAAGCTTATCCGGAGGCCTGCGGCGCGCCTGAGAGCTTCTAGTCGCGTTTTGTTATCCCCGAGCTAAGTGCTGGGAGTTCTCGAAGCACCCAAAATCTTAAACCGCAGAGCTCGCGGAGGAATGCCGCAGAGGGCGCTGAGGGGGCCTGTGGTTAAATGCTGCTGACCATGCCCGTCACCGTCCGCTCCTTCGCCAAGATCAATCTCGGGCTGTACATCGGGGCCACGCGTCCGGATGGATTTCATGAGCTGCGCACCGTCTACCAAACGATCGGACTGCATGATGTCATTCGCGTGGAAGTGGTTCGCGGATCCGGGATTGAGATTCGCTGCGAGGATCCGCGCGTCCCAACGGACGAGTCAAACACCTGCTACCGCATCGTGGAGCGCGGAATGGCCGTGCTCAAAGCCAAGGGACGAGTGCTCCTCGAAATCGAGAAGCGGCTGCCGGTACAGGGTGGACTCGGTGGAGCATCCAGCAACGCGGTGGCCGCGTTGATTGCGCTAGAGCGGGCTCTGCGGAAAGAGCTTCCCGGGCCGGAGAAATTACAACTCGCTGCGGAGGTTGGGTCGGACCTCCCGCTGTATCTGGTGGGCGGGACGATTCTGGGAGTTGGTCGGGGGGAGGAGGTTTATCCGCTGCCGGATCTTCCGGCGACACATTGCGTGATTGCTACTCCGGAGATTGGGGTGTCGACGCCGAAGGCGTTTGCGGATTGGGATGCGGTCATCGCCCGCAAAGAAAACCTTGCCGAGCTGCGCTCGGCATGGACGGGCGGGGGCGCCCGTCCCCACGTGAGCAGCGCAAAATTGACGGGTGGCGGAGCCTCCGATAGAATGGTTGAGCTTGGTCGCATGGTTTCTTCATGGCTGAGCAACGTTCCTTCGAAGAAGACCTCGGGAGGGCGTTTATCCGGTGTCCCTGCATTGGGCAGGGGCCGGGCCGAGACCCTGCTTCTCG
>Ga0075030_100005952_pt1 | contig 10974 bp, 10 predicted proteins | sample LitLauG_LLR_2012_FD_71393 | JGI IMG/M metagenome (GOLD analysis project Ga0075030, IMG submission 71393) | Freshwater sediment microbial communities from Pennsylvania, USA - Little Laurel Run_MetaG_LLR_2012 | ecosystem: Environmental > Aquatic > Freshwater > Creek > Sediment | place: USA...
GCGCATCGGCGAGGAGCTGATCGACGCGCTCGTGGAGATCCACTCGGTGGACTGGCGCGCCGCCGGCCTGGAGGATTTCGGCAAGCCAACCGGCTACCTCGAGCGCCAGCTGCGTCGCTTCAACGGCCTCTGGGAGCTGAACAAGACACGCGAGATCCCAGCTGTGGAAAGTGTCGGCGGGTGGCTCGCCGAGCACCTCCCCGACTCCGGCGCCGCCACGATCGTGCACGGCGACTTCCGTCTCGGCAACACGCTTTACGCGAGCGAGCCGCCCGCCCGCCTGGAGGCGGTGCTCGACTGGGAGATGGCGACGATCGGCGACCCGCTCGCCGACGTCGGCTACCTGTGCATGGGGTGGGCCGACCCAGGGGAGCCCTCGCGCGGGCTGCGCGAGCGGCTCGGCAACGTCACGCGCGCCGAGGGCTTTCCAACGCGCGCGCAGCTGATCGCCCGCTACGAGGACCGCTCAGGGCGTTCGATGCGCGACATGCGCTGGTACACCGCGCTCGCGCTGTGGAAGAGTGTGGTCTTCATGGAGGGCAACTACAAGCGCGCGCTCGCGGGCACGACCGACGATCCGCTGCTCGCGCAGTTCGGCGACGGCGTACTCGAGCTGGCGCGCCAGGCCGAGGAGGTCGCGCATGGCGCCGACGCACCCTGATAGCGCGGCCGCTCCCGGCGATCAGGTGCCCGCCGCTTCTCAGGCAGCCGCCGACGGCGGCGAGGAGCCGGCGCCCGAGCGCCCGCATGCGCTATTGATCGACTGGGGCGGCGTGCTCACGAGCAACCTGTTCACGTCCTTCCACGCCTACTGCGTGCGCGCGGGCATCGACCCCCGCAAGCTGCTCGGCCGCTTCAAAGTCGACCCGCAGGCGCGCGAGCTGCTGATCGCGCTGGAGACCGGGAAGCTCACGGAGGATGAGTTCGAGCTGCGCTTCGCCGCGCTGCTCGAGGTCGATGCCGACGGCCTCATCGACGGCCTCTTCGCCGACGTGCATCCCGACGAGCTGATGGTCGCCGCGGTGCGGCGCGCGCGCCAGGCGGGCATCCGCACCGCGCTCGTGTCCAATTCGTGGGGCGTGCACCGCTATCCGCGCGACATGTTCGACGAGCTCTTTGACGGCGTGGTGATCTCCGGCGAGGAGGGAATGCGCAAGCCCACCCCGCGCATGTACGAGCTCGGCGCCGAGCGCGCCGGAGCTCGCGCGCGCGCGTGCGTATTCGTCGATGACCTGCCGTTCAATCTCACACCCGCACAAGAGCTCGGCATGGCCACCGTCCACCACACCGATGCGCAGAGCACGATCGCCCAGCTCGAGCGCCTCTTCGGGATCGCCCTCGGCGACGCCGACGGCGAGCAGTGAGTCCCCTAGAACCGCTGGACCGAGGAGGTGCGCGGGAGTCGAGACGGGTCTTCGTTTGGGACCCTCCCGGGGGTACCACGGCAGGGCGGCCGCAGGCGGGCCGCCCTGCTGCTCGCTCGTCAGCCGGTGACCGCGACGGGGAAGGTCGCTGATGCCTGCTCGCCGTTGACAACGACGGTGACCTCGACCTGTGCATCCGGGCTGTCCACCAAGGGCTTGAAGTTGAATTCCACGCTCTTGTACTGGTGGGAGAGGTCGGTGTAGGCGCAGCTCAGGGCGTTGCCCGTGGACGCCGTCGTGCACGATGCGCTGTTGTCGCTGCCCGCGGTCGGCCCTTCGAAGTCAGCTGGATTCCACGCGAGCGTGATCGAGCCGGCCGCGTACTCTTCGCCATCTTGCACGACCGTGACCACGAACGGTGCTGTGTGGCCGATCGTCAGATCGGTCACCGCCGAGTTCGTTGCTTCGTCCCAACCCCAGCCGCCCGAGCCCCCAGAGCTGGGGTCGGCATCGATGCAGAGGTTCGGGGTGCAAAAGCGGGTGCTCTCCAGCCCGGCGGGCCCTTGCGGTCCGGTTGGGCCTCGCGCGCCCGTGGCGCCTTCTTTCCCTTCGGCGCCGATTTCCTTCAGCGTGTAATGCGAGCTCGCGACGCTGGTGCATTGGAGTTTGGCGTTCGGCGTGAGAATCGCCAGATTGTGGTTTTCGGGTATGCAGAGCTTCACGCCGCCACCGGAGGCGAGCACCGTGCCGACCGTCAACAACGACGCTAGGAGCACTACGCCTGCAGCAATCATGCGCTTCATGACCAGTCTCCCTATTCCTTGGCGCGAGGCCGAGTAGGCGCTCGCGATTGACTATCCGTCTTCCACCGATGAAACAAACGCTCACACGAGCGGGCAGGCACCTCTATGCGTCGCCGGACTTTACCGCGGCGAGGCCGAGTCCGGACTTCTGACGCTCGTCCACCCGGAACCTCTGCCCCCGCGGACTAGCGGCTAGCCTCTCGCTGCGCGGTCCGGGCTGTTGGTGGCGAACCGGCGAGCACGCCTTCAGCGGGTCCGTGCAACGACTTGCACACCTGCCTGTGCTGCCCGAGCCCGGGTGCCGGCGCATTCCTCGCCCGTTGGCTGCCGTCGAACGCGTACACCGCAACGCTCGCCGGACATCGACGAGGTCACCGATCGTTCCAGCCGGCGCCGGTCGCCTCGTACTCCTCGACGCGTGCCCGCATCAGCGCCTTCACGAGCTCGATCGGCAGCTCGTGCTCGTAGGGGAGCTTGATGAAGCCCGCACCAGCCTGATATCCCGCGGCCTCCACGGCAGCCTTCCGGGTAGCGAAAAACGGCGGCGGGAACCGCAGCGAACAATGGTTCTTGAAGCTCTGAAGCATCCACATGTTCGTCTTCGTGCCACGGACATACACGGGCAGGTTCCACTTCAGCTCCTCCCGCACCTGCGGGTCAGCATCGAGGCTCAGCTTCCGGAGCGTCTCGAGATGCGACCGCTGGGCATCGCTCAGCTGCGCGAAGAAGTCATCGACGCTTGACCGTCTGGGCATCGGCACCGCGCCAGCTTACCCCGGCGCATCGCGCCGCCGCAGCTGCTCGGCCCGCGTGCCATTCCTTTCGGCCTCCCGCGCGATCAAGCGCGATCGAGGTCGAGATCACCGGCACGGGCAGAGGCAGGCGTCGAAGGCCCGGGGCGGCGGGGACAGCGCGCCGGCCCCGCTGCGACGCGCCCCTCCGCTGCCGTGCGCGATGAGCTCAGGCGCGCTTGCCGCGCCCGTAGAGCAGTTTGAAGAGGCCCGCGAGCATGCGCGAGGTGCGCGGCCTGTAGGGGTACATGAAGAGTTCCTTCTTCATCCCCATGCGCGTGACCACGATCGCCTGCTGGGAGCAGTACTTGCGGATACCGCCCGCGCCGTGGCGCGAGCCCAGCCCCGATGCCTTCGCGCCGCCCATCGGAAGCTCGAGCACGGTGTAGTTGATCATCGCGTCGTTCACGTTGGCCGCTCCCGCCTCGAGGCGCCTCGCGATCGCCTCGCCGCGCTTGGTGTCGCGCGTGAAGACCGACGAGCCGAGGCCGTAGTGGGAGTTGTTCGACAGCTCGACCGCCTCGTCTGCGTCGCGCACGCGCATGATCGGCAGCGTCGGGCCGAAGGTCTCCTCGGTCATGATCTTCATCGTGTGGTCGACGTCGACGAGCACCGTGGGCTCGTAGAAGCGCCCCGCGCCGGGCAGCTCGTGCCCGCCCGCGAGCACCTTCGCGCCCTTGTCGAGCGCGTCCTGCACGTGGTCCTTGATGATCTCCAGCTGCGGCGGGAACGTGATCGCGCCGACCTCCACCGTGCCGAACCCTTCCGGCTTGCCCACGCGCAGCGCGCGCACTTTCTCGGCGACTTTCGCGACAAACTCGTCGTAGACCGGCTCCTCGACGTACACGCGCTCGATCGAGATGCACGTCTGACCGGCGTTCTGCATCGAGTAGTACGTCGCGAAGTTGGCCGCGCGCTCGAGGTCCGCGTCGCTCAGCACGATCATCGGGTCCTTGCCGCCGAGCTCGAGCGACGCGGGGATCAGCCGTGCCGCCGCCTCCGCGGCGACCTTGCGCCCGGTGCGCGTGGACCCGGTGAACATGATCATGTCCACGTGCCCCACGAGCGCCGCGCCCGTCTCGCCGCGGCCGGTCGCGATCTGCAGCACGTCCTCGGGCAGGCCGCACTCGCGCAGCGCGTCGGCGAGCAGCAGCGAGGTCAGCGGCGTCACCTCTGACGGCTTCAGGATCACCGTGTTGCCCGCCATCAGCGCCGGAATGCAGTCGCCGAAGGAGTTCGTGAGCGGGTAGTTCCAGGGGCCGATGACGCCGACGAGGCCGATCGGGCGGTAGCGCAGCAGCAGCTTCTTGCCCTTCACCAGCAGCTGGCTCGACTTCACGTGCTCGTCTGCGAGGTAGCCCTGAGCCTCGTTCGCCCAGAACCCGAACGCGTTGCCCGCGTAGCCGATCTCGGCCAGCTGCGCGTCCTCGTAGGTCTTGCCCGTCTCTGACACGATCGTCTCGACCACGCGCGCGGCGTTGTCCATGATCCACTTCTGCGCGCGCAGCATCACCCGCGCGCGACCCTCGAAGCCGTATGCCTCCCACTCGGGCTGCGCCGCGCGTGCGCGCGCCGCCATCTCCGCGACGGCGTCCGCGCCGAGGTCGGGCACCGTTGCGATGATCTCGCCCGTGGCGGGGTTCTCGACGGGTATACCCGCCGCCGCGCTCACCGCGCCGTTGTGGGTCTCGGGTAGGTGCTGCTCGACCGTGGCCATCTCTCGCTCTCCCGTGCTCGCTCGCTCGTTGGAGCTTAAGAGTACTCCGACGCGCGCGCCCGCCGCGCGTCAGCTGGAGCCTCGCCGAGCGGGCGAGATCAGTCGGAGAGCTCGACGGTCGCGATGCCGATCGGCTCCGCCGGCCGATCGCCGGCGCCGGTGGGCGTCGCCTCGAGGCGATCCACCACGTCCATGCCCTCGCTGACGCGGCCGAAGACGGTGTGCTTGCCATCCAGCCACGAGCACTCCGCGGCGGTCACGATGAAGAACTGCGAGCCGTTCGTGTCAGGTCCCGCGTTGGCCATCGCAAGCGCGCCGCGCACGATCTTGTGGTCGTTTATCTCGTCCTCGAAGGTGTACCCCGGGCCGCCCGTGCCGGTCCCCAGCGGGCAGCCGCCCTGGATCATGAAGTCCTTGATCACGCGGTGGAAGGTCAGGCCGTCGTAGAAGCCGTCCTCGGCGAGCTTGCGGAAGTTCTCCACGGTCTTGGGCGCGTCCTCGTCGAACAGCTCGAACACGATCGGCCCTTGGGTGGTCTGCATGGTGGCGGTTGACATGCCCTCACCCTACCCGCTCGAGGCTCAGCTGCAGGCCCTTGATCTCGCGCCCGTGCAGCTCCCCCACCACGCGGTCGGCGTCCTGCGCGGGGACCGACAGGAACGAGAAGCGCTCGAGCACGAGCACGTCGCGGACCGCCTCGCCGTCGAGCCCGGCGGCCTTCGTGACCGCGCCCACGATGTCCGCCACGCGCAGACCAGCGGCGCGACCGCCGCCCAGCATGAGCTTCACGTAGCTCGCCTCGTCGTCGTCGCGCGAGACGCGCGGCTTGGAGTGTCGGCGCGGACGCTCGCGCACCGGCGTCGGCGGCGCGACCGCACCCCGCTGCCACTGCGTCACCGCGGTCCCGATGTGCCGTTCGATCGCCTCCAGCTCGCGCTTCTGGCGGTCCTCCACGAACGTGATCGCCCGCCCCGAGCGCCCCACCCGGCCGGTGCGCCCGATGCGGTGCACGTAGATGTCCGGCGAGGTCGGCACGTCGTAGTTGATCACGTGCGTGACCGTCGAGATGTCCAGGCCGCGCGCGGCCACGTCGGTGGCGATCAGGATCGGCACGCGCCCTCCCTTGAACGCCAGCATCACCCCGTCGCGTGAGCCCTGGCTCATGTCGCCGTGCAGCGCGCGCACGTTCATACCGCGGTCGCGCAGCGTGCGGAATAGCTGATCGCAGCGCACCTTCGTGCGCACGAACACGATCGCCTGCTCGGGCGACTCCTCGCGCAGCACCTCCACCAGCTTGTCCGGCTTGCTGCGCGTCTCCACCGGCAGCTGGAACTGCGCCACCGTGTCGATCGTCAGCGTCGCCGCCTCCACCTGCACGATCGTGGGGTCGTACATGTAGCGGTCCGCGAGCGTGCGTATCGGCGGCGGCATCGTCGCCGAGAACAGCGCGGTCTGTCTCGAAGACGGCGTCAGCGAGAGGATCTTCTCGACGTCTTCGAGGAAGCCGAGGTCGAGCATCTCGTCCGCCTCGTCGAGCACCACGAAGCGGCAGTCGTGCAGCATCAAGGAGCGTCGCGAGATGAGGTCGAGCACCCGTCCCACGGTGCCCACGACCACGTGCCCGCCCGCGCGCAGCTGTGCCTGCTGGGAGCGGATCGGAGCGCCGCCGAAGACCGCCACCACGTCGATCCCGGTGTGCGCCCCGTAGGTGCGCAGCGCCTGCGTCACCTGGATGCAGAGCTCGCGCGTGGGCGTCAGCACGAGCGCCTGCACGGTCTGCTCGGAGGAGTCCACGTACTCCATGATCGGCAGCCCGAACGCCGCCGTCTTGCCCGTGCCCGTCTGCGCCTGGCCGATCACGTCGCGGCCGGAGAGCAGCGCGGGGATCGCCTGTTCCTGGATCGGGCTGGGCGCCTCGTAGCCCACGTCCGCCAGCGCGCTGAGGGTGGACTCGGAGAGCCCGAGTGCAGCGAATGTCGTGGTCATCTGCGCAGGGAGCTTAGGCGCGCGGGTCGAGCCGCAGCTTCCCGGTGGTGCGACGCTCGCTCAGATCGGCCTGCGCGCGCGCGGCCTGCTCGAGCGGATAGGTGGCGCCGACGACCACTTTCAGCTCGCCGCGCAGCGTGCGATCGAACAGGTCCTGCAGCGCCTGCGCGAACATGCCCGGACGCTGCAGGCAGTGGAATATGTAGAAGCCCACCACCGCGCGGGAGTGGCGCAGCAGCGAGCCGGTGCGCAGCTCGTTGGGCTGACTGGTCGCGATCCCACACACCACGATCCTCCCGAAGTGCGCGAGCGCGCGGTAGGAGGCGTCGAACACCTCGCCGCCGGACATGTCGAACACGACGTCCACCGCGCGTCCCTCGTTGGCGTGCGTGAGGCGCTCTGTGAGGCCCTCCGCCGCGGGATCCACGGCGACGTCCGCGCCCAGCGACAGCGCCAGCGCGCGCTTGTCCTCGCTGGAGGCGGTCGCGATCACGCGGCCCGCGCCGAAGCAGCGACCCAGCTGGACCGCGAGTGAGCCCACGCCGCCCGCCGCGCCGTGCACCACCACGCTCTCGCCGCGCTCCACGCGTGCCGCGGTGCGGTACAGGTGCCACGCGGTCGTGCCCTGCACGATCATCGCCAGCGCCGCCCCGTCGTCGAGCCCGTCCGGGACCGCGAACACGTGCTCCTCGGGAGCGAGCGCATATTCGGCGTAGCCGCCCGTGCCCGTCAGCGCGACCACACGCTCTCCCGTGTCCTCGCGCACCCCCGCCACCTCGCCGCCGGGGATCAGCGGCAGCGTCGCCTTCTGGACGTAGGAGTTCGTGCGCGTGTGCGTGTCCGCGAAGTTCAGGCCCGCGCGCGTGACGCTTATCAGCACCTCGCCGGGACCGGGCTGCGGCTTGGGCAGCTCCGCGAGCCTCAGCACGTCGGGCCCGCCGAACTCGGTCATCTGGATCGCTCTCATCGGCGATACGAGGCTAGCGGAGCGAGGCTGCAGCGCGCCCCACGGCGCCGGCCAGGCGCCGCTCGCTGACAGCCGCTCCCGGACACGTGCGCGCCGTTGCTCTAAGGTCCGCGCCCATGCCGATCACCGTAGTCGGGTCGATTGCCTATGACACCGTCAAGACGCCCTTCGGCGCACGCGAGCGCATGCTCGGCGGCGCCGCCGTGCACTTCGCGCTCGCCGCGTCCTTCTTCGAGGAGGTGCGCGTGGTCGGCTCGGTCGGTGAGGACTTCGGCGAGGAACAGCTCGAGGTCATGCGCCGGCGCGGCGTGGACGTGTCAGACATCGAGCAGGTGCCCGGCGGTCGCACGTTCTTCTGGCACGGCGAGTACGGCTGGGACCTCAACTCGCGCGAGACGATCGATACGCAGCTCGGCGTCTTCGAGAGCTTCAGCCCCGCGCTGTCGGAGCGCTCGCGCTCGAGCGACGTGCTGTTCCTCGCCAACATCCAGCCCGACCTGCAGCGCGAGGTGCGCGCCCAGCTGCCCGTCGCGCGCTTCGTTGCGCTCGACTCGATGAACCTGTGGATCGAGATCGCGCGCGAGGCGCTCGTCGCTGCGATCCGCGACGTCGACTGCGTGATCCTCAACGACGCCGAGCTGCGCCAGCTCACCGGCAGGCCCAACCTCGTCTCCGCCGCGCGCGAGATCCTCTCGTGGGGCGCGAACGACGCCGACGACAGGGCGCGCGCGGGCGCGCACGCGGACGGCGGCGAGCGCCCACGCGGGCCGCGCGTGGTCGTGGCCAAGCAGGGCGAGTACGGCGCCGCGCTCGTCACGCGGGAGGGCTTCTTCGCGTTGCCCGCCTACCCGCTCGAGACTGTGATCGACCCCACCGGCGCCGGCGACACCTTCGCCGGAGGGCTGATCGGCTACATCGCCGCGCACCCCGGCGAGGAGCTCTCCGACGAGCTGCTGCGGCGCGCCATGGCGCACGCCACCGTGCTCGCGTCCTTCAACGTCGAGGAGTTCGGCACCGACCGCGTCGCGAGGCTCACCGGCAAGGAGATCGTGGCGCGCATCGGCGAGCTGCGCGCGATGACGCAGTTCAGCGGCGCCGCGCTGGCGCTGCGCGGATAGCGCCACTAGCACACGTTCGCCATACAGGACATCGGGGTCACATACCGATCTGCGCAGCGGATAACATGCGGGCCCCATGACCACATGGACCTTCATCTGGCTGATGTTCCTGTTGAAGATCCCTATCGTCGCGCTGTTCCTGATCGTGCGCTGGGCCATCCGCCAGACGCCCGAGACGGCCACCGGCGAGGACGGCGGCGTCGGGCCGCTGCCGCGGCCGCTGCACCCGCGCCACCCGCGCGCGCCGCTGCCGCGCCTGCCGCGCCGCGGGCCGCACGGCGGCGGCACGCCCGCGACACCCGCGCGCATCCGCGCATGCGCGCTCTCCGCGCGCTCGCCGCGCCACTAGTGCGCGGCACCCCCCGCACGCACAGCGCTTTGGCGCATAATCGACTGACCCGAGCAGCCGCAACGAGTCGACGGAGGGCACGACCATGAGCACCGAGCGATCCACAGTGCAGGCGAGCGTCCCGCCAGCAGCCGGCAAACCAGCGGGCAACGGCGCACCCGCGCAGGCGTACGGCGAGGCGCAGGGCACCCTGTCGGTCACCGACAGCCGCACCGGGCGCAGCTACGAGCTGCCGATCAACGACGGCACCGTGCGCGCGATCGACCTGCGCCAGATCAAGACCGGCGAGGACGACTTCGGGCTGATGGCCTACGACCCCGCCTTCATGAACACCGCGTCGTGCCGCAGTTCGATCACCTACATCGACGGCGACGCCGGCATCCTGCAGCACCGCGGCTACCCGATCGAGCAGCTGTGCGAGCACTCCAGCTACCTCGAGGTCGCCTACCTGCTCATCCACGGCGAGCTGCCGACTTTCACCGCGCTCGCCGACTGGGTGCACGAGATCACGATCCACACCTTCGTGCACGAGAACATCAAGGAGTTCATGCAGGGCTTCCGCTACGACGCGAACCCGATGGGCATGCTCGTCGCCTCCGTCGGAGCCCTCTCCACCTTCTACCCCGACGCCAACCAGATCCACGACGAGCGCACGCGCATGGCGCAGATCATCAGGCTGCTCGCCAAGATGCCCACGCTCGCCGCGTTCGCCTACCGCCACAACATGGGCCAGCCCTACGTCTACCCCGACAACGAACTCGACTATGCGGGCAACTTCCTGGCGATGATGTACAAGATGACCGAGCTCAAATACGAGCCCGATCCTCGCCTGTCGCGCGCGCTGGATGTCCTCTTCATCCTCCACGCAGACCACGAACAGAACGCCTCCACGAGCGCAGTGCGCAGTGTCGGCTCCACGCAGGTCGACCCCTACAGCGCCGTCGCGGCGGGGGTCGCAGCGCTGTATGGCCCGCTGCACGGTGGCGCCAACGAGGCAGCGCTGCGCATGCTGCGCCGCATCGGCAGCGTCGAGAACATCCCATCCTTCCTCGCCGGCGTGAAGGCCGGCGATGAGCGCCTCATGGGCTTCGGCCACCGCGTTTACAAGAACTACGACCCGCGCGCGCGGATCATCCGCAAACACCTCGACAACGTGTTCGCCGTGCGCGGCATGAGCCCCCTGCTGGAGGTCGCGAGCGAGCTCGAGAAGCGCGCGCTCGATGACGAGTACTTCACCTCGCGCAAGCTCTACCCCAACGTCGACTTCTACTCCGGCCTCATCTACGAGGCGCTCGGGCTGCCCGTCGCGATGTTCCCCGTGATGTTCGCGATCGGTCGTACCAGCGGCTGGATCGCCCAGTGGCTCGAGATGGTGACGGACCCCGAGCAGAAGATCGCACGCCCGCGCCAGATCTACACGGGCGCGCGCGACCTCGACTACGTCGCGCTGTCAGAGCGCGGGTAGCGCACCGCGCTAGAGGACGAGCGTCGCGCCGTTGCGCGCCAGCCAGTCGCGGTGCTCGCGCCACGCCGGCCAGCGGCTCTCCAGCAGCGCCCAGAAGCGCGGTGAATGATTGAGCACGTCCAGGTGGGAGACCTCGTGCCACACCACGTATTCGAGCACCGGCTCGGGAGCCAGCAGCAGCCGCCAGTTGAAGCTCATGCGCCCGCTCGCCGAGCAGGACGCCCAGCGCGTGCGCTGAGCGCGGATCGAGAGCCCGCTGTAGGGGCTGCCCGTGAGCGTGGTCGCGCGGTCCAGGCGCGCTGAGATCTCAGCGCGCGCAGCGCGCCTGTAGAAGCGCTCGAGCGCCTCGCGCGCATCTCCGCAGGGCACCAGCAGCGAGTCCCCGCGCCGGTGTACGCGCGTGCGCCCGGGCTG
>Ga0075030_100005953_pt1 | contig 10974 bp, 14 predicted proteins | sample LitLauG_LLR_2012_FD_71393 | JGI IMG/M metagenome (GOLD analysis project Ga0075030, IMG submission 71393) | Freshwater sediment microbial communities from Pennsylvania, USA - Little Laurel Run_MetaG_LLR_2012 | ecosystem: Environmental > Aquatic > Freshwater > Creek > Sediment | place: USA...
TATGCCATCACCGGCGCGCCGCGCATCGCCAAGGGAAAAGTGCTGATCGGAAATGCCGGCTCTGAGTATGGAGTGCGCGGATATATTTCCGCTTACGATGCGGAAAGTGGAAAGCTGCTATGGCGAACGTTCACCGTTCCCGGCGATCCGGCGAAAGGCTTCGAATCCAAAGCGCTGGAGGCTGCCGCGAAGACCTGGAATGGAAAATGGTGGGTCGCCGGAGGCGGCGGCACGCCTTGGGATTCCATTGTTTACGATCCCGACCTTGATCTTGTTTACACCGGCACAGGAAATGGAGTCGCGTGGTACCGCGATTTGCGCAGCCCTGGCGGCGGCGACAATTTATACCTGGCCAGCATACTGGCGCTGAGGGCGAGCGACGGCGAACTTGTGTGGCACTTTCAGGTGACGCCGGGAGAAAACTGGGACTACGACGCGACGCAACCGCTGATGCTGGCGGACCTGACCATTGACGGAGCGCAGCGCAAGGTGATCCTGCAGGCCTCCAAGAATGGATTTTTCTACGTACTGGATCGCCAAAGCGGCCAATTCCTTTCCGCAAAACCGTTCGTGAAGGGCATCACCTGGGCCACCGGCGTGGATCCGAAAACCGGACGCCCACAGGAATCGCTGGGCACGCAGGATGGCCTGCAGGCCTCGCTGGTTTCTCCTTCCCCCGGTGGCGGCCACAATTGGTATCCTATGGCGTTTCATCCGGGTACCGGACTGGTTTACGTGCCGGCAAGAGAGGGCGCTGTTTTCCTGCACGCCCCGAACAAAGATTGGAAATCAAATCCGACATTGGGCAACACTGGCCGTGATCCGCGTTACGCGGGTCCGCTACTCCCGAAATTACTCGCAACCCCTCCCCCGACCGGAATGCTGCTCGCCTGGAATCCTGCGGAGCAGAAAGAGGCGTGGCGCGTGACTTTGCCGCTGGTCGAAAGCGGCGGCGTGCTGGCCACCGCAGGAAATCTGGTCTTCCAGGGACGTTCCGACGGAATGCTTTGCGCCTATCGCGCCACCGATGGGAAGGAGCTGTGGTCGTTTAACGCGGGCACCGGCATCATGGCTCCGCCCATCACCTTCTCCGTTGGCGGAGTGCAATTTGTCACGGTGATGGTGGGCTGGGGAGGCGCGGCGGGATTGGTCAATCCGCCCGGAAATGGTCCGACGAAAGCCGGGTTTGGGCGCGTTCTTACCTTCGCGCTGGGCGCTAACGCGAAATTCGAAATTCCTCTGTTTGGACATCAAGGTCCCCCTTCGCCCGCGATCCAAGTGAAAGCCACGCCGGCCATGATTCACGAAGGCGCGCTACTTTACGGGCAATATTGCTTCTTTTGCCATGGAGTCGGTGTCGTTTCCGGTTCCAGCGTGCCGGACCTCCGTTATGCCACGGCCGAAACGCATCATCAGATGGAGTCCATTGTGTTGGGCGGCGCTCGTGAATCACGCGGCATGCCGTCCTTCAAAGATGTGTTGAAACCGGAGCAAGTCCGGGCCATCCAGGCCTATGTATTGTTCCGGGCTGCAACGCCCACCAATCCACCGTCGCCTAAAGCGCCATAAAAAAGCCTGGCGCTCGATCACGGATGCAAGTCAAAGTCTGGCTCCCTAGCTCCGATCACTGCGTCCAGCCGGGAATGACCTTGAAATCGTGCGGTTGGGCATAGGGGTGCGTGCCGGTGCGCACTGCAATTTGTGCCCGCGGATGCTTAATGTGACTGCGTGGAGGTGCATTATGGCATTCAACCTCACCACCTTATCGAAAGTGGAAATGCCGGTCAGCCGGGCCGAAGGATTAAGAATTTTGGAGCGCGACCACTACTGCTGCCGCTACTGTGGACTGGACGGCAAGGCCAGCTTCGAAAACGCGCTGGCTATGTCCGTTGATTTCATCGTGCCACGCGCTCACAAGGGCAAGAAGGATCCTGACAACTTGGTGGCCTGCTGCCGCCCGTGCAACATGATCAAGGGCAAACGGGTTTACCGGAACTTCGAAGAAGCCCGGAAACATGTGCTGGAACGGCGGGAAGCGCTCCGGCATCTCTGGGAGAACAAGTTCACTCCGCACGCGCATCCAGTCGCCGAATTGCCCCTGCGGCTCGAACTGTGTGCAGGGATCTAGCTGGCTGCCAATCGCGTCTTAAGAAGCAAGATTGCAAGCTGTTCCGGACGCTACCGTCTCTCGATGTGATGCTCTAACTTCCACTCGTGACCAGCGTTCTTGCGCCGGGCTGCGCGATGAGATATCTGCTTGGAAGAAAGACGGGGAACGTGGATGGGGGAGGGCCCCCACTGCCAAGCTTAGTTTGGGCCGCGGCTTCGATGCCGTGAAGCGTTGCCTCCGTGTTCAGACCTCGCAAATTCCCACATTGGGGAACGGACCGCACCGCTCCCGCTCCGTGCCACACCGTTCATTCTGATACCAGCGCTCAGCGTTAATCGCACAAGTCATATTCAGGTTTTTGGGACCCCAAGAAATTCAAAGGAGATCGACATGTTAGTGAAAAACCAGAAGGAACTATTCGTAATGCTGCTTAGCGACGCACGGCAGAACACCGAGAAGTCGACCAAGCTCTATCAGGAGATCAGCCAAGCTGCCCAGGATCCCGACATCAAGGAAGCGCTGGAATCGCGGGCGTGGATCGCGGAGAAGGACCTGGCGGCGATCGATCGTTGCTTCCAGTTGATCGGCGAGCAGCCGGTAAAACTCAGCGGGCGTCTCCATGAAGTGTTTGTGGAAGACTTCCGCCGCGAGCTGGCGGAGATCCAGAACCCAGTGGCAAAGCACATTTTCGTGCTGGCGAAGGCGACGCACCTGGTGCACCTGCGAATCGCCGAGTACACGGCGCTGGTAGCGGCCGCCGATATCACCGGGCACTATGCCGTTGGTGTGTTGCTGGAGAGCGTCCTTGCCGACAAGGTGGCGTTTGTGGAGAGGACACGGCGCCTGATTCGGAACTTCGTTGCCACCAAGCTGGCGGCGAAGGCTGCGGCGGCGTAAGCATCCCTCTTCCGCCCGTGAATTGGGTGGATGAAGAGTTGTTGGAAACGCAGTCTGCGTTGCAACGGAACGAAGTGGCGGCGCGGGTTGCGTGAACTAGAAACGGCCCTCCTTGACGAGAAGGAGGGCCGTTTTCATTGATTCGCGGTGTGCAACAGCCACTTGACGCGGTTTGGGCCACCTAGGGGTTTCCCCAGTTGTGGGCCTAGAGAACTAAATCTAATCTCATCAAAACTGCGAAGATGCCCCGTAGGAAGGCGAACACCAGGCGCTGGAACTGGTTCGCACAGAGGATTCGCAGGAAGCTATCGAACCCGGATTCGATTCATTCGGAGGTCTGGCACAATGACCTGTGGCTATTCCCTGGAACCGAGCGGGCGGTTGATTCACCGGCCCGAGCCTCGAGCCTGCTTAGCGGCGAATCGCTCATGAGCCCCGCTGCCATCAGCATGATTGTATTTGCAGTTGTATTTGGCAGCGCGCTGCTGGGTATGCTCCTGCGCAGCGCCTTGCCTGAGCAGCATTTGCTTGCTGACTCGAAAGAAGCAGTGAAGATGAGCGCGGCGCTGGTTTCAACGATGGCGGCGTTAGTGCTCGGGCTGCTGATTGCTTCCGCAAAGAGTTCGTATGACGCGCAGAATTCAGCGCTGGTGGACTCCTCCGCAAAAGTCGTGATGCTTGACCGGGTGTTCGCTCATTACGGTCCGGAGTCGAAGGATGCACGTGACACGATGCGCGCGTATTTCGCTCGTGTTGTGAATCAGACGTGGCCACAAAACGGTGCGGAACCTTCCGGAGCACAAGCTCCTTCCGGCCAGGGAGAGGTCATGCTCGACAAAATCGAACAGCTCTCGCCCCAGGACGATAATCAGCGCGTGCTGAAATCCCAGGCGCTGAGCATCCTGTTGGACATTGGCCAAACGCGCTGGTTGCAGTACGAGCGGCAGGCCGGCTCCGTCTCCATGCCGTTACTTATAACGCTGGTATTCTGGCTTGCCGCTATTTTTGTTGGCTTTGGGTTGCTCGCCCCGCGAAATTTCACCGTGGTTGCGGGTTTGTTCGTCTCTGCCGCATCAGTTTCCGGCGCGATCCTCATGATCCTCGAAATGTACAATCCGTATGCGGGGCTCATACAGCTTTCCAGCGGCCCCGCGCGCGCCGCTCTCGCACAACTTGGCAGGTAAAGATTAGGAACCAATTTGCTGATGAAAGGGACCGCATGCGATGAGCGCTGAACATTCCGAGAAGAAAAGTGTGGAACAAAAGGTTGCTCACGAGTTCGAAGAACTGGCAATCATCTCCGGGTACCTGGCGTTCTTCTTTTGCGCCCTAGCGACGTACAGCATGCTCTTGCTGAAGGAGTTCCACATCTCGTATTTCGTCTATGGCATGGCCCTGCTCAACGCTCTCATCATTGCCAAAGTTATTCTGATTGGAGAAGCCCTGCATGCCGGAAGGAGATTCGAGGGAAAGGCTCTGTTTTATTCCGCGCTTTGGAAAGCGCTGGTCTTTGGCTTGCTCGTTTTCGCGTTCCATCTGGTTGAGGAACTCATCAAGCACCTGGTGCATGGACAAGCCATCGCCGGGGCCTTTCACGATATCCAGGTCGACGAATTGCTGGCCCGCGCGGTGGTAATTTTCTGCACTTTCATTCCGCTGTTTGCCTATCGGGAACTCCGCCGGATCATAGGCGAAGATAGCTTCCGGGCTCTCTTGTTCCGACCACCCGCGGCCCCGAAATCGAATTCATAGCGCGGCCTCTGAAGGTCAACTCCCGACAATCCGGACAAAGAGAGGACTTGTCCGGCAAGCGTGGCGGCAACGCATTGAATGTATTCACTGCGAATTAGGGCGGCAGGAATGCCCTGGTTAATCGTGGTCTGGATGGCTATGGCGCCAGTTCCAGTAATGCTGCTGATACTTATGTTTCTGATGTTCGTAAGCAAGATAATGCTCGTGGCGTTCATTCTGGTAGGCCCGGTAGGCGTGGTCCTCGCGATCATCCCAGTTGTGATAGTCATGGTGCCACGAGTCGTAAACGCGGACCTGTACATGCTCGTCGTTCGGCGTTGCAGCAGTAGCAGTGGAGCCGCTTGCGGCAAAGGCCGCCGTCAGGAAAAGTGCTGTTACGTATAGCTTTGCTCGGTGCATATAAAGTTCTCCAGACCGCAATCCTCGGAATCTCAATTTTGAAATCACGGCAGACATCATTCTGCACATTGCGGAACTGCAAAGCTGCACCTTATGGCACACTTTCAACCGATCCTTCAGATCGCTGTTTTGGCGTCTTCCCGCCTCCAATTCTCCGATGGGTCCGCTCCGAACCAAATGGCGTTGCGCGCGGGGCTTTTCAGTAGCGGCTAAGGTCCTTTATTGCTGCTCTGCCAGCTTCTGCCGAAAATTCAATGCGAACTTTCGCCAGGAACAAATATGGGCGAAAGCCACAGTTTTTGAAATTCCACTGCGTATTTGTAGTCCGCGGCATGGACCTGTACTGTTTTGGACAGACACGATTTTCGCGGAAGGGTAAAGTCGCATTCAATCTGCAGTTATTTCTACCACCCCTTGAATCTGCGACATTCGTTGACCTGACCGTTAATAATGTCGCAGATTTCCTCCCTGGACATGTAAAAGTGCGGTCACCTTCGCAACTGTCGCGGCTTCCATGACTCAAATGCGCCGGCTTCCCTGGTCAAGGGCGGTTACCAAGGCTGTCTACTTTCGCACAGTCTTGCGGAAATCGATCTGCTACGGTTGTGTATGAACCCGAACACGCAAGAAACTATCCCTCAAGCACAATTCCCTGATGCAAAACTCAAAAAAGCGTTTGACGAGGTTTCGTATTCTTTCGAGAAAATAGTTGGGGAAGTGCGCGGCGACTCGAACCTTGTTCTCGCCAAACAGGCGGTCAATCAACTGCAAATCTCGCTCAACCAGTTCGAAAATCTTTTGAAAGAGCGCGGGTGCACCGTGGACTCTTGCGACTCGATTAAATATCTCTATCAAGAAATCGAACACCCGCTTACTGAACTCCGAAGATATTTCATGAAAGAGCCATCGGAAATCCTGACCGACAAGGCCGGAGTAGTCTACGTGAACGCGTTGAGAGCCTCTTTTCGCAGGTTGATCGAGATCGCGGATGAAATGGACGAAGGACATTCCTCCATTCCTAGATCTGCTTTGTAGGTAACTCCCGATGATTCGTGCCAGTTTTGCCGGTCGCTGCAACGTCATCCAATCAGTTGATCCGAAAATACTTTCCCTCGGGGACAGGTCTGTCCGGTTCGCGGATTAACGCGGCGATTTCCCTATAGGTAAGAGAAAATGGGTGTAATGTAACGGGGCACGCTCCGTGCCATACAATTTCACTTGCAGTGAATCCATTCACCGGGTCTCTCTGAACGCGGAGGCATCGTTTATGGACGAAACAAACTGTTCGGCTATCAGCACGCCAGAATTGTTGGGGGCTGCCTGGCGAGTTTGGCGCTCACACGCGGGGATGTTCCTGCTGCTCATGGGGATGCCGATCGCAGCGATTGGAATTCTGGCGCTGCTGGTCAACTTCGTGATAGCGCCTCATCCGCCGGGGACACAGCTCCGGGAGATCTGGCTGGGCATGGGGTTTCTGCAAAAACTCGCGGTGTTCGTCGCGTTTTTGGGAAGTCTTGCCGCGCAGTACCGGGCGCTTGCAGCATCGGTATTTGCCACTCAGGAGATCCGCAGTGGGCGAGCCATTGGAGTTGTGCAAGCGATCAAATCGGTTCGCCGCAAACAACTTCGGCTTTTCTGGATGGTGATGGTGGTGAGTATGTTCACCGGGCCTTTTGGATTGATTGTATTTCCGCTGCTTGCCTTTGGAACCGCACCCGGTTTTCCAGTCGCGATACTGGAAAATCAGGCCGCCTTCGCGGCCATCAAACGCGGCGATGCTTTGGCAAAAGGAGGCCATGGCAGAATCGCCCTGCTTGTCTTGATGTGGCTGGGACTCACAATAGCGACGATATTCGGCTTTGTGTCGGCGCTCGTGATGCTGCAGGAGCGATTCGGGAGACCCTGGTTTCTCCGCCCGGTTCCGATTCTCGGCTTCTGGCTTATCTTGGTTATCCCGCAGTGGTACATGATTGCGCTCACGTTGAACTACCTGGACCAGCGCGAGAGAGAAGGTAGCACCGGTTCGATCGCTCCGGTGCAAGTGGTGGAATAGTTGGAGCGCCGGTAACCTGGGTACGGGTACCCAATTCACAATTAACGGAACTACCTTTGAACGGTGAACCAGATATCGGTACGCTGGCCCGTTTCAACGAGTCTCGTCTTCTTGAGCCTGATCTGCGTGCCTTCCAGAAATTCAAAAAGCCGCAGACCCTCTCCAAGCAAGGCAGGCATAATGCCAATTTGCAATTCATCCACCAGACCAGCCTTTAACAATTGCTGGCCAACGTTCGGGCCGCCGACCACGGCGACGTCTTTTTTTCCAGCGGCCCGTTTGGCTTTCTGAATCGCAGCTTCGGGAGTATCCACGAACGTAAAACGGATACGATCATTTTCTTTTGGTTTTCTCGCCGGCGCTCGCTTACTAATGACAAAAATTGGTACCTGAAACTCGTAGGTATCGGCGTAGGAATCCGGGTCACCTGCCATTTCAAAGGTTTTGTGCCCCATGACCACCGCACCCGTTGCGCGGATGTCCTCTTGCATCAGCGCGGTCTGGTCAAACTCCTTCAGGTCGGGATAGAGCAAGGCGACACCACCGTTCGCGTCATTTATGAATCCATCGAGAGACATCGTCATGCCAAAGATTACTTTTGCCATCCGTTTATTCTAACGATTTTTCGATCCAACTTGCATGGCTAGTCGGATTACCGGAACTGTGGGCGGTGGAAGCGACTCATCAGGTAAGCGCGTTGACCATAAATTGAGATGGAGCACCGAGTGATAATTGCTAGTCGGTCTATTTCGGCTTACGATGGTCCGCATCGCAGGAGGATAATTGCACTTCTACACAAAAGCGGAATGCGACACATGGTTGTCGGAAAAGCAAAGGCAGAAACCGGACTTGATTCCCAATGTCCGAGTTGAACGAATCGAATACCCTACCTCGCCGTACAGTTTTTTTTATTTTGCTCGCTTCGTCGCTTCTGAATTGACATATCGCAGGCCAACCCTGCTTTTTATTACTGAGTGGGACATTTGGTCCAGTAGCGAGAATTGGCATTTGTATTACAAACTGCGTCAGACGTATGGCGACAATCGGCAACTTCACGAAGCGCCAGGGCACCTTTTCCTGGGACACGAAGCGGAAGACCTCGCGTCCTTCCTGCAACTGTCCATGCTGAACGGCTGGGGAGGCTACGTTTTAACAGAAGCTAACTACGTAAACGCGTTTTTCAGCCACGACGAATATGCCGACTTCTTCGGCAACAATGATGCAAGGCTAGCCGATATCCGCAACGCGCTTGGTCCAAGTCAACCTACGGCGAATCGCACGACGGAAGCTTAACTCCTAATTTGTCAGGCAGACGGACAAGTGGAGACATCACTCACCTTTCGGGTGATCGAGTGCCACCGGACTTCCGCTGACTTTACTCGAATTCTCGGGAGCGCTTCGGGTACAATCGCGTTCCTGCGTCGTTGGCGGCAAACCCATGAGGATCTGGCCGCGCGACTTTGTCTGGACAGGTCCCTTCAGTCTGCGGGTCACCGCGATTAATTTTGCCCCAGAGATGCGAACCAGGATCACTTGCGTTTGCAACGCAAGCAGCATCCCGAAGATACGCTTCTCCATCAATACTGACTGCCCACGGTGCGCGCTTCTTGCTTGATACACACCAAGCCAGACGAAGCGATCCGCGTTCTTGAAATCACCCCGCCTTTGGAAATGGGTCAGACGCTTCCTCAGACGCAAGTCGGTGCCCTACTTCTCCCCTTCCTCGTTCGCGGCGGGGTTTTCCTCGCTGCCGGCCGGGGTCCCGACGCCGTCCGCGAATATCAAAAAAATGATTAACGCCCGCACCATCCTGCAGAACTGCCCCCTTGGCGCTCTTGCCCGCCTCGGCCTCACCCGCGCCTACGTCCTCTCCAACGACGCGCCGAAAGCCAAATCCACCTACCAGGAATTTTTCACCCTGTGGAAGGATGCCGATCCCGACATTCCCATCTTCATCACCGCCAAGGCGGAGTACTCGAAGCTGAAATGAAGCGGGGGAGCGTGCCGCAGCATGCCCTCCCAGCCTCATTTCACGGAATTACAGTTTGATGCCGCTGATCTGAATCGTCGGTTGGACGTTCGTGTAATTCGGAATATCGCCCACAATTTGCGCCGCGTGCGGGGCGAACGCTTGCTGAAAGTCAGCGACCGAATGGAAGAAGAGGTGTCCCAGGGCAAAATACGCGGGAGGCGTGCCCGGCGTCATCCCACCGATTCCTTCATCCACTTCAACCTTGATCAGCGCGGAGCCGAGAAGCTGCTGGACCAGGGGAATGTGTTTTGTGCAGTAGTACGACATATCGAAATGCGCATCCTGTTGTTGGGGATACATCACGCTCACTTTAATCATCGGATGTGTCGCTCTCGCATGCCACTGGTTCAGAAGGCAATGTGCGCCGACTCTAAGTCAACCGGCACTCTCTCGTCAATCACCAGACGCTGGCCGTCAAATTCCCGATCAGTTGGCTTACCGGATTCTGTGTACATGGAGACATGTCTTGCGCACGCTCGTTGGGAGATTCCCGCCAGCCCCATTTCGATTCTGTTGCTTGCATTCTCTCTACAGCGGCGAGGTAGGATGTAGCCTCGGGATGTGGCCATCCTGGCTACGGACGGTTGGGAGCGGACCAATCCTGCGGGAGCGTGTCGTGGGCTAGCCGGGCGGGCCAGGCAAAGAAGAATTCTGTGGTGGGTGTCACTCCAATGAAACGCCCGTTTGAAGTCACGATACTCGGTTGGTTGTTTATCGCCGTCGGGATTTTGAGTACGGCGCATCACCTCTGAGTGGGTACGCTGGACCGCTGGATGATCCTGATCGTGGCCGTAGGAGTAATTGCTGTTGTCGGCGGCGTTTACCTGCTGCGAGGCGCGAACTGGGCGCGTTGGCTGCTACTGGCGTGGCTTGCGGGTCACGTGGTCGCGGTGGCCTTTGACCCATCGAGGTTTCCCCTGCCGCACATCGCGCTGCTTTTGATCATCGGCTACGTCCTGCTGCGGCCGCCGGTTTCCACCTATTTCCAGCGTCCCTCATCCGGGTGACCCGATTCCCTCGCGCCTCGCTGCCTCCAATGGCCGCTCTGCTGCCCCCCAGTCGTTCAGACCATCCTGCCGGTTCGAATGAGTATACGTGGCGTCTGTTCGGGTAGTATACCTTTCAATTAACTATTGACACAGTTACGCGTCCCATGCTACGCTAGCGCGTGACAGTTGCGCACTACCTTGCCCGGCGACAATTCCCAGAGCTTTCATTACTCGTGGCTCTCCCGGCTCGTTCAACCTCTTCCCCTTGCTCTTCTTCGCCGGTCCGCCCGTCCAGCTTCCACTCCACTGCCAGCGCCGATCCCCAGCCCTTCTTTCTTGGCTGCAAACCGTCGGCTGCAGGCTCTCGGCTCTCTTCTTCCTGCTTTCTGCTAACCTCCTTGTTTCCCACACATGCAAGCTTGCAACTTAACTCCTTTGTTCGCATGAACTTCCAAACAACAGGGGTGGGGGTCCCCCCTGCCCTTCTGCAGGCAATCATCAGCCGGCCGACACCCGCTTGCGTTGAGCACAGTCGCGCGGTCACCCTGCCGCCTTGCTCGACCCCGCCCTTCCAAGTAAAGTGGCAAATACCGTTTCCCGTGCGCACGGGAGAAACCTGATGAATCCACTGGCGATTGTTGGTGTCTTGATCGGATTGCTGTTGATCGGCCTGGTCGGCTGGCTGCTCCTGCAGAACACCCAGGACCAGAGGAAAAACGCCGCGCTGGAGACGCAATTAAAC
>Ga0075030_100005956_pt1 | contig 10971 bp, 17 predicted proteins | sample LitLauG_LLR_2012_FD_71393 | JGI IMG/M metagenome (GOLD analysis project Ga0075030, IMG submission 71393) | Freshwater sediment microbial communities from Pennsylvania, USA - Little Laurel Run_MetaG_LLR_2012 | ecosystem: Environmental > Aquatic > Freshwater > Creek > Sediment | place: USA...
GGGCGGGCCAGCTCGCTGGTCGTGGCCGGCCTGGAGCTGCTGGCCCACCACGACGACACCGCGACCGGCTGGGGCTGGTTCCCGATGGCCCCATGGCCCGGGCGGCTGGCCGACAACACCGTCAGCTGGCAGGGCCGCAGCCACCCGATGCCACCCACCCACGACACGTGGGCGATCCACGGCCGGGTCTACGACGCGCCCTGGCAGGTGTGCGAGCTCACCGCCGACACAGTCGAGCTCAGCATCGAGATCGGAACCTCAGAGTCCGACCCGTGGCCGTGGCCCTGCCAGGTCCGGGCCGGCTGGCACCTGACCGACAACGGACTGGAAACCGAGCTCTCGGTCGTCTCGCACCGCGACACCTTCCCCGCCGAGCTCGGCTGGCACCCGTGGCTGCGGCGCGTCCTGGACAAAGGCGGCCCCGCCGAGCTGGACCTGCCATCGACCTCGATGCTGCCACGCGGGCCGGACTACCTGCCCACCGGCGAGCACGCCACCCCCGGGCCCGGCCCCTACGACGACACCTTCGACCTGCCCGGCGGCACGGTCGGGGTCCGCTGGCCCGGCGCGCTGGACCTGAGCTGCCGCACCGACTGCCGGTACGTGGTGATCTTCGACGAGCAGCCCGACGCGCTGTGCGTGGAGCCGCAGACCGGACCACCGGACTGGATCAACCGAGACCCCGGGGTGGTCTCACCCGGGCACCCCCGTGTGGCCCGCGCCACATGGACCTGGTCCTGGCCGGACCTGAAGGCGCCGCAGCCACTTCGGCCCTAGACTTCGCAGGTGCTCGAAAAGGTCAACGGTCCCGCGGACATCAAGCAGATGACCCGCGAGCAGCTCGACGCCCTCGCCGCAGAGATCAGGTCGTTCCTGGTCGCCAGTGTCTCGCGCACCGGCGGGCACCTGGGCCCCAACCTCGGCGTCGTCGAGCTCACCTTGGCCCTGCACCGGGTGTTCGACTCCCCGACCGACACCATCATCTGGGACACCGGGCACCAGGCCTACGTGCACAAGATCCTCACCGGCCGCCGGGACCGCTTCGACACCCTGAAGAAGCGTGGCGGCCTGTCCGGCTACCCCAACCGCGCCGAGTCGGCGCACGACGTGGTCGAGAACAGTCATGCCTCCACCGCCTTGTCCTGGGCCGACGGGCTGGCCAAAGCCCGCGAGCTGGCCGGGCAGCTGGACAGCCGGGCCGTGGTCGCCGTGGTCGGCGACGGCGCCCTGACCGGCGGAATGGCCTGGGAGGCGCTGAACAACATCGCCGCGGCCCGGGCCCGCCCGCTGGTCATCGTCGTCAACGACAACGCCCGCTCCTACGCCCCCACGATCGGTGGCCTGGCGCACCACCTGGCAACCCTTCGGACCACCCGTGGGTACGAGCGGTTCCTGGACTGGGGCCGCACCCTCCTAGGCCGCACCCCCGTCGTCGGGCCCCCGCTGTACGAGACGCTGCACGGGATGAAGAAGGGCTTCAAGGACATCGTGGCCCCGCAGGGCATGTTCGAGGACCTCGGGCTGAAGTACATCGGCCCCATCGACGGCCACGACGTCGAGGCGCTGGAGCACGCGCTGCACCGGGCCCGCAGCTTCGACGGCCCCGTCATCGTGCACGCCATCACCCACAAGGGCCGCGGACACGCCCCGGCCGAGAACGACGCGGTCGACCACTTCCACGGCATCGGCGTGGTCGACCCTGCGACCGGTGCGCCACTGGCGGCGGCCGCCCGCACCTGGACCCAGGAGTTCGCCGAAGAGATGGTCGCTGTCGGCGCCCGACGCCGCGACGTGGTCGCCGTCACCGCTGCCATGCTCGCCCCCGTGGGCCTGGGACCATTCGCCCGCGCCTACCCCGACCGCGTCTTCGACGTGGGCATCGCCGAGCAGCACGCCGCCACCTCCGCGGCCGGGATGGCCTTCGGCGGGCTGCACCCAGTCGTCGCCGTCTACGCGACGTTCCTGAACCGGGCCTTCGACCAGGTCCTGATGGACGTCGCCCTCCACAAGGCCGGGGTGACCTTCGTCCTGGACCGGGCCGGGGTGACCGGCGATGACGGCCCCAGCCACAACGGCATGTGGGACCTGTCGTTTCTGCAGCTCGTGCCCGGGGTGCGGGTGGCAGCCCCACGTGACGCGGCAACACTGCGAACCGAGCTGCGTGAGGCCCTGGACGTGGACGACGCCCCCACTGTCCTGCGGTTCCCCAAGACAACCGTCGGCCCGGACATCGCCGCCGTCGACCGCCTGGGCACGATGGACGTCCTGCGCCGCAGCGGCGAGCGTGACGTGCTCCTGGTCGCAGTCGGAGTGATGGCCTCCACCTGCCTGGAGATCGCCGACCGGCTCAGCGACCAGGGGATGGGCGTGACCGTTGTAGACCCCAGGTGGGTGGTCCCGCTCGACCCGCAGCTGCCGGAGCTGGCCGCCCAGCACCGGCTGGTGGTCACCGTCGAGGACAACGGCCGTGTCGGCGGCGTCGGATCAGCGGTCGCACTGGCGCTGCGCGACGCCCGGGTCGCGACACCGCTGCGCGACTTCGCCATCCCGCAGCAGTTCCTCGAGCAGATGAGCCGTACCGAGCTGCTGTCCGAGATCGGCCTGAACGCCCAGGACATCTCACGGGCCGTCGTCGAGCACATCGCTTCGCTGGAGGCCACGTTGGCCGTCCCCGGCGACGTGCCGGCGCCCGAGCCCACCGACGCACCCCGCGAGAGCTGACCGGGCCCCAGGTCCGCCCGGCGAACCCGGCGGACCGTCAGCGCGTCGTCGACACCGTCGTCGCAGCATTCGTCGCCGACCCCGTCTTCACGCACGTGTTCGGCGCGGACTACCCGCAGCAGGCCGCGATGTTCGCCGGTGCCCTGTTCGACATGCGCATCAACCTCGGCACCATCTGGCTGGTCGAGCAAGGGGCGTCCCTGGCGATGTGGTCCCCGCCCGCCCCAGGTGGGCACGCAGGTGCCCTCGACAACCTGCAGCTGCCAGATGCCACCGCGCAGCGCCTGCTCGAGTACGACCACGCCGTCGAGGAGCTGCTGCCCACCAGCGAGCACTGGTACCTGGGAGTACTGGCCACCCACCCCGCGTCGGCGGGCAACGGGTGGGGCCGCGTCGCCATGGCCCAAGGCCTGGCCCTCGCCTCGAAAGACGGGCTGCCGTCTTACCTGGAGACCGCCAGCGACCTCAACGTCAACATCTACCAGCGGGCCGGCTGGAGCATCGCAGCTACGACAAGGGTGGGACCACTGCACGTACGAGTCATGACGCACCCCGGCAGCTGACCGACCAGGCAACCGACCCACTAGCCACCGTGGACCAGCCCGGCCCTGCCGGCGACCGCTGCCTCAGGCGTCACCGATGCGGCGACCGGAAACCATCGACGGTGTCACCCGGCCCACCACGTTGCGCTCCCCGCTGGCCCACGGGGCGACCAGCTCCACCAAAACGGCCGCCTGGTCCTCGGGCACACGGCGCAGGTCCCCACGCACCAGAACGCTCCAACCCGTACGCAACTTCTCGTCGAAGCTGTCGGCCTGGAAAGCCACCGGTCGCCCCCAGTCCGCGGCCCTGCCCAGCAGACCACCCTCGGTTGTACGGAAGACCACCTCACCGGAGTCCACCACGAAGTTCACCGGCACCACTACCAGACCCTCGGTCGCCTCCATGGCGACCCGTCCAACCGCGACCGAGTCGAGCAGCCTCCAGCACTCGCCCTCGTCCAGGACCGTCAGATCCGGTCGGTCGTCGCTCACTCGGTCCTCCTGAAGTCGGGCTCTGATCCTACGAGGCAAACGGCCGTCGTGATGCCCTGCCTGGACGCCGGCAGGTGGGCAGCTCGATCCGCGCCACCACGACCGCGGCAACCACCGGACAGCCTTCGACACACGGTCAACAGGGTGTAGCAGACCATGACGAGGTTGCCCAGCCTGCTGCGCTTTTTGGATATGCTGCTAACGACCGGTTTCTGGTAGTGACAAGGCCGCGCGCAGCCCTGAGTTGACCGCAGCCATCGCTCCAGGAGTGAGCGCTCCGAGGTCGCGTCGCACCTCGTCCCGGTACAGCTCGGTGATGTCATCGCAAACGGCGCGCCCTGCGAACACCTCCGACGGTCCCAGCTCCACGATGCTCGGGATTGCCGGCTTGGGAGAGGTCGTCAAGCGAACGGCCAAGACCTGGGGGAGGGCGGCATTGCGACGGTTGTTCGACACCACGAGGAAGTACTTCTGCCCTTCGATGTGCTGCAACTCTGCTGCGTAGACACGCCCGCGCATGAGCGATCCGCTGAAGTTCACTTCTCCTCAGCCCATGTGGGAGGCCGCCTGCGGGCGATGGCGCGCCTGGCTGCCTGCTCCTCCTGGTCATCGGCGAGGATGGCGTAGCCGACCTCCTCGGCCGCGGATCGGACGCTGTTGAGGCCTGCTTCGAAGATGGCGTGCAGGAAGACGCCCTCGCTCGTGCGGGCGTCAAACTCCTGGCCGGACAGTTGGCTCAGCACCTGGCGGTAGGGCGGCGAGTCGCGTAGCCGCGCAAGATCCCTTTCGTCCTGCTCGGTCAAGGGAAGAGAGGGGCGTCGGACCACGTCTCGCATGCGGCTTGACATGCATCACATAGTGCATCAGTGGGTGCTGCAAGGTCAACTAGTCCGCCTGCTCGCGTCGACGGGCTCACGTCGCAACGCGACTGCCCCGACGTCGAGCCGCATGAGGTCAGATGACGAACGTGCGAGGTTGGTCTGCTGACTCTGATGCCCTGAATTGGATGCCGGTCAGGAGGGCGGAACGCGACGCCTGATCGCTCGCCGCCTCTTCAGGCTGGTCTCGGCACGGGTGCAGGCTTTCGGTCGTGAGCGCAGCTCGGCTGCCGTCAGCCTGCTTTGCGAGGGGCAGTCGCAGCGCCGGACGGGCCGTCACCGTCCCCGTGAGCGGCCGAGTGGGTGAGCTGGCTGACTCGCTGCGGAGAGACGTGCATGAGCATGCCGGTGTCGCGGACGGTGAGTCGGTATCTGGTCACCAACGCGGTCGCGGCTTCGCGTTGCAGTCGACTGGCCGTCTCGGCAGCCTCGCGAGCCCGCCGGGTGGCCTCCACCGACGCCGCGAGGGTCCGCTCTGCCTCGTGGTCAAGATGCGGTTCGACGGTCACGTCGAAGCTGTCCTGCGGAACGCTGCGCAGCAGGGCCACGGCATCACGTGCCATTGCTTCTGCCTGCTCCAGCCGGCGAGCCTGTGTGTGCACCCCGTGGGCTTCAGGAACGTCGATCGCCCACCAGTCTCCGACGCGGCGGCAGACCGCCGTGTAGTTGAGCCTGCTCATCGTCGCCACCAGCCCTCTCCCAATTGCTCGCTCAGATCTTTCATGATCGCCCGTGCGGTGTACTCGTTGATCTCGCTGTGTCGCGGCACCGGGAACTCGAAGTCCCCCAGCCCGAAGATCGTGTGGTTGGCTCCCCTGCCGGACCTGTTCAAGCTCGAGCCCGTTCGCCTGGGCGGACCTGCGGATTCGCGTGAGCAGGTCACGACGCTTCACAGAGTAAGTCTAGATCCCTAGACACTCAGGTCAAAGGAACTAGACAGAGCTGTGTGTCGGAGCTCAACCGCGCCCGGGGGGCGCCCTATGAGGTCTGACTGCGAACTAGTGAGGTTGTCCAGCGGGTCCCGTCTATCGGTTCCTCAAGTGCTGGTGCGTAGTAGCTCGATGTGGCAGCGGGGACCGCTGGCTCTGGTGAGGCGTCTGTCGCCGGTGATCAAGGTCGCTTGCAGAGCTTCGGCGAGCGCGACGTAGGCCGCGTCGTAGATCGTGAGGTTGTCGCGGAGCTCCCAACAGCGGGCAAGCAACGGCTGATGGGTCGCTCGGACAAGAGGAAGTTCGGCGAGATCGGTGAGCGCCAGCTGCGCCCTCCGAGCGTCCTTCTCACCGCGCATCAGGCGCCGCAGGACCGAGGCGACCTCGAGATCGACGATTTCGGGTGCGGCGAGCCGTTCGCCCTGCAGGCGCGCGCGCGCATGGTCTCCGTCCGGGCCGTCGTCGGCGAGCGCGACGACCAGGACGCTGGCGTCAACGACGAGCACGTTCGGAGCGCACGGCTGCCACGGCCGCGGTCAACGGCACCGAGCCACCGGCGCGTCCGCCGGCTCTGGCTAGTACTTCCTCCAAGGTCGGACGGCTGGCCTCCTCAATCAGTCGGGCACGCAGATACTCCTGCAGCGACTGATGCGCAGCCGCGGCGCGCTGGCGCAGCACGCTGTGAGTCAGTTCTGGGACATCTTTGATCTGGACACTTGGCATGGCGCCATTATGGCGCCAACTGCGCCAGTCTGCAATCGCCCGTGTCGTCGAGTGCAGTGAAGCTGGCCAGCAAGGTCCTGTTCGGTCGCGGCCGCGACGTGTACTCACGTGTCGCCGGACGCGTCCACCCAGGCCGTCGGCTCAGCCGAGGCAGCGATCACGCGACCCAGTCCGCGAAGCAGCAGAAGAGCTAGGGCGGGCGCGGCCACGAGGAGAGCCAGGTCCCCGAGGCGCAGGACCTGCCAGACCGTGTCGGTTGGTTGGTCGGCGGGCACATGATTCGCCCACACTCGCGTGGCCGCCATAAACGCAACGCATGCACCCAGGGACGGGACCACGGCCCGTCCGGTGGCTGAGCGTAAGGCCCACACGCCGAGTGCGGCCGCTACGACCGCGGCCAGGACCAGGGTGCTGCCTAGTCGGTACCCGCTCCAGTACGTCCGCCCGAAGGCCAGGACAACCATCCCGAACGATGTCGCCCATGGGAGCCACCAGGGGATCAGGCGGATCCCTTGCAGTAGCCGGCGCGGTGTAACGAGCAGCACCGCTGCGCCGACCTGGACGATGATCCAGCCGGACCCGTGAATGAAGTCTTGTGGATGGTGGAGGAGGATCTCGTGAACCCACAGACTGAGGTAGGCGACCAAGGCAGCCGACGCGACCCAGCGCACGGGACGAATCCAGCGAACCAGAACGAGCATGCCAACCCCACCCCACAGCACCCAGGCGGGCCAATCCCACGCGCGGGCTAGATACAGATGCGTCTGGTGGGCGGCATGATTCTGCTGAACGGACCAGGCGATGCTGGCTGCAGGAAACAACAGAAGCAACGGCAGCAAAAGAGACAAGACCGCGGCGCCCCTCTGACTAGACGCCCGATTCGGTCCGAGAGCGACGGCGAACCAGGCACGGAGGGCCGAAGTCAACAGATCCACAACCTCCCCCGGAGACGCCGTCCGCTGAACGGGCCGCGCACCCGCGAGGAGCACAGTGAGCATCTCCTCCTCCCGGTCGGCACGATATGCAGGCGGAAAGGTCCGCAGTAGTCGTCGGTAAGAACGCTCTAACCCAGCGGCCTTTGCCTCGCCGCTCATACCGCTCCCTCGTTCATGCGGAGCCGCCGCAGTGCAACGTCGGCCTGCCTACGTGTCCGCGACGCCTCCGCGGCCAACAACTGGCGTCCTGCATCGGTGAGCCGGTAGTACCTCCTGAGACGGGAAGCCACTACCTCCTCTCGGTCCACCTCAACGAGACCCTCTGATGTCAGCCTGTCCAAGGCGCCGTACAGGGTGCCGACCCGCAAAGTCACGGCACCGTTCGACTGCGCCTCAACGTCCTTCAAAACGCCGTACCCGTGCTGCGCGCCGGTCGCTAGCGAGGCCAGGATAAGGAACGACGGCTCTTGCAGCCTGGGTTGTCCCATGGGCGCGAAGATACTCTGGTCAACTGGGTATTGTCACCCTGGCTGGAGGCGCACGACCACGCAGTGGGCGACTCGGGGACGCGGCTTTCCGGCTCGACCGCCACGCGGCCGTGGTCGAGGGGGCAGGTTACGTACTAGTGAGGTTGGCCGGCCTGGTGCACTTCTTCGATCGGCTGCTAACGACCGGTCTCTGGAAGGGACAAGGCCGCGCGCAGCCCTGAGTTGACCGCAGCCATCGCTCCAGGAGTGAGCGCTCCGAGGTCGCGTCGCTCCTTGTCCCGGTAGGGCTCGGTGATGTCATCGCACACGGCCCGCGCTGCGAACACCAAAGAGGGTCCCAGTTCCACGATGCTCGGGATTTGCCGGCAGGGAGGGTCGTCAAGTGCACTGCTCGCGTCGAGGGGCTCACGTCGCAGCGCGGCTGCCACGTCGTCGAGTTGCATGAGGTCAGATGACGAACGTGCGAGGTTCGCGGACCTTGTCGTTGAGCGCCGTGGCGCTACATCAGGAGGAGATCGAAGGCGTCGCTGATGGCGTGCGCGAGGTCGACCTCTTGGTCATCGAACAGGAGACCGATGGTGGCGCCGATGGCCTCCTTTGGAACGGTGGTGATGTTGTCGCAGCTGATGACGCTGAGGTGGTCCAGGCCGTTTCGCGGTCCCACGAGGACTTCGCTGGTGATGCCGCGGATGGTGCTGGTGATGGGTGCGACCGTGACCCAGGTGAGCAGGTGGAGTTTCGAGGCGCGGGTCAGGACCACGGCTGGGCGCATCTTGTCCAGGCGCACTGTCGCGATCGTGCGCATCAGTCGAGCGAGGGGCGGGGAAGATCGAGGATGCCGTCGAAGTCGGGGTAGACGGGTTCGCCGCGACGGGCGAGTTCGATGAGCGTGGTTTCCTCGCCGCGGTAGCGCTGGTCGCGGCGAACGCGGGCGATGGCATGACGCACCGCGTCTGAGCGATTGGCGGCACGTCCTTCGGCGACCTCGACGTCGAGAGCGGCCAGCTCGGCTTCCTCGAGACGAACAGCGATCTGTGTACTCATAAGCCGCAGACTACAGCGGGCGTCAACCAATCGGTATGCAGGATTCACAAGCAGAGTGGGCGGCAGAGAAGAGGTCAGACTATGGACGTGCGAGGTTGCCAAGGGCGGTGCGAATAGCGGAGCTCGACCCTTGTGTCAGTCCAGTTCGAAGGCGAGCCGTAGCGAGGCATTGATCGCTTCGACCTCGTCGCGCGTGATGTGGCCGACCAGCTGACCCAGACGTTCGGGGTCAACGGCGGCGGCTTGCTCGACCAGGACCTGAGCGTGCTCGGATCCGATGCTGATGGTCGGGCGAAAGATGCGAGGAGCTGCCGAGCGTGAGGTCGGCGCGACCAGGACGGTTGAGAGCAGCAGGTCGTCGGCCTGCAGGATGACTGCGTACCGACCGCCCTGTTGCTCGTGGCCCCGGGCGTTTCGAGGCGCCCGCAGACGGTGGATGTCACCGCGCACGAAGTTCGTCCATCTGCTTGAGCACCTGGCGGCTCTCGGCCCGATCGGCGGGATCGGCAGACAGGTCGAGCGACTCGCGACGCATCTGCTCGCGGCGTCGCAGACGAACTGCATCGACCAGAGCCTGACGAATGGCCTCGGAGATGGTGGAGCCGTCAGCGGTCAGCTCTGCGAGGGCCCGATCGGTTCGCTCGTCTGTTCGGAAGTTCACTACCGTCATACGACAATGCTACGTTGAATTGTAAGACGCAACAACTACACGGACTGCTCAGCGGCTGACCAGGCATGCCGACACTGGGTGCGACTTGTCACCCCAGCTCCGCTCGCCTCGCTGGGTCTGTGCTCAGGGTTCCGCGGCTCAACATGTGGGTGCATGCCGGTGGCCGTCGTACTCCACCGACGGTCAGCGGTAGAGAACGGCCGGCATCTGCGGGTCGGGCGCGGCAGCGTCACGCATGGCCTGCAGGACCGGGTCCCCTCCGGCTTTGGCCAGCGCGACCTCTTCCGCGGTGATCAGCAGTGGCCGCTCGAAGCCGCGCTCGTGGGAGTCGGCGAGGCTGGCGGCCACCAGGGCGAACGCGGGGTCGATGCGGGACAGGTCCAGCCAGCCGCGGCGCCGGGTCGGCACCGCGGCGGCGCGCATGCCCGTCGGGTCGTGGCCGGCCAGCGCTCGGCGCAGCGCCGCGCTGCCGAGCAGGGTCACCACGTCGCAGTCACCCATCGGGTGAAGTGGCCGCTGCGGGTGCAGGAGGTGGCGGCTGGCCGCGAGCTCGCCCATCTGCTCCAGGTAGGCCACGCAGCCCGGCCACCAGATGGTGGGGTCGTGGCCGCAGGCCTGGAGCAGGCCGGCGCCCAGGACCACGACCTCGTCGGGGTCGTCTGCGACTCCCAGCAGGCCCACACCGAGCTCCAGGGCGCCGCCCGGCACCCGGGCCTGCGTCCACGTTGCGCCGGGGTGGACCGCGTGGCCCTGTGGCAGCCCCACCGGCCGCGCGCGCGCTGCCAGGTCGGCGGGGGAGCGCCAGGCCACGTTCTGGACAGCCCTCAGCCAGGTCGACAGCACCCCCCTGGTGCTGGGCGCCTGTAGGTCGTGGCCGGCCAGCGCCTCCTCAACGGCCTGCCAGGGCAGGAGTCGGCCGCTGGCGACCATCACACCGTCATCGACCGGTACCAGGTCCAGGTCCTGCAGGACCGACACGGCGAAGACCAGCTGGCGCAGGGCAGTGCGGTCTGCAACGGTGCCGCCGTCGCGGGACTGACCGCTCGGCCCCGGACCTGGGGCGCTCCCCGACGACATGCTGTGACCGTAGCGGCAGTGATCACCACACACAGCCACCGGCGGGGTGAGCAGCGACTACGCAGCGTGATCGGTTGGAAACCGTGCGCCGGCGCGGCGGGTGCGTCACGCTTGGGTCATGAATGGGGGGGATTCGGTCACCGAGTACGACGGCGCCTACGCCGGGCCTGGGGCCTGGCCTTACGGCGGGCCGGCGGGCGCTGGTGGGCCGCTGCCGCCGGGTCCGGCCGGCGGCCTCGCCCGGGCTGGGCGCCGGCCGCCGCATCGGCGCCGCCGGGCACTGGTGGCCGTGGCCGCTGCCTTGGTGGTGGTGGTTGTCGGCACTGCGGTCGGCGTGGCCCACGGCGGTCGTTCGGCGGCCGCTGGCACGGCAGTGCCCACCCCGGGCTCGGCCGCCAGTTCCTCCGCGGGCGAATCCGCGGCGGCCGCGGACCTGGCGGCGGAGGATGCGGCCGCCTGGGCGATCTTGGAC
>Ga0075030_100005958_pt1 | contig 10969 bp, 12 predicted proteins | sample LitLauG_LLR_2012_FD_71393 | JGI IMG/M metagenome (GOLD analysis project Ga0075030, IMG submission 71393) | Freshwater sediment microbial communities from Pennsylvania, USA - Little Laurel Run_MetaG_LLR_2012 | ecosystem: Environmental > Aquatic > Freshwater > Creek > Sediment | place: USA...
GCTCGGAGCTGGCCTGGCTCCAGGAGCTCGGCGCCGCGCCGGGACGGCTTTGCGGGGTCGACCTTCTACCCGATCGCGTCGCCCACGCCCGCCGCTCGTACCCCGAGATCGAGTTCCGCGAGGGAAACGCCGAGAGCCTCGACTTTGCGGACTCGAGCTTCGACCTTGTGCTCGCCCTGACAGTGTTCAGCTCCATCTTCGAAGAGTCGATGGCGCGCCACGTGGCCGCGGAGATAGTGCGCGTCTTGAAACCGGGGGGCGGTCTTCTCTGGTACGACGTGCGCTACGACAGCCTGTCGAACCCCAACGTGCACGCGGTGACCCGGCAGCGCATCCGCTCTCTGTTCGGCGACCTCAGCGGGGACCTGCCGTCGATCACCCTGGCGCCGCCCCTGGCCCGGCGCCTGGGCCCGTTGACGGCAGCCGCCTATCCGGCCCTTGCCCTGGTCGCGCCGCTGAGGAGCCATCTCTTCGGCCTGCTCAAGAAGCCGGGCGGACCGAACTGATGCGCAAGGACTTCCTCCCCTTCTCGCCGCCGATGATCGGCGACGCCGAGATCGAAGAGGTCGTGCAGACCCTGCGCGAAGGATGGATCACGACCGGGCCGCGCGCGCAGCGATTCGAAAACGACTTCAGCCGCTACACCGGTGCCAAGGCGGCCCTGGCCGTCAACTCCGCGACATCGGCGATGCATCTTGCGCTGGCCGTGCTCGGCATCGGCGAGGGCGACGCCGTCGTCACCACCACCATGACGTTCGCCTCGACGATCCATGTCATCGAGCACCAGCGCGCCCGTCCCGTGCTTGTCGACGTCGAACCCGACACTCTCAACATCGATCCGGCTCAGGTCGAGGCGGCCGTGCGCAGCACCCGCGGGGTAAAGGCCATCCTGCCGGTTCACCTGTACGGTCATCCGGCCGAGATGGACGTGATATACGCAATCGCCAAGGAGCACGGCCTGGCCGTGATCGAGGATGCCGCCCATTCGCTGGCCGCGCGCTATCGGGGGCGGATGATCGGCACGCCGCCGCCGAACTTCGACGGGCCGGACCTCGTCGCCTTCTCCTTCTACGCGACCAAGAACCTGACCACAGGCGAGGGCGGCATGCTCACCGGGAAGCCGGACCTCATCGAGTCGGCGAGGATCTGGAGCCTTCATGGGATGAGCCGCGACGCTCACAAGCGCTACTCGCAGGCGGGCTCGTGGAGATACGACGTGACCCTTCCCGGGTTCAAGTACAACATGCCCGACATCCTGGCCGCGATCGGTCTCCGCCAGCTGGAGAGGCTGGACGCGATGCAGCGCCGGAGGGCGGCGATCGCCGATCAGTACACCGAGGCGCTCGCCGGCCTGCCCGAGCTCGAGCTGCCGGCTGTTCGACAGGGGATCGAACACGCCTGGCACATATATCCGCTGCGGCTCCGGCTGGAACGTCTTGCGATCGATCGTGGCGGCTTCATCGAGGAGCTCAGGAAACGCAACATCGGCGCGAGCGTCCATTTCATCCCCATCCACCAGCACACCTACTACCGCGAGCGGTATGGTCTGCGACCCGAGCAGTTCCCGGTGGCCGAGCGAGAGTTCGATCGCATCCTCTCCCTGCCGTTGAGCCCTGCTCACAACGACCGGGACATCTCCGACGTGATCACGGCGGTGACCGAGATCGTCAGCGAACGGCGCGCGTAGACCCGGATACCAGCCGCCGGCCGACGAGCGCAGCCGTGCGGAGCAGGATCTTGAGGTCGCTTCCGATGCTCGCACCGTCGAGGTAGTCCAGCTCGAGCGCGAGCTTCTGCGGCATCACATCGGCAAGGTACCGCTCCTCGGGGTTGGCGCCCTTCAAGCGCTCCTCCTCGTCGGAGAAGGCAAGCGCTGCAGGTCCCGTCATGCCGGGTCGCACTGAAAGCAGCCGGCGCTGCTCGGCCGTGTACCGGCGCACGTAGTCGGGGTGCTCGGGTCTCGGCCCCACAAGGCTCATCTCGCCCTTCACGACGTTCCACAGCTGAGGCAGCTCGTCGATCTTGGTCCGCCGCAGGAAGCGGCCAACCCCGGTCACCCTCGTGTCGTCTCCGGCGGTGATGGCGGGGCCGGATTGGGCAGCTCCGACCGTCATCGAGCGGAGCTTGTGAATTCGGAACTCCGTCGCACCGAGGCCGACGCGAGGCCCGCTGTAGATGGCCGGTCCGGAGGAGCTCAGACGAACGGCGATCGCAGCCGCGAGCACGATCGGCGAGGTGAGGATCAGCGCGGCCAGGCCGGCCGTGAGGTCAAACGCGCGCTTCATCGCGTGGACGCGCCGCCTCCGCCAGCAGGTCCCTCAGCCTGAGTGCGATCTTCGCGCGATTGAAGTGCTCCACCACGTGTGCCCGCCCATTGCGGCCCATCTCTCGCGCTCGTCCGGGGTCAGCGGCGAGAGCGGCCACCGCCTGCTGAAGGGCGACCGCATCGCCGGGCGCCGCCACCAGGCCACAGTCCGCCTGCTCGATCAGCTCGGCCGCCTCACCCCAAAGGGAGCCGATGATGGGCTGGGCGACCGCCATCGACTCGAACATCTTCGAAGGCAGGGCTGCCTTGAACACGTCGAGCGGCTTGAGCGTGATGATCGCGGCGTAGGCCAGGTTCAGGAACGAGGGCATCGACTCCTTCCGCTGGTTCGGCAGGAATCGGACGTTGGCCAGCCCCTCGCGCTCGGCCCTGGCCACCAGGGCGGCCTTGTCGGCGCCTTCGCCGGCCAGCACATAAAGAATGTCGGGGTCATTGGTGATCCTGGCGGCGTCGAGGATCACGCCGAGCCCCTGTGAGAGCCCGTGGGTCCCGGCGTAAAGGAAGACCTTGCGCCCTTCCAGACCCAACCGCCGCGCCAGATCCATGTCCGGAGCTTGTGGCCCGTACACGTCGACGTCGACTCCGTTGGTCAGCAGCACGACCTTTCCGGGCGGGCTGACCCGCCCCGAGAGCCGGGCGTGCATTCCTCTGGTGGGCACCGTGACTCGCGCCGCCTTGCGGTACAGGCGCCGCTCGAGCGCCTCCGCGAGCCGTATGGCAAGCGGGTTTCGAAGCACGCCCAGCTCGACTGCCGACTGCGGCCAGATGTCGCTGACGTTAAAGACGTACGGCGCCCGCTTCAGCCACGAGAACATCAGCGTTGAGAGGCCGATCAACAGCGGCGGCGACTGAACGAACATCACGTCGACCCTGCCCACCTTGCGCAGGGCGGTGAGGCTCGTCGCCACGAATGAGAGGTGATTCACGATGCGTTTGAAGAAACCCTCGTTCGGAGTGGCGTACACCCACCGCCTCACCACAGTCACCTCGCCGACATGCTCCACCATCGAAAAACGTCCGCGGTAGCCCTCCTGGACCACGCCGGTGGGGTAGTTCGGGAACGCGGTGAGCACCGTCACACTGTCGCCGCCGCGGGCGAGCTGCTGCGCCAGCTCGTACATCCTGATCTGGGGCGCGCCGATCTCCGGTGGAAAGTAGTGGCTCAGGAACAGGATCCTCAGGCCTTCCCGCCTCGCGGCCATCACGTGCCGTCTTCGGCGACGGCCTGTTGAAGCAAGTGCTCCTGGTCGGCACGCTGCTCACGGCCGAACCACCTGAAGAAGACTGAAAGGGCCGCGGCGGCGAGCATCACCTTGCCGAGAATCATCAAGACCGCGCCCGCGATGGTCTGATCGATCAGCGGCGTGTAGCCGGCGATCAACCTCGGTGCGTGCGTGTAGAACTCATAGAACGGCACCCGGGAGAAGATCAGTGCCAGGGCCACGCCGTCCTGGGGCAGGGTCGCGATCAGCATGTAGACGAGCCTTTGTGCAGGCGACATCTGCCAGCTCGAGCTCGCCGAGGTCGCGTCGAAGATGGGCCAGTAGAGGACCAGGCCTGATGCGATGAACATCACGTGCTCCAGGACGTGGAGCCAACCGACATAGAGGGTCGCGTCGTAGAGCGCGGGGAGGTGCCAGACGACCATCACCAGACCTGCGATCACCTGAGCCGGCACGGGGTCCGTGATGATCCTGAGGAAACGCACCTGCATCACCCGCCGTGCCATGCCTGGAGAAAGTCCGAGGATCATCAGCGGCGGAGCGACGAAGCCGAGGAGCACGTGCTGAAACATGTGGACCGTGTCGAGGTAGTAGTCGCTGATGGTGTCGAGGGGCGTCTCGAGCGCCAGCCAGAGCACGAGCAGGCCCATCCCGAAATAAAGCGAGTGGACGCGGCGGGCGTCGGTCACCGAACCCGCGAGCCAGGCGTGGCCGAGGTACAGCGCGACCAGGCCGAGATATACCGTCGGGTCCACCGGCCAGGTGATCATGCCGAGGGCAGCTTAAGGCCCTGCCGGGCCTGGTTCCCGAGCTGCAAAGCCGGGTCTCAGCGGCGGCCGGCAGCGATCAGAAAGATCGTGAGGACAAGGACGTGGGCCGCCGTGCACCATAGGCAGACGGCGCCAAGCTGGACGATCTCGATGAAGACGAGGTACAGGACCGTGATCATGCCGACCACGGACCAAGCGAGCTGGGGCCGCGGCAGGCGGAGCGACCAGAGGACCGCGCTGACAGCGAACCACGCTATGCCCGCCACCGAGGTTGGAACGCTTGTGCCGGCGATGAGGGCATACCCGCTGGAGAGCACGACCTCGCAGTTGATGGTCCCGGCCACCGGACAGGCCGGAGCAAAGCCCGCGACGTGGACCGCGGTCAAGTAGACCGACACGGCGACGCCCGCCACGCTGGCTCCGACCGCGAGGGCCTGCAGCTTCGACCAAGCCACGACTGCTAGCCGAGCTTCTTCTCGAGCGCCTGGATGGTGGCGGACGAACACACCGAAGTCGGTTGATCTCCGGTCAGCTTGCAAACCGCGGCGGTGACCAGATTGGCCGATCCCAGAATGGCCTTGGCCTGTGGCGAGGACGGCTGCTGCACGGCCGCAGCCACCTGCTGCCAGCTCATGCCGGCCAGGACGTCGGGCAGGTACGTCGATCCGGCAAAGACGTAGTGATTGCCGAAGTCGACGAACGGGATGCTGCCGCCCCTGTCATAGGCGTTGACCAGAGCCTGATCGGCCGCGGTCGGGGACTCGAGAGCGTTCTGGTTGCGATCGGTGGTCTCCACCGAGCGAAAGTCGATGTACTGGCTCGTGTACGAGGCCCCGTGAAAGGTGAATGTGGGGGTGTTCGGATACACGTCCGTGGACGAAGAGCTCGTCGTTTGCAGCCCGGAGAACGTTCCGAAACGCGAGAGCGCGATGATCATGGCCCAGCGCTCCGCGGCGCAGTACGGGCAGTACTCGGCGCCCATGTAGAAGACCTCGGGTTTACCGGTCGGCCCGTTGAGAGCCTGGCCGGAGACTGGCACGATCAACTGCTTGGCGGATCCCTGGCCGATGCCGTCCAGCTCGGAGGTCGGGAGGCCGGTGATCGAGTCGACGACCGCCTGCGCGGCGGTGGCTTTGAGAGGGTTCGGGGGGGGCGGAGTCGTGTAGTAGCGGTAGATCAGGAACCCTGCCACCACCACGGCGAGACCGGCCGCGAGCGCTGCCGGCTGGGCCCAGGCCGGCGTGGTTGAAACGGGCTTGCGCATCGGGCGGGGGCGCTTGGCTGCCATCAGGCCTCCCTCGTGATCGGCTGGGCGAGGATCCACAGGCTCGTCATCGTGTACATCACCATCAGCAACAGCATCGGGTATTGGCTGAGCAGAGCGCGCTGAGCCGTTCGGAACCGCTCGCCTGCCCTGAGATGCGAGAGGTAGACGGCGACCACGTGACCGAGGACGATCAGAATCACCTGCGCGTACCAGACGGTTGATGCTTGGGCCAGCGCGAAGCTGGGTTTGAAGCCGGCGAGGGCCGGCCATAGATTCCAACCCTTCGCTAGCGGGTCGTTGAGGAGCGGGATCAAGCCCTGCGACTGAACCATCACATAGCTGTAGTTGTGCGCGGCGTTGTAGACGAGGGCGATCGGAACCAGCGTGAGCGAGAAGGCGGAGATCGTCGCTTTGAGGTCCACCTTGCGCTTGCCCAGGAATATGACCATCTCCATGAACGCGACGAAGACCAGCAAAAAGGCGATCGTCAGCAGGAGCAGGCCGAGTGTGCGGACGAAGAACGAGCCGAAGGCACCCATCGGGAGCCAGATCGGATCGAGCGCCACGGTGAAGTCCTGCCAGGTCGGCGTCGCCAGGATTCCATCGAACGCAAGCGTGCTGAGCATCAGGATGACGAACACGACCCTGTCCCAGCCGGTGGGCCCGGGTTTGAGCAGGCCGACGCCCCACGGCCGGACGTAGACGGCGCTGACACGGCCGGCGTCGTCGCGCTCCGCCTCGACCGGCGCGAACCGGCCTACGATGCCGAACAGCACGGTGAACGCCTCACCGTGCTCCAGCCACTCGTCGCGACCGAAGAGCGCCATGCCGGCGAGGGTGATCACCGAGTAGGCGACGGCCGCCTCGGCCAGAAACGAGGGATGGTTGGCCATGCCGCTGGTTAGCTCGAGGCAGGCGAACGCGAGGTAGGCCGCCGCCGCCGGCCAGACACCCACCCCGGGCAGCTTCAGCGGTGGCGTGAACCTGACGACTCTCGCCGCCAGGTCGAAAAGCGCCGCCCAGGGGTTGAGCAGGTACCACAGGTTTCCGACCAGCCCGGACAGGATCACCGTCCCCGCCCAGAAGTAGATCCAGGTGATGTACTCGGCCGGGTTGTAGACCGGATTTGACGATCCGAAGAATCCCGTAACGACCACCGCCAGCAGGGCGAGGGCGCCGAGAGTACCGCCGGCGGCGCGAGGCGCCGCCGAGCGTGCGATGGGGAGAAGCCAGGGCACCGCCCGCCGCGGATACTCGAGCGCTTTGGCGCCGACCTGGTCCCCCGAGAACAGCACGACGAGGACGAAGGAGATGACCACGACGCCCGCCGCCGCATAGAGATAAAGGGCGAGTCCGATGGGCAGGTCGTAACGCTGCCCGAAACCGTGAAGTGCGATCGAGGCAGCCGGGATCATGGATTCACCGTCAGGTTGCCGAGCGAATGGCTGGTGCTCTCCCACTCGATGTCACAACCGCAGGTCTTGTCGGCCTTGAACGTGTGGCTGACCGTCTGCCCCGCGACGGTGTTGAAAGCGATGTCGTAGACGTGGAGATGAACCTCTCCGGTCGTGTCGCTCGCGATGTTGATGGTGAGGGTGTCGCCCACGTGGGCCGACAGGGAGCTCGGCCTCATCGACGTTGCCCCGGTGACAGCAAGGTTGAAGGTGAGGTTCTGGGGCTGGTGATGGCCCGTGGCGAAGATTAGCGCTCCGCCCGCGGCGGCGAACAGCAGCAGCACGGCCGCGACTACCAGGATTCGATTACGGCTCATCTAACTTGTCCTCACAATTGGCGCGCATTGGCGCGCGCGTCTGCCGTTCAGTAAGTAGCTGAAGGCCAGACAGAGGGCGGGCCTCGCTTGCTCAGCGCGCGCCCGGCCACAGATGAGAGCAGGCCGGTTTCGCCCGACAGATTCGGCACCATGACGGCAGCCGGCACGACCTGTGGGCCCAGTTCGACCAATTCGAGTGCGATCCGGATCTCCTGGACGGCCGATTCCAGCTCGGCCACGAGCCACCGCAGGACCAGGGCCGAGATCGCCGCGACTGGAAGCTGGCCGAGCGTGCCCCACAGCAGCAGCACCGCCACCGAGGCGGCGGGTGCGCCCGCGACTGCAGCCTCGGCCGTCTCCTGTATCGAGAAACCAATCAGCTGGATGGTGAACAGGGCAGCCAGGAGCGAGAGGTAAGAGGCTGCGGCCGGCAGCGGTGTCACGCGCCGGCGACCGGCGATGCGCGCCAGGCCGATGACAAACAGGCCTCCGAGGATCAGGACGGCGGCGACCCCAAGCCCGGTCTTGGCGACCAGCGGGAGGTAGGCATGCGCCCCCGAGCTCTGGATCTGAGGCGCTGCGGCGCCAAATCTGACCTCATAGGCGAGCAGATGCCCCGCCTGCGAGCCCAGGAGGGCCAGACCCAGCACGAAGATCGGCATCCGCCGCGAGCTCACGGCCTCGATAATAGCGGTGCCTGATTTGATGATTCGTTAACTCTCGGAGGTTTTGGGATGAAGAAGGTTCTGGCAATGGTGGCGGCGCTCGTGGTGAGTGCCTGCGGTAGCACCAGCACGGCCACCAGCACGACGCCGAGCCCCAGCGGCCCGAGCACTGTCGCGAGCATCGCGAGCGAGATCCCGGCCAACATCAAGTCGCTGGCGCCCTTCCAGATCGCCACCGACGCCACCTACGCGCCAAACGAGTTCATCAACCCCGACAACGGTGCCATCTCGGGATGGGACGTCGACCTGGGCGCGAGCCTATGTGCGGTCATGGGCGTCGTGTGCACGTTCAACAACGTGACCTTCGACGACATCATCGCCCAGCTCAAGGCCAGCACCCCGAGTGAGATCGCGGGACAGGACAAGCCGCGCTACCTGCTCAGCATCTCGAGCTGGACTCCGACCGCGAAGCGCGAGGCGGGCGGCATCGACTTCATCACCTACTACAAGGCCGGCGAAGCCTGGATCGTCAAGGCAAGCGGCGGCGCGTCGATCAGCTCGGCGGCCGACATGTGCGGTCACACGGTTGCCGTCGAGTCCGGCACGACCGAGGAGAGCGACGCCTGGGGCTACATGGGCAAGTCGGTCGGCGGAACACCGATCTCCGGAGACAAGGACAACTGCACCGCCGCGGGCAAGACGGACATCACCGTGTCCAGCTTCTCGCTGCAGACAGACGCCAACAGCGCCCTCATCTCGGGGCGGGCCGACTTCGGCTGGCTCGACCAGCCGGTCGCCGACTACCAGGTCAAGCAGTCCAACGGCCAGCTGAAGATCGGCGGCACGCCGTGCAGCGTGTCCCCGTACGGAATCGCGCTGGTCCAGGGCAGCCCTCTCGAGAAGCCGATCACCGACGCCTTGAAGTACCTCATGGACAACGGCTTCTACACCAGCACCCTCAACAACTGGGGCGTGGCCGACGGCGCGATCACCAGCTCCGACGTGGCGCTCAACAACAACAACTCGATCGGCGCCACCTGCGTGCCGTCGTACTGAGAGACAGCCAAGAATTGAAGTGACCGAGATCGCCTCTGGCGCACCGGCCCAGGATTCCGGGACTGGACGGCGGCCGGAGGCGATCAAGGCGATCCCGGTCCGGCACCCGTGGCGATGGGCCTCCGCCGTGCTTGTTTTGGCCTTCGCAGCGGACGTCGTATACACGATCGCGTCCGCCCCCCACCTCAAATGGAGCGTGGTCGGCGACTACATGTTCCAGAGGCTCATCCGCGAGGGAGCGCTGCTGACCATCGAGCTGACAGTGATCGCGATGGCGATCGGCATCGCGCTGGGAATCATGCTGGCGGTAATGCGCCTCTCGCCCAACCCGGTCGTGTCCTGGGTGAGCTGGTTCTACATCTGGTTCTTCCGCGGCACCCCGGTGCTGGTCCAGATCTTCTTCTGGTTCAACCTCGCCATCATTCTTCCCCAGCTCGGTATCGGGATCCCCGGCACGAAGATCGGCTGGTTCGAGAGCACCAACACCCTGATCCCGCCGGTGATGGCTGCCATCCTGGGCCTGGGGCTGAACGAGGCCGCCTACATGGCTGAGATCGTGCGCGCCGGCATCATCTCGGTCGACCTTGGGCAAAGCGAGGCCGCCCAGGCACTGGGGATGAATCGCCTGCTGGTGATGCGCCGAATAGTGCTGCCGCAGGCGATGCGCGTGATCCTGCCCCCCACCGGCAACGAGACGATCTCGATGCTCAAGACCACCTCCCTGGCCTTCGTCGCCAGCGTGCCCGAGCTCTACACGCGCGCCAGCCAGATCTCGAATGCAACTTTCTACGTGATCGAGCTCCTGATCGTGATCAGCATCTGGTATCTGGCCATGACGTCTGTCGCGTCGGTCGGCCAGGCGTACCTGGAGCGCAGGTTCGGCCGCGGCGTCCATACCGTGACGCCGCGCGGACCGTGGGAGAGGCTGACCGGATCGTTCTTCGGGTCGGGAGTACCACCGCAGCTACCTTTGACGCAACGGTCGCCGGACAAGGTCATCTGATGGCCGCTCACATGGTCCAGGCGGAGGCCGTGCACAAGAGCTTCGGCCGGCTCGAGGTGCTCCGAGGCATCGATCTGTCAGTCGATCCGGGTGAGGTCATGTGCGTGATCGGGCCTTCCGGATCCGGTAAGAGCACCTTCCTCCGCTGCATCAACCACCTGGAGAAGATCGACGCCGGCCGGCTGTCCGTCGATGGAGAGCTGGTGGGATACCGCCAGAAGGGCGACAGGCTCTTCGAGCTCCCCGACCGCGAGGTCTGCCACAAGCGCTCGGAGATCGGGATGGTCTTCCAGCGGTTCAACCTGTTCCCGCACATGACCGCGCTCGAGAACCTCATCGAGGCCCCGATGCGGGTCAAAAAGCAGAACCGCGCCACGGCTGAGGCCGCGGCCCGGGCGCTGCTGGAGCGCGTCGGGCTCGCCGACAAGATGTCCGTCTACCCCAATCAGCTTTCGGGCGGGCAGCAGCAGCGGGTGGCCATAGCGCGCGCGCTGGCCATGCAGCCCAAGCTCATGCTGTTCGACGAACCGACCTCCGCCCTCGATCCCGAGCTCGTGGGCGAGGTGCTCGATGTGATGCGCGGGCTGGCCGAGGACGGCATGACGATGGTCGTCGTCACCCACGAGATGGGCTTTGCGCGAGAGGTCGGAGACAGCCTCGTGTTCATGGACAGGGGCGTGATCGTCGAGTCCGGCCATCCCAAAGAGGTGCTCGCCAATCCCAGGCAGGACCGCACAAAGGCATTCCTCGCCAGCGTCCTCTAGGCGGTACGGAACTCCTTCCAGTCGGCTCGCAGACGCCTCGCCATCCGGGTCGCCGCGTCGCGCAGCCAGGCCTGCTTGCGTCGCTTCAGGTCGGCGAGGATGGCCCGCCCCGCGCCTTTGGTGC
>Ga0075030_100005959_pt1 | contig 10968 bp, 4 predicted proteins | sample LitLauG_LLR_2012_FD_71393 | JGI IMG/M metagenome (GOLD analysis project Ga0075030, IMG submission 71393) | Freshwater sediment microbial communities from Pennsylvania, USA - Little Laurel Run_MetaG_LLR_2012 | ecosystem: Environmental > Aquatic > Freshwater > Creek > Sediment | place: USA...
TTGGATGCAGGCGCGTAGTATCGGCCCAAACTGCGGCGGTTCTGACAATTTCGCTACAAGCGCGCATCTCATGCCGTCTGCATTGGTCGCGCTGGCGACAGCAGCTCCCCGAAAATGCGATGCGCCATGTCGACCCACCCCGTCGAGAATCCTCTCCCAGATGGATGGCTTATCCTCACTGGTCCTTCATCTCGGTAGGCGTCTGCGTTGTCTTGCTCGCTGTGCTCCTATCAACATTCAGTGCCAAGCTTCGCGCGCTCGACGTATTCTCCGCTTTCTTGCTTTTCGGGGCCGCCGTTCTTTCTGTTCTGATTGTCCTTTACACCAGATCTTTGCGGCGCGCGCAAGGAGTACAGCTCGACACCGAAGAGCGGCTCCAGCAGATGGCAGACAACATTCAGGAAATTTTCTGGATGATTGACACGGAAACCAAAAAGGCCCTTTACGTCACCGAAGCTTATGAGACGATCACCGGACGTTCGTGCCAAAGTCTGCTAGAGAATCCGTCTTCGTACGAAGAACTCATCCATCCCGAAGACCGCGTTCATGTGTTGGCAAAGCTTGGAGAAGCTACGCAGACAGGGCACTTCGATGAACGATTTCGGATCCTGCGCCCCCGCGGCGAAGTGCGTTGGGTTACGGTACATGGATTTCCGGTACGGGATGCTGCCGGCAAAATCCACCGTCTTGTCGGCACCGCTCGGGATATCACTGCGCAGAAGGAAGCGGAGGATAAGGTTGCCGAGCACTTGGCCGAAGCCGAGTCCGCAAGGGCAGAATCCGATGCTCTAAACAAGGCTACTCTGGCGCTAACCGCAGATCTTCGGATGGACTTTGTCCTGGACAGGCTGCTTGAGTCCTTGTTGGAACTGGTTCCATGCGAATGTGCACGTGTGCTGCTCCTGGAGGGCGACACCCAGCTTCTTGTGGCACGAGAAAAATTGCGCCACGAGGTCCCCAAGGAGACTCCGGATTATCCACTGACTCTTGACGCAGCAGACTCCCCGTTCCTGTTGCGAATATTGACGGCCCAGAACAGCGTCTTGCTTGCCGACACCAGAGACGAAAAAGAATGGCCCAGCTTCAAGGGCCATACCAATATTCGATCATGGCTTTGCGTTCCGTTGGTTGCGTCTCAGCAGACCTTGGGACTTCTTTCAGTGGGCCACACCCAACCAAACACTTTCGCTCAGGACCACCTCCGGCGGACGCAATTATTGGCGATACCTGCCGCCGCAGCGATCCAGAATTCTCGTCTCTACGAGCGTGCTGAGATCTTTGGGTCCGAACTTCAGCGACGTCTGACGGATCTTCGCCAAACAGAGAAAGCGCTGGAACAGTCAGAAGAGGGACGCAAGGTATCCGACGACAAATTTCAAAAGGTTTTCCGTTCCAGCCCGATTCCGTTTTCCATCACGACAGTCAATGAAGGTCGATTCGTAGATGTGAATGCCGCATTCGAGCAACGATACGGCTACTCCCGTGTCGAAGTGATCGGTCGTACAGTCGGCGAACTTGGGATTTGGGAAGACCCAAAGGATCGTGCCTTGATGATCGCGCAACTGCAGCAACGGGGGCCGATTCGGAACGTCATCACCCGCCTCCGGACCAAGTCTGGCGAAGTTAAGACCACGGCATATTCCGCAGACAAGATCCAATTCGATGGCCAGTCCTGCATTCTTGCCGTTTCAGAAGATCTTCCGGACGGCGACAAATCCTTGAATAACTGACCGTTCCGAATGACCGGTCCTTTGACACGAACCTTTAAGATCCAGCCCCCTCCGACTTTTCTGTCCCGAATCCGGGCCACCAAACAGAAAAGCAATCGCGGACGGACGGAAATCAATCACAATGTCCACAGCCTCGCACGACGACGCGCGAAGGCGTTAACCACCTGGGGTTTTGAGCAATGTTCCCCAACCTCGAAGTCCGCCACCTGCACGCCGTCATCGTCTTGGCCGAAGAGCGCAACTTCACGCGGGCCGCAGACAGATTGCACATCACCCAGCCGGCCCTCACCAAACAGATTGCCGACCTCGAAGGTGAGCACCAATTCCACCTGTTCACTCGCGATAAGCGACGGGTTGTGGAACTCACGGATGCAGGCCGTGTCTTCGTCGAACAGGCTCGCTTGGCGCTCTTTCATACGGAACGGGCTGTGCATCTTGCTCATGCCGCACACCAAGGGTCCGATAGCATTTTGACGATTGGGCATTCACCCTATGCCGATCATGCGTGGATTGCCGCGATGCTGGCAATCCGGCTTCCTTTATATCCGACGCTCCGAATCCGACTAATGACTCAGTTCGCAATGGAATCCCTCCGGGGCGTCCTTGTAGGCGAACTGAACCTCGCACTCATGACGGCGCCGCCCCAGGACGGTCAGATCACGGCCGTACCATTCGCTCGGGCTCCGCTCTACGCTGTTCTACTCGAAACCCATCCGGCTGCTCGCAAAGAATGCTTGTCTCTCCAGGATCTGGCAAAAGACGAGTGGATTCTGTTTGCGAAACGGGTTCATCCACTTGTGCATGACGCGATCATGGATACAGCACGACGTGAGTCAATTACCCCGAGACACGCTCACGATATCATCACGGTACAGCAGGCGGTCGAACTCGTATCGGAGCATGTAGGCGTCGCGATCCTCACGAAACCTACGGCGCGAAACCTCCATGCTGACGGTGTAGTAGTAAAGCCGCTCTCCGATACGTCATTGTGGTTCGAAACATCTGTGATCATGAGAGCCGCCGACGATTCTCGGCTGGTCAACGAATTCGTCCGATCGTTCCTCCGCAAATATGCGCCCCAGCGCCTCCAACCAAAGCAGATGGAATTGGGGCTGTCCGCCTAGTGCGAATTCTTCTCGGTCTGCGGACAACAGGGCACCGCTGAACAGGCTCTGAGCAATTTTGGCACCCGAATCCTCCATCGGGACGTGACAAGGAGAGCGTGCCTCCCCTGCGGAAACCGAGCGTACTGATTCAGCTCATACGTTTCTCGGAATCTGTGATGACTCGGCCGAATACGAATCGATCGGAACGTTGATGCTCAGGACGACCGAGACTGGCAGGGGTCGGCAAACAGTTCATAGCGAACCGGGTTCTTAGGCCCCCGACGTGGATTTCTCGAAACTCGGCCTTCAAACAGAAGACGGTGTTAGAGTATTGACCCAAAGAGTTGTTCTGGGCGAAGAGTAAGGGCTGATGAACAACTTTCCGAGTGGCAAAGTGATGTCTAGACCAATGGAATATCCTCAGCTGTGGTTCACGTACGGTCCTAAGACAACGACCGATTGTGTCGTCCGTGACCTCATTGAAGCGGGTGCAACAGGCGCCAGATTTACATTCTCCTTTGGCACCAGCGAACTCCAAGTGGAAAGGGCGCGCCAGGTTCGAAGGATCGCCGATGAGATCGGAACGAAACTCTTCTTGGTTGCAGATCTTCAGGGTGAGAAGTGTCGCCTCTGCAAGATTGACAACGTCGACGAGATTCGTGTCAGGAAGGAACAGCAATTGGTCCTGACTAGCGGCGCGGCGGACCTGTCGGGAGAGCGGCTGGTCGTTTCGGTTCAGGGCGGTTCTCTAATGCACGATGTGAAGGCCAACGACGTTCTCGTGGAGGGAGACGGTGGAATGCTGCTGCGGATTGTTCGCATAGAGAAGGACGGGGTTGCCTGTCAGCCTCTTTGGGACGGGGTCATTCACCCAGGGAGGGGCTTAGTTCTTCGCTCAGCGCAGTTCCGCCCACAAGCCGTTACGGAGAAAGATGTTCGTGATTTGGCCTCCATCTGTTCTTCCAACGCATTTGATGCTGTGGCAGTTTCCTTTGTCAGTGGGCCGAGTGACATTAACAAGGTGAGGCAGCTGTTGAGCAAGTCCTCTTTGGAGGTAATCGCGAAAATTGAGACCGGGCCGGGTTTGAGTGAGATCAACGACATTGCTGCGATTGCTGATGGTTTGCTTGCGGCTCGGGGGGATTTGGCTCTTAGTATGCCTTGGGAAGATCTTTTTTCAGCGGTCGAGACGATTTCTGCTGCTGCCTCGCGCCATGGACGACCCTGGATACTCGCAACTCAGTTGGTTGAGGGGTTAGAGAGGTTCGCGTTTCCGACACGCGCTGAAATATGCGACCTTGCACATTGGACTAAAGTGGGCGCGTTCGGCGCGATGCTTTCATACGAAACGGCATTTGGCCCCCGCCCGGTCGAGGCGGTAGCGTGCGTACGAAGAGTAATGCAGAGATATCGCGACTGCAATAGAATTGAGCAGTCCAAAGAGGCTTGAATATGCGGTGTCCTTTTTGTGAGCCTGGACCGGATGACGTGATCGTCGCGGAGAACTCTGACGCGCGCGCATTGTGCGATGCACGGCCTCTCTGCGAGGGGCATGTGTTAGTAGTGCCAAAGGTGCATTCACCGTCCATGCTGGATCTCGATGCACGAACCTACAGCAGCGTCAGGGAACTACAGGCAGAGGTTGCAGAGAGAGTGCGTTGTATGTTCGGAAGGGTTGGGTCATATGAGCACGGTCGATCTCCGATGTGCAGATTTCACGCCGCAGATGCTGCTTTCTTGCATGCTCATGTCCACGTTCTCCCAAGATCCGAAAACATGCTCAGTAACATTGCGGGCTCCGGCATCTGGACTCGTGCTCCTAAGAAAGATGAACTGGGCCTCGGGCAGCGTTATTTGTACCAGGAGCGCAGTGATCCGCCGATCGAACAGTGGGTTGTAGCCCGTGGCTCTGTTCCCAGACATTTCGTCCGGTCGGTCCTCCAGGAAGCCTTTGTGCGCACTGGGGAGACATACTTGCCCTTGGCGGCTGATCCTTCCCTACATGAACAGGCGGTGGAAATGACCGCCGCCTTGTTTTCAGGAACTGCTCGGCCTAGCGATGGCGGGGTTGTGGAAGTCGACCGGAGTCGGATACGAGTATCGACACTCGTTGAAACTCAGAACAGAAGTCGGAACCTGCTCAGTGGGGTTAGCGTCGGAAGCCGTGATCATTTGATGGCTGGAACTGCTTTGACCAAGGCGCGAGAACCAGAGGAGCCGGCGATGGTAAAGACAGGCAGAGCTTGTGTTCGGCGTCTTGAGTTGACTGGTCACAATACTCTTTTTCAACAACGGATCGTCACGATCGATGGCTTGCCTGGAACTGGTAAGAGTTTTCTGGCTGCGAGCCTGAGAAGCATCTTTGAGTGCGACGTACTTGAAATTGGCCCTCTCTTTCGGCTCATCGCATGGAACACCCGCTTCCGCCATCTTTGGAATCAGCGGTTAGCTCTCGACTGGGTTGTGAAACAGATAGAACGAGGCGACGTCGGTGTTTGCTTGCAGGAGGGGTCGGATTTGGCATCGTGCAATCTGCTTTTCGATGATCGTACCGACTACCGTAATCTTTGGAGTGACGCCCTCAGCCCAACAATCCGAAACGTAGCTAGTTCTCCTGAGGTGATCGACGGCGTTGCCACTCTTGTCCGTAGCCTTGTTCGACAACTCCCGAGAGTTGTCATTGTTGGACGCCAAGCGGGATCGGAATTCTTCCCAGGTGCTTCGTTGAAGATTAGGTTAGTTGCGGGAAGGGCAATACGCCGATTCCGGAAATTGGAGCAAATGGAGCGAGTGTGTGGCACGTCGGTTGCTGCCGCTCGATTTGATTCTTCGGAACCTGTTTTGCGCAGTTGTTTGATGGGTGACACGCTAGTGATCGACACCACCTTGCTCACCTATAGTGAGTTGCTTCACATTGTGTTCGGTGTTCTTCGAACCAGATTGGGCTGGGGGACAAAGGGTCCGTGTCCTGAAGTGAAGTATGGCTCTTCTCAGAGCGCGTTCAGACTCCCAATAGTAAGGGGGGCGGAATATATTACCCGGTGCGGGGGTCATATAGGCACCGCTGATAACCTCTCGCTTTTCTCGTTCTGCCGCGATCAATACTTGATTAGTCACGATCTCCTTGTGAGCGAAGAACGGTACTTGGCGTCCTGTATGTGACCAATCAGGCAGGGCAATGACGAGCTGCCCTTCATCCTTTAAGGAAGCCATCATCACGTTGATCACCACCGAGTAAAGATCGGAAAGGTCGCGTGGATCGCCTTCCGTGTTAAAGCCGTAGGGCGGGTCCGTGATAATCACGTCAAATTTGATACCGGACGGTTTTCGCGCATCGCGGACGCTCACGGGGGTACCGCCTTGATTCGATCTGCTTGCTAAGAGTTTCACACTAATCGAACAGGCACGAGAATAGTCTCCCTCGAAAGCGCAGAGACCAGTTTGGTGTACCCCTCTTCGCTCTTTCTTTCGGAGGTCAAGGAGGTGGTGTATCTGACTTTGGAGAGTGCTGAGCTCCTTCAGATAGGCATCCTTCCACCGTTCGCCTCTGCCCCAAAGCCCTTCCCTGTGGCGCAAACCCGTCCGCAGACACAGATAGAACAGAAGACGATGTTCAAGACCCCTGCATTCAGTTGTTAGATCGCTGATGAGCCCTGGCGTGAAGGAGTATGAGTCGACGCTCCGGCTGGGATTGAGCATCGTGTACATTTTCTGTGCCCACAGATAGGCCTCTTGGTAAGACGTTTGGGTGGTCCCAGAAAGGTGGGGTTCCGGCGCAGTCGAGAAGTCCTTCTTAGTTTCACGAAGGAGGCGGCTTAGCTTTCTCAGTTCAGAGACAGATGAGGAAAAAAAAGCCAAATTGTCTTTCGCCATCACAGGGGCAATATCATCATTGTCACCGCAATCGAATTGCGCAAACTCGTACTTCAGACCCTCCAACCAAGTGGTACCTGTCCCGACAAAGGGGTCACCGATCACCAAAGCCGCTTCTTCAGCCTTCGGCCACCAAGGTGCTGTAATGTTCAGCATAGCGCCCATGAGCGTATGCGGTATCGTCGTGTGGTTGACCCATGCTGGCTTGTTTTCGTCGAACATATGAAATGGATTGTCATTGCTCCACAATTGGTCATAACAAATAAAATAGAATGTTTCTGATGGATGCCTGGAGGAGGGACCGATTTCATGATCCACTATTAACCACAGCGTCCTCTCCCGATCTATGGTTTTGTCGGCGCGCAGTTTTTTGTGAACTTTCCTGAAATCTCCTGGGTCCGGTATCTTAAGTCTGTCTTTGTAGCGTTTTCGCATTTTGTCGATGACTGCCACCAGCGGATCAGAGCCCATGTAGAATTTTTCTATGAACACTTTGACGTCGTCCAAGCCATGTCGAAGTTCACTCTCCTGATTTCGGTCATGTTTCGTGAAATCCTCGTGCGCATATACCGTAAAAAAGGTGTGCTTATCCTTACGAAGAAAACGGTTGACGTGCTTATTTAAGGACTTGAAGAACTCTTCTTTGGTCGCCTTATACGCGTTCCTGATGTAAACATTGTGGCCACATGAATGTATGTAGCCGGCGTAACCACAGAGAGTTCGGAGGTCTAGAGCGAGTCCCGGGGGGATGAAAACGGCTGAGGATCCGAAGAAGTTGGTGATGACCAGTGTTCGTCGAAAAAGTGGCAAATAGAGGTCGGCTACCGTCGCGAATCGGGACTTAGGACGCAGGGGATCTCGCGGAAATGCTTCAACCATGTTCTTGACAGAGCGGTTGAAGTCAGCGACGGTGGAGAATTGCAGATCATGAACGATTTCGCCGTCCGTAGAGGTTGTGAACCGTCGTATAAGGGCTAAAAGCTCTGCAAACTGAATATTCGTGACCGATAAGTTCTTCTTGAAAAGGAAAAAATACGCAAAGCCCTTCTTGCGGAACCATTCGACTATAAACTTGGGCGCGTCGAAGCGGTAGACAACCTTTGATTCGAGAGAGGGTTTCAGACGGGTGGTAGGCGCGGAGACTGCCGAACTCTTGGCGATCTCTGATACTTCCGAGTTGGAGAGAGCCCCTATCAGAATCTCTCGAATTGTCATGACTATACTTTCCGCTCCAAAACAAAAGGGGCAGGTCAGGGCTATTTGGCTCGCGGGCCGGATTATAGCGCATGATTTGAGTGTGTGATTGATGGATCGCGTAGGAGTCGTAGACGATGTCGGTCTAATTGAATGATTCCCCTACCTCCGACGATCCAGGCAGAACTTAAATCCATTTGGCGGGGACAGAAATAGGGATCAGTAGCTCTCAGACGCTACCATTGCGCAACGATGTAGAATTGATGGAGTCTCATCAAACGAAAGTCGCAGTTATCAGTTATGGCTCTGATCGACGACTACTCGGCATTTCTTACTTCTTTCCAATCGACGAAGTTCAAGACGTTGCGGCCAGCGCAGAAGCACCTTCTTGAGAAATATGGGGCATTCGAGACGACCGAAGACCTTGCTATCGAGCTCCCAACTGGTGCTGGGAAAACGCTGATCGCGCTTCTCATCGCGGAAGCGAAACGTAGGAACGACAGCAAGATCGCGGTGCTCTCAGCTAACAAGACTCTCGCCCGGCAGATGTACCAGGAAGCCCAGGCGCTGAACATCCCGGCTGCTCTCATGGAAGGGCGGCGTTCTGACATTCCCGCAGCGGATATCAGGGCATACCAGCGGGGACAGAAGATCGCGATCATGAATTACTGGGTCTACTTCAACCAGAACCCAGCGATTGATCCCGCCGATTTTTTGGTGATGGATGACGCCCACCTGGCTGAGCACTGCTTGCACTCGCTTTTTTCAGTCCAGATTAGCGCACATTTGCATGAATCATTGTTCAAGACGCTGGTTTCAGAGGTTAGAGAACGCTTCCCCGAGTACACCGTGCTTTCGGATGCGCTAGCAGCCGGCGAGGCCGCCTCCGGAACTCCTCCAGAGTTGCTTTCGTTTGTGGATCAGGACCTGATTGTTGACCGCATCCGCGAGATCATCGATGCATCACCGTCTCTGAAGACTGACACCGATTTAGCTTTCCGATGGAAGAGGTTGAGGAACTCCTTGCGGGAGGCGAATTTCTATTTTGGCGTCGATCAGGTTTGGATCAGGCCGTACATCTATCCCGTGATCGGGTTCTCGCATTATCAGGACGTAAAACAGCGACTTTATGTGAGCGCGACCATCGGCGACCCCGGTGATCTCAGCCGCCGACTCGGTGTCCGTCCCATCACGAAGATTCCCGTCGCCCCACAGTTCCTCCAGAAGACCTCCGGCAGGCGACTTGTCGTTATGAACCGCCTGGAAGAGCACGGTACCAACCTGCCGGAGCGCCTGCAAGCGGCTGTTCTCACCGCGTTTTCGATTCACCCGAAGAGCGTATGGCTCTGCTCCAGTCACGCCGAGGCCGGCAAGTACAAGGACGCGGTTTCTCAATGGCTCAACGACAACGGCCTCGTCGGTCACCCGACGTGGCTGCTGACCTCGCTAGGTGATGAAATTGACAAGTTCAAGGCTTCGCCCACGGGCCATCTTTTCGTCGGTGGGCGCTTTGACGGCATGGACTTCAAAGCTGACGAGTGTCGCCTTGTCGTGTTGACGACTTTACCGCGTGCAATTAACGCGCAAGAAGAATTCATCTCGGCTTACCTCCGAGATGCAGGCTTCATGAGGCGGCGGTTGAACCAGCGCGTCGTGCAGGCTCTCGGCCGCTGCAATCGTGACGAAGACGACTTCGGAATGTACGTCTTGGCGGACAGGCGATTCGCGACGTACTTCGGACGGGACTCGAACCGGGAGAGCATCCCGAACAATATGGTCGCCGAGATTGACATGGCCCAGGATCATGCCGAAATCGGCGAAAAGGAACTCTGTGACCGGGTGCGGTCGTTCCTGACGCAGGACTGGAACCAGTACGATTCCGAGCTGCTGGAGTACAGAAAGCTGATCCCGGCTTCGACAGCCGCCAAGCAGATCGTCGATACCTCGGCCAACGAGGTATTTGGCTGGGCCACACTGTTTGCCAACCAGAATTACGACCTTGCGGCTGATCGCTTCGAGCAAGTATGGGACGCCTGTCAGAAGGACAATCTGCTTGAAACAGGTGCATTTTGGAAATTCAACTGGGCGAAGGCGGTATACCTGCAATCTTTGATGGGTAATCCAGCAGCTCTAGACAAAGCGCTAGACCTGCTGGACCAGGCGATTAAGCGTGGAGGTGTGTCGTCATGGTTCAATCGGTTGCGAGCATCACTGAACCGCGCCCGAGCCGGGGCTGCGACGCCCGCAGCAGTCGCGAACGATGAATACTCAGCGGCCCTGACAAGAAGCTTTGACGATCATCTGGAGCAGCTTGGAACGAAGGGCACGAAGTTCGAGTCGTTTTGCACGCGCATCTCCGAATGCCTCGCGAGCGACAAGCACGGCGAGTTCTGCGAGGGTCTGGATAAACTCGGCATTCTACTGGGCTACCAGGCCAGCAGGCCGAAGCACAAGGCCGCTACGGACAATCTCTGGCGCGGCACGTTCGGGAATGTGAAGGAAGTGGCTACCTTTGAAGCTAAGGTCGAGCACTCGGACGGCAAGGAGGTTACTCCCGCCTTCGTCGGCCAGGCTCATAACCAGATGAACCGCGCGATCGCAGAGTACCAGCAGCTGGGGTACACCGTTTGCGGAACGATCACAACGCACCTTGAAGCGATTGACCCTTCAGCGAAATCATCACTGGGCAGTCTGCGCATCGTCTCTAAGGTGGCAATCCAGTCACTCTGGGACAGAGTTCGCTTGCTGTTCAGCCTGTACCGCGACGGCTGGTCCTTGGACAACGTAAGCGCCCGTCTCGTTGTCGCGGCTGCTCTACGTCCCAAGTGTCCTCCTGCCGGATGGCTGGTCACCACGCTTCAACAGGACACGATGATCATTGGAGCGCTGGAACTGCTAGCTAAGTGGCCGCAATAGCTGACTGGGCCGTCGGTTAATGCACCGTCAATTGTCATTCAGAGCTGAAGGCCGATGGCAAGTGCCGAACGCGCACAGTTGCCAGCTTAAGTTCCGCAATCGGTGGTCGGCAAAACAGGAAGTTGGCCCGCAACGGGCTTGTGGGAACT
>Ga0075030_100005963_pt1 | contig 10965 bp, 12 predicted proteins | sample LitLauG_LLR_2012_FD_71393 | JGI IMG/M metagenome (GOLD analysis project Ga0075030, IMG submission 71393) | Freshwater sediment microbial communities from Pennsylvania, USA - Little Laurel Run_MetaG_LLR_2012 | ecosystem: Environmental > Aquatic > Freshwater > Creek > Sediment | place: USA...
GAGAAGTAGATATCGCCGAATCGACGTGAGCGCGGACCGCCATCGGCGTCCCAGACAAGCGGCGATCCGAGAGGGTCCGCGTCGGTCATCGGTCGGAGCGGCTGTTGAACATCAGGCGCCGGCTTTTCGCACAAAGCCGGCCCTGGCTCTGAGAATTGGGCGACAAAAAAGGGCCGCCCAATCGGGCGACCCTTTTCGGCAAGGTCGAAACCTTTGAACCTAACCTAGTTGCTCGAACCTGAGCTGGGGGCCGAACCGCCCGCGGCGCCCGACATGGCGCCGGTGGCGGCGGCCTTGGCGGAGTCCGTTGCGGCGGCGCCGGCGGCGGCGGTGGCTTCGGCGGCGTTGCCACCGGCGGCCATCGTGTTGACGGCGGCGCCCGCGGCGGCGGTGGCGACCGGCGCTGCGGCGTTGGCGGCGGCGGCGGTCGCGTCGGCGGCCGAAGGCGTCTTGTTGCAGGCGGCGAGTGACAGGGCGGCGATGGCGGCGCCGGCCACGAGCACGTTGCGGGTCAATTTCGTGGTCATCTGAAGGTTTCCTCCTTGGTGAGCGACCCCAGGGTTACGCAGGGCCTCACGTAAATGAGAGGACCGCCCGTGGGGCGATCCTCTCTTGAACGAAGTCGTCGCGAGACGAGATCTTAGTTCGCGGCGTTGGCCGGGGCCATCGCATTGGCCGGGGCCATCGCGTTGGCGTCGGCGTTCGCGGCCGGGGCCATGGCATTGGCGGTCGCGTTGTCGGCCGGGGCGGCGGCGTTGGCGTCGGCGGCCGGGGCGGCGGGCTTGCTGCAGGCGGCGAGCGACAGAGCCGAAACGGCGGCGCCGGCGATCAGGACTTTGCGCATAAGGTCGGTGGTCATGGTTTTGATGGTTCCCTAGTGTGATGGCGACGCCATGGGGAGCGGAAGCACTGAAGACCAGCACGCCGCGGGCGCACTACGTAATTATGCGCGGTTTGCGGACAAACGCAACACTTGAGTTCACGAGTCCGTGATCACATTTCACATTCGCGTGGTCGCCGGCGTTGTCCGCGGCGCGCCGGGTGATTATCACGCTGCGCATGTCCGCCGACGATACGCGCGACGGACGGCTGTCCAGACGGTCGTTCGCCATCATATTTTGCGTGTCCATCGCCACGGCGCTGGGCAATACCGGCATGCAGTCGGTGCTGCCCGCCATCGGCCGTCAGATCGGCTTTCCGGATTTTTCGGTCTCGGCGATTTTTTCGCTGTCGGCGTTGCTGTGGGCCTTCGCCTCGCCAATCTGGGCGGTCCAGTCGGACCGGCGCGGCCGCAAGCCGCTGATGGTGCTCGGGCTGGCCGGTTTCATGGTCTCGATGATCTGCTGCGGATTCGTCGTGGGGGCTGGGGTGCGTCATTTGGCGGCGCCTTTGGCGATCTTCGTCCTGTTCCTCCTTTCACGCGCGCTGTTTGGCCTGTTCGGTTCGGCGTCCAACCCCGCCACACAGGCCTATGTGGCCGAGCGAACGGAGCGCGAAGAGCGAACCACGGCCATGGCGAGTCTCGCGGGCGCCTTTGGCCTGGGGACGATCATCGGCCCGGCCATCGCCCCGGCGTTCGTCCTGCCCGTCGTCGGGCTGGCCGGTCCGATGTTCGCCTTCGCGGTGATCGCGGCGATCATGATCATTGTGGTGCTGCGCTGGCTGCCTGAGGCCAGGGTCGCCGAATCCCTTGCCGAGGCGCGGGGCTCGCCCGCCGCAAAAGTTCGCGGGACCCCATCGCGATCACTGATTCGCGATCCGCGCCTGACACCATTTCTGATCTACGGATTCCTGGTCGCCACGGCCCAGACCGCCCAGGGTCAGGTCCTGGGGTTCCTGATCATCGACAAACTCAAACTGCCGCCATTGCAGGCGCAGGGCTACACGGCCGTGGCGATGATGGCCGGGGCGATTGCGGGGCTCCTCGCGCAATGGGGCCTGATTCGCATGTTCCGCATGACCCCGCGCGATCTGCTGCGTTGGGGCGCGGGGCTGGCGGCGGTGGCCAATCTCCTGGTCGCCTACGCCCCGAACTATTCGACCGTCGTGCTGGGCTACGCGCTCTCCAGTCTTGGTTACGGCTTCTGCCGTCCGGGTTTCACGGCCGGGTCGTCCCTGGCGGTCGGTCAATCCGAACAGGCGCGCACGGCCGGGGCCATCGCCGCCGTAAACGGAGTGAACGTCATTCTGGCCCCTCTCTTCGTGCTGGTTTACGGGCTTTGGCGACCGGCGCCTTTCGTGATCAACGCCGTCGTGCTGGCGGCGCTGCTTATCTACGCCCTCGCCAATGGCGTCCTGGCCAGCGCCGGCGACGATCCGGCCACCGAGGATGACGCCGCGCAGTCGAGCCTGGAGCGTAGTCAAGAGGGCGTTAGCGTCTAGGCGCGGTGGCCGCGCCTGATCAGTGCGACGGGGCGCCGCCCGTCAGTCGCGCGACCATTTGTCTCGACAGGTATCCGTCCGCGGGCAGACCATTCGCCTTCTGCCAGGCGCGCAAGGCTTGCCGGGTGCCCAGGCCGATGACGCCGTCCGGCGTCCCCGGGCTGTAGCCCGCTTTCGCCAGCGCCGCTTGAGCCGCCATGCGATCGTTCAACGACAGGGGCGTTTCGGCGGGCCACGGTCGGATCAGCCCGCCGCCGCCCGCGAATCCGTCCGCCAGCAGGCCGACGGCGAGGGCGTAGGCCAGGGAGTTGTTGTATTTGCGAATGACGAAATGATTGGGCAGGGCCAGCAGCGCGGGACCGGCGGCCCCGGCCGGCAATAGCAGCACGCAGGGCGCCTCGGCGTCCGTGTGGGTCCACCCGCGACCGTCGGCGCGCACGACGCCGCGTTCGCGCCACCACGACGGAATTTCCGTTGGCCCCTCCGACAGGCCATAGTCGAAGCCCGCCGGCAGACGGACCTCGCGGGCCCAATCCTGGTCGCGCGTCCAGCCGCTCTTGGCCAGCAGATGAGCGGCCGACGCCAGGGCGTCGGGCGCGGATCCCCAGATATCGCGCCGTCCATCGCCGTCACCGTCGACGGCCAGCTCCAGATAGGTGGAAGGCAACATCTGGGTCTGGCCCATGGCGCCCGCCCAGGAGCCCTTCAGGCGTTCGCGCGACACATCGCCCTGCTGCAGCATCCGGAACGCCGAGATCAGTTCGTGTTCGGCCCACGGCCGGCGTCGGCCGAGCGCAGCGAGGCTGGCCAGACAGCGGATGATATCCATGCCGCCCATCTGAACGCCGAAATTGGTCTCCATGGCCCAGATCGCGATCAGAATGTCCCGAGGGACGCCCCAGGCCCGTTCGATCTCCGGGAACTGGGGGATCGCGGCGCGCTTGGCCCGACCGAGCGCGATCCGCTGGGCGTTGACCGCGCCCATGATGTACTGGCTGATGGGCCGCGCGAACTCGGGCTGACGCGCGTCCAGGGCGACGACGCGGGGGTCCGGCGAGAGCCCGGCCAGGCTCCGGTCCAACAGGGTCTGCGGGACGCCGGCGTCCAGCGCGCGCGCGTAAAACCCGTCGAGCCATTCCGTGAAATAGGCCTCGCCCATGACGCCGAGCCGGCTTGAGGGCGCTTGCGAGCGGCCGTCCAACGGCAGCGCCACGAGGCCAGCGGCGGAAAGAAAGAATGCGCGACGATCCATCGAGGGATGGTAGGCCGCGTCGGGCGGCCTCGACAACCAAATCCCGGCGCGGGCTTGATCCTGGTCGGGCGTTTCCAAGATTGACTTGCCGGTGTCGCCTCTCTATACGCCGCCGCTTCCTGTCGCCCGCTTTTGGATTGTGGTCATGAAAGTTCGTAGCTCGCTCAAGACGCTGAAGACGCGCCACCGCGACTGCAAGCTCGTGCGTCGCAAGGGCCGACTGTACGTCATCAACAAGACCAACCCGCGCTTCAAGGCCCGCCAGGGCTGAAGTTCACGCAGGCTCGCGGGAGTCTTGCAAAGACCAAGCCGCCCCCGACGGGGCGGCTTTTCTTTTGCGTCCGGCGGTGTTCGCCCGCGCCTATCGGCCTCGGACGAGGCGCAGGAATTCCCCCCGCGTCCGCGCGTCGTCGCGGATGACCCCGATCAGGTGGCTGGTGGTCAACGACGAGCCCGGCGTATTGACGCCGCGCAGGCCCATGCAGCTGTGCTCGGCCTCGATGACCACCCCGACGCCCTTGGGTTGCAGGACGTGATGGATCGCCCCGGCGATCTCGGCGGTCAGCTTTTCCTGGATTTGCAGGCGCCGCGAAAACCCCTGCACCACCCGCGCGAGTTTTGAGATGCCGACGACGCGATCGGTGGGCAGATAGCCGACGTGCGCCAGCCCGGTGAACGGCAGCATGTGGTGTTCGCAAAAGCTCACGACGGGGATGTCGCGCAGCACCACCAGTTCGTCGTAGCCGCCGACCTCCTCGAAAGTGCGCTCCATGTAGTCGCGGGGGTTCACACCGTAGCCGCTGAAAAGCTCGCGGTAGGACCTCGCCACGCGGGCGGGCGTGTCGAGCAGGCCTTCGCGGTCGGGATCGTCGCCCGCCCATTTGATCAGCGTGCGAACGGCGTCCTCGGCCTGCGCCTGGGTAATCTCAACCTTGCTCAAACTCCGCTCCTTGCTCCCCCTGGGATGCTGACAGTACAGGCTAATCGCGGCCCGGCGCGCCGTCTCGCCGGCAAGTCTCTTGTGGACAAGCGCCCTGGCGCCATGACTCGCGTGGCTATCGTCCTTAGAGTTCCGCGACCCGCCTTTCAATCTGGAGAGTTTTCATGGCCGACGGCTCCGCCGCGATCGACCCCATCACCACCACCGCTCAAGGCAAGCTCAAGAGCCTGATCGAACGTATCGAGCGGCTGGAGGAAGACAAGGCGGCCATCGCCGCCGACCTTAAGGAGGTCTACGCCGAGGCCAAAGGTGAAGGCTTCGACACCAAGATTGTGCGCAAGGTGGTGCGGCTGCGCAAGCAGGACACCGCCAAGCGGCAGGAGGAAGAGGCCCTGATCGATCTCTACATTTCGGCGATCGGGGGCTTGTGAAGCGGACGCCGCCCGATCCGCGCGCACAGGCGCGGCGCGCGGCGCTCAGCGCGCTCAAGCGCGCGCGCCGAACAGCGGACCGGGCCGGCGTCGATTTATCGCCATGGGAAGGCGAGTTCCTCGGCTCGGTTGAGGAGCGGCTCAAGACCTTCGGTCGCGCTTTCGGCGATCCGGAAAAGGGCGCCCCCGGCGCAGCCCTGTCTGTCATGCAGGGCATGAAGCTCAAGGAAATCGTCGCCAAGGCCAAGGCGGGATCGACGCCCGCGGACGGCGGAAAACCGGCCAAGCGAAACTTCAAATCCCGGCCAAAGACGAACCCAAAACCTTGATATCGCCCCTCCGGCGATGGCGTTGATGTGCTCGTGGTCAACGCCCATGAGGCCCTCGACCGGCCGTTCGCTTACGACAGGTGAGGCGTAAACGAGCGTTACCGCCTTGACCACCACGGTCCTGGGCGTGTTCTGCTGAGACCATGAACGCGCCCCTTCCCAGCCTCGATCTCGCGGCCCTCCCGGTCTGGAACCTGGAGGACCTTTACAGTGGAACCGACGATCCCAGGATCGCCCTGGATCTCGACGCCGCGCGAGGCGCCAACATCCAGCTCGCGGGCCTCAAGGGCAGGTTTATCGCGGCCCGAGCCGATCCCACGCGCCTGGGCGCTCTGATCAACCAGGGCGTGACACTCTACGAAACGGCCACGGATCTGCTTTGGAGCGTGGGCGCCTACGCCAGCCTCGCCGGCAGCGTGGATCACGGCGATCCCAGGTGGGCGACGTTCGAGGCGGACGTTCGCGCCAGGTCTTCGGCGATCGCGGCGGAGTCGTTGTTCTTCACCTTGGAGATCAACCAGCTTGAGGATTTCGAGATTGAAGCCGCGCTCAAGGTCGATCCTGGCGCGGCGCGCTGGCGGCCGTGGCTTCGGCGGGTGCGCCTGTCTCGGCCCCACGAGCTGAGCGCCGATCTGGAGCGCATGCTGCTCGACCGCGCGCCCGCGATCGCCAACTGGTCCAGACTGTTCGACAACACCCTGGCGCGCCTGACGGTACGCGTGGGTTCGGAGCGGCTGACCCTGTCAGAGTCGCTCAACCGGCAATCCGATCCGTCGGCTGACCGCCGCCGCGCCGCCGGCATGGGTTTGGCCAAGGCCCTGGGCGAACGGGTGGAGACGCTGGCGCTCTGTCTCAATACGCTGGCGGCGGAAAAGCAGGTCGAGGACCGCTGGCGCAAATACGCCAGTCCCGCTTCGTCGCGGCATCTCGCCAATGAGGTGGACGCCGAATCGGTCGACGCGCTGGAGACGGCGGTGGTCGAGGCCTATCCGCGTCTCAGCCACCGGTTCTACCGCCTCAAGGCCAAGGTCATGGGCCTCAAGCGCCTGGAACACTGGGATCGCAACGCGCCTCTGACGGCCGCCGCGCCGCGCATGCACAGCTGGGACGAGGCCAAGGCCATGGTGCTGGAGGCTTTCGCCGATCTGACCCCGGCGATGGCCGACCGGGCCAATGTGTTCTTCCAGCAGCCTTGGATCGATGCGCGGCCTCGCGCCGGCAAGCAGTCGGGAGCCTATTCCCACCCCGTGACGGCGCCGCGCCACCCTTACGTTTTTCTCAACTACATGGGCGAACGGCGCGATGTGCTCACCCTCGCCCACGAGCTGGGCCATGCGGTTCACCAGACCCTGGCCGCGCCGCGCGGCACGCTGCTGGCCGATACGCCGCTTACCCTGGCTGAAACCGCGTCGATCTTCGGCGAGGGCCTTGTGTTCGACCGGCTCCTCGCCGAGGCCAGTCCCGAGGATCGCCGCGGGCTGCTGGCCGGCAAGATCGAGGATGCGCTCAACACGGTCGTACGCCAGATCGCCTTCCATCGCTTCGAGAGCCGGTTTCACGCCGCGCGGGCCGAGGGCGAGGTCTCGCCCGAACGCCTTGGCGCGATCTGGCGGGAGGTGATGGGCGAGAGCCTGGGCCCGGCGGTGCGCCTGGGGCCGGGCTACGAGCACTACTGGAGCTACATCAGCCACTTCGTGCACGCTCCCTTCTATGTCTACGCCTACGCCTTCGGGAACCTGCTGGTGGAGGGCTTGATGGAAGCGCGCCGCGCCGACCCGCAAGGCTTCGCGCCGCTCTATGAGGAGCTGCTGGCCGGGGGCGGCGCCCGCACCTATGTCGAGGCCCTGGCGCCGTTCGGTCTCAACCCGCGCGAACCCAGCTTCTGGCGCGCGGGCTGTGAGCGGCTCGAGCGACTGGTGGACGCGTTCGAAGCTCTGACGTGAGATCATGACCGACGATCCGGAACGCGACCGCCTGGCCGGTCGCATGACGCGTTTCGCGCGCGTCGGCGCGGGCCTTTCCGGCGCCGCGGCGCGGATGGGCGCCAATGCGCTCTTCGCCGGCGACGGCGCGAACGCCCGCAACGCCAAGGCGCTGAAAGACTCGCTGGGGCGCCTGAAAGGCCCGCTGATGAAAGTGGCGCAGATGCTCGCCACTGTGCCGGATCTCCTGCCGCCGGAATTCGCCGCTCAGCTCACCGAACTGCAGTCCAACGCCCCGGCCATGGGGCCCGCGTTCGTACGCCGGCGCATGGCGGCGGAACTCGGACCTGACTGGCGCGCGCGTTTCGCGGCATTCGACCTGGAGCCGACGGCGGCGGCGTCCCTCGGCCAGGTGCACCGCGCCGTCGCCCACGACGGCCGGGCTCTGGCGGTCAAGCTGCAATACCCCGACATGCAGAGCGCGGTGGAGAGCGATCTTGGCCAACTGCGCGCCATCTTGGGGCTGGGCCGCCAGCTCTTCGGCGCGATCGACACCCGTGAGGTCGCCGAGGAGATTGGCGCCCGCATCCGCGAGGAGCTGGACTATGATCGCGAGGCGCGCGCCATGCGGCTCTACGCCGCCCATTTCGCCGACCGGGGCGACATCAGGGTGCCAACGCCGGACCTCGACCTCAGCACCGGCCGCCTCCTCACCATGGATTGGCTGGACGGCGACGGTCTGGCCAGTTTCAAGACCGCCGATCAGGAGACGCGCGACCGGGTCGCCAAGGTGCTCTTCGAGGGCTGGTGGACGCCGCTCACGCGCCTTGGCGTCATCCATGGCGATCCGCACCTGGGCAACTACAGCTTCTCGGAGGCGGGAGGTCGTCTGAACCTGCTCGACTTCGGCTGCGTGCGTATCTTCCCGCCCGCCTTCGTTGGCGGGGTGGTGCGGCTGTTTCGCGCCATCTCCACCAACGACAAGGCCGGCGAACTCGAGGCCTATCGCGCCTGGGGATTCAAGGACATCAGCCAGGATCTCGCCGACGTCCTCGGCATCTGGGCGCGGTTCATCTACGGCCCGCTGCTGGATGACCGCGTGCGCACGGTGGCGGACGGAGTCGAGCCCGGCGCCTATGGCCGGCGTGAGGCGTTTCAGGTCAAGCAGGCCCTCGACCAGCGGGGCCCGGTGCTGATCCCGCGCGAGTTCGTCTTCATGGACCGCGCCGCCATTGGCCTGGGGTCGGCTTTTCTGCACCTGGGCGCGCGCCAGAACTGGCGTCGCCTGTTCGAGGCGGCTCTGGAAGGTTTCTCCGAGGAGGCCTTGGCCGAGCGTCAGGCCGCCGCCCTCGCGGCGGTTGGAATGACCGCGTAGGGACACCGGAGCGACAACAATGCGGCCATTGCCGCCTTGCGAAAATTCAAACGCTTGTTAGTCAGAGCGCGCGTCACATGGGGCGCGGCGTCGGATGATCTCAATGGCGGATGATGAAACGGACGCGCTGGCGACGGCGCGGGCGATCGAGGATGACCATCCGCGTGCGATGGGCGCCAACAGCGACCCCGAGATCGCCGCGCCGCTGGCCCCGTTCAAGGGCGGCGTTCCGCCCACGCCCCAGTGGTTTACAGACGCCATCGCCGTGGCGCCCGAGCGCTCGCTCGTGCCGGTCCGCGGCGCCAACATCGAGCTTCTGACCTGGGGCCAGCTTGGCAATCCCGGCCTGATCTTCGTGCACGGCAACAGCGCCCACGCCGATTGGTGGAGCTTCATCGCCCCGTTCTTCGCCGAACACTACCGGGTCGCCGCCTTCTCACTCTCGGGAATGGGCGGATCGGATTGGCGCGAGGCCTATGACTTCGACACCTTCGCCGAGGAGATCTGGGCCTGCGCCAAGGCGGCCGGGCTCTATGAGGCGCCGGTCAAGCCGATCTACATCGGCCACTCCTTCGGCGGCGCCCAGGTCTTCTATTCCGGGATCAACCACCCTGAGCGGATGCGCGCCTGCCTGCTGGTCGACACCGGCTTTGGCGGCCCGCCGTCCGACGAGGAGATCGCCAAGTGGGTGGAGCAGGAACGCGCGGCCGGCCGGGATCCGGGCCAATGGCGCGCGCCGCCGCGCAACCGCGCCAACAAGGTCTATCCCACCCTGGAGGCGGCCCTCGCCCGCTTCCGCTTCATGCCGCCGCAGAAGCCCGGCCATTTGTTCATCACCGACTACATCGCCCGCAAGGCGCTCAAGCGGGCGCCCATGGCCGATGGCTCGGGCGAGGGCTGGACCTGGTGCTTCGACCCGGGCATCTGGGGCAAGCTCGACCGCGACAGCATGCAAACCGTGGTCGGTGCGACGCCGAAGATTCCGATGGCGCACATCTATGGCGCCAATTCCGACATCATCTTCCGGCGCGGGCCCGGCCGAAACGGTCTGGACGTCTTGCCGCCCGAGGCCACGCGTATCGTCATCCCGGAAAGCGCGCACCACATCATGGTCGATCAGCCTCTGGCGCTCGTTTCGGCCATGCGCGCGCTCTTGACGGTCTGGCCGACTTGAGCCTCTCGCCATCGTGGTGTAGCACCCCTCGCAATCGCAATTGCCGACTCTGAGGAATAGCTCGACCATGGATGACGTCGCCGAATACCACCGCGGCTCGCAGGACATCTCCGGCCAGGTCGCGACCTACAAGATGTTCGACGGCATGACGAAGTGGGGGTCGCTGACCGTCGCGGTGGGTCTGCTGATGTGCACTCTGTGGTTCTGCCTCGGTATGGGATTCCTGGGCGGTCTGATCCCCGGGATCGTGCTCGCGGCCGTCGGCGTCTGGTTCCTGCGCGACAAGCCAGCCGGCAGTCACTAGAGGCCAGAACATGGCCATCATCGCGGTAACGCGGGAACGCCGCGCGGGTGAATCGCGCGTCGCGACAACCCCGGACGCCGTCAAGAAACTGATCGGCCTGGGCGCCTCCGTCACCGTTGAGGCCGGCGCCGGCTTGGCGGCTTCGGTTCTGGACGACGACTACCGCGCCGCCGGCGCCAGCATCGCCGACACCCTGGCCGACACCCTGGCCGCCGCCGATATACTGCTGAAAGTACGCGCGCCCAGCGATGAGGAAATCGCCGCCCTCAAGCCGGGCGCGATCGTCGTGGGGCTGCTCAACCCGCACCTGGAGCGAGAGTCTCTCGACGCCCTTGCCGTACGCGGCGCGACGGCGTTCGCCATGGAATTCGTGCCGCGCACCAGTCGGGCCCAGGTTATGGACGCGCTGAGCAGCCAGGCCAATCTTGCCGGCTATCGCGCCGTGATCGAGGCCGCCGCGGCTTTCAATCGCGCCATGCCGATGATGATGACCGCCGCCGGCGCCATCGCGCCGGCCAAGGTGTTCGTCATGGGCGCCGGTGTGGCCGGCCTGCAGGCGATCGCCACCGCCCGCCGCCTCGGCGGCGTCGTCACCGCGACGGACGTGCGCCCCGCCGCCAAGGAACAGGTCGAATCGCTCGGGGCCAAGTTCGTCGCCGTCGAGGACGAGGAATTCAAGGCCGCCGAGACCGCCGCCGGCTACGCCAAGCCGATGAGCGCAGAGTATCAGGCCAAACAGGCCGCCCTGGTCAGCGAGCACATCAAGAAGCAGGACATCGTCATCACCACCGCGCTCATTCCCGGCCGGCCGGGAATGAGCGCGGTGGTGATGACGATGTCCTGCTTCTTGATGTGC
>Ga0075030_100005966_pt1 | contig 10963 bp, 7 predicted proteins | sample LitLauG_LLR_2012_FD_71393 | JGI IMG/M metagenome (GOLD analysis project Ga0075030, IMG submission 71393) | Freshwater sediment microbial communities from Pennsylvania, USA - Little Laurel Run_MetaG_LLR_2012 | ecosystem: Environmental > Aquatic > Freshwater > Creek > Sediment | place: USA...
CCGTTCGCCGGCACGGATGCGATCACCGATGAAGACGCGGATGAAATCGCAGCCGGCTTCGACACTTCTGCTGCGGTTCTTCCCTGCTTTCGCCACAGATAGTCTTCATAATTCCCCGGATAGATTTCCACCTTGCCATCGCCAATTTCGAACACGCGCGTCGCTAGCTTGTCGATGAAATAGCGGTCGTGGGAAACAAAGACCACCGTGCCGGTGTACTTCATCAGGGCTTCTAGCAGCACGTCTTTGGCGCGCAAGTCGAGATGGTTGGTGGGCTCGTCGAGCAGCAGGAAGTTGGCGGGGTGCAGCAGCATCTTGAGCAGCGCGTAGCGATTGCGCTCGCCTCCGGAGAGAACGCCGATGCGCTTGAAGACGTCGTCGCCGGAAAAAAGGAAGCAGCCAAGCAGGCTGCGAAGTTCTGTTTGCGTCGAGGCTCCGGAAAGTTCGCCGAGATCGTCGAGAATGCGGACTTCGGGGTCGAGTTCCTTGTATTGATCCTGCGCGAAGTAGTCGAGATGGACCTCGTGGCCGAATTTGCATTCACCCGCGGACAGCTTTTCTTGCTGGGCAAGCAGCTTGATCAGCGTGGACTTCCCTGCTCCGTTGACGCCGACCAGCGCGATGCGCTCGCCACGCTCGATCATGAAATTTACCATGTCGAAGACCTCGTGGTCGCCATAGCTTTTGGCGACGTTCGAGAATTCGGCGACGATGCGCCCGCTGGGCTTCGGCTGCGGGAAGGAGAAGTGAACGGTCTTCTCTTCTTCGGGGATTTCGATGCGCTCGATTTTTTCGAGTTCTTTGATACGACTCTGGACCTGTTTTGCCTTGGTGGCGGTGTAGCGGAAGCGGTTGATAAAGACTTCCAGTTGCTCGATGCGGTCGTGCTGCGTTTTGTAGGCGGCCTCTAGCTGCTCCTTGCGGGCAGTTTTACCAGCAAGGTATTGGTCATAATTACCTGCGTAAAAATGCAGATGTTTGTTCCAGATTTCAACAATGCGTTTGACAGTGATGTCGAGGAAGTAGCGATCGTGCGAGATGATGACGTACGCGTTGGGATAGGTGGTCAGGTACTCCTCAAGCCAGTTGCGCGCTTCGAGGTCAAGGTGGTTGGTGGGTTCGTCGAGCAGCAGCAGGTTGGGCTTTTGCAAGAGGAGTTTGGCAAGCGCGATTCGCATTTGCCAGCCACCAGAGAATTCGTCGGTCAGGCGCTTCCAGTCATCGCGGTGAAACCCGAGTCCAGTAAGGACCTGGCCGACCTGAGCCTCGAGAGTGTAGCCGTCGCGGGCCATGAACTCGTGCTCGAGTTTCTGGTAACGGTCGGCCACATTGGAGTATTCCTGGCTCTCATGGTCAAGCTCGGACATGCTGCGGGTAAGCGACTCCATTTCTTTTTCGATGGCATGGAGGTCATCGAAGACGGAAATGCACTCGGCAAAGACGGTACGGCCGGTCATGGTCAGGCCATCTTGCGGAAGATACCCGGTGGAGATGCCTTTGGCGCGGGAGATGGAGCCGTAGTCGAGGGATTCTAGGCCGGCCAGGATCTTCATCACCGTGGACTTGCCGGTGCCGTTGGCGCCGACCAGACCGACGCGGGATTCAGGCGTAATGAGCCAGTCGGCGTTCTCGAACAAAAGCTTGTGGCCGTAGCGCTTGCCGGCGCCGGAGAGTTGGATCATGGAGGTCTCCACTTAAATATAACGGACGGGAGAGGCGGTTCTCATTCTTCAGTTTTCAGTTCTCAGTTTTCAGGAAACTTTCTCCAGTTGAATGAGCCACTACAACGTCTTTCCCCCGTAAATAGGACGTACATAGCGATTGCAGGCCCTCCCGCCGTTGTGTATACTTCCGTCCAATCGGGGCTCCCACCGCGCCGTTTCGCCGCCTTTTCAGAAGATCGTGATGGACGAAAGGAACTGCCTTGAAGACACTCTCACGCGCCCTACTCTTATTCGCGTTCGTTTCCGCGACACTGCTGCCAGCCTACGCCCAAGTCCAGGGTCAATGGGTAAGTACTGCGACGATGCAATCGGCGCGAGAGCTACACGCGCTGGTGCCAATGGCGGGAGGAAAGGCCCTTTCAATCGGCGGAGTGGACGGCAGCGGTAATATTCTGAATTCGGCAGAGGTCTTTAACTCGACCTCCGGCAAGTGGACACTCACTGGAAGCATGGCGGAGGCGCGGGAATCGTTTGCCGCCGTCGTGTTGAAGAACCACGATGTCCTCGTCGCGGGTGGACTCAGTACCAGCGGAGTCGTGTTGACGGGCGCTGAGTTGTACAACCCAAAGACGGGCACGTGGAGTTCAGCCGGCTCCCTTTCGTTGGCGCGCTACGGGCACACGGCTACGTTGCTGTCGAGCGGGAAAGTGTTAGTGGCGGGCGGCTGTACCGTGAACGGCTGCGGCGCCGACACGGCGGTAAGCGAACTCTACGACCCAACATCCAACACCTGGTCAACCACTGGTAGCCTCAACACAGCTCGCTTTTCCCACACCGCCGTGTTGCTCAAGACCGGGAAGGTATTGGTCGTCGGAGGGTCCCCTGGCCTCACATCCTGCGAACTTTATGATCCTCTGAAAGGCACGTGGAGTTCTGCGGCCAGCACTAGCTCGGGACGCTACCTGAATACCGTGACTCTTCTTAGCGATGGCAAGGTGCTTGTGGCGGGCGGTGCGAGCGGCAAGTACCCGATCAGTTCAGCCGAAATATACGATCCGACCGCCAACACTTGGACACTGACCGGGAACATGGCAAGTGGGCGCTATGCCCACGCCGCTGCACTTTTGCCGGACGGCACCGTGGTGGAGGCCGGAGGGGTGGGTCAGTCGATCAGTTGCGGCAAGGCTTGTACGGGCTACATCCCATTTGCAAAAGTGGAAATCTATAACGAAGCTGCAGGCACGTTCGCTGCCGCGACGAGCCTGAATCAGTCGCTGGCGTACCATTCCATGGCTTTGCTATCCACCGGACGGGCGCTGGAGAGCGGTGGCGAGGGAACTACCTCTATCTGCTGCGTGGTTGAGAACACTGCCTCGCTGTATACCCCGCTGACCCTGACGTTCTCCGCATCCAGCCTGAACTTCGGGCTCCTGCAGATCGGGCTGAGCAGTCCTTCGCAGACGGTGACCGTGACCAATGTCAGCAATCACTCGGTGAATTTCACCTCGATCGCAAGTAGCGGCGACTTTTCGCAGACTCACACCTGCCCGACAACCTTGCCGACCGGACAGAACTGTACGATAACGGTCACCTTCACTCCGACCGCGAATGGAACCCGCACCGGAGCAGTAACCCTGAAGGACAACAGCCCGGGGAGTCCGCTGCAAACCATCAGTCTGACTGGGACCGGAGAAACGCTGGCGTTGGGATTCACGCCTGGGTCGCTGAATCTAGGCAGCGTGGTAGTTGGTTCGAGCGTCACACAGAACGCAACGTTGACCAACGATGGCTCAGCGTCGGTCAACCTGACGGGCATTGCCATTTCACCGGCAGACGGCACCTATACGCAAACTAACAACTGCCCCGCCACTCTCGGCGTGCAGCAGACGTGCACGTTCCAGATAACGTTCACGCCGCCGGATGTCTTTACCTACAACGCAACCTTGTCGGTCAGCAACAGCGCGGGCGCCTCAGCGAGTCTGCCGTTGACGGGAATGGGATTGAATAATTAGGCTGGTCCACCAACTGAGGCGCAGGATACGTTGTCAGTGGACAGTGACTAGTGAACCGTAGTCAGGTTATGGGAGTTGAGTTTTGATTTCGAGGTGAAGCTGCAACCGTTCGCTTTGCATACCACGCGCGGAGCGCAAAAAGCTTGGGCATGAATCTGGACTTTATACTTTCCCGGTTGGATTTCTCCGAAGTCGTATATCCCCAGGTTGTCTGTTCTCAGACTCCGTAGCACTTGCTCGCCCGACAACACATCGATCCGCGATCCAGAGAGAGCCAAGCCTTGCGGATCCTGGAGTATGCCGCGCAAAACTTGAGAATGTCTCAGCTCAAATTCCCGCGAAATAGAGCAGTCGCTGCCCCAAGCAACCCCAGACGCAAAAATGAGCAGTACTTGGGTTAGAGCGGATGCCAGTTGAGTTTTCATTCAACGACGATAACTCAAATCGCTAGCGGGCGGCGGCCATGCGTGCCAGGCCTAAGTGCTCCACTGCACGGTCGACCACGGTTTGGAGTTCATGGGCGTACTTTACCTCTCGGCCTTTCGCAAGCACGACTCTCGCTCTATCGGCGTCGAACCATGTGGGATCGCGCTTGTCTTCGTGTGGATCACGAGTCTGGCGGACTTCCATCAGAAAAGCTTTGACCACATATTCTTGGACCCCTCCGGGCTGCCAGAAGACTCCCTTGGAATGCACGTAGATGTGGAAGTGGCGCGGCTCGATAATGCCGACGGCTCCGGCTTCCTCGCGGGCTTCGCGTTCGGCGGCCTGGCTATGAGAGAGGCGGGGTTCGGGAGCTCCCTTGGGAAACGTCCACTTGCTGCCGCCGTTCGTATGGACGAGCAGGAATTCGGCGTGCGAGTTCACCTTGCGGTAACAAACTGCGGCCACCTGTAGGGGTAGCGCAAATCGCGATACTCGCGTCGAACTCATGGATAGAGTTTACTGCAAAGATATTGCAGAGATGTTAATTTAGAGTCCCTCAAAGGTTACCAATGAGGCGTATCTACACACGGCTATTGACGGCGGCTTTCGCGGGAAGCGCGCTGGCTCCGCTGGTCACGATTGCGAGCAGCCGGTACATCCTGGCAGGCGTGTTTCCGTGGGGATCATTGACGGGTTATGTACTGTTTGCGGTCGAGGTACTGGTGGCTTCGGCGGGCGTGTGGTGGCTGCTGCGCCGATCGGAACATTCTTTCGAGGGAATGGCCGCGGCGCAGGGCGAGTTTCTGCGCACGTTCTCCGAGCGTTACGTTGAGCTGGCGATTTTCGGAGCAGCGGGTCTGAGCCTGTTTCTCGAACTGGCCATGGTGCGATGGCAGGCGAGCGTGTTCCCGTTCTTCGCGTTTTACAAAAACTTCTCGATACTGGCTTGCTTCGCCGGGTTGGGAATGGGATACGCCACTGCACGGGAGAAGCAGGTTCCGTTGTTTCTTGCGGCGCCACTTTTCTGCTGGCAGTTCATCCTGATGCTGGGGATGCGCTACGGGCTGGACAAGAATCTGTTCTCTAGCCTGTACGTTCTGCCGTTTCGCGAGCAACTGAACATGGGGCTGTGGGCGAAGGCAAATTTCTATCAGGGGTTGCAGATCTATTTCGTGCTAGGCGTGATTTTTCTACTGACGGCCTTATCCTTCGTTGCGATCGGGCAATTGTGCGGCGCGCTTATGGACCGACGCGAGAAGCTTTCGGCCTACGGATACAACCTGCTGGGGAGCGTGGCCGGAGTACTCTTGATGTTTGCGGTGAGTGCGTATTGGACACCTCCGACCGTGTGGTTCCTGATTGGGCTTGGTGGCCTTCTGCTGTTCTGTGTGCGTAACTGGCCAACGTTCTTGTGGGCAGCCGGGGCGACGGTAATGGCGCTCCTCCTGCTGGAATGGCCCGTCAATCCGGCGTGGCAGAGAATCTATTCTCCATACCAGTTGCTGGAGGTCGGACGCGACACGCAGGGGATGATGATGATCCAGGCGGCGGGGCATTATTACCAGCATGTTTATGACTTCTCGGGACCAGCGGACGCAAAGGACGGTACCGATGTGAATCGAGCGCGCAGTTATTACGATCTTCCCTACCGGTTGGTCGGGCACCCGGCGAGCGTCGCTGTGGTTGGAGCGGGAACGGGGAACGATGTCGCGGCAGCGCTGCGAGCGGGGACAGCATCGGTGGATGCGATCGAGATTGATCCGGCCATTATTCTGCTGGGGCAAAAGGGGCATCCGGAGCATCCTTATGACGATCCGCGCGTGCGTATGGTGAATGACGACGCTCGATCGTTCTTGCGGAAGACAGATCGGCAATATGACCTGATCGTGTTCGGACTGCTGGATTCGCACACATTGCTGAGTCAGGCCTCGAGCGTGCGCCTGGACTCGTTTGTGTATACAGTGCAGGCATTGGAGGAGGCGCGGCGACACCTCAGTCCGCATGGAGCGATTTCTCTGGCGTTCTCGATCTTGAATGATCAGTTGGGCCGGAAGATTTACCTGATGATGCAGCAGGCTTTCAATGGGCAGGCTCCGGTTTGCATTCAGGCTGGGTACGACAAGGGAGTGGTGTTCCTCGAATCGAATGATCGCGAGCGGCCGATTCTAGCCGATGCCGGCTTGCTGGCGCGAACGGGATTTGCGGATAAAACGGCGTTCTACGCCAATGAGGCACTGCGGGCGGACCTTCCGACGGACGACTGGCCGTTTTTCTATATGCCGCAAAGGGTTTATCCATCGTCTTACTTGATGATGGTGGCGTTGGTCTTGGCGCTGTCGGTGCTGCTGATTGGGAATTTTCTGGGAGCTGAGGCGAGGCCTGGGCACTTTCCTTTCTTCGTGTTGGGCGCGGGATTCATGCTGATTGAGACGAAGGGCATTACGGAACTGGGACTGACATTCGGCAATACTTGGCAGGTCATTGGCGTGGTGATTGCCAGCATTCTGGCGATGGCCTTCCTGGCGAATTATGTGGTGCAAGAGATGCGCATTGCGAGCCCGATCGTCCCGTATGTGTGTTTGCTGGTGACTTTGCTGGCGGGATGGTGGATTGCGAGGGCGGGTGGGTTGCCTTCAACCACCGCAGGGCGAATTGGGAGCGTCGTTGTGCTGACGTGTCCGATGTTTTTTTCTGGGATTGTATTTTCGACGCTGCTGCGGATGAGAGGAGAGATTTCTTCCGTTATGGGCGCGAACCTGTTCGGCGCGATGTGTGGAGGGCTGCTGGAATACAACTCGATGTATTTTGGATTCCGGTTTCTCTATCTGCTCGCGGCGGGCATTTATGCGGTGGGGTTGATTTGGGAAGTCGCGCGGGTGCGGGTGCTTGGGACAAGGGCGGTTGGCGTTGCGAAGGCGGCGTAGACACCCACCCTTGTCGCAAGGGCGCGAAATAGTGGCCGTTAAGTATTGCGCCTCGATCGGCGTAATTCCCCCCGGCGAGGAAGTCAAAAGCCTTTAACCACAGAGGGCACAGAGGAAACCGGCTACCTATAGATGTCCGTCTGTTTGAGGCACAACGCTAGTTTGAAACCTGAGGCCGCTCAGGCTGGCGAGTTTCTTCTCTTCTATATTTCGGCTTCCGATCAAGACTTGGAAGTTCTCTCCCATCCCCACGGGCGTCACGAGGTGTTTGAGCTGAAGTACTACTTTTGCGTGCTCCTGGGGTAGGCGGCACTCTTCGAAGGCGTCGGCAAATTGGGTCTTCTCGCCGATACCCATCAGAAATTGGGATTGGGTCAGCAGCTTTTCGACTTTCATTCCGGCTTGCTCGCAGGCAGCAGAGAGGGCCGTGAAGTTGACATGTGCGGTCAGATCCTGCTCTCCGGGGGCCTGGTAGGGGTCGGGGTTGGCGGAGTGCTGCCGGTAGGCCATCAGCGTGCCGCGGTGGCGTCCCGCGAGTTGTTGATTGCGAGTGTAGCCGTAGTCGATCGCGATCAGAAAGCCGCGGTCGATCGAGCGGGCAATCTGGGTCATCCAGAGTTGCGCGGGGAGGCAGACCTCGACGCGTTCGTTCGCTTCGGGGTGGACGCTGTAGCGGTCAAGGAATTCGAGCTCGTCGGGCTGGGGTGGGAGCCAGATTTCGTGCAGACGGTCGTTTTCGAACGTGAGATGGAGTTTGCCGGCCGCGCTGAGAATTTCGACGGGAAGGGCGTCGAAGAATTCGTTGGCGAAGATGAAGAGGGGCACGGCAATATGGCAAGTTCGGTTGAGGCCCGTCGGTCGTTCCTCCGGAACTTTAGCTTTCCCCTTGTCGATTTGTTCACACAGGTTGTCATGTAGTTTCGCGCGCAGGGATGGTGACGATTCCTGCAGGGCGTAGGTCAGGGCGGCGAAGAAATCGGGGAATTTCTTGCGGGACCAATCGAGCACGTCGCGGGCAAAGAGGCCGCGGCCTGGGCCTAATTCGAGGATTTCGATGTGCGGCGGGCAGTCGAGGGCCTGCCACATTTCGTTGAACTGGCGGGCCAGCAGTCGTCCAAAGACCGCGTGAACATCGCTCGAGGTGTAGAAATCTCCTGCCTTGCCGAATTGCTCGGCGTTGCGGGAGTAGTAGCCGTCGACAGAATCGTAGAGGCAGAGCTGCATGTAGCGCGAAAAAGAGATGGGGCCGTGCTGCCGGATTTCGTCCTCGATTTTTTCGCGAATCGACACAGCTAAGACTCTTCTCTTCCCTTCCGCTTCAACGAGGGGACGGCGCTGTCTTGCGGGGTGCGGGTAAACATCTCGATGAAATAGTCGTGGAGGCCGTCGTAGAGCTGGCGCTGCAAGTGCCAGGCGAACTGAGGATGGTCGAGGTCGCGCGGGTGAATCGGCAGGACATAGGTGTGGACCGGGAACGACGAATGCTTCAGATCGATGAGAATTTCGATGGCTCCGGCACTCTCGCGCGCACTGAAAGCGAGCAGCGGATGATCGTAGAACTGCAAGTGATCGAGGACTTTCTGCAGCAGGGTGGAGTTGGGCACCGGATCATTGTATCCAGTTTCGTTCTCAGTTCCCGGCTCTCAGTTCTCAGTGGAGGACGGCTTACTGAGAACTGAGAACTGAGAACTGACGGGGAACTGCCGTTCAGGCGGCCGCGCGCATTGGGTTGCCTTCGGCGTGGAAGGCGCGCTTGATGGGCGGCATGGCCAGATAGAAGATGGAGGCCGCGTTGATCGCTCCGAAGAAGAGCGAGAAAATGTGGCCGTGCATCACACCGGGAAGGACGAGCACCAGGCCGACGGCAGAGAACAGCAGCGCGAGGAGGCGTCCCCAGTTTTCCATTTGCAGAACGCCCCATCCAGCGAGCATGTGGATGACGCCGAAGACGATGATGGCGAGTCCAGCGACGTGACCGAATGTGCTGAGCAGGCGTTGAACGGCGTTCCCTTCAGCGGCCAGAGAGGCTAACTTCGCAGCCAATCCAGTGAAGGCCATGAGGGACAGTCCGAACAGCAGCGAGAGAACGCCGCGCAGAATCTGATAAAAACCGACCAGAGTGACACCAAGTGGGCGCATGTAGCCTCCTGTGCAGATTTGTGGAGAAATATAACACAGGGAGAGGAAGTCAAAAGGTAGAAGTCAAATTGCAGAAGTAAAGACCGTCGATGCCCACCAGTCCCTACTTCTGCAATCTGGCTTCTACCTTTTGACTTTTCTTCACTCGTACCGCAGCGCTTCGATTGGATCTAGACGGGACGCTTTGATGGCTGGGAGCATTCCGCTGACGATCCCAACGAACCCAAGGATGGCGGTGGAAGCGATAAGGGTTGCGGAATCGATGGTTAAGTGGATATCGCCTTCTGTTCCGTTTTCTACGAAGGCACTCCAGAGTGTAAGTGAGCCTACCGACCAGGAAACGAGATAGGCGATAAGAACGCCGGCGAGGCCTCCGAGAAGTGTGATGGCCAGGGCTTCGGAGAGAAATTGCACAAGGATGTGCCAACCGCGTGCGCCTAGGGCTTTCTCAACTCCGATCTCGCGAGTGCGCTGGGTGACGGAAACCAGCATGATGTTCATGAGGCCTACGCCACCGATGCCGAGCGTCAGCAGACCGATGAATCCGAGAAGAATCTTGATGCCAGTGGTGATGACGCGCAGGTCAAGCAAATCGGCGAATACGTCGAAGACGAAGATCGCGCGCTTGTCCTTCGGATCAAACTCGTGGTGGAAAGCCATGGACCTGCGGACGGCTTCGGCGACCTTTTCGTGGTCGCCCTCGTACTCCATGGCGATGGCGTTCAGGTAATACGTGTTGGTGAGGTCGCTCATGGCGCTGAACGGGATGTAGACCTTGCCGTTCATATTGTCGTCACCGTTCTGGATTACGTGCTTCATGACGCCGATGACTTCGTAAGAGATTCCGTCGACGCGAACCTTCTCGCCGAGGGCATTCTGGCCCGAGAACAACTTCTTCTTGACGTCCGAGCCTAAGATCGCGACGCGACTGTGTGTATTCTCGTCGGCGTCGGTGAAGAATGTGCCGTCGGCGACTTCGATGCGGCGCATATGGGAATAGTAGGGATAGACTCCGCTGATGCCGTAGCTGCCGCTGCGCGTACCGTAGGCCACGTTGCTTTGTTTGAACGCTTCTGGTGAGATGCGCTTAAGCAAAGGCACTTCGGCCTGGATGTAATCGAGGTCGTTCACGGTAAGCTTGATTTCGCTGCCGGCTTTGGTACCTCCGGCCTGGAGAGAAGTGCGCCCGGGGAAGATGAAGACTAGGTTCGTGCCCCACGACCGGAAGGCGATCCAGAGGCCACGTTCGAATCCAGAGCCGTAGGCGAGAAGCAGGACGACGGTGGCAATACCCCAGGCCATTCCGAGCATGGTCAGGATGCTCCGGCGGCGGTTGTGCTTCAACGCGTTATAGGCCTGGCGGGCGAGTTCAAGGATCATCTTCTTCACCTCAGTGCTGCCCAGGTTGCGCCCAAAAGACGTGGCTAACCTGGGGCACCGCAAACTCTTCTTATTCCTGGCGCAGAGCCTCCACTGGGGGCAATAATGCGGCTTGACGGGCTGGATACAGGCCCGCCGCTATACCCGCGCACGCCAGTGACACAATTGCGATAGCTGCGGATGACGGGACGATTCGCGGCGTGTCGAACCCTTCCGGCGCGGGCAAGGCAGCCAGAAGCGTGACTAGAGCCGTGGTGATCGCCAAGCCTATGCCTCCGCTCAAGGCAGTGAGGAAGGCTCCCTCCACGAAGAATTGCGTAAGGATGGCGCGATGGGTTGCGCCCAGAGCCTTGCGCAGTCCGATCTCGCGCGTGCGTTCGGTGACCGACACGAGCATGATGTTGATGATGCCGATCGC
>Ga0075030_100005971_pt1 | contig 10959 bp, 7 predicted proteins | sample LitLauG_LLR_2012_FD_71393 | JGI IMG/M metagenome (GOLD analysis project Ga0075030, IMG submission 71393) | Freshwater sediment microbial communities from Pennsylvania, USA - Little Laurel Run_MetaG_LLR_2012 | ecosystem: Environmental > Aquatic > Freshwater > Creek > Sediment | place: USA...
GGGAAGGGAACCTGAATTGCCGGATCGCAGGGAATCATGCGCAAGCCGTGGTCCGCCAGTCGCAACTCCGAGATCACTTCCGGCCGAAGCATGCTTGCCACATAAGAGGTAGTCGAGACACGACAGCCGGGAGCAATCTCTTCGGTCACGCAACATCCGCCCACAATGTCCCGGCGCTCGAGTACTAGAGTGGATAGACCGGCGCGCGCCAGGTAGGCAGCGGCGGTCAGTCCGTTGTGGCCGGCGCCGATGACAACGGCGTCATACACGGCTCGCGAGGGCTTGACCTTGGAGTTGCTGGAATTGGATTGACTGAAAGTCACGAATCTCATCCCACAGTCGCATAACATTATCCCAAGTGGCAGCAGAAATGAAGTTGAAATCGATGATAGCGTGCGGTATGCTTTCGTGACTTAGAGTCATTCCTATGCCTGGGATCGCCAGCAATCGGGTTACACCTCCGCTTTACCAGCGGCAGCCCCCGCCCCGTCCCCGTTCCGAAGCCAAGCGCGCCCGCATCATCGAGGCGGCTACGCTGCACTTTGCCGAGCACGGTTATCACTCCGCGCGAGTCGGCGACATCGCGACCGCAGTGGGAATCGCCAAGGGCTCGATCTTTCAACATTTCGGAAGTAAGGACGGCTTGTTCTTCGAGGTCTACAAACGCGCCGTGCGTTCCTTCGCCAAGTATCTGGACGCTCCTTCCGAGGTCCGGCTGGCAGGATTCTTCGAAGTGCTTCGATACTGGCTGGTGCGCACCGAACATCTCGTGCACGACGACTGGATACCGTATCGTATCTCGCTCCTCGGCAACTATGGCACCGACCTTGTGCTGAAGCGCGAGATCAATCGCTTCTTGATTGAGGAAGACCCCTACGGCACAGTGAATTTCGTCCGCTTCGGCCTGGAGCGGCACGAACTGCGCCAGGACATGGACATCGAGATGGTTGTTTCCATCCTCGACTGGATGATGGAACGGTTTCAGGACGCGCTGCTCACCGCCGAACTTGATCCCGGCCTGTTCCGCCGGCAAGGCGAACCGGCCGAGAAGAAAGAGGCCAGAATTCAGCAGTTTCTCGGTGTGCTGGAGCGAGCAATCGGCGCAGCCGGCGCCAATAGCTTGCCTCAAGCAAGTCGGCACGGGCGAGGCCATGCTCGCCGCTAGAATGTTTGTGGCGTCGGTGCTGCCATTACTCGATGCCTGATTTCACCTATCGGTCTGAGAACTCACACATGCAAAACTCCATCGATCAGATTCTCTCCAGCTATGACGATCGCGCCCCCCTGGCGGAAGCTTCGACGATTCCCGCCTCCTGGTATGTCGATCCGCGGATCGCGGAACTCGAGCGGCTCAACGTGTTCAGCAAGACTTGGCAACTGGTGGCCCGCACCGATCAAGTGCAAGCTGCCGGAGATTTCGTCACGACCCGGCTCGCGGGCGAACCCATCGTGGTCGTGCGGGGCACCGACGGAGTCCTGCGAGCTTTTTACAACGTGTGCCGTCACCATGCCGCCGCAGTTGTGACCCAATCGTGCGGCCAGGCCTCGATCTTGCAGTGCCCGTATCACGGCTGGAAATATGGGCTCGACGGCTCGCTCAAGGGCATGCCTGAATTCGAGGGCGTACAAAATTTCGACCGCGGGCAGAATGGCCTGGTTCCCATCCGGGTCGAGACCTGGGAGTGCTTCGTATTCGTGAACCTCGATCCCCAGGCTCCGCCTCTGCAGGGATTCCTCGGCGGATTAGTCAGACGCGTCGCGCCTCTGCGCGTGAGCAAGCTGCACTACTTCGACCGCCGGACATACGACATCCACTGCAACTGGAAAGTCTTCGTCGACAACTATCTTGACGGCGGCTATCACGTGCCCCATCTCCACAAGGGCTTGAGCTCCGTGCTCGACTACAAGCAGTACACCATCGAAAACGAAGATCGCTACTGCCTGCAGTCAAGCCCCATGGTTGCCTCCGACGAGGACGCGGCCACCGGGGCCACGCGCAAAGGCGATCGCGCCTGGTATTTCTGGCAGTATCCCAACCTCATGATCAACTGCTACGAGGGATACATGGACACGAACTACGTGATCCCCGTCGACGCGGATCACTGTACCGTGATCTTCGATTTCTATTTCAGTGACGTGAGCGAAAGCCGCCGTGCCTACAACACGGAGTCGGTGAACGTCGGCAACCGCGTACAGGACGAGGACCTTGGAATTTGTGAAGACGTGCAGCGCGGTCTGAAGTCTCGCGCCTATGGTGCAGGCCGTCTTTCTGTGCGCCGCGAAGCCGGAGAGCAACTGTTCCACCGCCTGCTGGCCGCCGACTTGAAGGGAATTCCGGCAACGTCGGTTGCCGCTGCAGACTAGATTTTCGTTCGCTTTGGAAAAAGTTATTGTGAAACTCCCTTTGGCTGTCGTCGTTGCATGCTGCGCTTTCGCCGCCGTCGCACCGGCCCAAGAGACGGCGATCCGCGCCGGAAAACTCGTCGACCCGGATTCGGGCACGGTTTTGTCCGACCAGATCATCCTCATTCACGACTCGAAGATCGAAAAAGTCGGCAAGGTGCTGGCAATCCCACCGAATGCGGTGGTCGTCGATCTCAGTAAGATGACCGTTCTGCCCGGTCTCATTGATTGCCATACCCACCTCGCTGACGGGGCCCGAACGGGCGATCCGCTTGCGCAATTCAAAAAGACAGGTGCGCAGATTGCGCTCGAGTCGGTGCCGAACGCTCGCGCGATGTTGGAGTCGGGTTTCACCACGGTGCGCGACGTCGGCACCTACCGGGCACTCGGCGACATCGCACTCCGCGACGCCATCAATCGCGGCGACATCGTTGGCCCCCGCATGTTCGTTGCGGGCGCATACGTCACCATCTCCGGTGGCGCAGGCGCCCTGACCGGACTTGCTCCGGATATTCAACTTCCCTGGGATCTGCACTACGGCGAAGCAAACAGTCCGTGGGAAGTACGCAAAGTTGTTCGTCAGCTTGCGCACGATGGCGTCGATCACATCAAGATTCTCTCAAGCGGCGCGGTGCTGACCCATGGCAGCAATCCCAAGTCACAGGAGTTCACTCCAGAAGAACTGCAAGCTGCCGTCGACGAGGCGAGTCACTTCGGACTCCGGGTCGAGGCGCACGCGCACTCGCCGGAAGGAATCAAGAATGCGATTCGCGCCGGAGTCGCGTCGGTCGAGCACGCCACCATGATCGATGACGAAGGCATCACCCTCGCCAAGCAGCACGGTATCTATCTCGATATGGATATCTACGACGAGGAGTGCATCCAGGAGGACGGGAGAAGAGGCACCGTCCCGCAGGATTTTCTCCAACACGATGCCGAACTTGGACAGATTCAACGTGACAACTTCCGCAAGGCAGTCGCAGCGGGTGTGAAAATGTCATTCGGAACTGACGCCGGTGTATGCGACTACGGCACCAGCGGAAAGCAGTTTGCCTTTATGGTGAGGTATGGAATGACGCCGATGCAGGCCATTCAAGCCGCGACCAGCAACGCCGCCGACCTGCTCGGTCACGCCAATGAGATCGGTTCCATCAAGCCCAGCAAGTACGCGGACATCATCGCCGTCTCCGGTGATCCGCTGGCCGACATCAGGCTCTTGGAGAATGTCCAGTTCGTAATGAAAGCCGGCAAAATCTACAAACACTGACCATTCGTAGAGACGTAGCTTGCTACGTCTTCTCGCCCGAGGCACAAACCCATCTGTTACTGATGGTCTCTCGGAATCGTTTCTTGCCAGGTTTTCGACTTGATCACCTGCCCGTCCTTCAGCAACTCGCGCGTGTACTTGTAATAGAAATTCTTCTGATCCGTCGTGACCAGAAGATGCCCGCGCCACACCAGAGTCCGCCCCTTCAGCGCGAAGATGCTCTCGGCCTCCCCACGCACAGAGCATGTTTCCGGATGCGCGTCATCCCCCTCATATGTCAGATTCTCAAAATCATCTTCCGCGCCCCACGGATAAACGTAGCCATCCTTGCCCTTCCAGTGCACGGTAGTCTTCTGACGGGCTTCGTCGCGTTCTACGGTCCAATCCCCAGGCCAGGGGAAGCCTTCGTTCTTGATGTCGGCCCGCTGTTCGGAAGGTTGCGGCGGAGAAAAGTCCGGCGCGGGCGCTCCGTGCAACGGTACGACGGGCAACAATATCCGCGACCCGCTGCTGCCGCCCAGTTCGAGCGAGGTCGTCATCGCGTAAGGCGTTGGCAGGACCATCGGCCATAGCGCGTTTGAGATCGCGACGCGAATGCGGTGGCCCTTGGGAAACACCCACGACGTGAGATGCATCTCGATGTCGAGCGGATAGACTTTCCCGGGTTCGAGGTCGCGGGGATCGCCCATGGATTCGCGCTGCGCTCCGTTGATTCCGGCGCCGGTGATCTGCGTGACCGTGCCGTCGGGAGCCACGTCGGAGAGGCGCGCGAACCATTCCGCCAACGGCGCCGTAGCCGAGGCCCGCAACAGAGCATGCGGACGCCCGAGAATCGCAATGTTTTCCGGGAGTGGTGCGGAATCATAAACGAGACTGAACGCATCGACCGGCCGCGGATCACTCAACAGTTCTCCCCACCAGAAGCCGGCCTCGACGCCGATCGTAGGGACATATTTCAACTGATGCGTGGCTTCGGGTGCAACCGAGTCCGCGATCCCGTGATTCGGCTGCAAGAAAAAAATCGTGTTCTTCGCATCCTTCGGCGGCCAATTGTCCTCGCGCCGCCATTCACCGGGCACGGTCTGCAAGTTGGGATCAGGCGGATGCCAGTGCTGCACATAAATGACGAGGCGCGGGTCCTGCAGAACTCCGGTGTCGCGTCCCTTGAGCCAGTAGTCGAACCAGCGCACGGCCTGGTCACGCCATTCGACCTGCGGACCGGGCACCGCATCATTCGGAAACGTATGGTTCCACGGGCCTACGATCGCCTTGATCGGAGCTTTCGACTGCATGAGCATATCGGGAACATTGTCGCGGTAACCATCGAGCAGTCCGCCGATCAGAAAACTCGGGGTTGTGATCTCACTCAGCGGCCGCACGCGTTCGCGCCAGAACGGTCCATCGTGCTGATGCTTCAGGTAGAGCAGAGACCAAGGCGGGGAATCGAAGCGTGGACCGAGAACTTTCTCGTCCAGCGCATAGTCGGGGGCGCCGACCCAACCCTCGGCCATGTCCATGTTCAATTCGAATTCATCAATGTGGGCCATGCCGTCGACGTAGTGAACGTCATCGTGAAACAGTTCCGCAGTGGCGTCGACGGCCAGGATCGCCTTCAGCCCCGGCGCATGCCGCATCGCCATCTGCAAGGCTGTGAATCCGCCCCAGGAAATCCCGAACATCCCTACATTTCCGTTCGACCACGGCTGGTGCGCCAGCCACGCGATAACCAGTTCGCCGTCCTCTTGCTCCTGCTCGGAATACTCGCGCTCCGGTGGAACTCCCTCGCTGGCGCCGAAGCCTCGAATATCAACGCGCACGCTGACATATCCGCGGTGTGCGAAGTATGCGTGCTTCGGGTAATCTCCGGCCGCCGTGCCATCATCCTTGCGATACGGCAGATACTCGAGCAGGGATGGGAACTTTTCTTCCGGCTTCGCTCCGTCTGGCATGTATAAAGTTGCGGCCAGGCGCACGCCGTCTTTCATCGGAATCCATGCCTGCTCCATGCGTACACCATAAGCAGGTGGCGAGGGCGGCTCAGGGGTGCGCACGAACGGAGGAGAGAGGCAAAAGACGAAGCCGATGATCCAAATCGCGGTCGGGGCTGTTTTCGCCAAGTCGGTCTCCGGAGCGTGTCCGCAAAATGACTCCAGGTCAATCCTGCGCGCCTTGCTCACGCCGCAGCGCGCGCAGGTCAATCCCTAGCTGCTCCGCCTTCTTATACAGGTGACTGCGCTCGAGGCCAAGAGCTTTTGCAGCCAGGCTCATGTTCTGGTGAGTGCGCTTCAGTTCAGCCAGAATCGCTTCTCGCTCAAATGACTCAACGCGTTCGGCGAGCGGTCCGGAGCCGAGAGCGATTGCCGGCGACGCTGCACCCGCTGCAGTCTTCGGCAACGCCGTTTGTACCGTTGCCAGATCAACATGACCGTCGGTCGCAAGCAGCATGAGCCGCTCGACCATGTTGCGCAACTCGCGAACGTTGCCCGGCCACGCGTGTCCCTGCAAAGCTTGCATCGCCTCTGCCGTGAATGGAACCGGCTTCCATCCATTCTGCGCGCACACCTGTCTGGCAAAGTGTTCGACGAGTGTCGGAATGTCCTCACGTCGGTCGCGCAGTGGCGGAAGCGCTATGGGGAAAACGTAGATTCGATGAAACAAATCCTGCCGGAACTTCTCTTCGCGGACTCGCGCTTCCAGATCCCGGTGCGTAGCCACAACGACGCGAACGTTCACCGCAATCGGCTTATCGCCGCCAATGCGCTCGACTTCTCCTTCTTCAAGCACACGCAGGAGTTTCGCCTGCATGCTCAGGGGCATGTCGCCGATTTCGTCCAGAAAGATCGTTCCCTGATCGGCCTGCTCAAACTTGCCGATGTGCCGCCCGGACGCGCCGGTAAACGATCCCTTCTCATGGCCGAACAACTCGGACTCGATCAACTCCGCCGGCACCGCCGCGCAATTCAGCGTCACGAAAGGCCCGGCGGATCGCGCACTTCGGTCGTGAATGGTTCGCGCCACCAGTTCTTTGCCCGTGCCGGTCTCCCCCAGGATGCACACGCGCGACTCGCTCGCCGCCACGCGCTCCACCTGCGCCATCAGCCGCCGCATGGCTTCACCCTTCCAAACGATTTCGTGCTTGCCCAGGCGTTGCCGCAGTTGCTGGTTCTCGCTTTCCAGACGCTGCAGCTTGAGCGCGTTCTCCACCGTGAGCAGCAATTTGTCGGTGGAAATCGGTTTTTCGAGAAAATCGAGTGCTCCCAAACGCGTCGCCCGCACCGCCATCTCAATGTGCGCCTGTCCCGACATCATCACCACCGGCGCTGCCACTCCCTGCTGTTTGAGTTCTTCGAGAAGAGTCAGGCCATCTTTTCCCGGCATCACCACGTCAGAAAGAATCAAGTCGAAGGTCTGCGCCTTGGCCATCTCCAGAGCCTTCGCCGCGTTGTCGCACACCGTGGCCTCGTGCCCGGCCAGGCGGAAGGCGCGAGAAAGCGAAGCCAGAGTATTGGCTTCATCGTCGACGATCAACAAGTGTGCTTTGCGTGGCAACCGTTCTCCTTTCGTTAATACCGCAGTTCGGCTGCGTTCTCGCCTTGCGTCTTGGCCGCCGCTTTCTGTCGCGCCTCAGGATCATCCGGCAGCTCGATGATGAAAATGGTGCCCCGCTGCGGTTCGCTGCGCACACTGATTCTCCCGCCATGGTCGCTAACGACCGACTGCACGATGGCCAACCCCAGCCCAGTTCCGTGCTGCTTGCTCGTGTAGTACGGAGTGAAAATTCGTTCGCACTCTTCGCGCGTCAGCCCCGAGCCAGTGTCGGCCACTTCGATGATCACCTTCCCGTCGTCGCGCCGGCTGCGGAGAATGAGCGTCCCACCGTTTGGCATGGCATCCATGGCATTGAGTACCAGATTCGATAGGGCGCGATGCAGCAACTCCGGATCGGCGGCAATCGGTGCGAGTCCCTCATCCAACTCAAGCCTGCATTCTATCGGCCCGCGTCCCGGTGCCTGCAGTTGCGCTTGAAACAGCTGCGCCACACCCCGCAAAATGTCGTTCACCTGCACCACCTGCAACTGCGGGTGCGGCATCTTCGAAAATTCGCTGAAGCGCCCGATGATTGCTTTCAGGTTCGAGATCTCTGCCAGCAGCGTCCGCGAACTCTCGCGGAAGACCTCGTCGAATTGCTGCGGGCTCTGCGCCCGCGCCCGCACCAGATTTTCCACCGTGAGTTGCAGCGGGAACAGTGGATTTTTCAACTCATGGGCCAGACGGCGCGCCAGTTCGCGCCACGCCGCGACTCTTTCAGTCTGCACAAGTCGCTCTTTCTGCGTGAGCAATTCGGTTGTCATACGGTTGAACGATTCGGCCAGTTGCGAAAGCTCGTCGCTCCCAGCCACCTCCACACGCGTATTCCAATTCCCCGCGGCAACTTCCTGCGCCGCGCGCGCCAGTTGTTCCACGGGTCTCGTGACTCGCGCTGCGGCCCAACTGCTCAGCACGATGGCCAGAACAATTCCTCCGCCACCCACCAGCAACGCGGAATCGCGGATCCGCCGTTTTAACTCCACGTAGGAACGCCGCGAGTGTCCGATCAGCAGAATCCCCAGCAGCGGATGATCCTTCCCGATGCCCCGCAATGGAATTGCGTGGAATACCTCGTCATCCGCCTGATCCGACGACGAATGCACGACCCCGGTCGACTCCTGGTTGTAATGCTGTACGGCTTCGACCAGCGTAGCGAACTTGTCTGCGTCGCGCACTCCACCGGCGGAGTTGGCCGGAGCCGACGGATCCACCAGAAACTCCCCGGAGAAATGGTCGCCACGATTTTGATAAAGCAATGCGCGCATGCCCGCAGGCAAGTCGAGGGCCGAAAGAAAATTTCGGTCCAGCCGGCGTCCCCCGATGACAAAAATAGGATGTTCCCCGGCGTGCGTCGTCCGCACCGCGAACAAACCAAGACTTGTGGAGTCCTGCAACTCCTCCTGCATCAGGAAGGCGCTTTGCCCGTTCGACGATGAAAGATTCTCGAACCCGCTGACGGGATAGCCAAACTTGGCCGGCCACTCGGCCGAAGAAATGATCGTTCCGTGTTCGTCCACGAGTTCAAGAAAGTCGAGTTGGTGGCTGTCGGCCATGGACCTGGCGAGGTCCAGGTACCCCGCGGAATCTGCCGCCGTCCCGCTCAGCGTGATGGCCATTCGGCCGACTGCCTCGGTAGCTGCAACAGTTTCGACACGCTGCGCGATGTCTTCCCCCTGGCGGTTGAACTCCCGTCGAAATTGCGTCACCAGCGCTGCAGTCCGCTCGTCTTCGCTTCTTTCGAACGCACGCCGCGTGACCGCCAGCACCAAGCCAGCCACCGCCGCGACCGACAGGAATACGGTCAGCGCGAACACGGCAAGCAGCTTGCGGCGAAAAATCATGGTTTGCCACTCCCCAGCCAGGCGTCGGCGAGATTCCAGCTTCCGTCGGACTGCAACGTCCAATTCTTAAGTGAGGACGATGCCGCGTACGTCACCGGCAGATGAAATAACGGAATGATCCGCTGGGACGCGAGCATCGCGTGCTCGGCTGCATAAAGGTCCTCGACCGAGCCGCCTTCATTCTTGGGCGCCTGCAAGCCAGTGACCGACGCCACTCCCGCCAGGGTGATCCATGGATCAGCTGAGACCAGCGCAATTCGCACCAGGCGCAAAGCCGCCGTCGACGCCGAAGTTGGTTGCAAGGCCAATCCCGCATCCCTGCCGTTGAGCGCCACGCGCTCGGCCAGCAGCCGGGCCACGGTGTCGCCGCTATCATATCCGACGGTCCATGTCGGAATCGTGCGAACCTGCTCGCGCGCGTGCCGTGCCCTCGGCAGATCGGCATTCGTGGAAAAGATGAATCCGTAGCCGCTCATCCAACTGGGAAGTATGCTAGCGGCAGATTGTCCCGCGCCCTGCAGCAGCACGCTCCGGATGGATCCGCGTTCCACGCTCCAGGCGAGCGCTTCGCGCAACGATTTGTCTTCCGGCGTCTGCGCCTCGCGAGTGAAGAGCAGAGCCAGCAATTCCATGGGAGCCGAACTCGCCAGCCCGCGCCCGTCGAGCGAAACGCGGTGAGCCTGCTCTGGTGCGATCTCTACGAGATCCGCCCTGCCCAGTTCCAGCGCCGTCATCTGATCACGAAAACTTCTGCCCGTCTCAATCTCGATGCCGTCGAGAAACGGACGCCCGCGCCAATGGCCTTCCTCGGCTGCCAGCGTGAGCTTTTTGCCCGGCTGCCAATCCACGATGTGAAAAGGGCCAGTTCCGCTCGGATTGCCGTCGGAGTTTCTCTTCGCGATTGCATTTCGTGGTAACGCCAACTCGGCCGGCATTTCCGGATCAGCCGTGTCGCGCTCGATCACCACCGAATCGCCGTCCGCACTTACATTCCACGTTGGATTGGCCGCACGCAGGGAAGCGGCTGCGATCTCGGACGTCAGGGCTGTGCCGTCGTGAAATTTAACGCCGCGACGCAGGTGAAACTGCCACCGCTGATTGGTCGGCGAGGCCTGCCATGAAGTGGCAAGAGATCCGTGCGTGCGTCCGGAGTCGTCGGTCGTAACCAACGTGTCGAAGATCAGTAGAGTAAGGTTGCGTCGAACGAACGAATCCGGCTGCCCGCTGTCCGCCGGATCGAGCGACGTCGGCGCCGCTCGCATGGCCACGTGCAACGTGCCGCCGTACTGCGGCCGTGTTTCGGCCCGCGCCCCAAGCGCCAACATCAAAAGACTATTGACCGCAAGCCATCGCCAGACGAAACGCTTCATAACTCCCTGTCTCTCGATTTCTGGCGACTGCGATTGCCGAGTCGCCTTTTGCTTCTGTCCAGAGCGCGGTAACGGGCCCGGAGAAATCGGCGGTGGCGCTGACGGCCACCGGGTCGCGATCCGGGAACTCATACGCGCGCACCGCATCCTCCGTCTGGCCCGCCGAACTTGACAAAACTTGCCAGCCCGCGCCGCATGCGGTCTTCACACTCGTGAGATCGCTGCCCCATCCGAGTTTCGCCGCCTGGTCGCTCACCCCGTCCACAAGGTGCGTCTGTCCATCGACTGCCGCGAAGAGCCACAGCGTGTATTTCTCGCGGGGCAGCAACGCGGCCGAGTAAAACTTGGGCACGGTCGTGAACTTGCCCACGCCTGGAGTCAACGCGCCAGTAAAGAAGTTGCGCCGCGGAGCAAAGAACGCTTTCATCTGCGGCACCACCGTCGAAGCGCCGCTTGCCAACCCTGCACTGGGGAAAACTGACAAAGGTCC
>Ga0075030_100005972_pt1 | contig 10959 bp, 12 predicted proteins | sample LitLauG_LLR_2012_FD_71393 | JGI IMG/M metagenome (GOLD analysis project Ga0075030, IMG submission 71393) | Freshwater sediment microbial communities from Pennsylvania, USA - Little Laurel Run_MetaG_LLR_2012 | ecosystem: Environmental > Aquatic > Freshwater > Creek > Sediment | place: USA...
CGACGACGGCGACCGACACCGCGATGGCGCCGGCCACCACGACGACCACGTCGACCGCGACGACCACGACCACGCCGTAATCGGTTCGGTTTTGTGTTAGCGATGAGCCGCCCGAAAGGGCGGCTCATTTGCTTTTGGGCTCATTGATGTCGCGTCTGCCGCCGCTGCCGGAACTGGCTTGGACTGAAGAGGGCGTGCCGCGCGCCACCGCTTTCGACGACATCTATTTTTCGCGTGATGGCGGACTGGCGCAATCAGATGCGGTCTTTCTGGGCGGCTGTGGCCTGCCCGAGGCCTGGGCCGACGCCAATCATTTCGCAATTTGCGAGCTTGGATTTGGTACAGGATTGAACGTCTTGGCCGCGTGGCGGGCCTGGAAACGCACTCGATTACCTCATGCGCTTTTGCATATCTTCTCGATCGAGGCATTCCCTCTCGCAAGAGCCGACGCGGCGCGCGCGCTCGCCAATTTTCCTGAAATTGGCGCTCTGAGCGCGCAATTGCTGGCGCGTTGGCCGGTGCGCGCTTACGGCCCCCAGCGGCTCTGGTTTCCAGACGATGGCTTTGCGCTCACGCTATTGATTGGCGAAGCCGAAACGATCCTGCCGCAGATGCGTGGCGGCTTTGACGCCTGGTTCTTGGATGGGTTTGCGCCGGCGCGAAATGGCGCGCTCTGGGACGCGGCCATCTTTAGCGAACTTGCGCGCCTATCGAAGCCGTTGGCCCGCGCGGCGAGCTTCACGGTCGCGGGCGCGGTGCGTCGAGGCCTCGAATCAGCCGGCTTTAGAGTGGAGAAGAGGCCGGGCTTTGGCGCCAAACGGGAGCGTCTGGAAGCGCGCTTTGAGGGTGCGGCGCCTGCGGCGAATTCGACACCGGCGCCGAAGCGTGTGGCTGTGTTGGGCGCTGGCATCGCCGGGGCCGCGACCGCGGCCGCATTAGTGCGGCGCAGAATTGAGACCATCGTCCTTGATGCGGCGCCCGCGCTTGGCGCGGGCGCGAGCGGCAATCCAGCTGGCCTGGTAAGCCCGCGCCTGGATCGAGGCGGGGCGCTCAGCGAAGTTTTGCGCGCAGCTTATCTTGATGCGGTGAGGACCTATGAAGGGCTCGGCGTATTTACGCGCTGTGGCGTCGAGCAGCGCGCTGAAGCTCCTCGCCAAGCGGCGCTCGATGATTTGCTCGCCGATCCGCCCTTGCCCGACGATTGGATGCAGCCGCTGGCAAATGGCGCGGCATTGCATTTGCGCGCAGGATTGGTTGATCCACAAGCGGCGGTGCGCGCCATGCTCGTGGGCGCAACTTTATTGACCGATGCCCCGGTTGCCGCGCTCCAGCGCGCCGCCAATGCTTGGATTTTGCGCGCCGGCGATGGACGCGCTTTGTTGAAGGCGGACGCGGTGGTGCTGGCGTGTGGCGCAGCTTTGGCCAAATTTGCGCCCAGTCGGTTCTTGCCTATCGAGCTCTCGCGCGGCCAGATCGAGTGGGGCGCGGGCGCAGCGCCTGCCCGTGCTTTAGCGCGGGGATGCTATCTTGCCCCGTACGCAGGCGGGGTGCTGTTTGGCGCGACGTTTGACAAATATGATCCATCCTCCGACGGCCAGGCGCTTGACGGCGAAGCCGACGCGCGCGCGCGCAATATCAAAGCCTTGGGCGCGCTTGCGCCATTGATTGCTGCGAGCATCGATGCCGCGGCTTTGCACTCGCGCGCGGCTTTGCGCGCAGCGTTGCCTGATCGCGCCCCCCTGGTCGGCGCGCTTCCGGACGGCGAAGCCTGGCTGAAGCGCAATGATGACGCCGCTTCTAGACGCGAAGCCGAACCCAAACTGGCGCCGCTGCAGCAGGGGATCTTCGTGCTCGGCGGGTTGGGCGCGCGCGGGCTGAGCCTCGCGCCGCTGTTGGGAGAATGTCTCGCCGGCGAAATCTGCGGCGAACCGGCGCTCTTCTCTGCACCTGCCGCGGCGGCGATTCGCCCGGGGCGCTTCTTGGCCCGCGCGGTCAGGCGTAAAAGCTAAGCCTTGGCTGCGTGACGCGCAGCGATAGCGGCGCCAAGCTCTGCTTGGCGCGCTTCATCGAGGGGATATTTGCGCAGCGAGAGCGCCGCCAGCGCACAGAGCGCCAAGGGCGCGGCAATGAAAAGGGTGCTCAAAGTTGCAAGCGCCAGCGGGCTATTGTGCGCGCCTTCGGTGGGTTGAAATCCAGCCAAGCCGAGCGCGGCGTAGGTGAGCGGGCCGACGGCGACGCCGACTTTGGTGGTGGTCAGAAGGATGCCAAAATAGATGCCAGAGCGGCGCGCGCCGGTTTGCACTTCATCATCATCGACGACATCAGCCATGAGCGCGCGCGTCAGCATTTGCGCCCCGCCAAGGGGAAGCCCCGCTAGAATCATGAACGGCGCAACCAGGGCGAACTTTCCAGGCGGCAAAAACGGCAACAAGGTTGTGATGACGATTGTGTAGACGAGAGAAATCTGCAGCGCACGGTGCTTGCCGAACTTGCGCGCCAGGAACCACCAAATCGGCACCCCGATCAGGCCAGAGATGAAATAGATCGCCAAGAGGGTCTGGGAAGCGTGCGTGAAGCCCAGCACGAATTGGAAATAAAACAGAAACAACCCCCCCGAAACGCCTTGCGACATGCCGATCAGGAGATCCGGCAACAATACGCGCCGCGCCAGCTTGTTGCCGGCAAGCGTCTTTAGGGTCTGACCGAGGCTGAGGTGAGGTTGCACCGGATGGGGCGCGTCGGTTGCAAACAGCGCCGCGGCAAGCACGCAGATGGGCATGAGCACGATGATGGTCCAACCCATGGCGTAGACCGCAAGCAGATTCGAGCCCTTCGCTAGGGCCACGTAGCCGGCGACGATCAGCATGAGGCTTGGGCCGAGTTGGGTGGCAATTTGGGTTGCGCCTAGCACGTGGGTGCGTCCGTGATAGGTCGGGATAAGCTCACCTGACCAAGCCATGTGCGCGACCGCCATCAAGGCGTAGGTGAAAAACACGAAGACGAGCGCTACAGCGGCGATCCAGTAGGCGCCGTGCGGGACAAGCCCAATGTAACACCACCAGACCGCCGCCATGATGAAGGGGCAGCCGACCAGCAGCCAGAATTTGCGCCGCCCCAACGGCACGCGGGTGCGATCTTGAAAATTGCCGATGCCGGGATCGACGATGATGTCTAAAACCCGCACGCCGATAAACATCGCCGACACAATGGCAAGCGGGATGCCGAGATGGGCGGCAAAATGGGGCGGCAGGAATATCACGCTGGGCAAGGTCATCGCCGAAAGCGGGGCGGCCGGCGCGGCGAAAGCGGCAAGCTCGCGCCAACTGATGTTATGCGTGCCCCTCGCCATGGATCCCCCGTGAACTGATTGGGCGTTAGGCGCTATGCAGGGCCTTGACCAGCTGCGTCGTCAGACGTTCGTTGGCGGCGATGATGTTTCCTGTCTTCAAGAAGTCGCCGCCGTCGATTTCCTTCACCAGCCCGCCGGCTTCGCGCACCAGCACAGCGCCCGCCGCCACATCCCATGCGTTCAGGCCGCGCTCCCAAAAGCCGTCCACCCGACCGGCCGCCACGTAGGCAAGATCGAGCGAGGCCGCGCCAAGGCGGCGAATGCCAGCAGTCTGGCTGAGCACGCGATCGAGTTCGCCGAGGAAGGTCTCCCGCCCGGGCCGACCCATGAACGGTGCGCCCGTAGCGAAGAGCGCATCCCGCATTTCTACGCGCGCTGCTACGCGCAGGCGCTTGTCATTGAGATAGGCGCCGGCGCCTTTTTCCGCCCAGAAGAGCTCGTCGCGAACCACGTTATAGATGACGCCCGCAGCCAAAAGACCTTCACGTTCAAGCCCGATGGAGATCGCAAAGTGGGGTATCCCGTGTAGAAAATTGGTGGTGCCGTCGAGCGGATCGATGATCCAGGTATTGGTCTTGTCGGTGCCCTCGACTTTGCCGCGCTCCTCCATCAAGAAGCCGTAGCCTGGGCGCGCCTTCGAAAGTTCCTCAAACAGCGTTTTCTCGGCCTTGAGGTCGGCTGAAGAAACAAAATCGGCGGGGCCCTTGCGCGAAACCTGAAGGTTTTCGACTTCGCCGAAATCGCGCGCCAGTGCACGCCCCGCCTTGCGCGCAGCGGCGACCATAACATTGATGAGCGGAGATGTTTGCATCAGCAGGGGCGGTGCTAGCAGCGCCCACTGCGCCGGGCAATGTTACTCATGCGCGTGGCTGCAGGCCTCAATCTTGTTGCCGTCGGGATCGCGCACGAAGGCGCCGTAATAGTCCGGCGAATACTCGGTGCGCAGTCCTGGGCGGCCATCTTCGACGCCGCCTTTCTCCAATGCGGCGAGAAAAAAAGCGTCGACGACGGCGCGCGAGGCGGCTCTGAACGCGATGTGCGCGCCGTTGCCCATGGTCGCAGGCGCCCCGTTAATCGGCAATTGTATCCAGAAAGACGGGGCCTCGCCTACGCCATATCCTACCCCGACGAGCTTGCCGGCGATCTCGACAGGATAGACTGGGCTCATGCCAAGGGGCGCTAGAGCGGCGTCGTAAAACGCCTTTGACCGCTGCATGTTAGTGACGCCAACCGAGACGTGATCGATCGCCATATCGTTCTCCTTCAGGGCCAGCGTGCAAACCAATCCAAGGTGCGTTCGAGAGCCAAGTCGCGCGCTGCGCCGTCATAGTCTGACCCGGGACGGCAAAAGCCATGGCCAGCGTCATACAGATAGAGCGGAGCAGTGGGTGCGGCCAGGCGGACGCGCTCGATATTCTCCGGCGGTATGGAAGCGTCGCGCGCGCCGTAATGGAGCATCACCGGAGCTTTCGGTTTCTCGTCGAGCATGTCCGCGATCAGGCGGCCATAAAAGCACGAGGCCGCATTCAATCCCGTACAGCGCGCCGCCGCCAGCCAGCTCATGGCGGCGCCGTAACAAAAGCCGGTGACATAGACCGGCCGCGGCAACGCATCGATTGCCGCTTGCAAGTCGGCAGCGACTTGCGCGCGTGAACAGGCTTGCACCGCGGCGATGCCTTTGGCGATGCCTTGGGGATCGTGCTCGGCATGGAAATTTTTTTCGACGCGATCAAACAAGCCGGGGGCGGCGCTTTCATATCCCGCATCTGCGAAGACGCGCGTCATTTCAGCGATGTGATCGCTAAGGCCGAAGATTTCCTGAATGACAACAACACCGCCCCGCGGCGCGCCTTCTGGATGGGCGCGCAGCACCGGCAATGCATAGCCGTCGATATCACTCTTGACGTGGATCGTTTCCATTCGCCGCTTGCTCGCACGCCTGCATCGTTTCGTCGAGCCTCGCATGAACTTGAGCAGCGCTGTGACTGGCTGAGGAGGGAAAAACGGCCCATGGTGGCGGCGATGAGCGCTGCCAGGTTCTTGGGCCTTTTGCTGTTTGCGGCGGCCGCGACGTGGGGCAGCGCCGCATCGGCTGAGTGTGTCGCCCCGCCTCCGCCCGATCCGGCGCCGGCTGCGGCGGCGGCGCCGACAACGGGCGCGCGTCTCGAAACCGCGATCGGCGAAACCCAAATCGATGCGGGCAAGCGGGTGGTGGCGCCCGTGAGCATCAATGGCCAGGGCCCGTTTAGGTTTATCGTCGATACCGGCGCCAATCGCTCGGTATTGTCGCAACAATTGGCCGACAGGCTTGGACTGAGCTCGCGCTCATCAGGCCCGGTCAACTCGATCGAGGGCGTGACAATTGCCCCGTTCGTCGAGGTGTCGAGCGTCAGCTATCGCGGCATTGGCTTGCCAAGCGACCCATTGCCGGTGCTAGCGGGCCGAATGTTTGCAGGAGAGCAGGGTCTGCTCGGCGTCGACGGCATGCAAGGTCGCCGCTTGCTCATCGATATCGAACATGGTTGCGTCGAGATCACCGCTTCGCGCAATGCGCCGCGCTTGTTTGGCTGGACCACCATTCACGGACAGCTGCGATTTGGCGATCTGGTGGTGGCGCCGGGACGCATTCACGGCGTGCGCGTCAACATCATCATCGACACCGGTTCCGACGCCTCGCTTGCCAACATTGCGCTTCGCGACGCTGTTAGCGCCCCTATTGCAGACGATCCCCAGCACGCCAATATCGTGCGCGCCTACACAGCTGGGTTGCCGGTGGCTCTGCAAGGCGCGGTAGCGGTGCCGACCTTGGAAATGGGCGAACTCACCGTCAGCCACGTCTTTGCGTATGTCGGCGATTTTCACGTTTTTCAGCTATGGGGCTTGACCCAGGAGCCGACCTTGCTGCTTGGCATGGACGTCATCAGTCAAGTGCGCGGCGTAGCCATCGATTATGGACGCAGCATCGTGCAGTTTAAGCTGGCCCAAGAGCGTCAAGTCGGCCTTGTGGTTGGCCATAGCGCAATGCGGTCTGATTATTAGTCGAGTGGAAAAAGCGCCGGCAGCGCCGCACGGGCGGCGGGCTCGACAACGTCGCTCTCGGATTTGTTGGGAAACAGGCTCTGCGAAATGGCCAGCGTGTTGTCGCGCAACAGAAGATCGTTCAGTCGTTGGATTGTCTCCCGCCTCGGGTTTTGGCTTGGGCCGCCTCCCGCGTTGGACGCGAGATAGACCGTGCGCGGCTTGTGGGCGCGCTCCAGCGTCAGCGAAAAGATCTTGCCGCCGTCAAACCCCAAGTTTGGGCTGATGATCAAATAGGCGCCGAACAAATCTGGTTCACGGATGAGCGCATAAGTCGCCAACAGACCGCCATAGCCAAGACCGGCGATGCCGCGCTCGCTGCGCTCGATGGGCAGGCGCGCCTCGGCGTAAGGTATGATGTCGTGGCTCAGCGCCTCCAGATAGGCGTCGGCGCCGCCGGTCTTTTCTGACGCCTGCCCAAAGGCTGGAGTGAAATCGCGCTTGCGGCGCATCGCCGTGCCAGCGATGTCGCGATAGCCGATGGCGACCACCACCACGGGGCGTATGGCCATGCGGGCGGCCGCGTCTTCGCTCAGTTGCGCGAAACTCGGCAGCCAGCGTTCGCCATCGAGAAGATAAAGCGCCGGGCAGGCACTGTTGCGGCACCGCTCCGGCACGTGTGCGTAAGGAACGTACTCAACGCCGTTTGAAGCCCGCGGCGGCAATAGAATGTCGCTGCGCGGCGCGATGAAACGAACCGCAAGGATGAATAAGAGCGCCGCCAGCCCCGCCCAAAACAGAAGCGGCGCGCGTTTAGGCATTGAAGCGGAAGTGCATTACATCGCCTTCGCGCACAACATAATCTTTGCCTTCAAGGCGCATCTTGCCCGCTTCCTTAGCGCCGGTTTCGCCGTTGTAAGCAATGAAGTCGTCATAAGCGATGGTCTCGGCGCGGATGAAGCCCTTTTCAAAATCGGTGTGAATGACGCCTGCGGCCTGCGGCGCAGTCCAGCCCTTATGGATGGTCCAGGCGCGCGCTTCTTTGGGCCCCACCGTGAAATAGGTTTGTAGCCCAAGCAAATCGTAGCCAGCGTGGATGAGCTTGGCCAGGCCTGGCGCGCCAAGGCCAACGGCGCTCAGGAATTCGGCTTGTTCTTCCTCTGTAAGCGCGGCGATCTCGGCTTCCAGTTGCGCGCAAATGATGACGCATGCGGCATGTTCTTGTTTGGCGCGCTCTCCAACGCGTCGGGTATAAACGTTGCCGCCCGCGGCGTCGCTTTCGTTGACGTTGCACACGTAGAGCACCGGCAGCGCCGTCAACAGCTGCAGCATGGCAAAGGCTTTTTCGTCCTCCGCTGCGCGCTCGGTGTGGCGTGCAGGCTTGCCATCTTCCAAGAGCGCCTTGGCGCGCAGCACAAGCGCAAGGGAGAGTTTTGCCTCCTTGTCTCCGCCCTTGGCCTTCTTCTCAAGATTGGTCAGGCGTTTTTCCAGGCTTTCGAGATCCGCGAGCATCAGCTCGGTTTCGACCGTTTCCAAGTCGGCGATCGGATCGATGCGCCCTTCGACATGAGTGATGTCGTCATTCTCGAAACAGCGCAGCACGTAAGCAACGGCGTCGCATTCGCGGATATTGGCAAGGAATTGGTTGCCGAGGCCCTCTCCCTTGGATGCCCCGCGCACGAGACCGGCGATGTCGACGAAATTCATGCGCGTTGGGATGATCTCTTTGGATTTCGCTATGGTTGCGAGTTTGTCTAGCCGCGGTTCTGGCATCGCCACTTCGCCGACGTTCGGCTCGATGGTGCAGAAAGGATAGTTCGCCGCTTGCGCAGCGGCAGTTTTCGTCAACGCATTAAAGAGCGTCGACTTGCCAACATTCGGCAGGCCCACGATGGCGCATTTAAAGCCCATAGCTCATTCAGTCCTGTTAATCTTCAAGCCCGTCCCATGGCCTGAGCGGCAAGGTCGCGCCATTGACGCGCTTCGGGACGTAGTGGCGGGGCGATTTTCTGCAAGCGGCGCTCAAGTTCGGCCAGTCCCAATTCTGCGTCCGCCTTGCGTCCCATGCGCGCCAAGAATGCGACGTAGCGTCCGCCCGCCTCTAATCCAGGGGCTCGATCGACGCAGGCGCGATAAGCCGCATCGGCGTCATCGTTGCGCCCCAGGCCTTCATAAACGCGGGCAAATTCGAGCGTTGCTTGCGGCGTTTCGCCTTCACGTCCGAGCGCCTTCAGCTGCTCGAGGCGTTGGAGGGCTTGTTGCCAGCGACCAAGTTCAATCAGCGTTCGCGCATGGCCCATCAGCACCGCAGGATCCTCGGCCCAGCCGCTGGCGATGCATTGAGCCCATTGGCTCTCGGCTTCCTCCCAGCGGCCCAAGGCCTCTGCGGCTTGTGCAACCTTCATGCGGTTGCCGATGGTTGGAGTGTCGTCTAGGGCGCGGCGGGCGTTGCGATAATCGCGTTCCGGGTCGAGCACGTTGGCGGCGGCGCGCGTTACCCCGCGCGCGGTGCGCCCACCTGCGAAGTCAGGTAAAATAACGGCGACGAAATAAACCCCCGCGCCAAGCGGGCCGAACGCCAGCACGATCCAAAGCCAATAATATTGCTGACCGCTGCGCACGATATGCACGGCGCAAAGCAGCGAAGGCAGCCAAGTGAGGATCAGATACAGCATCGTTCCAGAAGCGATCTCATAGGCGGGTTCGTTTCGCTTGCGAAGTGGCGCAGCCGGCGCGCTTGGCGAAATGAGCAAACCCATGTACCGCGAATCGTTGGCTTATCCACATGGGGATGTGGCGACATGGCGAAGCGGGTAAAACGCCAGGTCTGGGACGGTTGGGCGGACGCGCCAAGCGCCTACCTCTTCGAGGCGCCGCTGGCGCGCCGGCGGCGTCTGGCCGCGGAAGCCAAGGACAACCGACACGCCGCCGAGTGGGATAGGACGGGTTCGGACAAAAGCCTTGAGCACGCCGCCAAACGACTGAAACACGTGAAGGCTGAGGATCGCATATTGTTTGTCCCGCAATGGGATATGGCGCGCGCTGAAGTTGCCATGCGTAAAGCTGGCGTGAACGGGGCGGTGAGCAATCTTTGCGGCTCGCAACGCAAACGTGTGAAGCTGAAATAGCTAATCTTCCGACTGCGGCGGGCGCAGAGCGCGGACGCCAGATTTTTCTGCAGGCGCCAGGCGCAACACTTCGGCTTGATATTTATCGTCCTCGCCAAGCGCTAGAAGCGGCGCCGCTTTGGCGATGGCGTCCAAAAGCTTTGCAACCCATTGGCTCTCTGATTTTGAAAAATCACTGAGCACGTGGCCCTGCACCTTATCCTTGTCGCCGGGATGGCCGGTGCCTAAGCGGGCGCGGCGAAAATCGTCTTGGTCAAGCCATGCCGAGATCGAGCGAATGCCGTTATTGCCAGCCGCGCCGCCGCCGAGCTTCATGCGAAAGCGGCCTGGCGCCAAATCGATCTCGTCATAGAACACAACGATATCGCGCGGGCCAAGTTTGTAAAAGCGCGCTGCTTCCGCCACTGCGTGACCGCTGTCGTTGTAAAAGGTTTGCGGCTTCATCAACAGCACGCGCACTTCCTCGATTGCGCCTTCGGCCACTTCGCTGCGAAACTTCTTTTTCCAGGGGGCGAAATTGTAGGCGCGCGCCAACGCGTCCACGGCCATAAAGCCGATATTGTGCCGGTTGCCCGCGTATTTTGCGCCCGGGTTGCCGAGACCGACGAGAAGCAGCATGGCGAAAGCTTATGCGCCTAGGCGCCCGGAAGCGAACGCTTACTTCTTTTCGTCCTTCTTCGCCTCGCCCGCTGGGGCAGGGGCTGCGCCTTCGGCGCTGGCCGGCGCCTCGCCTTCGGCCGGGGTCGCCGCGACGGTCGTGGCGGCTTCTTCTTCCGCCTTACGTCCAGCAATCGTGGCAATCGTGAAATCGCGGTCGCGGATCACCGGGCGAGCGCCTTCCGGCAGCTTGATCTTCGAGATGTGAACACTATCGCCAATATCGAGGCCGGTGAGATCGACGACGATCTCTTCCGGGATCTTGTTGGCCTTGCACTTCACCTTGATGGTGTGGCGCACAATGTTGAGCACCCCGCCGCGCTTGAGGCCGGGCGAGGCGTCGTGGTTCTTGAAGTGGACCACGATGTCGATGGCGATCTCGGCGTTTTCTTCAACGCGATAAAGATCGACATGGATCGGCAGATCGGTCACCGGATGAAATTGGATGGCGCGCGGGATTACCGGCTGGCGTTCGCCGCGATGGTCGATTTCAACCATGTGCGACAAGAATTTGCCCGAGCGGATCGCCATCAGCACATCCTTGGCGTTGATCTCGATCGGCACTGACCCGCGCGCGCCGCCATAAAGGACCCCCGGGATGAGCTCGGCGTTGCGGGTGGCGCGCGCCCCGCCGGTACCCAGCCGTTCGCGCTTCTCAACGGTCAAAACAATGCCAGCCATTGGGCTGCGGCCCCTTCGCTAAACCGGTCCGGTTTGGAAAATGAAGGCGGGCTTCTAGCGGAAGCGCGCTGGGAGGGCAAGGCAGGGGCCCTTTGGGGCGCCCGCCCCCTTGGGAGCGCCCCAGCG
>Ga0075030_100005974_pt1 | contig 10954 bp, 10 predicted proteins | sample LitLauG_LLR_2012_FD_71393 | JGI IMG/M metagenome (GOLD analysis project Ga0075030, IMG submission 71393) | Freshwater sediment microbial communities from Pennsylvania, USA - Little Laurel Run_MetaG_LLR_2012 | ecosystem: Environmental > Aquatic > Freshwater > Creek > Sediment | place: USA...
AATGGCACGCATTCAAAGGGACGGCCGAGCAATTGACGGCGCCGCTGTTGCGCGCGGGCTTCGCGGTTATTGATCTTAGTCCGCCGACAGGCAACGGCTTTTTTTATGCTTTCCGGGTCACAAATAGAGTGAAGGGCTTGGGAAGCTTTGGGCGCCTTTCCAATCATTTTGCGAGACTTTGGCGCACCCGCGGTTAATTCGGCGCCGCGCGCTCCATCCGAACGCTCCGAATGGCGATTTTGCCCTCGATGGCGCCCTTGAGCAGCGTCACCCTCATCTCAATAAAGTCTCGCGGTTCGGCGATCTCGAATTTCATCACAAACTGGAAGCGGCCGCGATCCGGCAGGTCAAATTGCGCCGTGCTGACCGACTGGCCTTGTAAGGTTACGTCAACCGAAAGGGCGTTCCAGCGCCCATCGACGACCTCCATATCCACCGTTCCAAACCATGTCCCTCTAGGAAGGTTCAAATACGGCCCGTAGAGCAGGAGTCTCGACGGTCCGATCAGTTCCTGAAGCGGATTGATCGCGTTGTCTTTCGCACGAGGGTCCAAAAACGCCTCCTGCGGCCAGCTGATGGCGGACACGGCTTCGCCCGTCGTCACAGGAAGATAGTCGTTCGCTGTCTGGACCACCCAGGCCGGCGCGGCTCCGGAGGCGAGCGACGCTGAATAGGCGCCCAAGGGCTTGGCGGGCGCGTGAAATTTCACAAGCAAGTCTTCGATCAGGGGATCGGACACATCGGTTAGCGCGGCGAAACGGCGCAAAGCCTCCCTTGCGATCGCTGCATCCGAGGCCAGGCCGAACGCGGAGCATATCTGGATAATGCAGTCTGACGTCTTCAGGTCCGGGGCGCGGCGAAGAATTCGCGCTTTCGGCGACAACGCCAAATCGCGCAACGTCGACATTGTGAGAGTCGTCAGGCGCAGGGCGTCTATCGGTTGGATGGCGCGTTCCGCCATACAAAATCCCAGCACTTCCAGCGGCGCTTCCAAACAGATCAGATAAGGCGCCCCTGCGCTGGCGAAGGCCTCGACGAGTTCTATCTCGGGACTGTCGCTGTAAACGATCATCGGATCGTCGCCGGACTGGGCTAACGCCTCCCGCACCTGCGTCAAACCTGTAGCCGCGAGGACGCTATGGCGCGGGAAGCACAGGTCCACGACAGTACGCACAGCACCAAACGCCCAGTACGACAAAGGCGACGGCGCGCCGAAAACCCCGAACAGCACCTTTGCGTCCCTCAGCCGGACCTGACCCGCATCGCGAGCGCCTGATCGAGCGCCGAGCGCACGCGGGCGTAGGGGATCTCCGCCATGCAAGGGCTAACGCCTGTCTGGCCGGTGAGCCTACACTTCATGTCCTCATTGCGCCAGCACGGCATGCACGCGAACGAGGGCGGGGCGGTGACGATAACCTTTTTGTCGTGATGGTCGGCGACGACGGCGCCGTCGGTCGGGCCGAATAACGCCACGACCGGCACGTCGAAGGCCGAGGCCGCGTGCAGGAACGCCGAATCGACAGACACCAACGCGTCCAGCCTCGCCGTCAAGGCCAGCGACTGCGCCAGTCCGAGACCCGCCGTGGTCGCGATCCGCTCGCCCTGCGGAAGCCCGTCGGCGATGTGGTGGAACACCAGCACGTCGAATTCTTCCGCCAGGCGCACGATCATGTCGACGATTCCCGGATGATCCTTGTAGGAATCGCGTGAATAGGGCTGCACGCCAATCAGCGTGCGCTTGCCAAAGCCCCGGCTCTCCAGAAACGAATCCGCGAATGTCTGGTCACGTTCGGCGAGCGGAAGGATCGGCTTGGTTCCCGCCTTCTGCAGTTGCTTCCACGACACGCCCATGCCGCCCGCAAACAGCCGAACGCGCCCGCGTTTGATGAAGGGCGCGACCCGGGATTCGTAGGCCGACGCCGGGCACAAAGTCAGATTGCGCCAGTTCGGGCTCATCGAAAAATCGGCGGCGGGGCCGTCCATATCGATCAGCTCGACGTCGGGGTTGTTCTCGAAGACGGGAAAGAACTTGCGGCTGATGACGAACTTGACCGGGCGCCCATGACGCTTGGCCAACTCGCGCAGCCCCGGCGTCATCATGATGAGATCGCCGATGCCGCCCATCGCCCGCGAAACGACGAGGCCTTCGCCGCTGCGGGCGATCCGACGCGCCTCGGCGCCTTTCGGCCAACGTCGCCCAAGGGTCAACGCCAGGCCCCCCGTGACGGCGGTGAGATAGGCTGCGATCCTTACCCGCAGTCCGGCCACGCGCGGCGTCGGTCGGTTCAGGCGGACGTAGAGTTTGGCCCATCGCACGACGAGCGCCGCCAAGCCCTTGGGCGGGGGCGCTTCCGGATGCACGGCGACCAGCGGCGCAAATTGCCGAAACAATGTGTAGGCCGACTGCGGTCTGAGCCTGGACAGCATCAGCAGACGCTGAACCGCCTTCGGCCCGATCGCCCCGGTCTGCTCGCCCTCCAGGAGATGCAGCTTTCCTTCGAAAAGATAGAGCGCGGCGAGTTCGTGAACGCCGGCCTCCGCCGCATGCGGGTGGTCGAGCCAGGGGACGAGGCTGGCGCGAACGCCCTTGAGATCGTTGGCGACCAAATGGATGCGGGCTTGCAGGATTCGCAGCGCGAGAATCTCGCGCGGGTAGGCGGCCGCATCCGTCGCCGCGATCGACGCGATGATTCCAAGCAGCGCTTGCTTGGTCTCGACGTCGCCCGCCCGAATAAGCTGAAGGCTCTCTTCGACGAGGTCCTGAATTTGCTCGGCCAGACGCCGGCTGTCCTGCGGGCGCAGGGCCGGAAATCCCGAAGGCGTTTTTTTCAACCTCGACAGGGCGACGGCGCCGGAACGCAGCACGCCATATTGAATTTTTGGAAGGCTCCAAATCGCCAAACGCCTGCCCCTGAAGCTTCGCTCGCAAACCTGATTTTCGCGAGTCTGCTACGAGAACGGCGCGACCCTTGCAACCCTGCCGTTTCGCGAAGCCGCAGGACGAACCGACCGCCCCTCAGTAAGAGCGCGGCAGGCCCAGAACATGCTCGGCAAGGTAGGACAGGATGAGGTTGGTCGAGATCGGCGCCACCTGATAAAGTCGGGTCTCGCGAAATTTGCGCTCGATGTCGTATTCTTCCGCAAAGCCGAACCCGCCATGCGTCTGAATGCACACGTTCGCCGCCTCGAAGGACGCGTCGGCCGCGAGCATTTTGGCCATATTGGCCTCGGGGCCGGGATTGGCGCCGCTCTCGTAGAGCTGAAGCGCCTCGCGCACCATCAATTCGGCCGCGCGCATGTTGGCGTAAGCCCTCGCAATCGGGAACTGTACGCCCTGATTCTGGCCGATGGGCCGGTCGAAGACGCGCCGGTCTCGCGCATAGGCGCTCGCCTTGTCGAGGAACCATTTGGCGTCCCCCACGCATTCGGCCGCAATCAGCATGCGCTCGGCGTTCATGCCGGAAAGAATGTAGCGAAAGCCTTTGCCTTCCGCGCCGATCAGATTCTCGGTGGGAACCTCCAGGTCGTCGAAGAAGACTTCCGTAGCGGCGTGGTTCATCATGGTCCGGATGGGGCGGATGGTGAGGCCCTTGCCGAGCGCTTCGCGCATATCGACGATCAGAACGGAGAGCCCGTCTGTGCGCTTCCTGCCTTCGCTCAGCGGCGTCGTGCGCGCCAGCAGCAACATCAAATCGGAATGCTCGGCCCGGCTGGTCCAGATCTTCTGTCCCCGCACGATGAAACGCTCGCCGTCGCGACGCGCGGTCGTCTTCAGCGACGCCGTGTCGGTCCCGCTACTCGGTTCCGTGACGCCGAACGCCTGGAGGCGCAACTTGCCCTCCGCGATGGCCGGGAGGTAGCGCTGCTTTTGCGCCTCGGACCCGTGGCGCAGCAGCGTGCCCATCGTATACATCTGCGCGTGGCAGGCGCCGCCGTTGCAGCCCGCACGCTGGATTTCTTCGAGAACGGCCGCCGCGGCCGATATCGGCAGTCCCGCGCCTCCATAGACTTCCGGAATCAGAATGGAGAGATAGCCGGCCTCGGTCAGCGCCTGCACGAAGTCCGCCGGATAGGCCATGCGGCGGTCGAGATCGCGCCAATATTCACCCGGAAACCGCGCGCAGAGTTTGGCTACGGCGTCTCGAATATCCGAGTGGTTTTCCGCCGAAGGGGTCGTCATCAACGCGCTCTCCCCCAAGTGCGGAACATTCGTGTGCAATAACGACGAGATCGTTGGCGCGCCCGAAGGGATTCGAACCCCTGGCCTCTGCCTTCGGAGGGCAGCGCTCTATCCAGCTGAGCTACGGGCGCCTGAGGCTTCCTTAGCCGATTCCGGCGGGGTTTCAAATGGCGTTCTTGCGCCGCAGCGGGCGCCGTCCTAAAGCCACTGCACTTGAACAAGGGGAGCGATATGGCGCGCAGAATCCTCGTGGCGCAGGGCGGCGGGCCGACGGCCGTCATCAATCAGTCGCTGGTCGGCGTCGCGCTCGAAGCGCGGCGCTTCCCCGATATCGAGGCGGTCTATGGCGCCCGCCACGGCGTGCGCGGCATCGTCAACGAAGACCTCGTCGATCTCGGGCAAGAGACCACAGCCAATCTGGAGGCGGTCGCCGCCACCCCCGCCGCCGCGCTCGGCTCCACCCGCGACAAGCCCGACCGCAAATATTGCCAGGACATTTTTCGAGTATTGCGCGCGCAAGCCATCGACACATTCTTCTACATCGGCGGCAACGATTCCTCCGACACGGTGCGTATCGTTGCGGAAGAGGCGACCCGCGAAAACTACGCGCTGCGCGCCATCCACATCCCCAAGACCATCGACAACGACCTCGTTGGCTTCGACCATACGCCGGGCTATCCTTCAGCGGCGCGTTTCGTGGCGCAGGCGTTCATGGGCGCCAATCTCGACAATTTGGCGCTCAAGGGCGTCTATGTCGCCGTGGTGATGGGCCGCCACGCCGGCTTTCTCACCGCCGCTAGCGCGCTGGCGCGCAAATTTCCCGACGACGGACCGCATTTGGTCTATCTCCCCGAGCGCGCATTTTCGGTCGACAAATTTCTCTCCGACGTGAAAACGGTCAACGAACGATATGGCCGCTGCATCGTCGCCGTCTCGGAAGGAATCCACGACGAGAGCGGCGCGCCGATCCTCGAAAAACTCACCGGCGCGCTGGAGAAGGACGCGCACGGAAACGTGCAACTCTCAGGCACCGGCGCGCTTGCCGACCTGCTGTGCGAGGAGGTCAAGGCCAAGCTGGGGATCAAGCGCGTGCGCGGCGACACGTTCGGCTATCTGCAGCGCTCGTTCGTGGGCTGCGTGTCCGACGTCGATCAACGCGAAGCGCGCGAGGTCGGCGAGAAGGCCGTGCAATATTCCAGCTTCGGCGGGACCAACGGCTCCGTCGCGATCCGTCGAGTCGGCGATTACGCCGTCGATTACCCGCTGATCCCCCTGGAGACGGTGGCGGGCAAGACGCGCGTGATGGAGGACGTTTTCATCGCATCCGCCGCCAACGACGTGACGCCCGCCTTTCTCGACTATCTGCGCCCGCTGATCGGCGCGCCGTTCGCGCCGGTGGCGCGGCTGCGGGCGCCGGGCGTGGCCAAGAAAGCCGGCTGAGCGGGCAGGGCGTTGCAGGTCATCGACAGCCATTGCCATCTCGACTTCCCCGATTTCGCCGAGGAGCTTGACGCCGTGGTCGTGCGCGCCCGCGACGCCGGGGTCTCCCGCATGGTGACGATCTCGACGCGGGTCGCCAAGGGCGCCACCTATCAGGCGCTGGCCGAGCGGTTCGCCGAAGTCTGGTTCACCATCGGCACCCATCCGCATCAGGCGGCGGAGGAAGCCGTTACCGACGCCGACGCCCTTCGCCGCTTCGCCCGCCATCCCAAATGCGTCGCCATCGGCGAGGCGGGGCTTGACTATCACTACGCCTATGCGCCGCAACCGATAGCGGAAAAAGTGTTTCGAGCCCATATCGCGCTCGCTCGCGAGCTTGATCTGCCGCTGGTCATCCATTCGCGCGAGGCGGACGACGACATGGCGCGAATCCTGCGTGAGGAGATGGGGCAGGGGCGTTTCCGCGCCCTGCTCCATTGCTTTACGTCTTCGCGAGCGCTGGCCGAGACGGGGCTGGAATTGGGCCTCTACCTCTCGTTTTCCGGCGTGCTGACGTTCAAAAACTCCGCCGACCTGCGCGCCATCGCGCGCGACGCGCCGCTCGACCGCGTGCTGGTGGAGACCGACGCGCCCTATCTGGCGCCGATCCCACATCGCGGCCGGCGCAACGAACCGGCGTTCGTGGTCGAGACGGCGCGGGTTTTGGCCGAAACGAAAGGCGTCAGCTACGCGGAGGTCGCCGCCGCGACGCACGCCAACACGTTGCGGATATTCAACAAAATGGAGCGTGAGGCGTGAGCCTCGTGTTCACGATCCTGGGCTGCGGTTCGTCAGGCGGCGTGCCCAGGGTCGCGCAGGGTTGGGGGGCGTGCGATCCCCTGGAGCCGCGCAATCGGCGTCGCCGCTGCTCGGCGCTGATTGAGCGGACGGACGGGGCCGGGCGCACGCTCGCGCTGATCGACGCTGGGCCCGATGTTCGCGAGCAACTTATCGGGGCCAAGGTGGGCCGGCTCGACGCCGTGCTGCTAAGCCATCCGCACGCCGACCACACCCACGGGATTGACGACCTGCGCCCGATCACCATCGCCACGCGCAAGCGCGTCGACGTCTACATGGATACGCCGACCTCGGCCGACGTTCGCCTGAAATTCGGCTATATTTTCGACACCCCGCCCGGCAGCTCCTACCCGCCCATCGCCGTCGAGCGGCGACTGACGTCGGGCGTCGAAGTCAAAATCGACGGCCCCGGCGGCGTGATCTCTGCGACGCCGTTTGAACTGGAGCACGGCGACATTCCGGCGCTCGGCTTCCGCGTCGGCGGGCTCGCCTATACGCCCGACCTCAATGGCGTGCCGGAAGACGCCGCGCCGTTTCTCGAAGGGCTCGACGTGTGGGTGATCGACGCGCTGCGCTATTCGCCGCATCCCTCGCACCTGAGCCTCAAGGAATCACTGGCGCTGATCGAAAAGTTCCGCCCGAGGCGCGCGGTGTTGACCAATCTGCACACCGATCTCGATTACGCAACGCTGCGCCAGTCGCTGCCGCCGGGCGTCAGGCCCGCCTATGACGGGATGCGGCTCGAGGGGTTCTAGGCGGGACGCGCGCGGTCTCGCGGCGCTGGGACCAAGGCCGGAACGGAGGTAGGCCGGAAACGCGCGCTACGAGAAGAGACTGTGTATCCCATTGAGATAGAAAGTATTTTTATATCCAAGTAGAAGTTCCATAATATACATTATGCGAATGGAGGGTATGGGACGAGTTGCGTCCCCCTGCTGTTCCCACCGCGTTCGCAAAGCAAAACGTCAGGCGCCCGCCGGCTGGGCCGCTAGGCCCGGCGCTTGAGGCGTCGGCGTCCACGCCGATGTTGTCTTCCCGTAGCGGGCGCCATCGCGGGACGACGTTGGCCTGGACGCTGACGCCCCCAAGTCCGTCCCGTCAGCTTTTGGTCTGAAAATTCCGCGTCGTCGCCAGAACCGCCCCGCAAAGCGTCTCCCGCCCGGCCATGACCGAAAAGACGTCCGCCGCGCCCACCGAGAGCGTCTTGCCCGCCTGCAGCACGCGGCCTCGCGCCAGCAGCGTGTCGCCTTGCGCTTTACCGGTCATCTTGACGGTGAAATCCAGCGTCGCGGCGGCCCAGCCCGTGGGCAGCAGCGACAGGCAGGTGGCCGCCGCCGCTATGTCCCCGAGCGTCCCGACGATTCCGGCGGGAAACAGGCCCGGCGGCGAGGAGAACCGCTCGGCGAACGGCATCTCGACGACGACGGCGCCGGGCGCGACGGAGACGACCCGAATGGCGAGTTCGCGCACGAATGGCTGCAACGCGAGCAGGGCCTGGACATCGGCGAGTTCGCTCATCAACGCGGCTCTGACAGGCGGAAAAGGGAGAAATGGTCGGAGTGGCGGGATTCGAACCCACGACCCCTTGTCCCCCAGACAAGTGCGCTAACCGGGCTGCGCTACACTCCGACTGGACGTCGCTATAGCCGCCCCGCCCGTTTCTGACAATCTCCAAAACGCATTCAGCGGGGACGCGCCGATTCCAGCAGCCGCTCGGCCTCGCGCAAATCGTCCAGCGCCTGACGCAATTCCGCCACGTCGGGCGCGTCGGACACGGACGCCGCCGTCTCCGCGTCGTCCGCGCTGTCCTCGCGGATCGCCGCCGCCCCCTGCTCGCGCAGCATTTTTTGAACCCCTCTGATCGTCAGCCCCTTTTCGTAAAGCAGATGCCGAATCGAGCGCAGAAGCTCGACGTCCTCGGGCCGGTAATAGCGCCGGTTGCCGCCGCGCTTGAGCGGCTTGATCTGCGAGAAACGCGTCTCCCAGAACCGCAGCACGTGTTGCGGCAGTTTCAGTTCGTCGGCGACTTCGCTGATGGTGCGAAACGCGCCGGGGCTCTTGTCTGGCGATCCGTCGAATTCGGCGCTCAGCTTTCAGCCTCCGGCGAGCCGCCGTTGATGCGGGACTTCAGCACGTTGGAGGGTTTGAACACCATCACGCGGCGCGGCAAGATCGGCACTTCCACGCCGGTCTTGGGATTGCGCCCGATCCGCTGGCTCTTCGAGCGCACCACGAAGGAGCCGAACGAAGAGAGTTTCACCGTCTCGCCGCGCTCGGCGGCCGAGGAAATTTCCTCCAGAAAACTCTGCACGAGATCGGCGGATTCCGCGCGTGAGAGCCCGACGCGGCGGTACACCGCCTCCGCCAGATCCGCCCGCGTCACAGTACGCGCCTCCGCCCCCGCGCGCACGCTCTCGGCTTCCGCCGCTGTCGCCGCCGTCATTTTGATCCTCGCCGCTGCATCGGGCGCACCCAAACGGGAATGGCCCCCGCCGATCACTATACAACACCGCACCCGTCATACAACGGGCGTCAACGCGCCGTCGCAAAACCATGGAAAAGCGGGCGATAACTTGATAGGTCGTTTGGCGACTTGACGGAGCCCAAATGACCGACCCCGCCTCCCCCCGCGTCGTTCTGGTGACGGGCGCCTCGCGCGGAATCGGCCGCGCGGCGGCGCTGGCGCTGGCGCGCGACGGCGTCCATGTCATTGCGGTCGCCCGCACGCAGGGCGCGCTGGAGGAACTCGACGACGAAATCCGGGGGCTGGGCGGCGCGGCGACGCTGGTTCCGCTCGACCTGGTTGATTTCGACGCGCTCGACCGCCTCGGCGGCTCGATCTTCGAGCGCTGGGGGCGCCTCGACGGTTTCCTCGGCAACGCTGGCCTTTTGGGGCCGATCTCGCCCCTGCCCCATGTCTCGCCCCAACAATTCGCCGACGTATTCGCCGTCAACGTCACGGCGAATTTTCGCCTGATCCGCTCGCTCGATCCGCTATTGCGCGCCGCGCCAGCGGGACGCGCCGCGTTCATCACCTCGGGCGTGGCGAGCCGCGCGGCGACGCGCGCCTATTGGGGGCTGTACGCGGCCTCCAAGGCGGCGCTGGACCTGCTGGCGCGCAGCTACGCCGCTGAAACCGCTTCGACGGCTGTGCGGGTGATGCTGGTCAATCCCGGCGGCATGCGAACCCGCATGCGCGCCGCCGCCATGCCGGGCGAAGACCCGATGACGCTGCCGACGCCTGAGGAGCTTGCGCCCAAGCTCTTGCAACTGCTCGCGCCGGAATGGGCGGAGACAGGCAAGCTCTACGATTTCCCGACCGACCGCGTGATGAGTTTCCGCGATCCAATCTAACGGCGTCAGTAGACGTCTGCGATGTTTTCCGCTTTGATCTGGGTCAATGCGGTATGTGAGCGGGCGTATTGCGATGAGTAACTTCGCGGCGGTTAGCGGCGGGACGAACATCACAACCGGCGTGTTGTCGCTTGTCCAAACCGCAATCCCCTTTACGGGTCACAGTAACGGCTGGACCTCCGTGACGGGCGACGGCGGCGCTTACTCGCTCGACGACGCCTGGCTCGCCGTATTCGGCAATCAGACGACCGTCATTTTCGTCAGCCTCGGCGACCAGGTCAGTTTCAACGGACCGTCGAGCGGCTTTTACGACGAGACGCTGGACTGCGTGGGCGGGAGCGGCGCCGTGAACGTCGTCCACGCCCATGTGACGCTCTCTGGCCAGGACAACGCTATCTTCTTCGATGCGAGCGACGACGTTCTGACCCTCTTCAGCGCCGCGAACGCCTGGAACACGCTTTACGCATCGAGCGGAACGGTAAATCTCAACGGCGCTGCTCTCAACGTTCTCGGCGCCGCTTCGCCGCCCGGCGCAGGGCGCGTCGTCACGATCAACTCGGTCTCCGGGGTCAACGCCGTCAGCCTTTATCAGAACGACGCAAGCGGTTATCTCGTCAATGGCGACGACGTCACTGTCACGCTCACCAACACGACGGCCGCTATCCATGGTTCAGGCGACCATATCTGGCTCGTCGGCGGTTCGGCCTCCAGCGTGCTGCTCGACCTGACGGCTGGCCAATTCGACACGGTCTATGGGGCGGGAAAGCTGGCGCTCCAGGGCGGCTCCGTGGTCTCGGTCGGCGGCGGCGCGCTCGTCGATTTCGTCGTCGCTGGCGGCGTCGCCTACCTCTCCTACACGCAGGGGATTTGGGACCAGGTCACAGGCGCCTCGGGAACACTTTCGCTCCGCGATGCGCAGGCGGTGGTCGAGGGCGGCGGCCAGACCGTCGAGTTCGCCAGCGGCGATGACGCGGCGAGCCTCTACCAGACCGGCGGAAATTGGGACGCGGTCTACGGCGACGCAAAAACCCTGTCGATCAACAGCGCGCAGGCGAATGTCTATGGCGTCATCGGCGACATTTATCTCAACGGCGCCGGCGCGGCCGTCAGCATCTATGGCGACAACATCTATTCCCCGTCGCA
>Ga0075030_100005978_pt1 | contig 10951 bp, 7 predicted proteins | sample LitLauG_LLR_2012_FD_71393 | JGI IMG/M metagenome (GOLD analysis project Ga0075030, IMG submission 71393) | Freshwater sediment microbial communities from Pennsylvania, USA - Little Laurel Run_MetaG_LLR_2012 | ecosystem: Environmental > Aquatic > Freshwater > Creek > Sediment | place: USA...
TGGTAAAGGAAAGGCAATGGAGATGATGATGAGCGGCAGCATCATAGACGCTAAGGAAGCCCTGGAGATCGGCCTGGTAAATTACATCACTGCCCCCGACCAGCTTTTGCACAAGGCCAAAGAGATCCTTGCTGGTATTCTTACCAAATCTCCCCTGGCAGTTTCCAAAGTCATTGCGGCCGTAAATGCATTTTTTCAGCCGGGCGTCAACGGTTATGAGGAGGAAGTGCGTTTATTCGGTGAGGTATTCCTTTCCGCGGATAAAAAAGAAGGAACCACGGCCTTTCTTGAGAAAAGAAAAGCCGTTTTCACGGGAAATTAATTGTTTTAAACAGGTACTGGTTCTTGGGATATGATGCCGTAACTTTGGCAAAATGAAGATGGCAATAATAGACCGGCTTTTTGGGGTATTATTCTCGGTAATACTGGTTATTACTGCCCTCTGGATTTTTTATACCAGAACCGTCTTACAGGACTCCGGAACACCAACGACCATCGTCCGGCTTTTCGACCGTCATAATGACTTGTTGTATAACATCGTTACGATTTTTTCCATCATCCTGTTATTGCTATCGAACCTCTTTTACTGGCGGACGGGAAACAGGGCCTATTTTTTATGCAGTATTTTCTATTTTGTGGCAGGCGTCGTCTCGCTGGCCATACTTGAAAATGCACGGTTTTATTACACGAAACTCAACGGCGTTTGGAACCACAAACTCTCCGCGGGCTTTGTCGTGTCCGTGTACCTGATCGTCATCGTCATCGGGGTGACCGCGGTCGATTTTCTGATTATCAGTTCGCTCAGGAAAAGGGCGCTCGCAAAACGAAAAAATTACGACAGAATTATTGGAAGGAGGTCAGCAAATTTGGGATGACCGGCATTTTTTATCTATTAAATCATCATAACACATGGAATTCAGAATTGAAAAGGATACGATGGGCGAAGTAAAAGTGCCGGTATCCGCCTACTATGGCGCGCAAACGCAGCGAAGTATTGAAAATTTTAATATCGCCCGCGACATCAACCGGATGCCGCAGGAAATCATCGATGCTTTTGCGTATTTGAAAAAAGCGGCCGCCATCACCAATTTACAGGCAGGCGTTTTATCAAAGGAAAAATGTGAAATCATTGGTGCAGTCTGCGATGAAATCCTCGAAGGCAAGTTAAAAAATGAATTTCCGCTGGTTGTCTGGCAGACCGGCAGCGGCACCCAGAGCAACATGAATGTCAACGAAGTGATCGCTTACCGCGGCCACGTCTTAAAAGGAGGACAACTGACCGATAAGGAAAAAATGATCCATCCCAATGATGATGTCAATAAGTCTCAATCCAGTAATGATACTTTTCCGACCGCCATGCACATCGCGGCCTACACGATTTTGCATACGCTGACCCTGCCGGCACTGGAAGATCTTAAAAATACGCTGGCCCAAAAAGTGAAAGACTTTATGCACGTGGTAAAAATTGGCCGCACCCATTTTATGGACGCCACCCCTTTAACCCTGGGGCAGGAATTCAGCGGGTATGTTTCTCAACTGGAACATGGGATCCGGGCGATCAAAAATACGCTGCCCCACCTGAGCGAACTGGCCCTGGGCGGAACGGCAGTTGGCACGGGCATTAATACGCCCCCGGATTATGCGAAAAATGTGGCGGAGACAATTGCCGCATTAACAGGGCTGCCATTTCGAACGGCAGAAAACAAGTTCGAATCCCTTGCTGCCCATGACGCGATTGTAGAGTGTCACGGAGCGTTAAAAACAGTAGCGGTCAGCCTCATGAAAATTGCCAACGATATCCGGATGCTTTCTTCAGGACCCCGCAGCGGGATCGGCGAAATTCATATTCCCGATAATGAACCAGGATCTTCCATCATGCCCGGGAAAGTGAACCCCACCCAGTGTGAAGCCATCACAATGATTGCCGCACAAGTGATGGGAAACGATGTTGCCATCAGTATCGGAGGGGCCACCGGGCATTTCGAATTAAATGTTTTTAAGCCGGTTATGATTTATAATTTTCTTCATAGTGCGCGACTGATCGGCGATGGCTGTAATAGCTTTAACGAAAGATGCGCCAAAGGAATCGAGCCTATCCTTGACAATATTAAAAAGCACCTGGATAACTCCCTGATGCTTGTCACGGCCCTCAACCCTAAAATTGGGTACTACAAGGCAGCCGAGATCGCTCAAAAAGCGCACAAGGAGAAAACTACGCTGAAGGAAATGGCCGTGAAGCTGGGCTATGTAACGGCGCAGCAATTTGACGAATGGGTAAAACCCGAAGAAATGGTCGGAGCAATCTGACCCAAACGGAGGGGTGCCGTCCAGACGCCGGCGACCTATTTGATGATCACTTTTTTGGTGGCCACATTGATCATATAGGCATCATATAATTTCAGCACGTACATGCCGCCCGGAAGACTTTGCACATTGACGGTGAAAAAATCATTGTTGCTGGTACCCGAAAGGACGATTTGCCCGGTGGCATCATAGAAGGTGTAGTGCAGCGGCTTAGGGATTGTTTTGACGCTCTCGACGTTCAGCACGCTGGTAGCCGGGTTTGGAGATACTTTCACGGAAGTATTACGGACGTAACGATATAATGAATCAGTACCCAGGCTCAACAGGGGCCCCGTATAGGAAAATTCGAGAATCCGCCCGGCATTTCCAGGCGCAGTTCCGCTGGCATTATAGGCACCGGTAGGACCGGCCGCCTGTCCGGAAATATCGCAGGCGACATAAATCCGCAAGCCGTCCGGGGAAATGCAAAGATCCCGGTAACGGCCCATTCCCCTCATGGCGGGAACCGTAGAACTGTCCAGGACAGTGGTGCCCGAGGCGTCAAGGTGCAACCTGAATATCCGGCCGCCTTTTAAGGAAGTTACCAGCAAAGAACGGTTCCAGTTAGGGATTACATTTTTTTCATATACATCAATGCTCGAAGCCGCTACCGTGGGCCAGGTCAGGTAATTCGAATTCAAAGTACCCGGCGTCAGGTCGGTAAAAAGCGTGTAGATCGGATCTTTCGAATCAAGAGCTGCACATTCCACCTGTTCACTGGCTACCGGCTGACTGGCGAGGGTCAGCCCGTTATAATTTCCGTCACAGTATCCCGATAATTTTGGCCAGCCGTAATTGCGGCCCTCCTCGATGATATTTACTTCGTCATCGCTTCGGTCCTGCTGCTCGCTTTGGTACAATATCCCGTTCGACCCGAAGACAATGCCCTGGGCATTTCGGTGCCCCCAGCTCCAAACGGCAGTGGGCTTCGAATTTGCGTCCGTGTACGGATTATCATTGGGTATCCACTGGTCTAAAGGACCGGGATCGCCGTCCGGCTCGAGATTAAACCGCAAGATCTTTCCTTCCAGGGTATCCCTGGTCTGGGCGTTATTGGTGCGGCTGGCATTATTAAACTGACCGGCACCCATGTCACCGATGGTATAAAACAAAAAAGAAGTGCCGTTTACCGACCCGATGGTCAACCGTCCAGAATTATGGTCATTGCTTCCGTTCAGCGATTCGATGATCACTTGCGGGTTACTCAAACTGTGGGTGGACCTATCATAATCGTAACGGGCGATGCGGGTCTTAAAATTGCAGGCCCCCGTGCCATTGGAACAGCCTGCCGAAGCAGCGTAATGATACACGTAGGCAATATACACCCAGGGTTTGGACGGGTTGGGCCACTGGCTGTACATAGTGGGATGCAGCGCCAGCCCCATCAGTCCGCCCTGGGGCCAATTGGGCGGATTGGTAAAATCCTTCAGCGCACTTACATCGAGCAATTGCGTCTTGCCTCCATCTGCCGGGTTGATTAAATCCACTTTATAGGCGTAATTCTCTGTTACCCACAACGAATCATCGGGCCCCCATGTCAATTCCCATGCGGAATTAAGCTGGTAGCCGGGGTTAACCACCCGCATGCTGAAGGGCTCGTTCTGTCCGTAAGAATTTGTGATTGACGCGGCTGCACAGAGCACGATTACCGCCAAAACGGCTGGATTTTTCACGGATAAGGATTTAAGTGATGCAGGGCTAATTCTGCCGATGCTGCGTGAATCTAACGAAGAAGCGGAAGCTTTATTTTTTGGCAGCGCAAAAATCGATATAACTAATTCATTATCTTATGTTTACGACAATGATAATAAAGCGCTACCCAAAAACGTTCTAATAGGTGAACATCGTTGCAAAACGCATTTAATGCCATAAACAATTGACTATGAAAAAACTCTACCCTGGATTTATTTTTATTCCTTCATCCGGTGCCGTCTCACGATTGCGCCACTACTCTTCGGGGAGGCGAGGGAATCCACTCCGGTGGCTCGTTTTGGTCTTTGCCATGATATCTGTATCGGCACCATTCAGCTCCTTGGGTCAAAAGCTCCAAATGAGCTACAGCTACTTCAACTTGTCACGCAATAATGGTGGCGGGACACTCCAAACCGGTGACACCATTGAAATCCATGCATTAGCCCAGGTCAATGCTACTGTCAAAAGCTTCTACTATATGGACACGGTCCCCACCGGGACGTCCTATATCAGTAATTCTATGAAACTAATGACCAATGAAGGGATCATTTTTTCCGGCGGCGGCCCATTTACCGACTTGACCAATGACGATCGCGGCGTTTACAACGCCGGGGTGAAAGGGATCAGGGTCAATCTTGGTACCGGCTATTCCAATGCCCAAAGCGGCGTTGGTTTTGGCGTTACTACGGGGGGTGGCACCGTGAACCCGGGAAGCATCCCCAAGTTCTACGGTAACACCTTATTTGTCCTGGCGTATAAACTCGTGGTAACTGCTGCTTATGGCGACACGATTTTCCCGCACGGCACCTATTATTTTGACACCTCAAGCAGCGGTACCAAAACATCCTTCCATTTTGCCTATCCGGGAATTAAGGTGGTGCAAAACCAGGGGTTATGCGTTAACGCCCTGGGAGCAAGTTTTTCAGCCGAAAGTTCTTTCGGATCCGGAAACACACAAAACAGGGCCGCCGGCGCCATTGTACCGGGATATACGAAAATAAATATCGGCTTAAATGCCCCGCAGGATAACTATTTTTCTATTGTCAATAATACCAGTGCCAACGGTACCACCAACAACAGCGGCCCCTATGTGCCAACCATCAACACTAACAGGGTGTTCAGCGGCTACTGGGACATCATCGGCGATCATACGGGTGCCGCCAACACCGCTACCGGGAATTTGCCAGCGGCTGCCGGTAAAACAGGGGGATATATGTTATGCGTGAACGCCGCTTATACTACCGGGGAAGCTTACCGCGATACCATAAAAAACGTTTGTCCCAATACCTATTACGAGTTTTCTGCCTGGGTCCGCAATATTTGCGGGTACTGCGGCATCGATTCTAACAGTAATGCGGAATACAAACCGGGCGTCCTTCCCAATTTGACCTATGCCATCAATGATATCGATTATTACTCGACAGGCAATTTGCCCCATGACACCATTTGGCATAAGCGCGGTTTTTTGTACCTCACCGGCCCGACAGAGACGCAATTTAGAATTACGATCAAAAATAACGCCGCCGGTGGAGGAGGAAATGACTGGGTCCTCGACGATATTGACCTGGCCACGTGCTACCCCGATCTTGTCAACAATCCAAAAGATACGGCGACCTCCTGTGTCGGCGTCTCGATGACGCTAAGCGATACGGTAAAAAGTTACTTTAATAACTATACGAATTATTGTTGGCAACACAGCACCGATGGCATCAACTGGACCAGCACGGGCAACTGCGGCTCAAAGGTCCCCACGCTGGTAAATGGTGATTGGCAGTACACGGTGGATACGACCTTCAAACCGGTGGCCGCTGACAGCGGAACCTATTTCCGCCTGATCGTTGCCACGACAAGCGGCAATATTAACAATGCACAATGCGCTATAGGTAACAGCCAGCGAATCTTTCTTAAAGTTTTTAATGTCAATTGCACCTTGTTAAATACCCAAATTGTGAATTTTGCGGGTAATGTCGCCGCTGGTAAGGCCAGTCTGTACTGGACAGCGGACAATGAAGCCAACCTCAAAGAATACCAGGTCGAAAAGAGTCTGGACGGAGTTAATTTCTCGCTTGGCGGCACGGTAACCGCAATGAATGATCCCGGGAACCTCGGTTATACTTTCCTAGACCCCTCACCTGTGGCGACGGTTGAGTATTACCGCCTGAAAATGGTGAGTTCAACCAATACGGCCAGTCAATACTCAAAAATTATCGCGCTGTATAATGAGGCGGCCGCTTTTAACGTCAGCGCTGTGAACCCGGTCACTTCCAACCTGAAGTTAGGTATTTTCCTTCCCGAAGATGGTTCGGTAACTTTTCATCTCTTTGACGTTTTCGGTAACAGGGTGAGCCAAAAGACCCTTATGCTCAATAAAGGAAACTCGAATTTGGTGCTGGATGACATGGCCCGGCTGCCAGTGGGTATTTACTTCCTGGGAACCACCTTCAAAGGCCACATGATCCAGAATAAACTATTCAAGGCAAACTAAGCCAATCATATTTTCGTCGACGCTGTTGCTGGCCCCGTCGGGGCCAGTGGCGTTTCAGGGGCAGCCGAGAATAGCAACAAGGATGGGACCATTGCTTCCGTTGCTTCCCTGTGCCGGCCGGGGAAAACACCCGGTAGCGGCGCAGAGAGCCTTCTTTTTTATACTAATGGCCCTCCAATGGTGGAACAACCGAAATCCGGGCCGATACACCCGGTATCCTGCTGCCTGGCGCAGCCGGACTGCAGAAGGGGCACGCCTTTTAGCGGCTTTGCGCCGCAACCGCTTACATCGCCATTCAATCAATTGAAAATCGCTAGCTCAAAAAGTGACCAGGCTCCGGGTCAGCTTTGCATTTGGGCGGGTCTTCCCTACATATCTCTGAACCGCGAGCCCGCAGCAGGCATGGCGTCCCGATTCCTAAAGAGGCGGTGAAGGGAAGTGGAATATAAGCAGTGGGGTATGGGGAAAAAGAAAATCGCCGTTTGCCGGCAGGCAGCTGCAATGGCCAACTGATGTCAGCTGTGATCCTTCGGGGGATGAAGGTCCCGTCAAAATACCTGGTAACTGCCAATCTGGTATTGCGCAGAACTGCCGCTGGCACTGTTATAGATCTCCCCGACATTGCGGGCAAACCACCGCTCGTCGGTTTCCAGCACCACGGAAGAGCCCTGCTGAAAATATTGGTATTGCACTTTGATGACGTCGGAAAAATTGAAATTGCCAAGTGTTAGCTGCACCGCTTTTGCGAGCAATTTCATTTGAATATAGGCCGTCAGCGGCACCCCGCCGACCGTGCCGCTTATGTTCGGGGATTTCCAGATCGTTCCTGCGGCGACATTATCCTTTAAAAAAATGAATTCCCCTGATACCGGCTGGTCAAACGGGATGATATTAGAGTATAGGAAATACTCATAATAGTCTCCTCCGGGCTTACGGTAATAACTGGAATCTATCGCGCCTGAAGGGGGTACCGCGTATGAGGCGATAGTAAAATAGGTATAGGTTCCGACGGTGGGCATATATCCAATGACGACATTTTTAACGGAATCAAACGCCGTCCCGCCGGCAAGGCTGTAGGTCCAATTGGAATTGAGTGTCAACGGGAAATAGTCTCCCGAGGGCGCCACACCTGCAACGAAGCTAATCCCAAACGTGCAACTGGTGCCCCCATAAGCCACGGTAAATGTCTGTGCGCCCGCGTTCACGGGTAACCCTGATCCCGTCAGCGTTACGGTTTGGGGACCGGTGGTCGTAAAAGTCCCTGAACTGGCGAATGATACACCGTTGACACTGTTGGTCGAGATCGAATAGGTCCCCGTGCTGGCGACGGTAACCTGTACTTGAACGGTATTGGTCACATCGAGCGCGATGCCCTGCGTATAGGCGCCGAAAATCGCAAAAGGGGCGCAGGTTCCCCCGCTGCCACCCAAGGTTCCCACCGCGGCAGGCGAGAAATGGACGGTAAATGCACACTGGCTGGTACCGTAGGAAAAATTAAAACTCTGGCTGCCATTGGCCGCAGGGGTACCGGCAGCGGACAAAAGCACATTCTGCACGCCGGTGGTGGTAAAGGTCCCGGTCTTGGAAAAGGTCACTCCATTGACAGTATTGGTAGCAATGGAATAGGTACCGGGCGCCGTAACCGTCACTTGCAGCTGGATCGTGTTTGCCGCGGTCATCGCTATGCCCTGGGTATAATTTCCCGTGATGACTACGGGCTTGCAGAAACCCGAACTATCGCCCAAAACACCCACGGAGGTCTGACCGTAGGTCCCTGTCTTATTGAAAACAGCACTGAATTTCCCGTTAGTCAACTGCCTGATGCCGCTACCGGAAGTCAGTGCCGATCCGGAAAAAGTGCCTGCGATGTCGGTGCCATTGATCGAGGTGATAGTGACTATAAACTCGCCGATCAGTTGGCCCGATTGATAGACGGGAGTGCCTGAGGAGGTATAGGAAAAAGTTGATTGAAACAATGACGCCTTATAATTGCCGGTCGTAAAAGAACTTCCGTACAGCTCCAGGTTAAAGGTTTGAGTACCTGACAGCGATTTTCCGATCAAATGCAGCACCTGCGTATTTGGAATGGTATTCGAATCTATATAAACGCTGTCCAAATTACCCGTATAAAGAGTCGCGCTGTCCGTGAATTGCCAGGTGCCTGCGGGAACCGTTAATCCGTTCGCTTCCAGGCTGAATTCTTTTTGGCAGGCGTTGAGCAGCAGCGTCGTTACTAAAAAGTAAACCGCAGTCTTTAAGTGTTTCATTGTACGATTTTTCAGATTAAATTAGTTTCGGGAATGCTAGGAAACCTGCATCTCGTCATTCACTAATGTCCCGGTCTCTACGCTTTTTTTTAGCACACCGTCCGTGTGATTCCTGAAAAAACGCTTCTGGAAGACAAGTATTGTAATGATGCCGGTTGAAATCGCAGCGTCGGAAAGGTTGAATATAGGCCGGAAAAATACAAAACTCTCCCCGCCCCAAAATGGCAACCAGGCAGGAAAATGGGCATCCTGGATGATAGGAAAATACAGCATATCGACCACCTTTCCATGTAGAAATCCGGCGTAGCCGTGGGCGGGAAACATCCTGGCGATGTTGTAGGTATACTGGCTGCTGTCATCAAAAATAAGCCCGTAAAACATGCTGTCGATCAGGTTGCCCAGCGCACCCGCAAAAATGAGGGCGGCACAAATAATAAATCCCGGATGGTACCGCTGCTGAATGATCTTTTTAATATAAAAGACCCCAAAAATCACGGCACCCATCCGAAAAAGCGTCAGCACAATTTTGCCCCATTCCCCACCAAATTTCCAACCATAGGCCATCCCTTCATTTTCAATAAAATACAGTTGAAACCAACTGCCCAGGACCGCGTGCGATTCGGCCGCATGAAAATGGGTTTTCACGTAAATCTTCAAAACCTGGTCTGCTATTACGATAAGGCTAATGATAAAAAATATTGTTCTTCCTTTCACGGTCTACATTTAATTCGTAAAGATAGCAAAATTGGGGAAGGCTAATAATCAAATACGTTAATTGTTAGCAAAGACTGGCGGTGCCGACGGGCCGTCAACTGACCTTTTGGCGAGCTGACTGGCGTGAGAAAATTACCTGTTTGTCCACTCACTCTTCAAAATAGACCCGCTTGACCCGCTGGGAAATCCCGGTCATGATCTCATAGGGAATCGTTTGCGCCCAGCCGGCCAGCAGCGCCAACGGAAGATGCTCCCCGAAAACCGTGATTTCATCGCCTTCACGGACATTGCCCATACCGGTGGCATCCAGCATGGTCATGTCCATACAGATATTGCCGACGACTGGTACCAGTCTTCCTTTCCATGACATTTTACCGATTCCGTTTCCCAGGTTCCTCGGGTAGCCGTCGGCGTAGCCAATGCGGACCGTAGCGATCAGACTGTCCCGGCGCAGCCGTGCATTTCTGCCGTACCCCACGGTATCGCCGGCCTTTACCTTCTTGACCTGAGAAACTGTCGTGGTAAGGGTCGTTACATTTTTCAAACGGGGCTGGATCGCCCGGTTGCTGTCAATCCCGTACAGACCTATTCCAAGCCGGACCATATCCAGTTGCACGGAGGGATGCCGGCTGATACCGGCCGTATTGGACATGTGTTTCAAAAATGGGTAGCCGATGACAGCTTCGATTTTTTCAACGCACCTTGCATAAATTTGCGCCTGCTCTTCGGTGAAGGCATCTTCCTTTCTATTTTCCGCCGCCACCAGGTGCGTAAAAACGGTTACCACTTTCACCGCGGAATTACCCCGTAACTCCCGGCATAATGCCTCAATATCGCCCGGGGTAAATCCAAGGCGGTGCATGCCTGTATCGATCTTTAGGTGGACCGGGTATTCATTGACACCGGACGTTTTCAGGAAACTGACCAGGTCACGCAAAATATCAAAGGAAAAAATCTCCGGTTCGAGGTTGTGATTCAAAATGGAATCAAAAGTGGCTGGCTCGGCATTCATCACCATGATTGGTAAGGTAATGCCCGCTTTGCGCAATTCCACGCCTTCATCCGCATAGGCGACGGCTAAATAATCGACCTTATTATATTCCAGGACGGAGGCAATCTCGGCCCCGCCGCTCCCATAACTGAAGGCTTTCACCATGGCCATTAATTTCGTTCCCGGGCGTAGCAGCAACTGGTACTGCTTGAGGTTATGAACGACTGCAGTAAGATTGATGGACAGCACCGTCTGATGGGCTTTTTGCTCCAGGTGATGGGTAATAACCTCAAAACCGAAGCTCCGCGCTCCTTTGATCAGGATTATCTCATCATGGAAGTCCGGAGATTTAAATGCCGAAAGATAGCCTTCGACATCCCTGAAAAAATGGACTTCTTTCAGGAAACGGAACTTTTCCTGCTGCATATAGATAGCGGGGCCAATGCCAATGAGCCGGCT
>Ga0075030_100005979_pt1 | contig 10951 bp, 9 predicted proteins | sample LitLauG_LLR_2012_FD_71393 | JGI IMG/M metagenome (GOLD analysis project Ga0075030, IMG submission 71393) | Freshwater sediment microbial communities from Pennsylvania, USA - Little Laurel Run_MetaG_LLR_2012 | ecosystem: Environmental > Aquatic > Freshwater > Creek > Sediment | place: USA...
CCCCGCGCCCACCCGCCTGCTGCGCGGCGTCGACCCCACCGTGGACGCACTGCTACCCGACGGCGGCGCCCGCGACCTCGAGCTGGAGTCGGCGCTGTCGGAGCTGCGACTGGTCAAAGACTCCTGGGAGATCTGCGAGATCACCCGCGCGGTCGAGGCCACCGTCCGCGGCTTCGAGGACGTCGTACGGGCCCTGCCATCGCTGGCCGACAGCGAACGCGGCGAACGAGGCGTCGAAGGCGTCTTCGGCATGCGAGCCCGGCTGGAGGGCAACGGGCCGGGCTACGAGACCATCGCCGCAGCCGGCGAGCACGCCGGCACTTTGCACTGGATACGCAACGACGGCCCGGTGCGCAGCGGACAGCTGCTGCTGCTCGATGCCGGCGTTGAAGCGGACTCCCTGCACACCGCGGACATCACCCGCACGCTGCCGGTCAACGGGGTGTTCACCGCCGACCAGCGCAAGGTCTACGACCTGGTGTACGGGGCGCAGGAGGCCGGCATCGCCGCCGTGCGCCCCGGGGCCCGGTTCCGGGACTTCCACCAGGCCGCGATGGCGGTCATCGCCGAAGGCCTCGCCGACTGGGGGCTGCTGCCGGTGACCGCACACGAGTCCCTGCAGCCCGAGTCGGGTCTGCACCGCCGCTACACCCTGTGCGCCAGCGGGCACATGCTCGGACTTGACGTCCACGACTGCGCCCAGGCCCGCGCCCACACCTACCTGGACGGGGTCCTGGAAGTCGGGCACGTGCTCACCGTCGAACCCGGGCTGTACTTCCAGGCCGACGACCTGACCGTGCCGGCGTCGCTGCGCGGCATCGGGGTGCGGATCGAAGACGACGTGGTGGTCACCGAAGACGGCTGCCAGGTCCTGTCAGCCGCGCTGCCCCGCCGCGCCGACGACATCGAAGCCTGGATGCGGCAGCTGTGGACCGGGCAAGGATGAGCCGCTGGCAGAAGGCAGCCGGGGGGTCCGGACCCGACCGCGGCCACGCCTACGCGCAGCGGTTCGCGCTGCTCGAAGCCAAAGGCCACGACGTGCACGGCGAGGCCAGCCTGGCCGCGTCACTCGTCGGCCCAGCGGCCAGGATCCTCGACGCCGGCTGCGGCACCGGCCGCGTCGCCATCCGGCTCGCCGAGCTCGGCCACAGCGTCGTCGGGGTCGACATGGACACCGCCATGCTCGACGTGGCCCGCGACCACGCCCCGAACCTGACCTGGCTTCACGGCGACCTCGCCGACCTCGACCAGGCCCTGCCGGACCCCGCACAGTTCGACCTGGTGGTGGCCGCCGGCAACGTCATCCCCCTGGTCGCCGCCGGCAGCGAAGCCCGAGTGGTCCGCCAGCTGGCGTCCCAGCTGCGCCACGGCGGGCTGCTGCTCGCCGGCTTCGGTCTCGACCCCACCCACCTGCCGATCCCGCAGGCCCCTATCACCCTGGACGGCTACGACACCATGTGCGCCGACGCCGGGCTGACCCTGGTCAACCGCTGGTCCACCTGGGACACCCAGCCGTACGAGGCCGGCGGCTATGCGGTCAGCCTCCATGCCCGAACCGCGTGCGCCGCCGCTAGCGGAACCCCCATGCCCGCTGCCCGCTGACCCGGCGCAGACGAAGCGCCGTGAGGATTCACCTACCCTGACGACTAGACCGCGACGATGCCGAGCAGGTCCTCAAGACCGCTGAGGTCAGCGGCGTTCCTGGTGTAGAGGAGCGCGCCGTGTGCGTGCGCCGTGGCCGCGATCAACAGGTCCATCGATCGCGTTCTGGGCGTTCGACCTATCTCGACAATCCGGGCCGCGAGCAGGCCATAGCTGGCCGCCACTGCCTCGTCGACCGGAAGCGGATCGAAACGTCGCTGCACCTGGCTGAGTTTCACCAGCCGGCGGCTCCTTGCCTCGGGGGTCATGGCGACCAGGACGCCAAAGTGCAGCTCTGCCAGGCTGACAACACTGACCGCGAGCTCTCCCGGCAGGTGTGTGACGTCGTCACTGACCAGAACGCTGGTGTCGAGCACTCCGCGGCTCACGCCGACGGCCAAGGATCGGTGACCTCGGAACTGATCAAGGCCCGGTCAGACTCCCAGCCGTCGTCCAGGGCCTGGGCGAAGACGTCTTGGATTTCGTCCCAGTACCGCCACGAGCGGGACGCCACCGGGCCTAGGACGGCAGCGGGGCGCCCGGCGACGGTGATCGTGACGTGCTCCCCGGCCTCTGCGCGGCGAACCAGCTCACTCGCGTTCTGCCGCAATTCACGTAGCCCAACCTCGTTCACAGACACGACCACAGGGTAGCACCTGTGCTACCCGAGGTAGAGTCCGAGGGTTCGGCTTGCGGCGGTCTACGTCGCGTCTGGAGTGGGCAGGTCGTCGCGGTTGGCCGCGCGGTCCCTGACTGTGTGGGCCAGCGCCTGCGCACCACCCAGAACGACGACGACCCGAGCAGGTCCGTCGAGCTTGCCCTCGTCGCGCGGAGCCAGCTCCCACAGCTCGAACAGAGCCTCCTCCAGCGGCACCGACCCGAAGGCAGTGGTCACCACGATCGCTGCGTCGGGACCGTCAGAGGCGTCGATCTGCATCGTCACGTCGGTCACGTCCACGGCGTACTCCACGCGGGCGCTGCCCGGCCCCCAAGCCCCCAGGTAGAAGAGGCCCTCGCCGATCAGCACCCGCGCCAGCTCGCTGACCTGCTCGAACGCCGGCGCCTCGCCCTCCCAGGCCAGCAGCACCCCGAAGCCACCGAGCCCGTCGATGTCCCGGTGCCAGCGCGGGGTCTGGGCCAAGGTGGCGACCTCGGCCGGCGACCCGGCCCGCACCAGCCACAACTGGGCACCGTCAGCGCGGGCGGCCCCGGTCAGCCGCTGAAGGCTCGCCGTCACGACCGGCCCCACCTCCGACACCTGCACGCTGCCCGGCTCCGCCGGTCTGGGCGATTACACTAGGCGCATGCTCCGCTCCGTGCCCTGCTGAGGACCAGCGACTTGTGCACCGGCGCCCACCCAGGCGCGCCGCCGTCCGCTGTCGATCGTCCCCGCCGTCCGGAGAGGCCCCGTTGTGATCAGCGCCCACGCTGTCGAGGTGCGCGTCGGTGCGCGCGTCCTGCTCGAGGCGGCCTCGTTCCGGATCGGCCCCGGTGACCGGGTCGGTCTGGTGGGCCGCAACGGCGCCGGCAAGACCACCCTGACCAAGATCTTGGCCGGGGAGGGGCAGCCCGCATCCGGCTCGGTCACGGTCGCCGGCAGCGTCGGCTACCTGCCGCAGGACCCCCGCACCGGTGACCTGGCCGAGCTCGCCCATGACCGCATCCTCGGGGCCCGCGGGCTGGGGGAGATCCTGCACAAGATCCGCGACGCCGAAGGACAGATGGCCAGCGCCGACCCGGCCACCTCGGAACGGGCGATGCGCCGCTACTCCCGGCTACAGGAGGAGTTCGCCGCATCCGGTGGTTACGCCGCCGAGTCCGAGGCAGCCCAGATCTCGGCCAGCCTCGGCCTGCCCGACCGGGTCCTGGACCAGCCGATCGGCACCCTGTCCGGCGGCCAGCGCCGTCGGGTCGAGCTGGCCAGGATCTTGTTCAGCGGCGCCCAGACCCTGCTCCTGGACGAGCCGACCAACCACCTGGACGCGGACTCGATCGGGTGGCTGCGGGAGTTCCTCAAGTCCCACAAAGGCGGCCTCGTGGTCATCAGCCACGACACCGGCCTGCTCGAGGTCTGCGTCAACCGGGTGTTCCACCTGGACGCGAACCGGGCCGAGCTCGACCTGTACAACGTCGGGTGGAAGGCCTACCTGGGCCAGCGTGAGGCCGACGAGCGCCGCCGCCGCCGCGAACGGACCAACGCCGAGAAGCAGGCCACGGCACTCAAGGCCCAGGCCGACCGGATGCGCTACAAGGCCACCAAAGCCAAAGCCGCGCAGAACATGGACCGCCGCGCCGAACGGCTGCTGTCCGGGCTGGAAGCCACCCGCCGCTCCGACCGGGTCGCCAAGCTTCGGTTCCCCGAGCCCGCACCCTGCGGAAAGACCCCGCTGATGGCATCGGGACTGTCCAAGAGCTACGGATCCCTCGAAGTGTTCACCGACGTGGACCTGGCCATCGACAAAGGTTCCCGGGTGGTGGTGCTAGGACTCAACGGCGCCGGAAAGACGACGCTGCTACGGGTCCTGGCAGGAGTCGAAGAAGCCGACACCGGGCAGGTGGACCCCGGACACGGACTGCGACTGGGCTACTACGCGCAGGAGCACGAGACCCTGGACACCACCCGCACCGTGCTGGAGAACATGGCCTCCGCCGCCCCCGCGCTGCCCGCGGTCGAGCTGCGACGGATCCTCGGCAGCTTCCTGTTCAGCGGACAAGACGCCGACAAGCCCGCCGCAGTCCTGTCCGGCGGGGAGAAGACCCGGCTCGCGCTGGCCACCCTGGTGGTGTCCAGCGCCAACGTTCTGCTCCTTGACGAGCCCACCAACAACCTTGACCCGGCCAGTCGCGTCGAGGTGCTCGCGGCACTGCACACCTACAAAGGCGCCGTCGTCCTGGTCACCCACGACGAAGGAGCCGTCGAAGCGCTCCAGCCCGAACGTGTCGTCCTGCTTCCCGACGGCGTCGAAGACCTGTGGAGCGAGGACTACGCCGACCTGGTCGCCCTGGCCTGAGGACGCCCCTCCGCTGACCCGCGGGTCAGCAACAGTGCGCGGCGCGCCGAGAACATGGCTAGCCGTAGGGGCAATGTTGGGTGATCATGGGTGCCAAGAGCCGCAACATGAGGAGGACACGCACGTGGCCGACCTTGGGAAAGGGCGCCGGGTCACCGGTGCCGAACGAGACAAGCTCGCCGTCGAGTTGAAGAAGAAGTACGAGTCCGGAACGAGTATCCGCACCCTGGCCGAGTCAACAGGCCGGTCGTACGGGTTCATCCACCGGGTCCTGACCGAGTCAGGGGCAACGCTGCGTGGTCGCGGCGGAGCCACCCGCGGAAAGGGCAAGAAGTAGCAGGGCCAACGGCGGCCGCCGACTTCATCGTGGAGGTCGGCGGCCCGACGGCCACCGTGACCCTGGACCGGCCGCAGCGGCGCAACGCGCAGACCCCGGCCATGTGGCGCGAGCTGGCTGACGTCCGCTCGCAGCTGCCTGACAGCGTCCGGGTCGTCGTGGTCCGCGCCAGAGGTCGGTCGTTCTCAGCCGGCCTGGACCGTCGGATGTTCACCCCCGAGGGCATCGCGGGCGAGGTCAGCCTGGCTGGCATGGCCCGCCTGCCCACGGCCGACCTCGACGACCTCATCGCCGGCTACCAGCGCGCTTTCTCCTGGCTTCGGGACCCGGACCTGGTCACCATCGCGGCCGTGCAGGGCCACGCGATCGGTGCCGGCTTCCAGCTGGCGCTGGCCTGCGACCTGCGGGTGGTCGCCGACGACGTACAGCTGGCGATGCGCGAGACCGTGCTAGGACTGGTCCCTGACCTGGGGGGCACCGCGGCGCTGGTCGAGTGCGTCGGATACGCCCGCGCCCTGGAGCTGTGCGTCAGCGGACGGTCGATGGGCGCCACCGAAGCACTGTCGTGCGGACTGGCCCAACGGGTCGCCACCGTCGACGGCCTGGACGCGGCCACCGCCGAGACGGTCCAGATGGTGCTGGCGGCCCCCCGGGGGGCGGTGGCCGAGACCAAGGCGCTGCTGCTCGGGGCGGGCACCCGCAGCGCCGCCGAACAGCTGGCAGCCGAACGGGCCGCCCAGGCGCGGCGGCTGGCCGACCTCGCCGCGGGGGTGGCCGCGTCCGCTGACGGCGTACCGGACCCGGCAGGTGTCGGGGAACAGTGAGACCCTGGTGCGACGTTGCGCCACCAGGACTGCGCGCAGCCACCAGCCGGTCGCAGCCCAGATCGCGCACTGAAGGCACAGCAGCTGTGCCGTACCTGTAGCCGCACCGGAGTCGCCCCGCATGTCGTCGATGCACCCGTGGAGCCAGTACCGCTCCTACACCCGAGACAAAGGACCGAACAAGCGGCTGGCACCTGGCACAACTCGGCGCATCGTCGGCTTCGCCCGCCCCTATCGGGGGGTCATCATCGCGTTCTTGGTGACGGTCGTCCTGGACGCCATGACAGTGGTGGTGACCCCGCTGCTGTTCAAGGTGATCATCGACCAGGGTGTGGCCAAGGGCAGCACCAAGATCGTGGTCTTGACCGCCCTGGGCGTCGCCGCGCTGGCAGTCTTCGACACCATCGTGACTTTGATCGGGCGTTACTTCTCGTCACTGATAGGTGAAGGCCTGATCTACGACCTGCGGACCCGGGTCTTCGACCATGTGCAGCGGATGCCGGTGGCGTTCTTCACCCGGACCCAGACCGGGTCGCTGGTGTCGCGGCTCAACAGCGACGTCGTCGGCGCCCAGCAGGCGTTCACCTCGACCCTTTCGTCGGTGGTGTCCAATGTCGTGTCCTTGGTGCTGGTGCTGGCCGCCATGATCCTGTTGTCCTGGCAGATCACCGTGGTCGCCCTGCTTCTGCTGCCGCTGTTCATTCTGCCCGCCCGGTGGGTGGGCGGACGGCTCGCCTCGATCACCAGAGAGTCGATGCAGCTGAACGCCGCCATGAGCCAGACGATGACCGAGCGGTTCAACGTCGCCGGTGCCCTGCTGGTCAAGATCTTCGGCCGCCCCGAAGAGGAGTCGACGCAGTTCAGCGCGAAGGCCGGTCGGGTCCGCGACATCGGGATCACCTCGGCGATGTACAGCAGGATCTTCTTCGCGTCACTGACTACGGTCGCTGCGCTGGCCACCGCCCTGGTGTATGGGATGGGCGGCGTCATGGTGATCCGCGGCAGCATCCAGGTCGGGACCCTGGTGGCGCTGGCGGCGCTGCTGACCCGCCTGTACGGGCCGATCACGTCGCTGTCCAACGTGCAGGTGGACGTGATGACCGCGCTGGTTTCCTTCGAGCGGGTCTTCGAAGTCCTCGACCTGCCCCCGATGGTCGCCGACGCCGAGGGCGCGGTAGAGCTTGACGCCGGCGCCGACACGGTCGAGTTCCGTGACGTCGTCTTCCGCTACCCGTCGGCCGACGAGGTGTCGCTGGCGTCGCTGGAGTCTGTCGCGGTGCTGGACGCCACCACCTCCTCGCTCGTCCTCAAAGGCATCAGCTTCACCGCGCAGCCCGGACAGATGGTGGCCCTGGTGGGGCCTTCGGGCGCCGGCAAGACCACGGTGACGGCGCTGGTGTCTCGGCTGTACGACGTGACCGAAGGCACAGTGCTCGTCGGTGGCCGCGACGTGCGCACCGTCACCCAGGACTCGCTGCACCGCTCCATCGGAGTCGTCACCCAGGACGCGCACATGTTCCACGACACGATCCGCGCCAACCTGCTCTACGCCGCACCAGGGGCCACCCCCGCGCAACTGGAGCAGGCGTGCCGCGCCGCCCAGATCTGGGACCTGGTCCAGTCCCTGCCAGACGGACTCGACACCATCGTCGGTGACCGCGGGTACCGACTGTCCGGCGGGGAGAAGCAACGCCTGGCCATTGCGCGGCTGCTGCTGAAGGCGCCCCGAATCGTTGTCCTGGACGAGGCGACCGCGCACCTGGACTCCGAGTCCGAAGTCGCCGTCCAACGGGCCCTGGCCACGGCCCTGGAAGGACGCACCTCGATCGTCATCGCCCACCGGCTGTCCACGGTCCGTGACGCTGACAGCATCTTGGTCGTCGAGGACGGGCGAGTGGCTGAACGAGGCACCCACGCCGAGCTGCTCGCCGCAGACGGCCTGTACGCCGACCTGTACCGCACCCAGTTCGAACCGCAGGCCAGCAACCTGGACGCCGGCGTCCTGTGAGCGCCGCACCACCTGGCCCCAGCCCCCGCCAGCTGTCGGCAGGCCCGGGCCCCGCCGGTGCTCGCAGATGACACCGATCGCGGCCCGGCGGCAGCCTCGACGGACCCGGGAGCCAGATGGGACGTGGCAGGTCACGGCGCCGTTGCCCCCGCGACCTGACCCTCACCTGTGCCGACAACGTCAGCGCGGGTGAGGACGCACCGTCCCCGAGGTGATCACGCACTCTTTCGGAGCGGCCGCTCGCCGTTCGGTGCGACGACGTCTGTGCTGTCGACGTCTGTGCGGCCGCTGCCAGCCACAAGGTCGGGCCGAACGCAGCCGACCCCTTAGCACCACGCGGGCCGGCTCCGCCAAGACTTCGTCCCTTTGGCCAGTTGTGGGTCCAGTGTGGCCACTGGTGCGGTTGAGCGCCCCACAGCGCCCCCACAGCGCCATGCCGACCGCATTGTGACCGCTCTTTTGAACGCGGAGCGTGACAACCTCAACTGCCTCAGTAACGTTGTCCTATAACGGTTTTCGTGCACCCGGGTGTAGAGGTACTGTCCACTGTAAGAGGGGCAGGATCGTCGACCGGGGCGTCGCGGCTTGGCCCTCCACCGGAGGGGGAGCCATGCGCAAAAGCGTTGTAGGACTGGCGGCAGGAGGACTTGTCGTCCTCGCTGCCGGCGTCGGCGTGGGGCCGGCCGAAGCCTCGACGACGACACAGACCGTCGCCTTGTGGAACATGAACGAGGCACCGGGGTCGACCACCCTGGTCGACTCCAGCGGCAACGGCCTCAACGGGACCATCGGGACCAGCATCGCCCTCAACGGCGCCTACCAGACCTTCCCACCGATCACCCGAGGCAACGGCGGCACCATCGACCCCCAGCACCTGGACATCATCAACTCCCCGCAGCTCAACCCCGGCACCTCGGACTTCATCGTCACGGTCCGGCTGAAGGTCGCCAGCGTCGGCCAGTCCCTCGGCAACGTCATGCAGAAGGGCCAGACCGGCACCGTCGGCGGCTTCTGGAAGATCCAGCTGGACAACGGCAACGGGCACGTCATCTGCGAGTTCGTCAGCCCCACCGGGTCCGGTGGCATCGCCAGCTCCCAGATCATCGCCGACGACCAGTGGCACACGGTCTCCTGCGAGCGCAGCGCCACCACGGTCTCGACCACCGTCGACGGGGTCTCGACCACCGTCGCCCGTACGGTCGGGGCGATCAGCAACAACATTCCGCTCAGCATCGGCGGCAAGTCGCTGTGCACGGCCACACCAAGCCACGACTGCGACTACTTCGTCGGGTCCATCGACTCCGTGGAGGTCCAGACAGTCACCACCACCCCCCGCACCGGCTTCGTCCCCATGGCGTCGACCCGGGTGCTGGACACCCGCACCGGCACCGGAGCACCCGCCGGGCCGGTGGCTGCCCACGCCACGGTGCACGTGCCGGTCCTGGGCGTCGCCGGCGTCCCCGCGAGCGGGGTGTCCGCGGTTGCACTGAACGTGACCGTGGCCTCGCCGACTGGCCCCGGGTTCATCACCGTGTACCCGGACGGGACGACGATGCCCACCGCGTCGAACCTGAACTTCAGCACCGGGCAGACAGTCTCGAACCTGGCGGTGGTGCCGGTCGGGGCGGACGGCTCCGTCGCGTTGACGAACGGCTCGGACGGGTCCAGTCAGCTGATGGGGGACGTGGCCGGCTACTACATAGCCGGCACCACGGGCCCAGGCTCCTTCATGTCGCTGGCCCCCGCCAGACTCCTGGACACCCGAAGCGGTCTCGGCGCGGCACTGGGGCCGGTGGCCCCAGGAGGGACCGTGCACCTGGCAGTTCTGGGAGCCGGCCATGTGCCCACGACAGGAGTGTCCGGGGTTGTCCTGAACGTGACGGTCACCGGGTCCACCGGCAACGGGTTCGTCACCGCCTACCCCGACGGGGTGTCGATGCCGATCGCGTCCAACCTGAACTTCGTCACCGGCCAGACCGTGGCCAACCTGGTGGTGGTGCCTGTCGGCACCGACGGTTCCGTGGCCTTGACCAACGGATCTGTCGGCTCCAGCCAGCTCATCGCTGACGTCGCCGGCTACTTCGTCGCGGGGGCCGGCGGATCCGGCTCGTTCACGTCCCTGACGCCGGCCCGGCTGCTGGACACCCGCAACGGGACCGGCGCCCCTAAAGGCCCGGTGGCGCCCACAGGCACGGTGCACCTCGGGGTCGTCGGCGTCGGCGGCGTCCCGGCCACTGGCGTCGCGGCCGTGGTCCTCAACGTGACGGTGACCGGCCCTGCGTCGCAGGGGGCGATCACCGCGTACGCGGACGCGACCACGATGCCGCACGGCGCGAACGTGAACTACTCGGCCGGTCAGACCGTCGCGAACCTGGTGGTGGTCCCGGTGGGCGCCGACGGCGAGGTGGCCCTGACCAACGCCTCGGCCGGGGCGACATCCTTGATCGCCGACGTTGCGGGCTACTACCTGCGGTAGCCCGCCGCGCCCGCGGACGGCCGGGTCGCCGCTGCCCGCGCAGAACCCGCAGCGGCAACCGCAGCGGTGACCCGTCCGTCCAAGGGATCGGACCGCGGCGGACAGCAACCCACCCGGGTCATGCGACCAGGGACGCGTACGACGCCGATCTGGGGCCAACCGGCCGAAGAACCTGTTGGAAGAAGAGGGAACATCGTCGCGCCGACGGCCGGGTAGACGCTTCGAACGGGACATCGCCTTCACCCGGAGCGCCACCCTAGCGGCATCCGAGACGTGCCCCGTCGGGCGGCCTGCTCACCGGCCTGCTGAGGACGTGAGGTCGCGATCGCTTGTTGTGGATCACTTCGGCAGCACGATAACGGTTGGGCCGCCAAGTCGGTGGAATCGGATTGGCTGCACCGGCCGGCCAGTCATGGGGGGTCCAACCGCGAGTCGGGCCGAGGAGACCGGGTCAGTTGCCTGTGGGCCCAGTCTGACAGCCTGAAGTCCGCACGAAGCATCGGTGGTCTCAAGGGGTCGATGCAACACCCTGTGCTTGGGGGGGTCGTGTCGATGGGAGGCCGTGGTGCGTCGTTTGACGTCGGAGCAGAAGTTGGTGATCGCGGAGCGGTCAGCCGCGGGGGTGCCGTCGCGGCAGATCGCGCGCGATATCGG
>Ga0075030_100005980_pt1 | contig 10948 bp, 6 predicted proteins | sample LitLauG_LLR_2012_FD_71393 | JGI IMG/M metagenome (GOLD analysis project Ga0075030, IMG submission 71393) | Freshwater sediment microbial communities from Pennsylvania, USA - Little Laurel Run_MetaG_LLR_2012 | ecosystem: Environmental > Aquatic > Freshwater > Creek > Sediment | place: USA...
TGCTGGCATGATGAGTCAATTTGGTTCCGCCGAGGAAGATAAGCCAGTAACCCTGGCGGTCGGGCCAGAAGGCGGTTGGACCGAAAATGAGCTGCACCAGTTCGCCGGCGCAGGCTGGATCTCAGCGACTTTGGGCCCGACTATCTTGCGTGCCGAAACAGCAGCGGTCGCAGCGACGGCGATCGTCTTCTCCAGCCTGCGAAAGTAGATCGAGTTTCTGCGGTACACGCGATGGTATCCTGCCATCGTGGGCCGGCATAAGGTTCCATCTCGCAGCTTCATCCCCGACGCGCAACAGCTCACGGCCATGGAACACACACGGGGCCCGATGATGGTGATTGCGGGCGCAGGCACTGGGAAGACTTCGGTGCTGACCAACCGAGTTGCCCACTTGGTGGAGAACGGCCATGCCCAGCCAGATGAGATAGTCGCCCTCACGTACACCAAGAATGCGGCCGCGGAAATGCATCTTCGCATCCGCGCCATGCTCGGAGGCAAGGAAGTCCAGGCCGCCACATTCCACGATTTCTGCAACGCAATGCTGTTTCGAGCGGGGCGTGGCTTCGACGTGCTTGACGACACTGATCTCTGGATCTACCTCCGCCGCCGCATCCACGAATTTCATCTCGAGCACTACGTTCGCGCCGCAAACGTGAGCCAGTTTCTCCACGACCTGCTCGATTTTATGAGCCGTTGCCACGATGAGTTGATAACTCCGGCTGCATATGCGGAATACGTCCAGCGTCTGGAGAAAGATGAACTGCCCATCCCGCGTGTGGCCAAGTCGAAGAACCAGCTGGGAGATTCCGAGGTTCTCGCCCGCTGCAGGGAGATAGCGAGGGTGTTCACCCTCACCGAGCACTGGCTGAACGAGGACAAGCTTGGAACTTTCAGCCACATGATTACCCGCGCGCACACCCTGCTGCAGAGCGATGCGTCGTTCCTGGCGGAGCAGAGAAAACGGGCTCGTTTCATCCTGGTCGACGAGTTTCAGGATGCCAACTTTGCGCAGATCAAGATTCTTACCGCCCTTGCTGGCTCCGAGAAGAACATCTTTGTCGTTGGCGATCCCGACCAGGGCATCTATCGCTTCCGCGGAGCTTCCAGCGCTGCTTTTGAACTCTTTCGGCGACACTTCCCGCAGACCAGGCGGGTAGTACTGCAGAAAAACCGGCGCTCCACCACTCCGATTCTGCGCTGTGGTTTCGCTCTGATCGACAAGAACCCTCAAGTCTTTGCCAATGATCGCGATGGAGTATTTGAGTACGCCCGTGTGCCCTTGCAATCTACCCGCGAGGAGGAAGCCGCGAAAGAAGGGAAGCCTCTGCGCACCGTTCCGGTAGAGGTGGTTACTTTTGAAGACAAACAGGCCGAGAGTCCCGACATTGTTAGCGTGATCCGCGGAATCCGCCGCGAACTGCGGTGCAAGTGGAGCGACTTCGGCATTCTTTATCGTCTGCACGCTCACCGAGACGATGTCATCCGCGAACTGGCTGAAGGTGATGTGCCGTTTGTCATTGAGAGTATGGATGTATCGGACTCCGCCGAGGTACGCGACCTCTTTGCCTGCTTGAATGCGGTGGTTTCTATGGGGGATGATGTCAGTCTGTTTCGCGTGTGCGCCTTGCCTTGCTTCGAGGTAGCCCCCGAACAACTTCGTGCGGCCATGCGGGCTCTTGCGCGGCGTGCACGGGAAGGCCAGTTGGTTCCCCTCGCCTCTATATTGCATGAAGTGGAGGGAGGAAGGGGTGTGCTGACCGCCGTCAACGACGCACGGGAGGAAATCGCCCGTCGGAACGCAACCGGCCGCTACGCGCTTGAGATCATCGCGAAGCAGTTTGATCTCGATGCAAGCTCGAGCATCTTGAGATCTGCGTTGAACTTTGTCTCGGACCGGAATGAGAATCCGCTCATCAAGACCGGGGACCTTGGTGAACTTGTGGTATATCTGCGGGACTTTCGGGAAGCAGGCGGCGTGATCCCCATGCTCTCGGATGGAAGCCCGGACGCAGTTCGCCTGATGACCGTCCATATGGCCAAAGGTCTGGAGTTTCCTCACGTTTTCATTTTGCGGGCTAATACCAATTCGTTCCCCAGTTCATTCAAAGAAACGCTGGTGGCCTTTCCCAAGGAGTTGCTTGATCCGGATTCAGTAACCACAGGCGACGACAAGGCACTGCACGACCAGGAGGAGCGAAGGCTCTTCTACGTGGCCATGACTCGTGCCCGCGATTCTCTTCACATCTACGCCAGACAGGGAAGAGGAAAGAAGAACAAAAATCCCGACGGATTCACGCGGAGTCTGATTGAAGATGCGAGCCTTGGGCGTTGGCTGCGTTCACGTCCGGTTTGCGGGGACCAAGCCACTCTGAGTATCTCAGCCTCCGCCTCAGCCCTGCACTCGCCGACGTCTCATATGTCGGAGTGGCTCAACCTGCAGGCCACCCCGGGGCTGCATTCCAAACTAAGTGCTTCCGCGGTCGATACCTACGAGCGCTGTCCCCTGCAGTTCAAGCTTGAGCGAGACTGGCAGGTGTCTCGCGAACTCCCCGCCGCGATGCAATACGGTGCCGTCATGCACCGCGTCCTGCGGACCTATTACGATTCCGTACGCCTCGGCCTGCCTCGCAGCGACGAGGAACTTATTCAGCAGTTCCGCGACGAACTTGTGGCAGCCAAGATTTCCGAGCAGTATCAGCACGACCTATATGAGGAGCAGGGCGTTCAGCAGTTAAGGGCCTTCCTGACTTCAGCGCGCTCCCTGCCTGTTCCTGACGTTCTTCACACTGAAGAAGGATTTGAGATTCGCGTTGGTGAGACCAAGGTGGTCGGCCGCATCGATCGCATCGACCGAGTCCCGGGCGGAGTCGTTATTGTCGACTACAAGACGGGCAAGGCTCGTGATCAGGAGGACGCCGACAGTAGCCTGCAGCTTTCTTTGTACGCGCTGGCTGCTCAGGAAAAATGGGGATATCGGGTGGATTCCCTCGTCTTCCACAATCTTGAAGAGAACGTTCCGGTGTTTACTTCACGCAACGACCTTCAGCTGCTGGAAGCGCATAATCGCGTCGAAGCAGCTGCGAGGAATATTTTCGAGGAAAAATTCGAGGCTAAGGTCGGGTTTCACTGCGGATTCTGTCCCTATCGCAATCTCTGTCCCGCGAAAGAGAAACGCATCCCTTTGTTTGGAGAGGCTTTGGCGAAAGAGGCCAAACTGGGTTGAGCTGGTCAGTCAGAGCTCCGAAAGACTAGCTCGCGGAAAAGTTAAGGGGACGCTTTCGCGTCCCCCTGTGACTTCCAACAGACTTTCTTAGTGCTTCTTTTTCTTTTTCGCCTTCTTCTTCGTTGCCATTGGTTCTATTCTCCCTTCCATTGTTCATGGAAAATTTGCAACGGTGTTTTGTTGCAACTGATTGAATGTATAGAGTTAATGAAAAATGAAGTCAAGAGAAAAATGATGCGGCGAGTCGCGTGGCGCTGGTACGAAAGTCACGTGCGGACCTGATGTGAGTGATTTACGTAAACTCATTTTTGCGAGATCAACGATTCGATCTTACGAAACTGTTGTTTGATCGGGCTTCGATCAATTCCCATTCCAGCTCGGAGCATTCGATCGCGGACCGCGACGAAACGAACTGAGTTTCCGCGAAGGCGGGCCACAGTCCGCATCAAGGGACCACCAGCATCTATAATCATTCGAGCGAAATCGTCGCGGGGGCATGATCAATGGCTGGTTTGGACGAGATTGTCATCATCTCGGGCTGCCGTACGGCAGTTGGAAAATTTCAGGGAAGTCTTTCGGAGCTGAGTGCGCCTCAATTGGGTGCAGTGGTGGTACGCGAGGCAGTGAAGCGGGCTGGGCTGGCACCCGACCGGGTAGACGAATGCATCATGGGCAATGTGGTGACGGCCGGGATCGGTCAGAATCCGGCGCGGCAAGCCGCCATCTTCGGTGGATTGTCTCCCGCGGTAGGTGCCATGACAATCAACAAAGTTTGCGGCTCGGGGTTGAAATCGGTCGCGCTCGCAGCACAGGCCGTGCAAACCGGAAACAGTTCGATCGTGGTTGCCGGAGGAATGGAATCGATGACGAATGCGCCATATCTCCTTCCTCAAGCTCGCAAGGGATACCGTTTGGGGAACGGTACGGTAGTGGACTCCATGGTGCAAGATGGGCTCTGGGACATCTACAACAACTACCACATGGGAGTCACGGGTGAGAATGTGGCGGAGAAATACGGGATTAACCGTGACGCGCAAGATGAGTTTGCGCTGAACTCGCACCGCAAGGCGCTCGCCGCGACTCGGGAAGGACGGTTCGCATCCCAGATTGTTCCCGTGGAACTTCCGGCAAAGAAGAAAGGTGAGCCGTTCATCAAGTTTGAGACCGATGAGAGTCCGCGGGAAGATACGTCCATCGAAGTTCTGCGCTCTTTGAAACCGGCTTTCAAGAAAGACGGTACGGTGACGGCGGGGAACGCTCCAGGCGTGAACGACGGTGCGGCGGCGGTGGTCGTAACCAGCGCGCGCCGCGCGAAAGAACTGGGATCTGTACCAATGGTGAAGATTGTGGCGCAAGCCACCAGCGGAGTCGAACCGCAGTGGGTGATGATGGCGCCAGTGGGCGCGGTTCGTTCAATATGGGAGAAAACCGGCTGGAAGAAGGAAGACGTGGACCTTTACGAGCTCAACGAAGCATTTTCGGTCCAGGCTCTGGCGGTGATGCGCGAGCTTGGGCTGGATCCGAACAGAGTCAACGTAAACGGAGGAGCCGTTGCCATTGGGCACCCAATCGGAGCCAGCGGTGCGCGAGTGCTGGTCACGCTGATCTATGAAATGATGCGACGCAATGCGAAACGCGGTATCGCCGCGCTGTGCTTGGGCGGTGGAAACGCAGTGGCGATGGGGGTGGAACGACTTTAAGAGCCCCGTTTTTGCTAGGAGATGGTTGCCGCCGCGGCAGCGGCGGCGATTGGAAGCTTGATGGTGAAGACGGCACCGCCACCTGGGGCATTCTCAGCCTCGAGTGTCCCCTTATGCTCCGTGACCACTGACTTGCAAATACTGAGACCAAGTCCAGTGCCACGGCCAGGCCGCTTGGTGGTGTAGAACGGATCGAAGATGCTGGGTAGGCTTTCCGCGGGGATGCCTGGCCCATCGTCTTGGAAGGTTATCCAGACAGAGTCAGCGGTAAATCCTGTGCGAATGCGGAGCGTTCCGCGTTCCCGCACTTCGCGAATGGCCTGTTCGGCGTTCAGGATCAGATTAAGAAATACCTGCATAAGCCGGTTGGGTTCGACGATGACAGCGGGCAAGCTGGTTTCACGGAGGAAGTCCACCGTAATATTGCTGCGCCGCAACGAGTAAGCGTGAAGGCTGAGCGTCCGCTCGACGGTGTCGGCCACGTTCACTCGGTTTGATCCTACGCCACCCGATCGCGAGAAGTAGGTCAGATTCTGGACGATTTCGGCGGCACGACGAGCCTGTTGTTGTAGCAGCGAAAGATGCTTGCGGGCGGTATCTGTGGATTGGCTATCCTGGAGCAATTCGCTCATGCCCAGGATGCTGGTCAGAGGATTGTTCAATTCGTGGGCAATTCCGCCGATCATCGCACCCATCGCAGCCAGTCGCTCACTTTGAATAAGCTGATGTTCAATTTTCTTTTCCAGAGTAAGGTCATGAAGTGAAACAACGACCGCCCGGACCCGCGAGTCACCGCCAAACATTGGTGCTGCCGATGCCCGGAGATTGCGCCGCGTGCCGTCGCGGTGGCGCGCGCTGAAATCGGCGGTGGCGATCTGGTTCTTGCCCGAAGCGACGTCCTCAAATAACTGGGTCAGCTCCGGGGATTCGGTGATTGGATCGGAGATCTGCCGGCCAAGGAAATCCTGCGAGGCGTAGCCGAGGATCGCGGTCATCCGTGAGCTCACAAAGGTCAGCTTGCCTGAGAGATCAGCCACCAGGATCAGGTCGGGGAAGCTCTCCAGCAGATGCTGGCGGAACTCTTCTTCCTGGGCGATCTGGCGTTCGAGAGCTTTCTTTTCCGTAATGTCAACCAGAGTTCCTTCGTAGCGGACGAGCAAACCCGCGGCATCGCGTACGGCGCGCGACGAATCCAGGAACGAGCCGACGGATCCATCCCTTCGGCGGAGGCGGACCTCTCTCGTCACGGTCGCTCCACCCGCACTCAGCGAGCGCTCAAGTGCTGGTCCATCCGCGCGTATGGCATCGGCCGGCTGGGAAAGCAATTCCTGTTTGCTGGCATATCCCAGCATGCCGGCCAACGCGGAGTTGACATCGAACAATTTGCCATCTGGATTGCTGAAGTAGACGCCTTCCTGCAGGGTTTCGACAAACTCGGTGAAACGAAGTTCATTTTCGTGCTCTGCGGTGACGTCGCGGGCAAGAACGCTGACTCCGGTAACATCCGAACCCTTCATGATTGCGTTAACCACGCAATCGAAGTACAGCTGGCGAGGGTGGCCCTTGAGACGGAGTGTACAGATGCCGGTCCAATGTCTTCGACCCAGGAATTGGCTCACCTTCGAGTGCAGGTCGTCTCGGCGGGGTTCATCAATGAACTCGAAAATGTTGTGGCCGACTATATCGGTATAGTGAACGCCCACCAACTCCGTGACTCTGCGGTTGACGGTCCGAACCGTGCCGTCGAGACCCATCGCGAAAGCGGCATCCTCGAATGAATCAATCAACTCCTTGAAGCTGCGCTGCGAGCGGGCGATCATCTGCCCAAGCTGATCAAGCTGTTCGTCGGAAGGAGCAACCGCTCGATCGCGCAGATCCTGCAGAATGGAGTGGAGCGCCGAGACTTCCCGCCTGCGGTCGAAGGCGTAAATGGCGAGCAGAACGGCCAGTACGACTACGCCGATGGGCGCCGACCGCAGCGAAAATGGAAGACTCTCAAGGTGTTCCCAGGCCAGCGCCGCAAAGGCGACGGCCAGCAGGACCATGAACAGCAAGAGCCAGCGCCAAAGCTGGGATTCCTCGCGATTGGTCGGAGGACCGTCGTCAACGTGTTTTTCCTTGCTCAATGCAACTCCATGCGGAAATAGGGCTACCCCAATCCTATGTCGGTCCGCTGGCGGGATCCAAGGTTTTTCCGGGCAACTGCCGCCGGAGGGAGCACGAAAGTAACATCATGCGGCCCACCGCCTTTTTTCCTCAGGCTGTTGCAGTTGGTTGGTGACAGCCATCACAGCCCAAGACGCCCAAGAGAGATAACGTGGTTCAGTTGACTAGGCGCGGGAGAAGTGTGGAGTTTGCCGCTCGGGCGCATGGTTCGGCGAATGAGGCTCGATGCTATACAAGACGCTGAGCGCGGCGGTTTACGGCATCGACGCGAACATCATCGAAGTCGAGGTAGACTGCTCCGGCATAAAAATCGACCAGGATCACTTCCATACCGTGGGCCTACCTGACGCAGCTGTACGAGAGAGCCGCGACCGTGTGCGGGCGGCGCTCAAGAACTGCGGCTACGATATTCCGCCAACCCACATAACCATAAACCTGGCGCCCGCGGACATCAAGAAAGAAGGCTCCGGCTTCGATCTGCCCATGGCGCTGGGCATTCTTGGAGCGTACGGCGGGTTGAACCAGAAACAGATCCCGGATTGCCTGTTTGTGGGTGAACTGTCCCTGGACGGAGGGGTTCGCGGAGTTCGGGGAACGCTTCCCATCGCTCTCGAGGCCAGGGCCAGGAAGATCCGTAAGCTCGTGGTGGCCGAGGCCAATGCCCGCGAAGGCGCAATGGTAGCTGGCGTAGATGTCTATCCGGTTCGCTCCCTTCTGGACGTCATCCAGTTCGTAAATTCAGGCAATGGAATCCTACCGGTTCGAGCGGACAGCGAATCTCTACTGCGAGAGTCGCAGATTTGTGGCGCTGATTTCAAAGACGTTCGGGGACAACAGACGGCCAAACGGGCCATTGAGATCGCCTGCGCCGGCGGTCACAACATCCTTATGATTGGGCCACCGGGATCAGGGAAAACCATGCTGGCAAAGAGAATGTCGGCAATCTTGCCGCCACTGACATTTGAGGAAGCCCTGGAGACGACCAAGATTCACAGCGTAGCCGGGGTGCTCGACAGCAAGACCGGACTTGTGGGAACGCGACCGTTTCGATCTCCGCATCACACAATTTCTGACGCCGGCCTGATCGGCGGCGGCGCGATGCCCCGTCCCGGAGAGGTCTCACTGGCACACAACGGTCTACTTTTCCTCGATGAGGTGCCGGAGTTTCCCCGAAATGTGTTGGAGGTGCTGCGACAGCCTCTCGAGGATGGTACGGTCACCATTGCCCGGGCGGCTATGTCCCTGACGTTTCCGGCAAGGTTCATGCTGGCGGCAGCGATGAACCCGTGCCCTTGTGGTTTTCACAACGACCGCACCCGCGAATGTCGATGCACCCCGCCGATGATCCAGCGCTACGTGTCCAAAATCTCCGGGCCCCTGATGGATCGGATTGACATCCACATCGATGTTCCCGCGGTGAACTACAGGGAGATGAGGGCGAGCACTGAGCCGGAGAGCTCGGCCAGCATTCGGGCGCGCGTTGTCGGAACGAGGGTCAGACAACTGGAGCGGTTTCAGGGACAGAAGGAACACCTGTATTGCAATGCGCAGATGTCGTCGCGCCACATAAGAAAATTCTGCGGTCTGAGCGATGATTGCGAGCGACTCTTGGAGCGCGCCATGACCCAGCAGGGTCTTAGTGCGCGAGCACATGATCGGATATTGAAGGTGGCGCGTACAGTGGCGGACATGGAGATGCAGGATCAGATTCAGCCCAAGCACATCGCCGAAGCCATCCAATATCGGTCGCTCGATCGAACCTACTGGACTTGATTGTTTTCAGAAATCGCTATAAGTCGTATCGAATCAGAGACCTACCTGATACAACCAGAAAAAACTTGACGTCTACTGTGATTGCCGTTACATTATCAAGTTCCGACGGACATTCGTAGCTGACCAGCCGGTTCTAGGTTCCCACGGGCAAGCCAGTCAACCCCGAAATTTGAGCAACTTAACGGTCGGGGCCAGCATCTATACGGGTAGATACATCCGATTTGCTTTGTGGAAGTCCTTTGGAATAAACAAGTTAGCTGTTTGCTCTGTCCCCCGCCCAGTTTGCCATGTGGAGAACGGAAGGCAAACTGCGGCAGGAGTTGTCAGTCTAACGGGTAAGGAGAAAGTGGCTTATGCGCTCTGATCGGGTTTTTGAAGCGTTGCACACATTGCGGAACCGTTATGTGCTTTGTCAGCTCGCCTCCAAGGCCACACGGAAGTTTCATCGGCCGAGCACTCGGATTCCAGAAACGATGAATGAAGTACTGGGCAGGATCGCAGGATCCGAGCGGCATGCGGTTTTGTCGGAGCCGGAGAATTTTGCTGAGGCACAACGCCGGGCTGCGTAAGCAGCCCCGCGCTTCCTGCCTTGTTTTGTTCTGTCTTTCCTGAGTGACCCTCCTTTTCAAGAAATCCCGCCCACAGTGAACCACAGCCCGTTTCCCGTGAGCGGAACCAGGTGAACCCATGACCATTGCTGAACTCAAAGAGAAAAACATAACCGAGCTGACCAAGATCGCTCGCCAACTGGAACTGCCCGGGGCCAGCGGCCTGCGCAAGCAGGACCTCATTTTCAAGATTCTGCAGGCGCAGAGTGAAAAGGAAGGCCACATCTTCGCTGAAGGTGTTCTGGAAATTCTTCCCGACGGCTACGGCTTCCTTCGATCGCCGGACTACAACTACCTGCCGGGACCAGACGATATCTACGTCTCGCCATCCCAGATACGCAAATTTGACCTAAAGACCGGCGACACCATCAGCGGCCAGGTGCGGCCGCCTCATGAGGGTGAGAAATACTTTGCTCTGGTGAAGATCGAAGCGGTGAACTTCGAGTCGCCCGACGAAGCTCGCAACAAGATCCTATTCGACAACCTTACGCCCCTTTACCCCCAAGAGCGCCTGAAGCTGGAGACCACCCGCGAGAATACCAGCGCCCGCGTGATGGACTTGCTGACGCCCATCGGTAAGGGTCAGCGAGGTCTGATTGTTTCGCCGCCCCGAGCTGGCAAGACCATGCTGCTGCAGAACGTGGCCAACTCAATCACTACGAACCATCCTGAGGTGGTGCTGATCGTTCTGCTGATTGATGAACGCCCGGAAGAAGTCACCGACATGCAGCGCTCGGTCAAAGGGGAAGTCATTTCCTCAACCTTCGACGAGCCCGCGGCCCGCCACGTTCAAGTCGCGGAAATGGTGATTGAGAAGGCCAAACGGCTCGTGGAGCACAAGCGCGACGTGGTGATCCTGCTGGACTCGATTACGCGTCTTGCGCGTGCCTACAACACGATCGTGCCGCCGTCTGGCAAGGTGCTTTCCGGTGGTGTGGATTCCAACGCTCTGCAGCGTCCTAAGCGTTTCTTCGGCTCGGCGCGCAACATCGAAGAGGGTGGGTCGCTCACCATCATCGCGACGGCTTTGATTGACACCGGATCGCGCATGGACGATGTGATCTTCGAAGAATTCAAAGGCACCGGTAACATGGAAATCATTCTGGAACGCAAACTAGTGGACAAGCGCGTGTTCCCGGCAATTGACATTCAGCGCTCGGGCACGCGCAAGGAAGAACTCCTGATTCCCCGCGAGGACCTGCAGCGAATCTGGGTTCTGCGGAAAGTGCTCAATCCGCTGTCCCCGGTCGAGGCGATGGAACTGCTCACCGATAAGCTGAACAAGACCAAGGGAAATGCGGAGTTTCTCTCCACGATGGGCTCTCTCTAGGGCTCAAGAAACGTGCTGGATCCGACGCCAGAGCGAAGCTCTGGCGTTTCTCTTTGAGCAGCAAGAACCTTCTACCGCCTATTTCCCCAAAGTATAATCGGCGAAGATCATCGGAGGGCTAATCCTGTGCCGATTCGTCGTTACTGGC
>Ga0075030_100005983_pt1 | contig 10944 bp, 4 predicted proteins | sample LitLauG_LLR_2012_FD_71393 | JGI IMG/M metagenome (GOLD analysis project Ga0075030, IMG submission 71393) | Freshwater sediment microbial communities from Pennsylvania, USA - Little Laurel Run_MetaG_LLR_2012 | ecosystem: Environmental > Aquatic > Freshwater > Creek > Sediment | place: USA...
CTTCCGCTATGTGCTGAAGCGACCGGACCTATTGGCGGTGTTCTTCATGTTGGCGTTGATCGGGGCGTTCGCCATCAATTTTCCGATCTTCATCTCGACCATGGCGGTGACGGTCTTTCATGCCGGTGCTGGCCAGTTCGGGCTGCTTTCCTCAATGATGGCTATCGGTTCGGTCGGCGGCGCCTTGTTGGCGGCGCGGCGGGAAAACCCATCGACGAGCGTCATCGTGATCGGCGCGGCCGCTATGGGCCTAGGCTTGGCGCTTGCAGCGCTCGCCCCTGCTTATCTGTGGTTTGGACTTACCCTGACCTTCGTTGGCTTTTCGGCGCAGACCGTGACCACAACGACAATCGGCAAAGTGCAATTGTCGACCGAACCTTTCATGCGCGGGCGGGTCATGGCGATTGTCATGGCCATTGTTTTGGGCACCACCCCTATCGGGGCTCCGATCGTGGGATGGGTGGCCGATGCCTTCGGCCCGCGTTGGGCCCTCGCCGTGGGCGCATTGGCCTGCTTATTGGCCGCAGCCATTGGCGTGACCTATCAGTTGCGCCGCCGTCATGACGCCTCGCTCGCGGCAGCGCCAATAGAGCCAGCGCCGGCTGCGCATTAAAGGCGCGCCTGACGCAGAGACCGCCCCGGTTCGGTTATAGCCTTGGTGCGAGCGGCGGGAATTGAACCCGCACTCCGTTGCCGGAAACGGATTTTAAGTCCGTTGCGTCTACCAGTTTCGCCACGCTCGCGCGGTTGCTTTCAACGGTTTTTCGGGCAGCCACGCAAGCTCGAAGTTCGGCGACAGGGCCCACCGACAAGCCGATCTGCTACGCCACTTTTACCATCCGCTTGCCGCGGTTGTCGCCCGCGAGGAGGCCAACGAGCGCTCGCGGCGTCGCCTCGAGACCGCTCATGATGTCTTCCTGAACCTTCAGCTTCCCAGATGCGACCCAGGACTGAAGTTCGGCGACCGCGGCGCCGCGTTCCCTATAATAGTCCGAGACAATGAAACCTTTCACGGCAAGTCGCTTGACGACGAAGAGACCCGGCACGCCGCGAGGACCATGTGGCGATGGCGCGCCGTCATATTGTGAAACCGAGCCACAGCAGATAATACGACCGTGATTATTCATCTGAAACAGGCAAGCTTCAAAGACGTCACCGCCGACATTGTCGAAATAGATGTCGATGCCCTTGGGCGTTGCTTGCCTCAGGGCTTTGGAAAGCGATCCCGTCTTGTAATCGACCGCCACGTCGAAGCCCAGGTCGCGCGTGATCCAGTCACATTTCGCTGCGCCGCCGGCGATTCCGACAACGCGAGCGCCTTTGATCTTCGCAATCTGACCAACCAGCGAGCCGACCGAGCCCGCCGCTGCAGACACAACGACGGTTTCGTCCGGTTTCGGATCGCCAAGTTTCAGCAAGCCGAAATAGGCGGTGAGACCTGCAACGCCATAGACACTCAGCAGATGCGTGATTGGTTCTAGCTTTGGCAACTTCACGCAAACCTTCGCCGGCAGCGCCGCGTAATCCTGCCAGCCAGTATCCGCGAAGACGAGATCGCCTGCGGCGAAATCCGGCGCTTTCGTCTCGATCACTTCTGCGACCGCCCCGCCTGCCATCACGTTGCCTGCCTCGACCGCGGAGCGATAGGTTGCGCCTTGCATCCAAGCACGGTTGGCCGCGTCCAGGGAGATGTAGCGTACACGAAGCAGAAGTTCGCCGTCCTTGGGAGAAGGCGCGGCGCTTTCGATCATTCGGAAGTTTTCTTCTCTCAGTTTACCTTGCGGCGTGACGGCCAGAATGATCTGACGATTTGCACCTGCCATGGGCCGCTCCTGTCTTTGGTCTTAGTTGCTGGTGTCATATCTATCACTGGCGGCCCACGCCGCCATGGGCGAAGCTCACGACTGCCTGATAGAGGCCACACCGCGCCCCAGATGCTCAGCCTGTTGGGCGTCCTGGGGCAGACCAACCGCCGCCGAGCGCTTCAATTAACGTCACCGCGGTCGTCAGGCGTTCGCTTGAGATTTGCAACGCGCTGATACGTGCATCGCGGGCGGTGCTCTGCGCCACAAGAAGCGTTGTTTGATCGATAGTGCCGGCGCGGTATTGGTTGAGTGCAACGCGCTCGGCTTCATTGGCGGCGGTTGTGGCGCTGTCGCGATAGGTCTGCTCGCTTTCGAATACGCGCGCCGACGCGAGGTTATCTTCGACGTCCTGGAAAGCGTTGAGTACGGTTTGCCGATATTGGGCAACCGCTTGCTGGTATCCACTGCGCGCCGCACTCACATTTGCGGCGCGACCGCCGAAATCCAGGAGCGTACCAGCGAGCGCTGCACCGACCGACCACACCGCATTTGGCGCGGAGACGATGTCAGCCAACACATTCGAGGCGCCACCGGTCGACGCGGACAGCGTAATGTCAGGAAAGAACGCAGATTGCGCCACGCCGATTTGGGCGCTCGCGGCTGCAGCGTGCCGCTCGGCGGCGGCGATGTCGGGGCGGCGCTGCAACAGCGTTGAGGGCACGCTGAGCGGAACCGATGGCGGCGTCAGGCGCCAGTCCGTGGGCGCGATCGTGAGTTCCGCCGGCGGTTTGCCGATCAGCACGGCGATTGCGTGCTCGAGTATGGCGCGCTGGCGTTCGAGATCGACGGCTTGCGCTTGCGTTTGCGCCAATTGCGATTGCTGGGCTGCGACGTCGCCCCGTGCAGCGACGCCGACATCGTAGCGGTTCTGAGCAACCCGCAGCGATGCCCGATCGGCAGCGACCGTCGCATCGAGCAGCCGCTTCTGTTCGTCTGCGGCGCGCAATTCGATGTAATCGACTGCCAGTTCGGCCTGCGCCGACAGCGTCGCAGCAGCCAGATCGTCGCCGCTCGCCTGCGCGTTGGCGCGCGCGCCTTCAACGGTGCGGCGCACACGTCCCCACACGTCGAGAGCCCATGTCCCGCCCACGCTGGCCGAATAGTGATTGGCGGTTACGCCGGCTTGATGCGAGCGGTCAGCCGATGCGTTGACACCGACAGTCGGAAAGAGATTGGAGATGTTTTCACCCACCAGAGCGCGCGCCTGACGATACGCGGCCGCCGCGGCTTTGAGGTTCTGGTTTGAGATCGCCACCTGGCGTTCGAGATTGTTAAGTTGATCGTCGCCAAACAGCGTCCACCAATCGGATTGCATGTCGGCAGTTCCTGGCTGCGCCTGCGTCCAGCCACTGGCTTCCCTGAAAGCGGGCGGCGTCTCGACGATAGGGCGATGATAGTCTGGCCCGACCGCGCACGCTGCTAGCGAGAGCGTGGAGATCAAAGCAATTGCAAAACCTCGCATGGACGTAACCTATTCGGCCGGAACGGCGCTGGGGTCGCCGAAACGGCTGATCCGTAGCTCGTTGGCCGAGCGGCGACGGAAACGATCGAGATAAAGATAAATGACGGGCGTGGTGATAAGGGTTAGCGCCTGGCTCACCGCAAGCCCGCCGATAATAGCGACGCCAAGCGGACGCCGCAGCTCCGAACCTTCCCCCCAACCGATGGCAAGGGGAACCGCCGCGAACAATGCGGCCAGCGTGGTCATAAGGATCGGGCGAAAGCGCACCAAAGCTGCTTCGCGGATCGCCTCGCGCGGCTTCAGGCCACGGCCGCGTTCCGCTTCGATGGCGAAGTCGATGATCAGAATGGCGTTCTTTTTGACAATGCCTATCAGCAAAAAAATGCCGATCAGCGAAATGACGCTAAACTCGATGTGAAAGATGGCGAGCGCAATCAGCGCGCCCAAGCCGGCGCTCGGCAAAGTCGAGAGCACGGTGAGCGGGTGGATGGTGCTCTCGTAGAGAATGCCCAGCACGATATAAATCGCCGCGAGGGCCACGAGGATAAGAAGCGGCTCATCGCTCAGCGACTGCTCATAGACGCGCGCTGTCCCTTGGAACGAGCCGTGAATGGTAATCGGCATTCCGATTGCGGCTTCGGCGCGAGCGATGGCGACAGTCGCGTCGCTGAGCGACTTGCTTGCCGCAAGGTTGAACGAAATCGTGGCGGCGACGCCAAGATCCTGGTGGTTGATCGAGCGCGGCTGCGAAGAATTGCTCCACTGTGCGATGGCGCGAAGCGGCGTCATCTGCCGCACCGATGCCGCGAGCGCGTCCCCTTGCGATGCATTGCGGGCCGGTGGCGCAACTGCAACGCCTGGCGCGGACGCTTGTGCGCCGGCGCTCCCCAGCATCGCGGCGGTCGCCGGAACGCCGCTGATTACAGGCGCCGAAACCCGGATGGCAGGATTGGTGTCGAACGGACTTGCGGTCGACACATTGCTTTGGGCGCTGACCGGAACGAACACGTGCTCGAACACGGTTGGATCTTGCCCGTATTGTGGCGCCGCCTCCATGATAACGTGATACTGGTTCTGGGCGTTGTAGATTGTCGTTGCTTGGCGCTGGCCAAACAGATCGTAGAGCGTGTTGTCGATGTCCACCGGCGAAAGCCCGAGCCGCGCGGCCATATCGCGATCAACGTTGACGAACGCTTCAAGGCCGTGATCGCTCTCATCGGAATTGACCTCGGTAAGTTCCGGCTGCTGCTTCAGCGCCTCGGTCAGGCGTTGCGCCCAATCCCGCAATTGATCGCGATCATCGCCGGTGACCGTGTATTGATAGGTGGCGTTGCTTTGCCGCCCGCCGGCGCGCACGTCCTGCACGGCGTTGAGGAAGAGCGAGGCGCCGCTCACCGAGCTGAAGCGCCGCGTCATGCGCGCAATGAACTGGTCGCTCGTCTCGTGCCGTTCACCACGCGGCTCAAGAGAAATCGAGACGAAACCCCCGCCGCCGCCGCCACGGCCCGAGCCGCCAGTAAAGCCGACGACCGATTGCACCGACGGGTCACGGCGAATGATGTTGACGAAACGCGTCAGGCGCGTGCGCGCGATTTGAAAGGAAGAGGATTGGTCCGCCTGCATCGCCCCAGTGATGAGGCCAGTGTCTTGCTGCGGAAAAAAGCCCTTTGGGATGACGACGTAGAGGTAAGCCGTGAGTACAACGGCGGCGACTAGGATCGCCAGCGCCACGGGTTGCGTCTCAAGTGACCAATCGAGCGCCTTTTCGTAAACCGAATGCAGCTTGCCGAAAACGCCGTCGGAGAAGCGGCTGAGCCAGCCACGCCTACGCTCGGCCGGTTTGCGCGGCAGCAGCACAGCGCACAGCATTGGCGTCGTCGTGAGCGATATCACGAGCGACACCAAGATTGCCGCCGACAGTGTGATCGCCAACTCGCGGAAAAGAAGCCCGACAAGGCCACTCATCAACAGGATTGGAATGAACACGGCTACCAGCGAAATGCTGATGGCGAGAACGGTGAAGCCCACCTCGCGCGCGCCATGTAGCGCGGCCTCCATGCGCGGCATGCCCTGTTCGAGGTGGCGTGTGGTGTTTTCGAGCACGACGATGGCGTCATCGACCACGAAGCCGGTGGCGACCACCAAAGCCATCAGCGACAGATTATCGAGACTAAATCCAAGCAGGAACATCGCGCCCAGAGTCGCAAGCAACGACGCGACGACGGCCACAGCGGGGATCATCGTCGCACGCGGGCTCTTGAGGAACACCAGCGTCACGGCGACCACCAGCAGGATAGCGATGAGTAGCGTGCGCTCCACATCGGTGAGCGAGGCGCGAATGGTGTTGGTGCGATCGAGCGCGACATTAAGGTCGATGTCCCGCGGAAGCGCCGCACGCAAGGTCGGCATCAGCGCACGAATTCGGTCGACCGTCGCGATGATGTTGGCGTCTGGCTCCTGCGTGACAAGCACGACGATAGAGGGCTGGCCATTGTAGAGGCCGAGATTGTGTACATCCTCGACGCCATCGACGACGCTGGCGACATCGCTGAGCCGGACTGGCGCGCCGTTGCGGTACGACACGATGAGCGACCGATAGTCGATGGCATGCAGGCCGGTGTCATTGGTGTAGATCTGAAGGCGCTGGGCGCCCGCGTCGACGATGCCCTTCGGGCGATTGGCATTGGCGGACGAAAGTGCGGCGCGCACGTCCTCCGGTCCTATGCCGAGTGAGGCGAGTGCAAATGGATTGAGCTCGACCCGCACCGCCGGCAGCGAACCGCCGCCGACCTCGACATCGCCGACCCCCTGCACTTGGCTGAGCTGCTGTTGCACGACGTTTGAGACGGCGTCGTAGATCTGTGCCGGTGTCCGCGTCGGCGACGTCAGCGCCAGGATGAGGATCGGCGCCGCGGAGGGATCGACCTTGCGATAGGTTGGATTGGAGCGCAGCGTCGACGGCAGATCGACGCGCGAAGCATTGATCGCGGCCTGCACATCGCGCGCGGCGCCATCAATGTTGCGGCTATAGTCGAACTGCAGCGTGATGTTGCTCGAGCCCGCCGACGAGCGCGACGTCATTTCAGTGACGCCTGCTATGCGGCCAAGGCGCCGCTCAAGCGGCGTGGCGACGCTTGAGGCCATCGTGTCGGGCGAAGCGCCAGGCAGCGAAGCGCTCACCGAAATCGTCGGGACATCGATCTGAGGCAGCGGCGAGACCGGCAGTTGGAAATACGCGGCAGCGCCTGCAAGCGCCAAGCCTGCCGTCATCAAGATCGTGCCGATCGGCCGGCGCACGAAAGGCGCGGAGAGATTCACGATGATGCCTCGGGCTCGGCGCCCGGCGCCGGCAGCGCCGGCCGGTCGCGGCGCGCGAAGCGCTTTTTCATTTTTGCAGCGAGATCATCGAGGGCTAGGTAAATCACCGGCGTTGTGAACAAAGTCAGCAATTGGCTTACCAGCAGACCCCCAACGATGGCCAGGCCGAGCGGGCGGCGAAGCTCCGCACCTTCGCCCCAGCCCAACATTAACGGTAAAGCTGCAAACAGCGCCGCAAACGTCGTCATCAGGATCGGGCGGAAGCGCAGCAGCGCCGCCTGATGGATGGCTTCGCGCGGCGGCTTGCCCTCTTCTCGTTCAGCCTGCAACGCGAAATCGATCATCATGATCGCATTCTTTTTCACGATTCCGATCAGCAGGATGATGCCGATGATGCCGATCACGCCGAGCGATTGGCCAGCCAGCATCAGCGCCAACAGCGCGCCCACGCCAGCCGAAGGCAACGTCGAAAGAATGGTCAGGGGATGGATGAAGCTCTCATAGAGCACACCCAGCACGATATAAACCGTGATGATCGCCGCGAGGATGAGCCATAGCTCGTTGCCGATCGAAGCTTGGAACGCGTTGGCGGCGCCGAGGAATGTCGTGGTGATCGACGCTGGCACGTGCAAATCGTTCTCTGCGTTGCGGATGGCGTCGACGGCGCCACTCAGCGATACGCCGCGTGCGGTGTCGAACGAGATGTTCGCGGCGGGAAATTGCGCGACACGCACCACCTGCAGCGGCGCCAACTGCTCACGCACCGTGGCGAAGGCCGAAAGCGGAATGGGGTCGCCATTGGCGGCCAGTACATGCAGGTTCTGCAGCGTCTGCAGCGAACCGTCGGCGCTGGCGCTGTTCTCCGCCTGCAGAATGACGCGATACTGACTGGCCTGCGTGAAGATGGTCGAAATGATTCGCTGCCCGAATGCGTCGTAGAGGGTCTCGTCGATGGTGGCGGGCGTGACGCCAAGACGCGCGGCGGTGTCGCGGTCAATATCGATGTAGGCCGAGAGACCCTGCGCTTGCAGATCGCTCGCCACGTTGCGCACTTGCGGCACGCGCTGCAGGCGTTCGACGACGCGGTTCGACCAGTCCGAGACTGTCGCCTGGTCGGCGCCCTGCAGCGCGAACTGATATTGCGTCCGTCCAGCGCTCGAGTCGACTGTCAAATCCTGCACCGGCAACAAGAAAAGCTGCATGCCCGGCGCTTGCAGCGCATCGTTGCGGAGTCGGTCGAGGATCGCGTCTAGCGACGAACTGCGCTGCCCTTGCGGCTTCAGATTGATCAACATGCGCCCGGAATTGAGAGTGGTGTTGGCGCCATCGACGCCGATGAAGGACGAAAGGCTCTCAACATCGGGATCGTGCGCGATAATTCCGGAGAGCTGCTCCTGCAAGCTCGCCATGCGCCCATAGCTCACCGACTGCGAGGCCTGCGTGACGCCCTGGATAATTCCAGTGTCCTGTGTCGGAAACAGCTCTTTCGGGATGATGACGTAAAGCACCGCCGTGAGCAACAGGGTCGCGGCGGCGACGATCAGCGTGGCGCGCTCCCGCGCCAGCACATATTGCAGCGAGCGATCATAGTAGGCGACGGCGCGCTCGAACCAGTCACGCACGCGCTGCAGCAGCTTGTTGTCCTGGGTCTGCTCTGCTTCGGGCTTCAGCCAGTGCGCCGAGAGCATCGGCGTTAGCGTCAAAGACACGACAGCGGAGATGACGATGGTGACAGCCAGCGTCACCGCGAACTCGCGGAACAGCCGCCCGATCACATCGCCCATGAACAATAGCGGGATCAGCACCGCGATCAGCGAGACCGTCAGCGAAATGATGGTGAAGCCGATCTGGCCTGCGCCCTTCAGCGCTGCGTCGAAGGGCTTCATACCTTCTTCTACATAGCGCGAAATGTTCTCGATCATCACGATGGCGTCGTCGACGACGAAGCCGCTGGCGATGGTGAGGCCCATCAACGTCAGATTGTTCAGGCTGTAGCCAAGCAAATACATGACCGCGAAGGCGCCGATGATCGACACCGGAACGGCAACGCCGGCGATGACGGTCGCCGCTAGACTGCGCAGGAAGAGGAAGATGGCCAATACCACCAGCGCGACGGCCAGCACTAACTCGAACTCAACGTCCTGTACTGAGGCGCGGATGGCGCTCGTCTGGTCTGTCAGCACGGCGACATCGACGCCTTGTGGCATGCCGGCTTCGAGATCTGGCAGCTGGGCTTTGATCCGATCGACGGTGTTGATGACGTTGGCGCCGGGCTGACGCTGCACATTGAGGATGATGGCCGGGGTCGTGTTGGCCCAGGCGGCGAGTTGCGTATTCTCCGCGCCATCAATGCTGCGGGCGACATCGCGCACCCGCACCGGCGCGCCGCTGCGGTATGCAATAATCTGATCGAGATATTCGCCCGCAGTCGACAATTGATCATTGGCGTTGATCGAGAATGAGCGTGTCGGTCCGTCGAAAGAACCTTTTGCCGCGCTGGTGTTGGAATTGCCGATCGCTGTACGAAGCTGCTCCATCGTGAGGCCGTAGGCCGCGAGCACATCAGTGTTGACGAGGATGCGAACCGCCGGCCGTTGGCCGCCGCTTAGCGTGACGAGACCGACGCCGCTGATCTGCGAAATCTTCAGCGCCAACCGCTGCTCGGCCAAGTCCTGCACTTGAGTGAGCGGCACGACATTGGAGGTCAGCGCAAGCGTCAGAATCGGCGCGTCGGCGGGATTCACTTTCGCGTACACCGGCGGCGCCGGCAGATCGATCGGCAACACGTTGCCAGCGGCGTTGATGGCCGCCTGCACCTCCTGCTCGGCAACATCCAGCGAAAGCGCAAGATTGAATTGCAAGGTGATCACAGATGCGCCGCCGGAGCTTGACGACGACATACGGTTCAAATCCGCCATCTGACCGAACTGGCGCTCAAGCGGCGCAGTCACCGTGCGCGCCATCACGTCCGGGCTGGCGCCGGGATAGAAGGTTTGCACTTGGATGGTCGGGTAATCGACCTCGGGCAGCGCCGAGAGCGGTAGAAAGCGAAAGCCAACGATGCCTACGAGCACGATCGAAATCATCAACAGCGAGGTCGCCACCGGCCGCATGATGAAGGGGCTGGACACGCTCATGCGGCGCGCTCGTGTGTCACGGCGATGGCGCGACGCCAGCGCCGCTTGAACCACCGCCCCGGCGATGCTGACCGGGGCCTTGGCCGGCGCTGCGGCCGCCGGGCCCGCCAGCTGTCGGGGGATGATGACCCGGCAATGAAACTTGCGAACCCGGACGCAGATTGGCGCCGCCCTCGGTAATCACCGTTTCGCCCGCCTGCACGCCGCTTGCAATCGAAGCCTGTTCACCAACTGCCGGGCCGACAGTGACATTGCGCATCACCGCGGTGTTATTAAGCCCTAGAATCCAGACGAATGGCCCGTTCGGTCCTTGCCGCACCGCCGCGGCCGGCACGATCACCGCATTGTGCAGCGTGTCGACTAGCAAGCGCACATTCACGAATTGGTTGGCGATCAGCACGCCGCTAGCATTGCGCACGCGGGCCTTGGCGCGCATCGTGCCCGTCGATGCATCGATGACGTTATCGACCGTCATCAGCTGGCCTCGCGCCAGCGCCGTAGCGCCCTCGCGATCGAGGATGGTGGCGTTTAGCGTCGCGCCCGAGGCCTGGCGCTGCATGATCTGCGTGAGGTTGTCCTCCGGCACCGTGAAAATGACGTCGATCGGATCGACTTGCGTGATCACCACGATGCCGGTTGCCGAGCCAGCCGTGACATTGTTGCCAGGATCGATCTGCCGCAATCCTGCGCGACCGGTCATCGGCGCGGTGATATGCGTATAGGTGAGATTGAGTTGAGCGGCCTGCAGGGCGCCTTGGTCGGTGGCGATGACGCCTTCGTTCTGATGGACCAGCGCCGCCTGCGTATCAAACTGTTGGCGCGCGATGGAGTCTTCCGCCAGCAGAGTCTGGTAGCGCTGCAGATCGAGTCGGCTGTTTTGCAATTGCGCCTGATCGCGAGCCAATTGCCCACGCGCCTGTTGCAGCGCCGCTTGGTACGGGCGGGGGTCGATAACCGCGAGCAACTGGCCCTGCCGAACCATGTCGCCTTCGCGGAAGGCGACTTGCGTGATGGTTCCGGATACGCGCGGAGTGATTGTTACGGTCTGCACTGGAGTCACCGCGCCGAGTTCATCCAGCTGGATCGGCAGATCACCGGTGACGGCGACGGCGGCGCCGACCGTCACAGTCGGCCTGGAACGGTTTGTTGGCCCCGCACTGGT
>Ga0075030_100005984_pt1 | contig 10943 bp, 9 predicted proteins | sample LitLauG_LLR_2012_FD_71393 | JGI IMG/M metagenome (GOLD analysis project Ga0075030, IMG submission 71393) | Freshwater sediment microbial communities from Pennsylvania, USA - Little Laurel Run_MetaG_LLR_2012 | ecosystem: Environmental > Aquatic > Freshwater > Creek > Sediment | place: USA...
TCTCCACGCCGCAGGACCTTTCGTTGATCGACGCGCGCCGCGCGATTGCGATGTTCAAACAGGTGGAGACGCCGATCCTCGGCATCGTCGAGAACATGAGCTATTTCCTGTGCCCGCATTGCGGGGGTCGCAGCGACGTGTTCGCGCATGGGGGCGCGCGCCACGAAGCCGAAGCTCAAGGGCTGCCGTTCCTGGGCGAAGCGCCGTTGCATATGCTGATCCGCGAAACCTCGGACGGCGGGCGGCCCGTGGTGGCGACGGCGCCTGACAGCCCTCAGGCCAAGGCGTACATCGAGATCGCCGGCAAGGTGCGCGACACGCTGGCGGGCGGCACGAACCGCGCGGCGCCGCGCATCGTGATGGGCTGAGCGATGAGCGACCCCTCGCCTTTGCCGCCCGGCGAACCTTGGCCAGAAGAACTGCGCGTGCAGGAGAACGGCGGCGTGTTCAAGGTGACGTTCGATGACGGCGTGGTCGGTTCGATTTCCGCCGAGCGGCTGCGTGACGCCAGCCCCAGCGCCGACAAGGCCCGCAATCCGGCGCCGAACGGGCGGATCGCGATTGTGGAGGTCGAGCAGGTCGGCAACTACGCGGTGCGCATTTCGTTCAACGACGGGCACAGCACCGGGATTTATACGTGGCGGTTGTTGAGGAGTTTGGCGACGCATTGAAGGTTGGTTGCCCGCGACGACAGCGACGCGTGGATTGGGAATAGCGGATGATTGGTTGAGAAACAAACATCGACCGCCTCCAAACTCGCGCGCGCCTTCTTCGTTGGGCGCCGCCTCATCCGGCCTTTGGCCGCCTTCTCCCCCAAGGGGAGAAGGCCCTTATCCGGCAAAGGACGGTGGGGTTACAGGCGCGCCTGCGCGGTCAGCGGCAGATGGTCGGACGCCACGCGCGCCAGTGGCGTCTCATGCACCGCCAAATCCTGCACGACGCCGTTGGGCCAGCCCAGAATCCGGTCGAGCGCGAACACCGGGCGGCGCGCGGGAAAAGAGCGGGGCGAGATGGGGGCGTGAAACGTCGGCTCCAGCACGCTCAGCGAGCCATGGCGCCGCCCGCGCCATTCGTTGAAATCGCCCATCAGGATCGTCGGCATCTCCGGCAATTCGCGATGCAGCCTTAACAACGCCGCCGCCTGATCGCGCCGCGAGCGCAGCAGCAAACCCAAATGCGCGGCGATCACGCGGAACTCGCCGCCGCCGAAATTCAATTCCGCCACCACCGCGCCGCGCGGCTCGAACCCCGGCAGATGCAGCCGCAGCCGCCGGTAGCTCTTCGGCTCGCCGCGCACCAGCAGCGCATTGCCGTGCCAGCCGTGGCCGGTGGGCGAATCCGATTGCACGAGCAATCGCATGCCCGTCTCGGCAAGAATCGCCTCCGGGTCGAGCAGGCCGTCACGGCGACCAAACCGTTTGTCGACTTCCTGAAGCGCAATCAGGTCGGCGTCCAACTCCTTCACCACCTGAAGGATGCGCTCGGGGCGAACCTCGCCGTCGAGGCCCCGGCATTTGTGGATGTTGTAGGAGGCGATCTTCATCTTCAGATATAGGGCATGGCGAGCCGAATCGCGGCGTCGCGCAGTTTCACGATCAGCGGGCGTCCGTCCAGTTCCTCCAGAGTCAGGCGGCGCCCGCGCCGTGCGTCGATCACGCGCTCCAACTGGGCGGCCAGATCCGTGTCGCGGAACTCCACTGTGATCTCGAAATTGAGCCGGAGGCTGCGCGCGTCCCAATTGGCGCTGCCGACCAGCGACCACGTGCCGTCGATCGTCATCAGCTTGGAATGGTCGAACGGCGGCGGGTTGAACCAAATGCGGCATCCCGATTCCAGCATCGGGCCGACATTCGCCCGCGCCGCCCACGCGACGAACGGATGATTGTTGTTGGCGGGCAGCACGACGTCGACCCCAACGCCGCGCAACGCCGCGAGCCTCAGCGCGGTGACGAGTTGTTCGTCAGGCAGGAAATAGGGCGTCGCGATGCGGATGCGCTTGCGCGCGGCGTTGACGGCGCTCAGCAACACCAGCGCCAGATGGTCCGTCTCCTGATCCGGCCCCGAGGCGATGGCCCGCGACAGGCCCGCGCCCTCGACAGCGGGCGCGGGCGGGGAGGCAGGCAGCCGCTCAGCCGTCGCGAAATGCCAGTCGTCGTCGAACACGCGCTCGATCTCGTTGACGATGGGGCCGAGCACCTTGAAGTGGTGATCCGTGACGGGCTTCGTCGGCTTCATCGCCATCACGTTTTCGTCAGCGATGTTGAGGCCGCCGACAAAGGCGAGTTCGCCGTCCACGCTGAGGATCTTCTTGTGCAGCCGCAAGTTGAGAAAAGCCATCTTCCATGGCAGCAGCGAATGCATGAACCGCGCCGCCGTCACGCCTTCTGCGCGCAGGCGCTCATAGGCCGGCGAGCGCAGGAAGCCGGCGCCGATGCCGTCGACCAGCACACGCACCTCGACGCCGCGCGCCTTGGCCGCCGCCAGCGCCGCGATGAAACGTTCGCCCGATTCGTCGGCGCGGAAAATGAAGGTCGCCAGCCGCACGCTGCGTTGCGCGCCCGCTATCGCCGCGAGCATTTGCGGATAGCCGGCGTCGCCGCAGAACAGCAGCGCCGACACCTTGCCGGGCGAGGGCTCGCGGCGCGTGACGGCGCCGATGGCGGTTTCCAGATCAGCGAGCGGGTCGTCGGGCGCGCCGTGGCGGCCCTGATAGACGGGGCGCCGGTCGTCGCCCTTGAGGCGACGGGCGCGGCGGCGAACGCGGTTGACGCCGAACCCCACATACAACAGCGCGCCGATGAAGGGCGCCAGCCACGCCATGCCGATCCAGCCGATCGAGGCGGGCACGTCGCGCTTGCGCAACAGCGTGTGGATCGTGACGAGGCCGGCGATCACGACATGCGCGACGAGTTCGAGCAAGGCTTGCGGGGTCGGCCAGTTGAACACTGCGCTTATGGCCCGAAGCGCGGCGGCCGCCTGGCCTGATAGGCGGCGCGCCCCTCCCGGAAATCCGCGCCGGTCGCCGCCGCCTCGACCAGCGCGCGTAAGCCCGACGCGTCGGCGTCGAGCGCGGCGCGCACGCCTCTTTTGGCGCCGCGAACGGAAACGGCGCTGAGGGCGGCGAGGTCATGCGCATAAGTCTCGACGGCGCCGTTGAGTTCGGCGACTGGCAGCACGCGGTTGACGAGGCCGAGCCGCAGCGCTTCGTCAGGCGGCACGCGGCGGGCGCTGAACAGCAGGTCTTTGGCGGCGGCGGGGCCGATGGCTTCAATAAGCAACCGCGTCTCGACGGGGCCGTAGAGCAGGCCGAGTTTGGCGGGGGGAATGGCGAGATGCGTGTCTTCAGCCGCAAACCGCAAGTCGCAGGCGAGCGCTACCGCGAGACCGCCGCCCACGGCGGAGCCTTCGAGGCGGGCTATCGTCGGTCGGTCCAGGGCGGCCAGCGCGCTGAGGCCGGCCTCGATGGCGTCGAGATAGGCGCGCGCGGCGGGCAGGTCGGCGAAAGCGGCGTCGAATTCGCCGATGTCGGCGCCCGAGCAGAAATGGCCGCCCGCGCCTTCCACGATGACTGCGGCGATGCCGGCGCGGGCGTCGATCTCAGCGCACACATCGACGAGGCCGGCCCACATGGCGCCCGTCATGGCGTTGCGGCGCTCGGGGCGGTTGAGCGTGAGGCGGGCGACCGGGACTTGAAAGGTCAGCGAAAGGTCCGACATAATTCGGCTTCTGCCGCAAATGTCGGCTTGGAGCAAACCGGGCGGGCGCCGTAACGTAGGCGCCTGGCCCCGGAGTTCCTGATGAGCGAAGCCTACCCGCGCGACATGATCGGCTACGGCCGAACCCCGCCTTTTGCCGATTGGCCGGGCGGGGCGAGGGTCGCGCTGCAATTCGTCATCAATTACGAGGAGGGAGGCGAGAACAATATTCTGCACGGCGACGCGGCTTCGGAAGCGTTCCTTTCGGAGATCGTCGGCGCGGCGCCGTGGCCGGGGCAGCGGCACATGAACATGGAATCGATCTACGAATATGGCTCGCGCGCCGGCTTCTGGCGGTTGCACCGGCTGTTCGTGGAACGCGAAATGCCGGTGACGGTGTTCGGGGTGGCGTCCGCAATGGCGCGCAATCAACCCGTCGTCGATGCGATGAACGAAGCCGGTTGGGAGGTCGCCAGCCACGGGTTGAAATGGGTCGATTACCGCGACACGCCTCGTGAGAAGGAGGCGGCCGACATCGCCGAGGCGGTGCGGGTTCACACGCAAATCGCCGGGGCGAGGCCGCTGGGGTTCTATCAGGGGCGCACGTCGATCAACTCGATTCCGCTGGCCTGCGAAGAAGGCGGGTTCGTCTACGTCGCCGACACTTATGCGGACGACCTGCCTTACTACGTCGAGGGACCGCGCGGGCCGCAATTGATCGTGCCTTACACGCTCGACGCCAACGACATGCGCTTCGCGACGCCGCAAGGCTTCAACTCGGGCGACCAGTTCTTCGCTTATCTGAAGGACTCGTTCGACACGCTCTATGCGGAGGGCGAGACGGCGCCGAAAATGCTCTCCATCGGCCTGCATTGCCGGTTGGTCGGGCGGCCGGGACGCGCGGCGGCGCTGGCGCGGTTCCTCGATTATGTGCGGTCGCATGACAAGGTCTGGGTAGCGACGCGTCTCGACATCGCTCGCCATTGGATCGCCCGGCACGCGCCGCCGCAGGGCTGGAAGCCGACGCAACTGACACGCACTTTGTTTGTCGAGCGGTTCGGCGGCATCTACGAACATTCGGCCTGGGTCGCCCAAGCCGCCTATGACCGGGGCCTCGCCGACACGGCGGACGGGCTGGCGGCGACGATGGCGGCGGCGGTCGCGGGGGGAACGCAAGCTCAAAAGCGGGCGCTGATCGAGGCGCACCCCGATCTGGCCGGGCGTCTGGCGCGGGCGAAGCAGCTGACGGCGGATTCGACGCGCGAGCAGGCAGGCGCCGGACTTGATCACCTGACGGATGAGGAGCGGGCGCGGTTCAACTCGCTCAACCAAGCCTATCGCGAGAAGTTCGGCTTTCCGTTCATCATGGCGGTGAAAGGGCGCACAAAAGAAGAAATTCATTCCGCCTTCACGCGCCGCCTGCTCAACACCATCGCCGACGAGACGGCGACGGCGCTCGCCGAGATCGACCGCATCGCGCTGTTTCGCCTGAAGGACATTCTGCCTTGAGCCGCCTCGTCAGGGGGCGCCTGCTGAGTTTTCGCGATTCGCCGCGCCACGGCGGCGGATACGATTATATCGAGGACGGCGCGCTGCGCATCGAGAACGGGTTGATCGCCGAGATCGGCGAGGCGCGCGACATTCTCGCGCGCGCCCCGGCGGGGACGCCGGTTGACGATCACTCGGGTCGGTTGGTGATGCCGGGGTTTATCGACGCGCATATCCATTATCCGCAGACCCGGGTGATCGGCTCCTACGGCGCGCAGCTTCTCGAATGGTTGCAGAAATATACATTTGTTGAAGAACAGAGGTTTTCCGACCCCGCGCACGCCGCCGCCGTGGCCCGCTTCTTTCTCGACGAGCTGTTCCGACAGGGTACGACGACGGCTTTGGTTTATTGCACGGTGGCGCCGGAATCGGCGGAGGCTTTCTTCTGTGAAGCCGAGCGGCGCGGCGCGCGCATGATCGCCGGCAAGGTGATGATGGACCGCAATGCGCCGCCTGCGCTGGCCGACAATCCGCAACGCGGCTACGACGAGAGCAAGGCGCTGTTGCTGAAATGGCAGGGGCGCGGGCGGCTTGGCTACGCCATCACGCCGCGCTTTGCGATCACGTCGAGCCCCGAGCAATTGGAGGCGGCGGGGGCGCTGGCGCGCGAGTTTCCCGACGCGCATGTGCAGACGCATCTGAGCGAGAACCACGCCGAGATTGCGCTGACCAAATCGCTGTATCCGCAGGCGCGCGATTATCTGGACGTCTACGAGCGGGTCGGGCTGGTTGGCCCCAAATCCGTGTTTGGCCATTGCCTCCATCTGGCGCCGCGCGAGATTGACGCGTTGGCGCGGCTGTGCGGCGTTGCCGCATTCTGCCCGACGTCGAATCTGTTTCTAGGTTCGGGGTTGTTTGACGAGGCGGGGCTGGACAAAGCCGGGGTGCGTGTGGCGCTGGCGACCGACGTGGGCGGCGGCACCTCCTATTCGATGCTGCAAACCGCCAGCGAGGCTTACAAAGTGCTGCAGATGCGCGGGCAAAGCTGGCCGGCGTTGCAAGCTTTCTATCAACTGACGCGCGGCAACGCGCGCGCGCTGAGTTTGGAGGACCGCATTGGGACGCTGGCGGTAGGCTTTGAGGCCGACCTCGTCGTGCTGGATTCGCACAGCACGCCGGCGATGGCGCATCGCATGGACTCGGTGCAAAGCGATCTCGCCGAAGAATTGTTTGTGCTGATGATGATGGGGGACGACAGGGCGGTGGCGCAGACGTATGTGGGCGGGGAAACCGTCAAGCCTTAATGTCCTCAGCCGCCGTCATGGCCGGGACGCGGCATGACTTTTCAGCCGCCCGTCTTCCATTTCGGCGTCGGCGGCACGCTCAACAGGCCCTCACCGTCGAGCACCACCGTCTCGCTGACTTTGCATTCGCACAACAACCGCACGCGGCGCCCCTTCTCCGTCAACTCCGCGACCTCGACCGAGACGTCGATCACGTCGCCGATCTTGACGGGTCCGCGAAAGTTGAGCGTCTGCGAAATATAAACCGCGCCGGGCCCCGGCAGCCGCATGCCGATCACCGCCGAGATCAGGCTCGCCGTATAAAGGCCATGCACGATGCGCTCGCCAAACCGCGTCTTGCGCGCGAAATGCTCGGAGAGATGGATCGGGTTGTGGTCGCCCGAAAGCTCGGCGAAGCCGATCACGTCCTCGTTGAGCACGGTCTTCTGGATGGCCTCGCGCATGCCGACCGCGAGATCCTCAAAATAATAGGTTTGGAATGGCGCGCGGCTCAAACTTTCCTCCCGGTCCCTGCCGTCGAGGTTAGAACGCCGCACTCGCTTCGTAAATAAAACCTAAGACGGTCAGTTGCGACGCTTGTCGCCCTGACCCGCGTCTTCCAGATAGCCGTCGGTGTCGCGCTTGCAGCCGTAGGCGTGCTTCTCGTCGTGGGCGCGCGGATAGGATTCAAGATGTCCATCGGGGCCGCAGCGATCATAGGCGAGTCGGCCGGGCAGCGGATAGGGATTGCAGCCCGCCAGCGTCGCCGCAAGGATCAAGAGGGCGCCTGTCTTTAGTTTCATGGAGAATCCCCGTGCGTCGCCCTGCTAGCACGAGGCGTGCGAGCGCGCCAAGTTCAGGCGGGCAGCAGCGTGTAGAGCGCGCGCGCCGTCTCCGCCGGGCCGCGCCGCTCGCCGATGGCCTCCACCCGCAGATGCGCGTCGCGGCCGCCGAACGCCAGCGCCAGCACGTCGCCGGTGCGGATGTTGCGGCTGGGTTTGTCGATCACGACCATCTCGCCGGAGCGGGCGACCCGCACCTCGCCCTCCGCCACCCGCTTGGCCGCCAGCGCCCGCGTCTTGCAGAACCGCGCGCGCCAGAGCCAGACGTCGATGCGACACGGCGTTTGCGCGCCGGTAGGCAGCGAGGCTTCCACGACCGGCGCGGCGGGCCTTGCCGAGGGCGGGCCGCGCCGCTTCCATAGCCCGCCTCCGGCCTTGCCCGCCGGGATGAAGCCCAGGGCGCGCAACACCTTTTCCGCCTGGGCCTCGCTCCATCCGAAGGCGTCCAACGTCTCCTTCGGCAGCCGGAAGCCGGCTTCGCTGGAGCGGGCGATGTCGCCGATGCGCTCCAGAGCTTCGATGGGCGCCGCTGAGCCCGCCAGCGCTCGCAGGCCCCGATAGGCCAGCGCTTCCTTTGGCAGGATTTCGCGCGGCAGTTGCGCGAGCGCGCCCTCCGGCTTCCAGCCGGGCGCGGCGAGTTCAGCAAAAATTTCGCGCAGCCAGGCCGTCTCCGGCGCGACGACGTCTTCGACATAGATCGTGAAGGCGCCGAAGCGCACGCCCAGATCGCGCAAGGTCCGGCGCTCGGCTCGGTAAAGCGCGCGGATATATTCCTCCGCGTCGCGACGAGGGAGAGCGCCCGCCGCCTCGACCAGTTGATACGCAAGACCGCGCGCCAAACCCTTGAGCGCCTCGCCCTCGGCGGCCTGTTTGAGCCGGGCGAGGCTGTCGAAAGCGGGGCGAGCGGCTTCGGCGACGAAGGCTTCCAGACGGCGGCTGGCGCGCTCGCGCGCCGTCGCCGCGCCGCCTTCGCCGTCGAGCCGGACCTTGGGCGCGAACGGTGAGCCGCCGGTCAGTTCGCCGACCGGCTGGCCGCGCCAGAGAATCGCGCGGCCGGGGCTCAGCGCGAAGGACTCGGGCGGCTCGGCGGCGATTTCGGCGAGGCGGCGGGCGATCTCCGGGTTGACGGCGCGCTCGACAGCGGCGCGCAAAGCGCGGGCTTCTAGCGGCGAAGCGCCGCGCTCGGGCTCGAAATGCAAGCCCCTGAGACGCCCGACATTGTGGCCCTCGACCATCACCAGACCCTCGGGGGTGATGCCGCCCAGGGTCGGGCCGTCGGTCTGTTCGAGGCCGCGCATCAATGCGCTGGTGCGCCGGTCGACGAAGCGCTGCATCAGCCGCTCGTGCAGGGTGTCGCTGAGCCGGTCCTCCAGAGCGCGGGTGCGGCCCTGCCATTCGCCGGCCTGTTCGAGCCAGTCGGCGCGATGGGCGACATAGGCGAGGGTGCGGACGCGGGCGAGCCGGGCGGAGAGCATGTCGATGTCGCCGTCGAGGCGGTCGAGCGCGTCGAACAGGCCGCGCGCCCAGTCCTCGGGCAGGCGGCGGCGGCCTTGCGTCAGATGCTCGAAGATTGCGCCGACCAGGCGGGCGTGGTCGTCCTGCCCGGTCTTGCGGAAGTCGGGCGTCTGGCAGACGTCCCAGAGGCGCATCAGATTGGCGCGGTCGCGGCTGCGCCTGGCGACGAGATCGTGGGTCGCCAGTTGCCGCAGCGTCGCCTCGTCCTGAGCTTCTTCCGAGAGCTTAAGCCCGGCGCGCGGCGCCGGGGCCAGCAGCGAGCGCATGAGGCCGGCCAACGAATCGAAATCGAGTTCGGCGTTGCGCCATTCCGCCGCTTGCAACGGCGCGAAGGCATGGCCCTCGACGGCGGCGACGATTTCGCCGTCGATGTCGGGCGCCTCGCCGGTGACGCCGAAGGTGCCGTCGCGCCGGTAACGCCCGGCCCGCCCGCCGATCTGGCCGATCTCCTGCGGGTTAAGCCAGCGCGTGCGGCGGCCGTCGAACTTTCGCAAGCCCGCGAAGGCGACATGGTCGAGGTCCATGTTGAGGCCCATGCCGATGGCGTCGGTCGCCACCAGAAACTCGACCTCGCCGGACTGGAACAGCTCGACCTGGGCGTTGCGGGTTCGCGGCGACAGCGACCCCATCACCACCGCCGCGCCGCCGCGCGCGCGGCGGATCAGCTCGCCGATGGCGTAGACGTTCTCGGCCGAGAACGCGACGATGGCGCTGCGCTTGGGCAGTTTGCCCAGTTTTGCTACGCCAGAATAGCTCAACGTCGAGAGCCGCTCGCGGGTCTCGATGATGGCGTGCGGGACGAGCAGGCGCACCAGCGGCGCGATGGTCGCCGCCCCCATGAACATGGTCTCGGAACGGCCTCTCGCCTTGAGCAGCCGATGGGTGAAGACATGGCCGCGCTCGCGGTCGGCGCAAAGCTGGATTTCGTCGACCGCCAGAAACTCGACCTCGCGGTCGAGCGGCATCGCCTCGACCGTGCAGACCCAGTAGCGCGGGTTGAGCGGGACGATCTTCTCCTCGCCGGTGACGAGGGCCACCGAGCGCTCGCCGCGCGCCTTGACGATGCGGTCGTAGATTTCGCGGGCCAGCAGGCGCAGCGGCAGGCCGATCATGCCCGACGAATGGGCGAGCATGCGCTCGATGGCCAGATGGGTCTTGCCGGTGTTGGTGGGGCCCAAAGCCGCCACGACACGAGAGGCGCGGGCCTCTGGCTCGGCTGTCAGCAGAGCAGGGTCGCTCGGGGAGATCGCGGGCGGCCGGAACATCGCCCGATAGAGATAGGGACGGGGGGCGGGGGTGTCAAAGGCTAGGGGCGCGATTTGGCGATGCGCTCACGACCCTCGCGCGCTGACCCGCCCCAAGCGCCGGGGAAGGAAGGTCAGATCGGTTCCTTATAGCCGCAGGAGCAAACTCGTATTTGCAACCGAAGCGCTCCTTGAAGAAACTGTGTGCGCATGTCGCTCCGCAAGAAGATGCGACGAGGCGGAGGAAGCGCAGGCCCATGCCGGACATCCAACTCGCCAAAGGCGTTTTTATCGGTAATCGCTGGGCGCCGGCCGCCTCCGAAAAGACCTTGCCCGTGGTGGCGCCTGCTGAGGGCCGGGTTTTTGGCTTGATCGCCGCTGGCGGGCCTGAGGACATCGACCGCGCCGTCGCCGCCGCGCGCGCCGCGCTGGAGGACGGCGCCTGGGGCAAGCTGCCAGCCGTCGAGCGCGGGCGTCTGCTTGCCAAGTTGTCGCAGAAGATCGCCGACAATGCGGAGGAACTGGCCAAGCTCGAGGCGCGCGACACCGGCAAGCCGATGAAGCAGGCGCGTAACGACATGATCGCCGCTGCGCGCTACTTCGAATATTACGGCGCCGCCGCCGACAAGGCGCATGGCGAAACGATACCGTTTCTCAACGGCTTCCTGGCCTTCACCGAGCGCGTGCCGCATGGCGTCACCGGCCACGTTATCCCCTGGAACTACCCCGCGCAGATGTTCGGCCGCACCGTCGCGCCCGCGCTGGCGATGGGCAACGCCTGCGTCATCAAACCCGCCGAGGACGCCTGCCTGACGCCGCTGCGCATGGCCGAATTGGCGGCGGAGGCAGGTTTCCCCGAAGGCGCGATCAATATCG
>Ga0075030_100005987_pt1 | contig 10941 bp, 10 predicted proteins | sample LitLauG_LLR_2012_FD_71393 | JGI IMG/M metagenome (GOLD analysis project Ga0075030, IMG submission 71393) | Freshwater sediment microbial communities from Pennsylvania, USA - Little Laurel Run_MetaG_LLR_2012 | ecosystem: Environmental > Aquatic > Freshwater > Creek > Sediment | place: USA...
GGATCGGTGGCACTCTCCACACGCCCGGCCTTACCAAACACGCGTTCAACTTCCGGGAAGCTCTTGATGATCTTGTCCTGCACTTGAAGCAGCCGGGCAGCTTCCGTTACCGACATGCCCGGCAAAGTCGTCGGCATGTACAGAAGCGTGCCCTCATCGAGCGGCGGCATGAACTCCGAGCCGAGCTTGAAGAACACCGGCACGGTAAGCACCATCGCAATGACGGCGGCGGCAATTGTCTTCCACTTGTGTTCCAGCACGAACTCGACTACAGGGTGGTAGAGCTTCATCAGGGGACGGCTGATGGGGTGGTTGTCCTCGCTATGGATCGTCCCGACCAGCACGCTGTTTGCGACACCTGCCACCCATCGCGGGCGGAACTTGAACTTGTCCATGCGGGTAAACAACAACCGCATGGCGGGGTCGAGTGTAATCGCCAGCACTCCCGCGATCGCCATGGCAAAGGTCTTTGTGAATGCGAGCGGCTTGAATAGTCGGCCTTCCTGTGCTTCGAGCGTGAACACGGGCAGGAAGGCGACAGCGATGGCGAGTAGGGCGAAGAAGCTGGCTCCCCCGACTTCCTTTACAGCCGAGATCACGACTTGGTGATAGTCGCCAGGCCGCCCTTCCGCATTCCAGTGCTCAAGCTTTTTGTGGGTCTGCTCGACCACGACGACGGCGCCATCAATCATGGCTCCGATGGCGATGGCGATTCCGCCAAGCGACATGATATTGGCGCTCATACCACTCATCTGAATGGGGATAAACGCCAGGATCACAGTCACAGGAATCGTGATGATCGGAATGATGGCACTGGGGAAGTGCCACAAAAAGATCATGATCACCAGACTAACGATGAGCAGTTCTTCAATGAGCGTGTGCTTCAAATTATCGACTGAACGGTCGATCAGGTCCGAGCGGTCATAGGTAGTGACGATCTTTAATCCCTTTGGCAAAGTGGGTTCGACGTCCTTAATTCTTTGCTTCACGCGCTCGATTACCTTCTGCGCGTCCTCGCCGAACCGCATGATGACAACGCCGCCCACGGTTTCGCCCTGGCCATCCAGTTCCGCGACGCCTCGCCGCATCTCCGGACCGAAGGTCACTGTGGCAAGGTCCTTCACCAGCACGGGCGTGGCGGTCTGAGGGTTCGACATGACCACGATGTTGCCGATGTCGTCCAGCGTTTTGATATAGCCGCGCCCGCGCACCATATACTCGCGACCGGTCATCTCGACCAACCGGGCGCCCACATCGTTGTTGCTCTTTTGAATGGCGTCTACCACCATGTTGATCGGAATCTTGTAGCCAAGCAGCTTGTTGGGATCGATATTGACTTGATACTGGCGAACGAAGCCGCCTAAGGGCGCAACTTCTGCGACGCCCGGTACAGACTGCAGGTCGTAGCGTAGATACCAATCCTGGAAGCCTCGAATCTTCTCAATGCTGTATTGTCCAGTGGTATCGACGAGAGCGTATTCGTATACCCAGCCGACGGCGGTCGCATCCTTCGCTAACTCAACGCTGACGCCTTTTGGGAGGCGCGGGACCACGGAATTCAGGTACTCAAGTGTTCGCGAGCGTGCCCAGTAAATATCCGTGCCTTCCTCAAAGATGATGTAGACGTAGGAATACCCAAAGTCTGAGAAGCCGCGGATGTCCTTCACCTTTGGCAAGCCCAGCAACGCCGAGGTGATCGGATACGTGACCTGATCTTCCATGATGTCCGGACTGCGGTCCCACTTGGAATAGACGATAACCTGTGTGTCCGATAGATCGGGGATTGCATCCAGCTTCGTATTCTTCAGCGAATACCAGCCAATCAGTACGGCTACGCCAACGAACAGAAAGACGAGGAACTTGTTGGTTGCACAAATATCGATCACTCGATTGATCATTGCTGGGCCTCCGCCATGACCTCTGGCAGGCTCCGCAAAACGCCGCCGTTCTGCTCCACAAACGCTTCTGCCGTTTTGCGGTCGCTGAATGCGAATGTGCCGGGCGAGCAGCGATCGAACGCCATCTGTTCTGCATGCTTGGATTCATCCATCTTGGACATGTCGTGTTGGCATGCGATCACACGACTGTCCTCAACAAACCATGCCCCTTCTGGGCTCACCATCTTTCCCGTGGGATAGTCGGTCACCTCAATTAGCCGCAGGGGCTTCTTCTCCTGTCGTGCCTCTGTCACCGCACAATGCGTACAGCAGACATCTCGCCGCCTGCCGCCAACTTCGGCCACTACGTGTGCCCTGGGATTTATCGTCCGTTGGCAGAATCCGCATTGCATCTGCGAGCGGTGATTCATCAGCAAGTAGCCGCCCGCGAACAGGCCAGCGAAAACGATCAGGACGACCGCTGAATAAATGGAAGCCTTCTTTGCCATACCTGTCTCCTTAGTGCTGCATACCAATCATGGCGCCCTTCAAACGGCTCTCGGAATCAACCAGGAAGTTCCCAGAGGTCACGATGGTTTCCCCCGTGGTCAGGCCGGACAGAACGACCACCTTGCCTTCGAGCTTCGCTCCCATCCGGATTACTCGCGGTTCGAACATGCCACCGTCATGTACGACAAACACGTACTGCTTGTCCCCGGAGTCCATCACTGCTTCCTGGGGTACTAGAACCTGCTTGCCGTAGTTGATCTTCAGTCGCACGTTAGCGATCATCTGAGGCTTCAAGTCAAAGGTCGGGTTGGCAAGCTCGATCCGTACTTTCACGGTGTGCGAAATGGGATCGGCGTTCGGGTAGATGTACGTGATCTTCCCGGTGTAATTCTTCCCGGCGTAATAGCTCAGTTCGATCTCCGCCGCCTGGCCCACTTTCACAAACGGTACCTCGTACTCGTACACATCCGCATTCACCCAAATCGTGGACAGGTCGCTGATCACGTACAGGTCCATATCCGGCGTGATGGCGGTCTGCGGGAACGCTTTGCGGTCGGTCACAAATCCGCTGGTCGGCGAATAGAAAGTCAACGTTTTCGTGACTTCGCCGGTCTCATCCAGCTTCTTGATCTGCTCGTCGCTGATGTCCCACAATTTAAGGCGCTCGCGGGTGGAACTCAATAGAGCTTGGGAGCCCTGTGAAACCTCAGGGAATTGAGAACTGCCCATATCCTTCGCGCCGCGTTTCGCGATCAAGTATTCTTCCTCGGTCGCTACCAGATCTGGGCTATATAGCGTGAAAAGGGGTTGGCCTTTTTTGACCAGTTGCCCGATGTAGTCAACGTAGACCTTATCGAGATACCCGCTGGTCTTTACATGCACATGAGCAACCTTGGTTTCGTCGCTCATAAGCTGACCGGTTGTGCGAAGGGACCGCACAAGAGACTGTCGTTCCACAACCTCGGTCCTCACTCCGATCAGTTGCTGCTTGTCCGATGCGATTTTGACTGTGCCAGCGGGCATCTTTGCAGTCTCGTCTTCGGCGTACTTGGGAACCAACTGCATACCACAATCCGGCGCGATACCGGGCTTGTCAGCTTTGTAAGCCGGATGCATCGGGTCATACCAGTAGAGAATCTTCCGATCACTGCTTGGCGTTGAAGCGTTCGAAGTCGGAGGCGCGCTATTCTCCTCTGCGTATTGAGGCACGAGGTCCATTCCGTCCGGCGCCTTTCCGGGTTTGTTGTAATGGTTCTGCGGGTTCATCGCGTCGTACCAAAAGAGAACCTTGCGTTCAGTTCCCGCGGCCGTCGTCTGCGAAACGGAATGATCGTGCTGAAAGAAGGCGGAAACCCTCCCGCTGTGAGTGACTCCAATCGCAAGTGCGATTGCGGCCACAACTGCCAAAATTCTTATGACTTTGCGAAACATTTGCTTTACTCTCCTCTCTCCGGGTGCCCGTTGCTGGGTTGCGGGGCCGACGAAGTCAGGTCCACGCCCACCATGCTTTCCATGCGCGCCAGCGAGGATTGGTAATTCGCGAGCTCGCGGTAGTAGTCGATTTCATAATTCAAAACCGTCGAAAAGTTTCCCAGGACGCTGAGGAAATCCACTGCGCCAACTTGGTAGGAAGACATCGAAGATTCCAGCGCTAGCGATGACTGCGGCACGACTCCTTGCGAAAACAGTTTTAGGAGTTCGTCGGAAGCCTTTGCGGCAAGGTATTGCTGTTTGAGCTCGAAAGTTAGCTCGGTCTGCCGATTGTCACGGCTGCTTTCGGCCGCGAGTCGCTCCTCTGTCGCCTGCCGGACTTCCTCGCGCTGCTTGCTCTTGTAGAACACGGGGATATTCACGGTGAATGTCATCCCGTGCATGTCCGGCAGGTTCGGGCGCTGCTGGTACATGTAGCCGACGTTCAGGTCCGGATAGTAGTCCTTCTGGGCTAGGTTCACGGCAAGCTGGTTGCGCTCGATCATCTGCTGCTCGCGCTGAAGGCCAGGGTCGCTCTGTCGCGCCAATTTGTACAGATCATCGAGCGAATAATTCAATGGAGACCGTTCGATGTCCGCGGCCGGAGGAAGCGGCATTTCAGGACTACGTGCCAGCAATGTGTTGAGACGTGCCTGGGCGGTTGAGCGCTGCTGCTGGAGGACGGTGAGCCGCTGCAACAACAAGGAGATCTCGACCTGCGATCTAAGAACATCCTGCTGAACGCCTTTGCCGACGCGGTATCGTGCCTCGGCGATCTGGGACAGCTTTGTCAGCAGATCCTTGTCTTTCAGGGTCGTCTGAAGAGCTTTGTCGTAAAACCAGTACTCGTAATATGCGGTTTTGACATCTGCGGTTACACGCCGGCGAACAGCTTCATAGTCGGAAGATGTGGCATCGGCCTCTTTCGAAGCTATTTCTCCGCGCAGCTTCAGCTTGCCGGGATAGAGCAGTTGCTGGCTGGCTGTGATCGCGCGGTAGCTCGATGGGTCGCCTGTTTGCACGCTGAAAGGTCTGATGTTCCCAGCCCAGCCGATTCCCGCCGTGGGGTCAGGTAGAGCCTTTGCTTGCGGCACACGCCTCCGCTGGGCTTCCACCGAATGCAATGCGCCCTGGACTGAGGGGTTCTTCTGCAAAGCTTCGCGGACTAGATCTTCGAGCGCAACCGGCGACTGTTCGGTGGTCCGCGCAGCGGGATTGGTCGCGGGCGACTCAACAATGGCCTGTGACAGAAACTGTTGTGCATCACCCAGTCCTGGCCACAAATAAACGAACGCAATTAGAACGAAAACTTTCCGGATCATGAGAACGCTCTCTTTTGTGCTCAACAAATGCTAATGACGCATGGTTGACCTCAGGCCCTACGGCCTGAGAAAAGCCGCACGAAGAGATAGGACTAGATCAGGAAAGTGCAGAAAGCTGCCTGAAGGGAAAGGCCAGATGCTCGGGCAAGCGGATCGGGCGGCTCCGCCTTGGTCACAGTCGTCGGTACATCTAGGGCAGACGCGCTGAGTGTCGGAGCAACCCGCGCACCACTGTCACTTGGAGATTGAGGCATCGAAGACGGGATCGGCTTCGCGGCAGAGACTTGGCAGCAAGATGTATTCGCAGGTGCTGCTTGGACAGTGGTCGACGGTGCCTGCATGCCCATCATCGGGCAATGGGGCCTGCAATCTTTGGCGGTAGCGATGTGGAGCCAGCAGTGAGCCAGCGCCGACATAGGCATCGCTAGGAGCGTCATCATCAACGCCAAAGCGACGAGTTTGAACCGCGAAGTCACTATTCTAACAAGCATACTACTTGCCTGTGTCCGCATTGGCTGTGACGGAAATCACAGGGGCAAGTGGCCGCTCTCACTACACATATCCCGTACCGGCTAGTGATACCCCAGTCATTGATGCTTCCAGCATGCGCCATCCCGACCTATTGGAGCGCTGCTTTCACCGCCGGCATCGCCAAGCGTCGGAAGAGTGCGTTAACCTCTTCGACAGACAGTCGCAGTTTTCCGGTCGCCCACAACATTACTAGTCCAAAGAGGCCCCCCGTAACGAACTGAACGACCGCCTCCACTGGCGCTGAGGTGTCCTCGCGTCTTCCTACAATGGCCTTCACATCATCTCGCACGAGATCGACCACGATCTTGTGCAAAAGTTGCTGGATCAGGGCGCCGCTCGTCTTGCCTACCATTGCTCGAAACACGTTACGGTACTCGGCGATATGAGCGAACATCTCGTGACTGGAAGCCAGTAACCGGTCATCCGAATCGGTCCTGCGTGAGTGCGCCTTGCGTTGGTGCTCTTTGAGGGCCGCGCGCAACCCATCGAGTCCACTTACGAGGAGGTCTTCCTTGTTATCGAAGTGGGCGTAGAAAGTCGCGCGCCCCACGTTGGCGCGATCGATGATGTCCTGCACCGAGAGCTCCTCAAACCCCCTCTCCTCGATCAATGACACCAGGGCAGCGCGCAGGAGTTGTTGCGTCCGCTGGACGCGCCGGTCAGTTGTTTTCGTCACCTTTAGGCCTCACTTTTCGAACAGAAATCACCGTTTCGTTCAATAACAGACAAACGCTCTCACGCTGTGCTGGCCTTGCTGCGTCCTAAATGAACACAATGTTCGAAAGCGAACATCTATTCAGTATAAGGACAACATCCACAGGGATGGAAAGGGAGTTGAAAACGATGACACAATCCTTGCGAACGTATCTTCCTGCGGCTGGTAGTGACTGGTCGCTACCGTTCTATGACCCGATTGTAAAGCTGCTCGGTGGTGATGCGGCCCGGAGGGTACTCGTCGATCAGGCGGCCCTTCAACAAGGCCACCGTGTTCTCGACATCGGCTGTGGCACTGGCACTTTGGCCACGCTTATCAAGCGACTTTATCCAGATGTCGCGGTGGTCGGATTGGATCCCGACCCCAAGGCTCTCGCACGCGCCAAGCGTAAAGCAACGCGCGCGGCGATCTCCGTTCAGTTCGACCAGGGATTTGGAGACGATCTGCCATATCCCGAGGCGAGCTTCGACCGTGTGTTCTCATCGTTCATGTTCCACCACCTCCCGCCCGACCAGAAGAGCACAACTCTGCTTGCGGTCCGCCGTGTTCTCAAACGAGGCGGCGAGTTTCACATGCTTGATTTTGAAGGTCCGGATGACGGAAAGCATAGTTTCTTGGCTCATTTGCTTCATTCAGGTGAACGCCTAAAGGACAATTCTGAGAATCGAGTTCTTAGCTTCATGATGCAGGCTGGCTTTGCAGATCCGAAGAAGGTGGGTCGGCGAGCGATGCTGTTCGGGCGCATTGCCTATTACCGGGCAGCCGCATGAATAACGGGTGTTCGATCAATTTATGTTGCGACTTGAGGTGTCGAAGATAAGCTGCTCGACCACGGCACAATCAGGATGGAATCCCAAACTCGCCCCGATTTGCGTCCGATTTGGGTCCGATAAGCACGGTCAAAGAGTTCCTTAGAGGATTAAGAACGGGCTGTCAGTACCGTTAAGATCCAATAAGTTACATCTCTATGTTGCCCTGTCACGGCAGATGGCGCAGCTAAGACTGGCCCGTCAAAGTCTCGCTACGAAAAGAGACGACCTTGGTTCTGCGCAAGTTCCACAGGTCGGCAGCACTCCTCGTCATCATTCGATAGCTGTTGACTCTCGTGCTCACGGGATAGCACCGCTTGAGGCGGGCCTCGTAGGGCTTCAACAGGTCGGACGCCGCAGCCACGTCGGTCATGCCCGGATCAAGCCACAGATCGTAGCTGTCTGGGTCGAGGATGACGGGCATGCGGTCATGCACGACTGAAGTCACTGCGTTTGGAGTCGTGGTCAGAATCGAACAGGACTTAACCCACTGCCCGTTGGGGTCTTTCCAGCCGTCCCACAACGCGGCGAACGCGAACAACTCGCCTTCATTCACTTCAAAGCAGTAGGGCTGCTTCGTTTTCCCAGTCCGCATCCACTCATAAAATCCGTCTGCCGGGATCAAGCAGCGCCGATACTTCAGAGGGTCGCGGAACGCTGGTTTCGTTGCAGCGGTCTCCGAACGTGCGTTGATTGTGCTCGCAGCACCGGAGGCGTCATCCGCCCAGTGCGGAATTAAGCCCCAACGCATTACCGAGATTTGGCGGACAGGTTCCTTCGGATTCTGGCGGATGACGGGGACGGCTGCGTCGGGGCGATGTTGTACCGTGGAGTCCAGTCATCTTCCCACGGATCGCAGTCGAACTGCTCCTCGATGATCTGCTTTCGCCGCGACAAGCGGTTAGCGTCCACACATAGAACCCTCAGGCTGGTTTCGGCCACTCCTTCTTCAGTTCGAGCAGGACAGGCCGCAGCAAATTGTAATGCTTTAGGTCTGCAATCGACGCGGCTTCAGCCGTCGTCTTCAGAAAGCTGCTGCCGCTTTCCTCGGCCCAGCGGAGCCAGTCATGCAATTCTTCATCGGGAGCAGGGGCAATCATCAGCTTTCGCTCCTTTGGGTCGTGACTGTGCATCGGCGACGATGCTAGCAGTCGTCCTCCGCAACGGGCACACTTTCTGTAAACAAAGGCTCAGACTCTCCCAGCAACACTGCGATCTTAGATCACCCCTCTGACAAGTCTGCTCATTTAACTCGAAAAAACTTGATTTTCACTTCCTCAGATAGAAATAGTCGGCGGACTCAAACGCAGGGAGGTCATCATGGCAGTCCATCCAATCGAAGTTTTGGAGAAAAGGCTTCGCGATCTCTTGGAACGGTATCAATCCGAAGTTTCGCACGCAGTCGATCCCGTGACTGGGAAGTTCGCCGGGGAAATTGAACGATTGATCGAGCAGTTCGGGGCTGAGGAACTCGAAATCAATTTGCGGTATTACCCTCTCACCGTCTTTCCGAGAGACTTGCATGAAGCCTTCGCTCCCGTCTCAGCCCTCAGGTCTCAGGACGAGGACTAGGGGTTAGGACACCGAAGGGTCTGTCGAGCCTCCAGCGACAGCACCATTTCCTGAACGACCTAACTCGGTCGTCGCTTACCTCGCACGCCACTTGCAATGGGTCTGCTTTATCCGCTTTACTGTCGGCATACTGGAACTTAATCCGCGAGTTGCGCGTGTCTACGTCAATGTGGAAGTGCCCCTTCTCACTCAACTCGAAGGCGTATTCGATGGTGTCTAGTTTGGCGACATACTCAATCAGGGCCTCCGCTTCTTTGTAGGCATGCAATGAAAACCTGACGGGAGTCTCGTCGTCTTCGGGACAATGCGCGTAGGCAGCCCTGAGAACCTTCGCACTGGTTTCAACCGCAACTCGATGCTCTGCGTATCCAGCCCCTAAACTTTCCTCCAATGAAGCACGGACAGCCCTACCCTCCAAAGCAGCAACGTAGTGATACAGTGCGTAAGAACGGATGCGCTTAAAGATTTCGGGCTGCTTTACGTTCTCGGCGATTGCCTGCCGTGCCTTGGTTACAAATTCTCGCGCAACGTCATCCATAGCATTGGGCTTCCGACTCCAGCGTAAACCGAGGGCACAAGGCTGACGAACCTGATCTTACGTCTTCGAGGCGTGGTCACACGAATTGCTGGACGCAGGGTCCTCGGCGGAATTCTCGAATCGAAGAGCACGACGGCGCTGGTGTAACCGAAACGCAGTTTTACTCGCCCGATACGTTCCCGTCGCAGGAATTGGCGATTGTCGCTGCAACTCAGGCTAGGCGGCAGAAGATTGATGTTGGTTCGAGAGGGGACGTGCCGTCCTGAATAGGTGAGCGAAGGAAGAGCAAAGACCTGCCGACTTGAAATCGGCTAGTCAGATTGCTGTACAAAACGCTGTACAAACGGTGCTCAGGGACACCCTAGAACCCCCTAAAACGACCCTGAACCCACCATACTCCACAACAACATACGCAAGGCTGAGTGCGTTACGAATCGGCTGCTCTACCAACTGAGCTACGTCGGCCTGTGATCGATTCTAAATGCGCCGGGGCAAAGCGTAAAGAAGCAGCGCCCACATGCGCCGTACCAGCGACTGGTGAATGCCCACAGGATCAACACACCTGCGGGCTACGTGTCGTTACCTTCGTGACCTTCGACACGGCACACCTCCCCGGTAGCATCGGCTTAGAACCACACTTGCAGATTGCAGATTAGTGGGCTGTTAGGGATGCCGCCGAATAGGAGCAGAATCAGGCGGGGACGTTCTGATCGTCGAGAGTGGCCTGCGAGAATCCTTCGCTCGACCGGAAACAGCCCACATCCTCTATCGCCACGCCCCTCGCTGTTGCAACTCTTCCGATCACGTTGGCCATCCAGTTTGTTCACAAACCTCTGCATCCCCTGATTGATCCGCTGGAAGAACTACGCCGCGCGCTTCTCGACCATCGCGTCGTATTCCTGCTGGGACTGACCCGGCAGCAGCACCCACATGGTATAGACGCCGATCGCGGTGCCGAGCGGGATGTTGAACAGCGAGATGAACGCCAGCACCAGCGACACGACGCGTGCCCAGGGTTCGCGTTGCAGCAATCCCCAGCCCGCGAAGAACCCGCATGCGGACTTGGCCAGGACGATGATCCCGATGGTGCTCAACAATGCGCTCAGGAAGCCGGTTGGCACTTGCGGCGGCGCTCCCATCTCGTGCAAGTGCGCAAACAGAGTATTGGCGAGGACCAGCAGGATCAGGCCGGCCACGGCGTTAAACGCGGAAATCGCCAGCCAGAGGATTCCAAGAAGGTGCACATGCTGTTGCACGCGGCCCGGGATCGAGTGTGCGGCCAGTACCGGGCCGACGATCTGCTTGCCGCATTTGCTGCAAAACGCCTGCCCCGGTTGAACTGCCGTGCCGCATCCATCGCAGAACATGAAGCCTCCAATGATTTTGACCGGATTCACAATAACATTCTCAACCCGTGATACGAAGAACGCGCGGAACACGTTCCCCTACAAAAAACTGCGCGGTGGCCCGCAGTCTACCCTGCTCGCAACCGCAAAACACAAAAACGAAAAGGCCACCCGGCAACTGGGCGGCCTCTTCTTCAAGGGAGAATAGTTCCAACGGAGGCTTTGAAATTCCGTCAAAACTTTCTGGCGAA
>Ga0075030_100005990_pt1 | contig 10937 bp, 8 predicted proteins | sample LitLauG_LLR_2012_FD_71393 | JGI IMG/M metagenome (GOLD analysis project Ga0075030, IMG submission 71393) | Freshwater sediment microbial communities from Pennsylvania, USA - Little Laurel Run_MetaG_LLR_2012 | ecosystem: Environmental > Aquatic > Freshwater > Creek > Sediment | place: USA...
GAGGAGACCGTTGCGGAGGGCCTGATCGCCGCCGCCGTCAAAATCCCGACGAGCATGCCGGCAACTTTCGCCAGCCGTTGTGCGCTCGCACGATCCGGTACTCTGGCTTGCATCTATGGTTCCTCCACGGAAAGCACGCGATCTACGGACAAGTTCTCTAACACTTGATCCTGTCCGCTAGGCCAGTGAATCGTGAGTTTGTCGGCTTTGGTGGCCGAACCCAAGCCGAAGTGGATGCGTCCGTCGTCTTGCGAGAGATAGCCAGAGCCCGCCGTACGTTCCGCAATTTGACGACGGCCTCCCGCCAACAACTCGAGGTGCGCTCCAATGCCATCGCGATTGCTTTTCTTGCCTTTCAGTTTCACCGTGAGCCAGTGATTACTGTTCTGGGTTACGTTGTGAAGCAGGGTGCCGGGCGCGCCGAGATTCACGACAAAAGCATCGACTTTGCCATCGTTGTCGTAGTCAGCGAAGCAGGCGCCACGCGAGACCGTTTTCACATCGAGCACTGGTCCCGCTTCGCGCGATACGTCCGCGAACTTGCCACCGCCGAGGCCGCGAAACAACGACTGCTCCTGCGGAACGAGGTGGATCAATCCGCCGTGGAAGACCAGAATGTCGAGCCAGCCGTCGTTGTCGAAGTCGTAGATGCCCGTGCCCCAACTCGTGTACTGCGCCGTTGCCTGCGAAATGCCTGAACTTGGGCCGATGTCTTCAAATCCATTTTGGCCGGTGTTGCGCATAAGGCGGTTGTACTTTGAATCCGTGACCCAGAGATCAACCCGGCCGTCGCCATCGACGTCCGCAAAGACCGGGCCCATGGCCGAAGTGTTCTCTCCATTCTGGCCGTACGCCACCCCGAGATCGCCGGCGACTTCTTCGAATGTGCCGTCGTGTTTGTTGTGCAAGAGAAAGTTCTCAGTCTTGTCGTTGGCGACGTAAATGTCGGGATATCCGTCTCCATCAAAGTCTGCCGCTGTAACGCCCATGGCGCGGCCCTTGTAAGCGCCGATTCCGGATTTGTCGGTGACGTCGGTGAAAGTCCCGTTGCAGTTGTTGTGATACAGCCGATTGGTGTCGCCCGCGTAGTCGAGCGGGCCAGGATAATTATCGGCAGCGTAGTAGTTGCGGTATTTCGAGTCGAACTTCACATAGCGCCCGACAAACAAGTCAACGCAGCCGTCTCGATCGTAATCGAGCCAAGCAGAGCCGATCGACCAACCGTCGACCTTAATCCCGGCTTTCACGGTCACATCTTCGAATGTGCCGTCTCCGCGATTGCGGAGGAGCGTGGCGTGACCGTAGCCAGTGACAAAGAGGTCGACAAACCCATCATTATCGAAATCCGCCGCAATCGCGGCTGTGCCGAAGATGTTCGCCGCGACGCCCGCCTGATCGGTAACATCGGTGAAAATTCCATCGCCGTTATTGCGGTAGAGATGGTTGTGCGGCGCAGTGGCGGGCTGCTTCTTGAGTGGATACGGATGCATCACGTCTTCGAGCGGCTTCCCGCTTACCACATAGAGGTCTGGCAGACCGTCGTTGTTGTAGTCAAACCACACGCAGCCCGAGCCCGTGCTTTCGAGCAACGAGCCAAGCTGTTGTGCTCCAAAGCTGTGCGTGAATTGAATGCCCGACTTGGCGGTTGCGTCTTCAAATCGAATCGTGCTCGCCGATGATGGGTTGGTGGCAGGAGGCGCTTGCGCTAGCACGCAAGGCGTGAAAGAAATCAACAAAAGTCCGAGGATTCGATTCTTCACCCTAGTGTCCTCCCGTGGCACCGTGGGCGCCTGTACCGGTCATGTCGGCAGGAGTCGTGGACTTCAGCAAGATCGCTGGGACTGCGTTCTCCGGCGCTGTTTCTGGACCCGCGTGGCACCCGACGCAAACACGCTGCTCGCCACGACGCATCCAGAAATATCCAAATTCGCGCTGCAGTGTTTTGCCGTTGCTATCCAGTAGTTCGATCTGCAGCGGTTGCTCGGTCGGAACCTGAACAAAGAAAGACCCATCTTTTTCCACGGCCGCAGTTCCAAGCAGTCGGCTGTTACCAGCAAGGTCGCGTGTGTAGAGACGGACGGTCTGAATCGCGTTCGTGGCGAACTTATATTTCGAGGTGTAGGCATTCAAGCAGAGCAGGTTTGCATTCGGCCAGTCATGTAGCCCCGAGGGGTGCCGTTTGGGCACGGCACGCGTTGCGATCAGCACAGGCTGAATCACATCCGCAGCCGGTTCTGAAACCACTGGGCGGAGCACGCTTGCGCCCGGGGTCCAGTCCATTAGTTGAAAGTGTGTTTTCGCATCGGCTCGCCAAGACAAGAGCCAATCGCCGGAGGCAATCTCGGCGACATCGCCTGCATAATCTCCTGCCGGGACAGTAAGTTCGACTTCCTGCGCCCGCGATGAAGTAAATCTCGCTAATCCAGCATCCGTCGCGAACACGATGTCTCCGGAACCAACCTGCTTGCCCGCGGAACGTTTCTTGCCGTGATCGCAGCGATAGGATTCCATGCCGCTTCCGTCCGAATAAACGGCGTAGATTTCAGGGCTTATGTCGCCGCCTAGCGGATAAGCGGCCTGAAACAAAATACGGCCATCGCGGAGAACCTCAGTCGGCAAGAAGTTTGCTGGTCCGTAAGTAAGAGGAAGCGGTTTTCCGCCGGCGAGAGCCGCGACTTCGATCAAAAAGCGGCCCGCTACTTTCCGCGCATAGACAATATGATCTCCCGGAAGATAGAACGGACGAGCACAATCCTCCGACGCCGAGACCATTCGGCGCGGCTTTCTCTCAGCGAACGCGATCTCCCAGATCTGCCATCGATCTCCAGCCTTCTGCTTTCCCGAGAACAACACCCGCTGTCCATCAAACGAAACGGCAGGATCGGCGGACGCCGCAAAGTCGGGAACGAGTGACCGCCGACCCCTGGCGTCGCTTATGAAGATGTTCGCTCCAGAACCAAAGCGATCTCCTCCGTGCATCCAGGCCAGTGGCTCGTAATTATGCGTAACGGTATATAGGAAAGCCTGTGCTCCCGTGCCCGCTGACACTCGCAGCCTCGTCGGCAAAGCACTGGCAAGAAATAAGAAGAGGATGCAGGCCGATATGAGACGCGACGACACTAGTCTGCTCCTGCCGTCGCGAGGAGTTGCGGACGCAATTGCCGGTCTTCGCGCTGAAGCTCTAAATAAGGTTGGAGGTCTCCCATCATCTCGCGGAATTCATCGAAGTCCAGCGACTGATTCCCATCGCTCAAAGCGCGTTCGGGATGTGGATGAACCTCGACGAGCAATCCATCGGCTCCAACTACGGCCGCGGCTCGCGCTAACGTCGCAACAAGGCAGCGGACACCGGCGGCGTGGCTGGGGTCGACGATGACAGGAAGGTGCGACACGGACTTCAGAACAGGCACAGCTGCAATGTCCAGCGTGTTGCGCGTGGCTGTTTCAAATGCGCGAATGCCGCGCTCACAAAGCATTATGTCCGGGTTGCCCGCCATTGCAATGACTTGCGCCGAGCGGAGAAGGTCTTCGAGGGTAGCGCACATGCCGCGCTTCAGCAGGACCGGGCGCCCGCATCCCCCAAGAGCCTCGAGCAGCGAGTAGTTCTCCATGCTCCGGGTGCCGACTTGCATGATGTCGGCGTACTCCGCGATGAGGTCGACATCCGCTTCGCTCATCACTTCGGTCACGATCGCCAGCCCGGTTTCCTCACGAGCCTTGCTGAGGATCTTCAGACCTTCAACTCCCAACCCCTGAAACGCGTAGGGTGAGGATCGCGGTTTGTAGGCCCCACCGCGGAGAATGCGTGCACCGGCCTCGGCGACCGCCTCCGCCGTGTGCAGCAGTTGATCTTCGGATTCGACAGCGCAAGGCCCTGCCATGACCACAAAATCGCTGCCGCCGATCTCGAGATCGCGGACGCGAACGACGCTGCGAGATCGCTCGTGCGTCTTCGCAACCAGGTCAAAGCAGGAGAACTGTCCGTTCCACTTGGGATTCATGGCGACGCGCAATTCTAGTGAAGCGAAAATACCCAGTCAGTAGTGGGAATCTATTAGGGCCGCGAGAACAAACACGAAAATCATTCGTAAACATCAATGCGCGCAAGCCTAAGTCGTTTGTATAGAGATCAGAGCAGGGAACAAGTGATCTGTGTCACGCGTGAGCGTGACGGTGCGTCTCCGGCGGGCGATTGTTTGAAAATCGCACCTACCGACCCAGTAATTCTTTCGTATTATTGACCGGGCACCTCGTCTCCTTATAATCACCCCACCTCGGTAAGGAGTAGAGTACTTCTCATACTCCTGCGCGCTCAGTGGGGAGCGCGATCCGACATGAGTGCATGATCACAATAAAATGATCATAAAATCCAAGTCAGTAAGAACAGTGTTGGTCAAGACTCTTGCGGTGATCGCGATATTCTGGATCGTTAGTTGCGCCGGGCTCTATCACGTCATGCGCCAACCGCCGGAAACGTTTGGTCGTCTTATGGCCAAATTGCCCGGCCCAGTTCCGTTTCTGCTTTTTCCCTTTGAAACACTGTGGACGCGAGCCCGCGCTGGTGACTTGCAAATCGGTGATCCAGCACCCGACTTCTCCTTGATGAAGCTGGATAAGAGCGCCTCCCTACAGCTCTCAGCGTTGACGGCGCAAGGTCGTCCCGTTGTGCTGATCTTTGGCAGCTACACGTGACCGCCTTTTCGGCGGGAGGTTCCCGCCCTGAATAAGCTTTACGAGCAATACCAGAACAATGCGGCGTTCTTGGTGGTCTACATCACGGAAGCCCATCCGAGCGACGTTTGGCAGATGGAAAGCAATGTAAAAGACAAGGTAGTGTTTGCCAGTCCGAAAGATGAAGAAGAACGAGCGCTGGTCGCAGGAGCCTGCGTGAGAAAACTCGGCATCGAGATCCCCGCCGTGATCGATCAATTCGGCAACTCAACCGAGCAGGCCTATACGGGTTGGCCGGATCGTCTTTATGTGATCGACGCCCATGGCCGTGTCGCTTACAAGGCGAAACCCGGGCCATTCGGTTTCAAGGCGGATGAGTTGCGTGCGGCGTTAGGCAGGTTGGTAAATTAGGCGGTCTGCATTGTATTCTCGGGGCGTGCAACGTCTGCCCACGGCCCAACTTTCTCCAACCCCGAAGCTATTCCTGGGGCTGATCATTACGCTCGTGGCGGTCGTCGCATACTCGGGATACATCACGCGGCAAATCTCCGGCCTGCGTGAATTGCAAGATAACCTCGTCGATCGCAACCGCAAAGACTCTCTGCAGTTGCTGCGCATTCAGAACGATCTGAACACGCTTGGCCTCGCTATGCGTGACATGCTCGACAACGATGAACCGTATCCCTTGACTGCGTGGTCGGCGCAATTCCAGCGCGTGCGCACCGATCTCGACGATGCACTGCGCCGCGAGCGGCAAGTAGCGCCGGTGAATCGCACTCCGGAACAGGAGCAATACCTCGAAACTTCGGTAGCTCAATTCTGGGACGCCGCCGATCGAACTTTCGTTCTTGCCCAGGACCGTAATCAGGCCGAAGCTCGAACGCAGATTCAAATCTCACTGCGCGCGCGACAGGAAGCCTTGAGCACTGCCGTGTCTCGCTTGCTGGTACAGAACAACGAGAGTGAGGAGCAGGCTGCGCTGCGCATCGCAGAGATTTACGGTCGAGTCCAGCGTCAGGTGTATCTATTCCTCACTGGAACGCTGATCGCGATTCTCTTTACCAGTTTGTACCTGATCCGGTCGAACCGGCGATTGTTCGCACAACTCGCGGCGCTTTCCGGACAGCGCAGTGAGTTGGCTCAGAAACTCATTGCCACCCAGGAATCCACGCTGCGCCATATCTCGCGTGAACTTCATGATGAATTCGGTCAAATTCTGACGGCTGTTGGAATGATGCTGACCCGTGCTGGAAATCTGGCGCCTGAGAATTCGCCGCTGCGTGCAGAATTGCGCGAAGTCAACGAAATTACTCAGAGTACACTCGACAAAGTACGAACCCTATCGCAGGCCCTGCATCCGGTTATGCTCGAAGAAACTGGACTGGAAAGCACGCTCGACTGGTATTTACCGGTTGTGGAAAGGCAGGCCGGAATTCACGTATCCTATGAAAAATCAGGCCAGGCCTTTCCGGTTGATGGCAACGCTGCGATCCACGTTTATCGCGTCGTACAGGAAGCTGTGAATAACCTGACGCGGCATTCCGGAGCAAAAGAAGCCTGGGTGCGTTTGCGCTTTCTGCCGCAAATCTTGGAAGTCGAGATCGAAGATCATGGCAAAGGTTTTGATGCGCAGTCCGGAAAGCAGGGCATCGGCTTGGTAGCGATGCGCGAACGTGCTGAGTTAATGGGTGGTACTGTTCAGTTTGAGCGTCCTTCGCAGGGCGGTACGCTGGTTCGATTACGAGTTCCGAGGGAGAAACTGGATTCCCATGCCGGATAAAATTGCCGTTTTACTCGTCGATGATCATGCTCTGGTTCGCCGGGGATTTCGGCGCATCCTTGACGATGAATCTGACATTATCGTGGTGGGAGAAGCAGGCAATGGATTAGAGGCGGTCAAGTTGGCGGATGAACTTCGGCCGCACGTCATCGTGATGGACTGTGCTATGCCCGAAATGAACGGACTGGAAGCTACTCGCAGGATTTTGGACAAGCATCCAGAAGCCATGGTGCTTATGCTCAGCATGCACCCGGAAGAGACCCTTGTTCGCCAGGCGCTCGATGCTGGCGCGCGCGGCTACGTGCTCAAGAATGCCGTCGACCTCGAGTTGGGCGCGGCGATCCGAAAAGTAGTGAACGGCGAAACCGTGCTTGACTCGCAACTTAAGCGCCCCCCTGCTCTGAAAGGCAAGCGCAATGCAGGGTTGACTCCTCGTGAGCTTGAAGTTCTCCAGATGATTGTCGACGGTAAGTCGAACAAGGAAATTGCGACAGCGCTGAAACTGAGCGCCAACACGGTCGCCGTTCACCGCGCCAACATGATGGACACATTGGGGATTCACAAGGCAGCAGATCTTGTTGTTTACGCCATCCGAAACGGATTGGTCGATTTGCCGTGAAGTATCCCGTAAATCGGCGGTCATTTCTCCGCGGGATGGCAGGCGTAGCGTCGGCATCCTTCGTCGGCTCGCCATTTAGCCTATTCGCAGCTTCGGGTGCGCCAGACCCCGGCTTCCGTCTGGTTGACGTTACGGCTGAGTCGGGAATCCACTTCCGTCACAACAGTGGAGCCTATGGCGGTAAGTTGTTGCCGGAGACCCTCGGCTCCGGCTGCGCGTTCCTCGATTACGACCGCGATGGCTGGCAGGACATTCTTCTGGTCAACGGCTCTGATTGGCCTGGCCACAAGCGCGAGCACACTCCCGAACCGAGCGCGCTGAAGCTGTATCGCAACAATCGCAACGGCACTTTTTCTGATGTAACCCGCAGCGCCGGTCTCGACATTGAAATGTACGGCATGGGTGTCGCTGTCGGAGACTACGATAACGACGGCTTTCCTGACATCCTGATTACCTGCGTCGGTCAGAACCGGTTGTTCAAGAATACGGGCAAGGGAACTTTCGTCGATGTGACCAGGACAAGCGGACTTGCTGGACGTCAGGCCTTGAGCACTTCAGCTCTGTGGTTTGATTTTAACCGTGACGGCCTACTCGATCTGTTTGTCTGCAATTACGTCAAATGGTCGGCTGAGCACGACGTATTCTGCAGCCTTGACGGCAAGCACAAGTCGTATTGCACGCCCGAAGCCTACCGTGGCGAAACATGCTGGCTATTTCACAATCGAGGCGACGGGACCTTCGAGGACGTGACCGCCAGCAGCGGAATCTTTGACAGCAGTTCGAAGTCGCTGGGCGTGGCCCTGCTCGATTACGATCGCGATGGTTGGCCTGATCTCCTCGTCACAAACGATACCCAGCCCAACAAGCTTTATCGCAATCAGCACAACGGAACTTTCAAGGACGTAGCCGTCGAGGCTGGAATTGCATTCTCGGCGGAGGGCCGCGCCCGCGCGGGCATGGGCGTGGATGTGGCTGACTTCGATAATTCCGGGAACCCGGGTATTGCCATTACCAATTTCGATAACGAAATGACCGGGCTTTACCGTATGTCTGGCGGCGGCAATTATGTCGACGTGGCCATGCAGAGCGGCGTGGGCATGGCATCGAAAGACCGGCTTGGCTTTGGATGTCTCTTTCTCGACGCCGACCTCGATGGAACGCTCGATCTCGCGGTTGTGAACGGGCACATCGATGACACAGTCCGAAATGTCAGCGGCGTGGGGTATGCTCAGCCGCCGCAACTGTTCTTGAACAGTGGCAAAGGTACTTTTGCTGACGTCGCCTCCGCCATCGGTGGCAGCTTCAGCCAATCCATCGTTGGACGAGGCTTGGCTTTTGGTGACTACGACCGCGATGGTGATCTGGACTTACTGATCACCACCAACAATGGACCTGCTTATCTCTACCGCAACGACCAAACAGGCGGGAACCACAGCATCCGGTTTTCTCTGGTTGGAACCAAATCTAATCGCGATGGCATCGGTGCGACGGTAAGAATCTTTCACGGAGGATCGAGCCAGTCGCGCTTGGTCAAGGCTGGATCAAGTTATCTTTCGCAGTCGGAATTGCCTGTCACCTTCGGCGTTGGCAAACGCGACCGCATTGATCGCGTTGTGATCGACTGGCCGAGCGGAAGAACCGAAGAGTACAAAGGCCTCGCGGTAGGTCGTTCTTACCTGTGCGTGGAAGCGAAAGGAATCACCGCGCAGGCCGGCTTCTAGCGCTTCGGTTGGGCCTATGTACAAGGCCCGCGGCGATTTCTTACGACCCGGTGTACAGCTGGAACGGCGCCCAATAAAACGGATTGTGAAATCCCTGGCTGTGAAGCAGCGACAGCTTGGCCGCGCGCAACGCCGCGTCTGGACTGGCTCCCTTGCCTAGCTCATCGTAGAACTTGTCCATGAGTTGCACCGTCGACGCATCCGATGCGTCCCACAAAGCAGCTACCACATTGTGAGCGCCGGCGTGAAGGAACGCCCACGAGAGACCGACCAACCCTTCACCGGAGTACCAGCGATCTCCGGCTCCGTAACACGCCGAAATTGTGACCAGCCGTGCCCGCAGGTGGTGGGGCATGATATCGCGCGCGTGAAGCTTGAATGCCTCGCCGCTCGCTTCGTCTTTCGAACTCGCAGGTTTGGATAGCACAATCGCCGAATCGAGTGGACTCAGCCGGTTCGCCATGCCGTGCGCGACAAAATGGATGTACGCAAAATTCTCTGGAGCGCTGTCTAGATATGACGCGGGAGTCGCTCGTTCACGCGTAAACAGGTTTACGTCGGAGGGCGCGAAGTGCCGAGCAACACTTTCCAGTTGCGTCGCGGCTCTTGGCAACTCTGGATACTTATTGTTCGGCGACACGCTGTTGCCGATGAGCAGCAGGTTGCGATGGTCTTTCTGTGTGCTGTGGATTTGGTTCTGCCTTGCATCTCGCTGCGCCGCTCCGAGTAGCTGCAAAGAACCGGCATTGGCGATGGTCGTGTCTTCAATCCAGAAGTGCGTTGATCCATCAGGAGTCGTTGCCGGGGCAAGAAGCGTTTCGAAATTCAGGTTGTTCAGGCTGCCATCGGGGATAATGAAGACCCGCGTGTCTTTCTTTAGTAACGCCTGTGCCGGAGCAATCAGAGTGCCCCAAAGCCATTGTCCATCTGCGTTCTTTGATTCGAGGACGTCTTGCGGCCCGCTCAAAGCTTTGCGATATCGCTGCACTGCCGCGTCGATCTTCGGGCCCGGAGGCAGCGTAAAGAGAGCCGTCTTTTGTGGCGTGGCAGCCCACAAATACGACTGCCTCTTGCCCAGCCAATAAAAGAGAATCGTGCCATGCGCGCGGTGTGCAATAGCGTGGACGTCCAGCGCTGTAGGTGCCGCCGCTGAATTCTTCGCCAGCAATCCCAATCCCTCGGCCAAGGTGCGGGCACGGCTGTAGTCAGCCCAGCGCAACGCTTCGTCTGTTTTTCCGCGCGCAACGAGGAAATGCACGAAGTCGTCGTAAATGCGTGAAGCATTGTTGGAGAAGGGAAGTTTCGAGTCGTTGCGCTGCAGAGTAGAGCGGGCAGACTCAAACGTAGACAGCGCGGCACGATACTCCCGATCCGCTTCGCCAGAGCGGTTTTCATTTTCGTAAAGTTGGGCAAGCGCGTGTTCTGACCGCCACTTGAGCGATGCGTTCGCGTTCTTGTCCTGGTCGACTTCGTGGAAAATTCGCTCCGCGTTTGCTCCGTCGTTCGATCTGGCGGCGATCAGCCCCTTAACCAAAAGTGGATAAAGTTCGTTAAGGCGATTGTTGTCGGACTGCGCGAGCGCGATGGCTCGTTCGGAGTATTTGCGCGCTTCGTTGAGATCGTCGCTTTCTACCGATACAAGAGCTAGCGCGCGCATGGCATTGTAGATGTCTTCTCTGCCGTTGATCTTGCTGGCGAGGCCCAGCCCGGTTGAATACGATTGCTTGGCTAGGGTGAGATCACCCCGGCTTGCGTAGACGTATCCGGCATTTGTGATCCAGAGCAACTGACCGTAAACGTCACCAACCTGGATTGCGCGGTTTGCGGCTTGAAGAGAGAGGTCCAGTGATTTTTCAGAGTCGCCCAGGTTGTAGTAGGCCCAACCAAGGTTACCTAGGGCCATTTGCACAATATCATTCGCTCCCAAGTCTACTGAAGATTGATAAGCCGCTTCCGACCAATCGATAGCTGCGTCAAAGTGCTCCTCGCGCAGTGAGGTCAGGCCAAGGTTGAGAAGTGCGGTCGCCGCGAGAAGGCGATCGTTATGAGTGCGACTGAATTCTAGCGATTGAGCGAAGAGCTGATTTGCTGAATTGATTTGACCGCGTTGTACGGCTAGAACACCGGCAGCCCGGATTGCATCGCC